>Ga0209309_10001419_pt1 | contig 24137 bp, 23 predicted proteins | sample COGITO_mtgs_1204_2_FD_184807 | JGI IMG/M metagenome (GOLD analysis project Ga0209309, IMG submission 184807) | Pelagic marine microbial communities from North Sea - COGITO_mtgs_120412 (SPAdes) (version 2) | ecosystem: Environmental > Aquatic > Marine > Epipelagic ... | reverse complement strand
TAAACGTTATGTTGTTGTTGAGTCACTTTACGATGACTTTAAAGCGCAAATTAAAGAGCAGTTTGAAGCCATGAAAATGGGCGACCCAATGGCAGATGACACAGACTTAGGCCCAATGGCTCGTGAAGATTTACGCGATGGCATTCACGACCAAGTAATGGAATCAGTTAAAGCAGGTGCAAACATAGTAACGGGTGGCGAAATACCATCGCAAACAGGTTACTACTACCCACCAACACTACTTGATAACTTATCGCCTGGCATGCCTGCGTACGATGACGAACTATTTGGTCCAGTTGCTTCACTTATTAAAGCGAAAGACAACGACGATGCAATGCGTATCGCTAATGACTCTCGCTACGGTTTAGGCGGTGGTATTTTCTCAAAAGATGAGAAAAAAACCATTGAACTTGCTAAAAAGTACTTTGACACTGGCATGATCAACATTAACGGTTACGGTTTAGCACAGCCTAACTTACCGTTCGGTGGTGTTAAAGGCAGTGGCTATGGCCGAGAACACGGCGGCTTTGGTATGCGCGAATTTGTTAATGTTAAAAGCATTATGATCGCTAGCTAATTTAGCTGCATAAATGAAATAAGTGTTTTAAATAGATATTTTTTTATACGTGTTTAAAATACAAAAATTACTAAGCCTAAAAGTGGGTAACTGCTTTTAGGCTTTTTTATGACTTTTAGAAAGTAATTTTCAGGAGACAGTACTTAGTTTTTAGTAAGAGATAGAACCGAGCTTTTAGTAAGAGATAGTACCGAGTTTTTAGTAAGAGATAGTACCGAGCTTTTAGTAAGAGATAGTACCGAGCTTTTAGTAAGAGATAGTACCGAGTTTTAGATATATTCGTAGGTGCGATTTTACATCGCGCTTTTAAAAATTAAATATCCTTCAAAATAAAAAGTTACAAACTAACCATTACTACTTCATTAAATTTTAATAATTTAAAAACTCACTTCACAATTTAGCTTATTTAATAAAAACGTAAGCACGGCTGCTTTTATAGGTATTTAAATTGCGCTAAAAAACCTGTTAAGCATTATATTTAAAGGCATAAACATAGTGAGGACTATTACAGAAAAACATCACAAATATGATGTTTAAACAGAGCTAGAGCAAGTGCTATTAAGCCCAGAGATAACTATTGATATGTAAAGCTAATACCTAACAGAAAGAATGAGCGATAACCAGTCATCTAGGTGAGTCGTCATTAACTTAGTAAGAATAAGAGGAAACTTTTCCCTTTTTCATATGTGTAAATAAACTACAGTAAGCATAATATTTATAGCTGGCAATAACTTACACTATTTGATAATAATAGTGGCTCATAGAATAAGGACATTTCCCGTAAAAACAGGGGAAGTGTCCTCTGATAAAGCTGTTATATAGTAACTGGAATCTTATATGTGGATTAAAAAATTTTGGAAGCCTCTCTTGTCTTTATTCGTGGTAGTAACAACATTAGTCGTCGCCATATTTTTATACGTGAGCGTTTTTAATGGTTCATTATCCAAAAATTCCAATGATTGGGGATCATTTGGCAGTTACTTGAGCGGTACTGCTGGTGTTGTAATTGCACTGTTTGCCGTCATTTGGCTTATTTATTCGGTAAGCATCCAAAAGGAAGAAATTGAGAAACTTAAAATTGAATTAAATAAATCAGCAATAGAACAAGAGCAACAGACTGAAATTAGCGCTTTAACTGCATTAATTAGTTCTTACGGCACTGCTGCTCAGGTTACACAATTGAAGCTAAATGGTTGCAATGACGGAAGTAATCATACGTTAAAAAATGAAACAATTGATTCTATAAAGACCCAGTTAGAGCATGAGCTTGCAAAAGTAAATGAGTATACCGCTAATCTTGAAGCAAAACTCGTAAAACGTATATAAAAATACATTTAAACGTAACAAAAATAGTGGGTTATGTTTTGCTTCGCTACACATTTTAACCCACTATTTCTGCCGGCTTAATGCGGCGTTAGCTTCCATATAGTGTTATGCAACCAATCTTGACTGATAAAATTGAAGTTGCTAGACAACAGATACCTCAGGGAGTGACTTTATTTTTTAAGACACGAGATTTCGTGGTCATTCATACAACGCGGTAAGTCGGGTTGTTTCTAGCCAATTCATCATTTTTGTCGGATGGCGCTTCGCTTATCCGACCTACACAAGCTAATAAGCTACGACTCCTTTTCAAACCTTGGTACTTTTCGCTTGTCTGCTTTACTCATAGCAAGCTCTTGGATTTCTTCATGCTTTAGTTCTTCAGGTTTATCTTCTAGCGACTCCTGATTAGCATTCTCAAAAGACAGCTCAGTAAGTAGTGCAAAGTGATCAGACCCATATTTAGCTAGGCGCTTGATACGCTTTACTTTAAAGCCTTGGCTGTGAAATAAGTGATCGAGCGGCCAGCGCATAAAAAAGTAACTTGCATGAAATGTATTGTAAAATCCGCGACCTTTCCGAGGGTCTAAAAAGCCACTTATTTGCATAAACAAACGGGTGCTGCGCGACCATGCAACATCGTTTAAATCGCCAGCAACGATGGTAGGCCGTGTAGGGTTTTTAAGTGCTTTAGCCACCATTATTAGCTCAGAGTCGCGCGGGCGCGATGAGTCTTCTTCCGTTGGGCTTGGTGGTGCGGGGTGAATAAAATGCCCTTGCATTTCAAGGCCTTCATCGTTTTCAAACAGTATATGAATAGAAGGAATGTCGTCTTCTATTAACTCACATATTTGTGCATCAAGTATTTTAAACTTACTGTATAAGTGCATGCCGTAACGATTATCTTTAGGGCACTCTATGTAATACGGGTAATTTTTTTTAATGACTGATAATTTATTTTCCCACCAGCTATCGCTCTCAAGTGTAATAAGCAGGTCAGGTTGGTGCTCATCAACAAGGCTAATTAACTGCTCACTTTTATGGTTCGACATAAGTACATTTGCCGACATAATCCTTATACTATGGTCTATATGCTTAGGTGCGCTTTGTACTTCTTTTTTAGCAAGCCACGTATACGGGTAAATCCATTTACCTTGTAAAAACATTATAAGAAATGATGTTAAAGCTATAAATACATAACCTATTGCGCTACTTTGCCATAATAAAAACAACGAAGTAACGGCTACAAAACTGGCAATATAAAATACCTGTAAGCGCACAAAGTCGCAGCTACGCACTAAGTAATGCTGGCTGTACGACATAGGTAATAAGGTAACCAGTAAAAAAAAGCCAATAATTATAGCCAGCGCAATGAGCATTTTAATATCCTTATAAAGTTAATTTAGCGACTTAAAATTGAAAGTATTTCTCGAGTATCGTGCACCATATGGATAACTGTACGGTCTATTTCTATACTCACTGTACCATTATCTCTAGAGCGTTCAATCACTCTACCTCTTTTGTATAAATCGCGTTCTAAAAAGTCGCCTCGGTGATAGCTTTTACTTAGCCCTGGTGGCGTCCAACCTGCGCGAATTAGTTGCTTTGCCTCTTTTTTAGAAAGGTAGCCATTGTCGTTATGCTTATGCGAATGATGATTTTTATGGCCATGTTTATCTTTATGTGGTTTTGCGTTTGCACTGATTGAACATAAAGCCAATACGATTAGTGCTGTGTATATAGGTGCTCTCATAAATAATCTCTAGCATAATTAATAGCTAAAGGTTAACAAATACGGATGAACATCGTATGAAACAACTAACACCTATTTAACGTTGTTTATATTGAGTTTTACAATGGCTTCGCATAATAGCGGGATCGCGTAATTTTAAATGTTTTGTTTTACGCCCTGCATGGCGCTTACGCCAAACTTTAAAACTGCCTTTTGAAATATTGTCGCGCATAAAAACCACCAGCTGCGGATACTTTAATCCGTATAGCTGCTCTATAGCCTCGTAGGGGGTTCTATCTTCCCACGCCATTTCGATAATGCGTGACTGCTGCTCAGGATTAAACATGGTATATCTCACAAAATTTAACTTATACGCTAGGTAAAAATACTTAGATCAATGCAATTTAAGCTCAGTAACTGTATAATTAGCATTCAGATTATGTATTTAAATGGTATCGAATTTATATTTATGCGCGCAATATTTCTGTTTTTAGCCTTAACTTTTCCCTCGTTATTACTTGCAGCGCCAAGTAAAACTCTGCGCTGCGTTACAACGCACTACCCTCCTTTTACTATTTACGATGAAAAAGCCGATACATTTACAGGTTTAGATATTGATTACATTAAGTTTATTGAAAAAAACTTAAACCTCAAAATCGACGTTGTTCATTTACCTTGGGCGCGTGTTAAAAAAGAGATGGAGCTGGGCTATTACGACTGCTATTTCTCATTGGCCAACTATAAAGAGCGTACAGAATATTTAGACTTTACTAGCGAGCCTTTGCATACCACTAAGTTTGGTTTATTTACTTTAAACAAAGATAAACTGCTCACTGACGATTTATCAAAAGCCGCTATAGCTATGTTACGCGGTGTTATTCTTCCCAAAATTATCGCTAAAAAGTACAGCCTTGATGAGAATAATCTGCTTCGTTCACTTTCAACTAAAGACACTTTTGAGCTACTTGAAAAAAACGCGTTGAATACGCAATAACTAACTATCAAGCGGGTTTGTGGTACTCAAAGGAATATAAAAACATTTATGCTCGGCAATTAAATGAGTTTACATTTCCTACTTACATTGCTTTTAAGCGTGGCGTAATTGATACAAAATTAGTTGATGAACAAATAAAGCGTTTTAAAGCTCAATAATTAACTCTGCACACATTAAGAGATAACCAATGTTTACAAAACTACCAAAGTGGGTTGAATATGGCGCGTTTACACTGGCATTTATAGCGGGCATCGTTAACGCTGTAGGCTTATTAGGTTTTGAGCATCAAGCCATTTCGCACTTATCAGGCTCTGTTACTTTGTTGGGTATTAAGCTAATGAGCAATACCTCAGCCGCTTTGCTGTTATTTAGCATACTCATTAGCTTTATGTTGGGCTCGGCGCTTTCTGGTTTTTTACTTGCAGGGCGTTCATTAAAACTTGGCCGCCATTACGATACGCTCTTATTTATTGAAGGCGCTTTACTGTTAGCAAGTGCCTACCTACTTAATCAATCTTATGTTTATGCAATTACGCTTGCCTCTGCTGCTTGTGGGTTACAAAATGCGTTAGTCACTAATTACAGTGGTGCGGTCGTTCGTACCACACATTTAACGGGTATTTTTACTGACCTTGGTTTAATGATAGGTAAAGCACTTAAAGGTGAGCAATTTGATACGCGTAAAGGCGTTATGTTTTTACTTATTATTGCAGGCTTTTTATTAGGCGGTGTAGCCGGTTTTGTTTTATTTGAGCATTACTTAGTGCTGGCTTTGGTGTTTCCTGCTGCGGCTTGTTTTGTTTTGTTTTATCAATTACGTATCGGGTTTATAGGTTACGTACGCTTTAACGCAACGAGTTTAAAAGCACATTAAAACCGCATATTATAGAGGCAATGCAATATAGATTACTTTCAAGGAATGTATGAAACCTTATTTTTTGCCGCTGTTATTACCCTTCAGCCACACTGCGTTTGCCAACAATCAAAATAACGATGCAATAGAAACCATAACAACGACGGCATCACGTATTGAAGCGCTATCTACCCCACTGCCTTTATCAATAAGTACACTTAGTGAAGCGCAGCTAAATAGCATAGCGCCTACGCATATTGAAGAAGCCCTGCAACGTGTAGCGGGTGCTAATATTCAACGCGGAAATGGCCAAGAGTATTTACCCGCGCTTCGCTCACAAGTGCTTTCGGGCGCAGGCGCTTGTGGTGGCATATTGACTCTAGAAGATGGCATACCACTGAGAGCCGCTGGATTTTGTAATATAAACGAGCTATTTGAAGCACACAGCGAAATGGCGCAGCGCATAGAAGTACTCAAAGGCCCTGGCTCTGCACTTTATGGCTCAAATGCTGTGCATGGTGTTATTAATGTAATAACGCCCGATACCACGCAAGGCGGTGGCTTAGTTGGTTTAGATTACGGCTCGTACGGCTATACTCGCTACAAATTACGTGCAGGACAAGATTACGGCAACAGCGGTATAGGCATTAACGCAAGTATTACCGACGACAGCGGTTACCGCGACGACGAAAGCGTAGAGCAACAAAAAGTTAATATTCGCCATCGCTATTCAAATAATAATTTATTACTGACCTCAGGACTTACTTACACAAACCTCGATCAGCAAACGGCTGGATTTATTACAGGTTTTGAAAGTTACAAAGATGAAGATCTCGCGCAAAAAAACTTTGACCCAGATGCATTTAGAAAAGCACGCGCATTTAGAGCGTGGAGCAACGCAACATGGCAATTAAATAACGATGATGTGCTCTCTACTACGTTATATTTTCGCGACCAAAGCATGGACTTTTTTAAGCACTTTTTACCCGGCACACCGCTTGAAACAAACAGTCAAACAGGCTTTGGCGTGCAATCGCTTTATCAACATAATTTACAAAGTAATGTAAAAATAAACCTAGGGCTTGATGGCGAATACACGCAAGCCGATTTTACTCAAAGCCAAAATGAGCCCACGCAAGGTTCTGCATTTTTAGTCGCTACAGTGCCACAAGGTAAGCATTACGATTACGATGTAAACGCAACGCTTTATGCGCCTTTTGTATCGGTTGATTGGCAATTAAATAAGTGGTTAGTAACAGCGGGTTTACGCTACGAGCATATGCAGTACGACTACACCAATAATATGCTAGCAGGTAGAACAAAAGACGATGGCACAGAATGCGCGTTTGGGGGCTGCCGATACAGCCGCCCAGCGAGTGCTAAAAATAGCTTTAGTAATTTATCGCCAAAGCTTGGGTTGAGTTATCAGTACAATACAAATAACACACTTTATGCGAACTTTTCTCGCGGTTACCGCGCCCCACAAGCCGCTGAGTTATACCAATTACAACGCGAGCAAACTACTGCAAATTTAAGCGCCGAAATAGCTAATAATGCAGAGCTGGGTATTAAAGGAATTTACGAAAAACTACGTTATGGTGTGTCGGTTTACGCTATGAGTAAACACAATACGATTTACCGCGATAGTGACTTTTTTACGGTAAATAATGGCAGCTCTCGCCATCGCGGTATTGAGCTTGAACTTGATTACCAGCTTACAAATACACTCTCACTCAACTTTGCAGGCACGCACGCAAAGCATACTTACACTGACAACCAAGTGCTTAACGGTCTAAATATAAACGGCAACGACATAGATACCGCGCCGCGTAATATCGCTAATCTCGATTTAACATGGCAGGCACTAAACAATGCACAATTTGCTTTGCAGTGGCATCGCGTTGGTAACTACTACACCGACCCAGAAAACTTAAATAAATACCAAGGGCATGATATTTTAAGCCTGCGCGCGCAGTGGCAAGTTACCAATAATCTTGAAGTGCTTGCTCGCATTATTAATTTAACCAATAAAGCTTATGCAGAGCGCGCCGACTACACCAGTTTTACAGGCGACAGGTACTTTCCTGGCAAACCTCGTAACGCGATGCTTTCGGCAACTTATACGTGGTAATGCTTATTTAAAGGCTAAGCTAATTTAACTGATTTAAGTCGCTCATGTATTTCATGGGCGACTTTTTCATTACCTTTTTAAACATAGTAATAAATGCACTCACCGACTCATACCCTAGTAACTCCGACACCTGCTGCACACTTTGCTTATCTGAAAGCGCTTTTAAGGCTGTAATTATATGCAATTGCGTACGCCACTTTCCAAATGTCATGCCGGTTTCTTTTTTAATTAACCGCGCTAATGTGCGCTCAGTTAATGCAAACTGCTTAGCCCATTGTGGTAATGTTTTTCGATTGTTTGGCATGTTTATAAGCTGATCGCTCATAGTTTGAATTACCTCGTTTTTAGATAATACAAAATCAAGTGGCTGTACAGGCATGTCGATAAGTTGATCAAATAACACCTGCGCCAAACGTGCTGTTTTACTATTTAAAGTATAGTGCTGATTATGCCCAGCCAACTCGCACATTAGCTCTTTAACCAGTGGCGTAATGGCTAATGTACACGTATTTAGCGGCATACCGTTTTTACTACTATCAACAAATAAATGACAGAGCTTTGCGTTATCAGACGCCCTATTACTATGCACTTTTTGTGCGGGGATCCAAATTGCACTGTGCGTAGGCACCATCCACATTTTTGCCGACACTTCGCAGGTTACATAACCATGCAGGGCTAAAATTAATTGCCCTTTAGGATGGGTATGCAGTGGTATTTCGTGACTTGCATGGGCGTGCTCTATTTTGGCTATTATGGGCTGCGCCATAGTTTCAAAACTTTTAATGTCGTCCCAACCAATTGCATCAAACATAGTTTTGTCTGTTTTTAGTTATTTAATGTCATTATCTCTAAATTATAGTTTTTGCTAAGCCTTTATACTAGCGCCCATTATGCATTAGTAACAACTCAACTTTAATGGCCTTCTCTTTTGTTAAATAACACACCTAAATCACGCTTTGCTGGCATATTGCTAGTACTTGGCATATTGCTTATTGCCGCCAATTTACGTGCAACATTTACAGGTATTGCACCTGTGCTTGAACAAATTATTAATCACTTTGGGTTAAGTGCTTCGCAAGCTGGATTTTTAACAACACTGCCACTCATTGCCTTTGCGGTTATATCGCCAATGGCCGCAACTCTTGCTAAAAAACAAGGTTTAGAGCGCACCTTATTTGTCGCTTTATTATTTATACTTGCGGGAGTTGCAGCACGGGTAATAAATACCTCGGCCATGCTGTTTGTGGGTACCGCTATTATTGGCGTAGGTATTGCCATAGCAAATGTATTATTACCGAGTTTAATTAAGCGCGACTTTCCTGCAAAGATTGCATTAATGACTTCGGCTTATGTGCTCACTATGGGTGTTGTATCGGGTGGGTTTTCTGCTTTGGTATTCCCGCTGAGTCAGTTAAACGGATTAGGGTGGCAACTTGCGCTGGGTTCATCAGCCATTATCACTCTGGCGAGTATTATTGTGTGGATATCGCAATTAAGTAAACATACTAAACCCGCGAAAATTGCTCAGCACGCTAACACTTCAAAAAGTGTATGGCGTTATTTACTAGCATGGCAAATTACCCTGCTATTGGGTTTAAACTCATTTTTAAATTATATAATTATTACGTGGTTACCAAGCATATTAACCGAAACTGGTCACTCAGCTACGCTCGCAGGTACTTATCATGGGGCTTTTCAAATAGCGACTGCATTACCGGGTTTAATATTAATTCCGCTATTGGCAAAATTAAAAGATCAAAGCGCGCTTAGCTTTATTTTAGCCATGCTCAGTGCACTCAGTGCATTGGGGTTACTTTACATGCCTAGCTTTGCTTTTGTTTGGACCTTAATGCTGGGCTTTTGCTCTGGAGCATGTTTTATATTGGGGCTGTCGTTTATTAGTTTGCGAACTGACGATTCGCAGCAAGCGGCCTCGCTTTCTGGTATGTCGCAAAGTGCAGGTTATTTACTTGCCGCTATTGGGCCTATGCTAGCTGGTGCATTACACACAACGACGGGAAGTTGGAGTGCGCCATTGTGGTTGTGCGCTATTGCCGGAGTACTGTGTGCATTATGTGGTTTAGGCAGTGGTAAAAACACCACTTTAACTAAATCAGCTAACTAGCTGCTGTAACCACGAAAACAGGCCAGACGAAGGTTTGTTGCTCGTATGTTTTTGCTCATAGCGTTTATTAGTTGCTTCGCGCTGTTCACGGCGCTCTTGTGCTAAATTAGCTTTTGCGGCAAAACGTAGGCGCTGCTCTTGAGTAAGCTCATCATTAAAACTAATGGCTGTTTTTTTAACTGCTCGGCTGCTTTTAGGTGAACTACACATAATATTTCCTCTGTTATGTAACTATTCAAATAGACAGCCGTTTAGCTAATAAAATTTCAGAAAAACTTAACTTTTAATTTAAAGTGAGCCTATACATTCAACTTCTACTAAAGAATCAAGCGCTAACGCCTTTACAGCAAAAGCACTACGTGCAGGATACGGCGCACTAAAATACTGGGTGTAAATGGCATTGAATGCTTTAAAGTCGTTTATGTCGGTAAGCATAACGGTGCATTTAACTATATTGCTCATACTGTAGTTATGCTGCTCTAAAGTGCGTTTAATATTTTCAAGTGTTTGTTTAGTTTCACCTTCAAAACCGCCTTTAGCCAACTTACCTGTTACAGGGTTAATCCCTATTTGCCCCGACATATAAAGCGTATTACCGGCTTTTACTATTTGCGAAAATGGTAAGTTAGGATTAGCTTTGCCTGTATTTAAAAAGTCGACATTACTGGGTTTTGCCTGCGCAAAACCAGTAAGTAGTACGCTTGCTAATAAGGCTGTTTTCATCAGTGAGTTCATCATCTGGCTTACCTTATTTTTGTGGTGTGGTTTCAAAAGCAGGAACTTCGTGTAAATTATTTAACCATGTAAGCGTTGATTGTGACCAAATTTGTGCAGACGGTTTAAACTCATCGCGCTGATCAACCGCACCAATACGCAACCCATAAACACGACCTTCTTTTTCTGCATTTGTAGCATAAAGTGTTGTACCACATGTGCCACAAAAGCCCTGCGCACGCTTGTTACCACTTTGGGCTGTTTTAACAAACTCTTTTGGCTCACCTTGGGTAAACACAACCGAGTTTGGCTCTGCAATTATAACTGCTCTAAATGGGCCGCTCGACATACGTTGGCAATCGCTACAATGGCAAACAAGTGCGTTGTTATTTTGAGACTTTGCTTGGTATTTAATTTCACCACAGTAACAGCTTCCAGTAATTTCCATTATTTAAATCCTTAATGCTTATGAAGATTGAATCGAGATATAAGACCGGCAATATCGATTCATTATTTTTAAAATATAAAAAAACTGCTCGCCGGTTCATTTGTATATTCGGTTAGGTTTTTTAATTTTTTGAAAGTGATTTTTTAAAAGTTGAGCAAGTGCTACAAACATGATCCGATGTTTTAAATAAAACAGCAATACCACGTTAAGCTAATAGCGTAACGTGGTGTGTTTAAGCTATTTTTATACCAATGCGCTTAATTAAGTTGTCTATTTTGAGGTAAGAAAACCGTGTCGATAACAAGGCAAAAATTTCGTTATTTAGTTGTTCTATATGAGATATTTTTAACGAAGTTAACGTGCGGTTTAATCCCTCAAATTGATTATCTATTATTGCGAGTTGGTATTAATGTGCGTTTAAATAATCAACAGCTAACAGGCTAAGCGCCTTAGTGCCTACTTTAAACGACGATTCGTCGGCATAAAAATAAGGTGAGTGATTACTAGCCACTGTATTTAAATCTTGCTCACTTGGTGTGCCGCCTAAAAATACAAATACACTCGGCACTTCTAATGCGTAAAACGAAAAGTCTTCTGCGCCGGTTATTTTTCCCATTTCCACTACGTTTCCATTACCTGCTGCTTTTTTAAGGCTAGGTAACATTTGCGCAGTTAACTTTGGGTTATTAATCGTTACCGGATAACCTTCGTGAATGTGTACCTCTGCAGTTGCTCCTGACGATTTAGCAATGTGCGTGGCTGTGGTTTTTATTTTTTCAAATATTTGTGCACGATTATCCATATCAAAATTACGAATAGTTCCGACCATTTCAACTTCTTCAGGAATAATATTATTACGCACACCACCCGCTATTTTACCAAACGACACAATAGCTGGCTCTTTGGTAATGTTGATTTGGCGGCTAACAATCTGGTTAACGCCCGTTACAATTTGCGCAGCGGCAGCAATAGGGTCAACGCCTGTCCACGGTGCTGAACCATGCGCTTGGCGACCATGTACAGTTATTTCAAAGCGATCGGCGCTGGCCATAAACGGCCCACTTCGATAGCCAATTTTACCCGTATGTAGGCTCGATGTAATATGTAGACCAAATGCTACGTCAGGTTTATATTTTTTAAATATACCTTCTTTAAGCATTAACTCAGCGCCACCCTCTTCCCCCTCTGGTGCACCTTCTTCTGCAGGTTGAAACACAAACATGATGTTGCCATGCAATTCATCTTTCATATTTGCTAATACTTCGGCTGCGCCCATTAGCATAGCTACGTGTGTGTCGTGTCCACAAGCATGCATTATGCCTACATCTACACCACGGTAATTAGTGGTTTTAGTTGATTTAAACGCCACGTCGGCTTTTTCGGTAACGGGTAATGCATCCATATCAGCACGTAGCATTACCGTAGGGCCAGGCTTTGCACCTTTTAATAGCCCCACAACACCTGTATAAGCAATCCCTGTTTGTACTTCCATACCCAGCGACTTTAAGTGCTTAGCGACAATACCTGCTGTGCGGGTTTCGCGATTTCCAAGCTCGGGGTTTTGATGAAAATCACGTCGCCAATCAATAACCTGTTGCTCTATCTTTTTAACTTGCTGATCAATGTTTGCATTGGCATTAAACGCACTAAGGGCAGCAAAGCCCAACGCTATTGAAATTAGTGATTTTTTCATCCTGTTTGTCCTTATTATATTTATTGGTTTTATAATATTGATGAGCACGAGCCCTTATGTATTATTGAGAATATAATTAGTTTGCTCTATAACCACTATTACTGAAGGCTCTACAATAATCAATCCCATTTAAGCTAGATGCCCAGCTATGAAGGGCCACTTCACTTTTCACTGGTTTTATCTATTTTTAGTTTGAAGTTTTAGCGCTAATTAAGCCTACCACTTTTGCTTTTGTTGATTTAAAAATGGCACTAAATAGTCCACCAAAGCGCGGACAGTTGGGCTTAATAAACGTTGCGATGGATAGAGTAAATTCACGGGTAATGGGCTTGGCACATAATCGCTTAATATTTCTATTAACTCACCGGATTGAATTGCCGCATCAACGTAAAAACTAGGCAGCTGAGTAATACCTTGATTAGCTATAGCAAAGGCTTTTAAGCTTTGAGAATCGTTAACTTCAAGGCTACCAGCTACTTTTATTACTGTGCTTTTTCCGTCAATTAAGTACGACCATCGCTTGGCATTAGTTACTGCGGTATTTATTAAACATTGATGGTTTTTAAGATCTTTAGGCGTACTGGGCATGCCGTGAGTGTTAATATAGTGAGGGCTTGCTACCGTTTTAAAGTGCATATTACCAATATTACGCGCGACCATTGTTGAGTCGTTTAAGTGCCCTACGCGTATAGCTAAATCAAAGCCTTCTTCCACCAGCTCTACTTTACGATTCATAAGTGAAATTGCTAAATCAACGTCCTGATGCAGCTCTTTAAATTCAGCTAATGCAACCGGCAGCATATATTGCCCAATCATTATGGGAGCTGTAATTTTTATAAGCCCTTTAATTTGTTGTAGCTGTGTTTTGGAGCGGCGAAGTTCGGTGACTTGTGCACGAATATCACTGAGCTTAAGTAAATATGCTTTACCGTCTTCGGTTAAACTTAATGAGCGTGTAGTACGGTTTATTAACCTAATATCGAGCCATTTTTCAAGCTCGTTAATTTGCCTGCTAACGGCTGAGGGCACTAAATTTAAACTCTCGGCAGCGCGGCTAAAGCTTTGCTGCTGGGCTACTTGCTCAAATACCTGAATTGATTTTAATAAATCCATTACTTACTCGCTAAATTACACTTGGCTATTATTCTAAAAATATCACAAATAATATTATTTATTTGTTATTTTTCACCTTTACTGATGAATTTATTATTACCTTACATTCACAAAATACATTGTTAAAGGTAATAAAAATGAAAGTATTATTAATAGGCGCATCAGGCATAGTTGGGGCAGCAATAGCGGCAGACCTTCATGATCATCAAGTTATTAAAGCGAGCTTTAAAAACAGCGAACACACGGTAGACATTCAAGATAAAGCCTCTATAGAAGCATTATTTAAAAAAGTAGGAAATGTTGATGCGGTTATATCTACTGCAGGTTTAATTGCCTTCGCACCTATAAACGAGATAAGTGAGCAAGATTACACAACAACTGTAGGTAATAAATTAATGGGTAATATTACACTATTTCATGTGGCAACTAAGTACATTAATCAAGGCGGTAGTTTTACTTTTACTTCAGGCTTTTTAGCACAAAATCCTGCGCCTGGTTCAGCAGCTGTAAGCATGGTAAATGCAGCGCTAGATTCATTCGCTAAAGCGGCGGCATTAGAACTTGAAGGCATATTACGCGTAAATACCGTAAGTCCTCATTTTGTAAAGGAAACGATGGAGATAATGGGTATGGATAGCACCAATGGTATAACCGCAGCTGATACCGCTAAAGCATTTAGACACGCAATTGAAAGTAGCCAAACAGGTAAAGCTTTTGATGTAGTCGACTATATTTAGAGCTAAAGCAGATTGCTTGATGTAACAATTCAACCAGGTTATTAATTGAAGCCCTGTTATCAAAATAGCTGCTCTAAGCAGCTATTTAAATTAGTAACTTTAAACAGCTAGCAATCTGTTATTTAAGCTTAATTACCGATAAAGTATGTGGGTTATCAGCTTTTTTGTTAACCATATTTGGGCTGTCGAACACGGCGTCGAAATTCATAATAATAATATCTTTACCACGAACAATTAATTCAGATGGTGCATCAAGCTCCCCATGAAGTCCTGTGGTATTCCCATTTTGTGCCAGTAACTCTAATTTACCTTGCATATCAATACTATAAATAGCGTTAGCAAATAAGTCTGTAATATAAATTTTGTTAGTACGGTTGTCCCACTTTAAACCGTCGGTTGCAACTAGGCCTTTTGCAAATAGCTCTGTTTTAACTTTTTCATTGCGCTCGTTCAAAGTGGTTTTAATTACACTGCCATCTTCCATAATGCTAGTGTATAAATTACCTTCTCCATCAAATGTTAGGCCGTTAGCGCCAAACTTAAGTGTCGCGTTAGAGGCAAATGTATCAAACAGATGTGAGTCATGATTTTGAGTACTTAAAAAAGGTTTTATATGCGCTGGTTTTTGATCATTTAACTCACTCATGCCAACCTTATACACACCACTTAACTGCTTAGTACCTTCAAGCTTTAATACTGTTTCTGAAATAAACAGATCATCGCCTTTAAATACCACTGCATTAGGAAATAATAACCCTGTTACAACAACATCCGTGCTTACAGCTTTTCCATTTACGACATTAATACGTAGTATTCGCGATTTATAACTGCCATCAAACCACATTTGCATGTCGGCTACGTAAGCATTGCCATCTGGGCCGAATGCAATTCCCATAGGTGCAATTTTACCTGTTGATGGCGCCATATCTTGCTTAGTAAAAGTATACCAATTACTAAAATTGTTATTTTTATCAAGCATGCCTATACGGGGCGCAGCAGGTGTTTGCATCTCGCCTATTTTAATCAGTGCATCGTTATGAAAGTTTGGCGAGGTAATATATACATTGCCCTCTTTATCCATATCGCTACTGGCTGGCGAATTAAAGGTGTTAGGTAAATCGACTAATAACTCAGGCGTTAATAATTCTGGTTTTGTAGGCTCAGCTAATGCGCTATTAAAAAACCCTGTTGCTAGCAGCGCTGCTGCAAAATAAAGTGGTTTCATTGTGTTGTATCCTGTTAGTTTAATTTGATACAACCAGTATATTGTTTACTTTAAGGTTTGATAATCAGGGTAAATAGCAAATCACTTTATACATTTTATATATAATTAAGGTTGTTTTTTATTTTTAAGAGTCATGTTTAAATTCCTAAAAACAAAAGACCTATACGTACTTCTCAAATATAAATGCTAGGATAACAGCTTGTAATACAGGCTAATTATAAAACCAAATTATGAATTTAAATCAGCTCGACCTAAACCTACTCATTATTTTAAAACAGCTATTAAACGAAAAACACATTAGTAATACTGCGTTGACGTTAGGTATGAGCCAACCTTCAATTAGTCGGTCTTTAAGTAAGTTACGTAGTTTATTTGACGACCCATTACTAATTAGAATGGCCGGTGGATATGAACTAACGCCTAAAGCACAGTCGATTCAGCAAGATTTAAACTCTATTTTGAATATGGTCGAAACACTGGTTAATAAGCAAACCTTTGATGCTAAAACCAGCCAAGCCATTATTAAGTTATTTGGCTTGCCACCACAAATACACTTACTAATAGAAACCATTATTAAAGATGTGCGCGAACAAGCGCCTAATATCACCCTTGAAATAGACACGTTACCAAAACCGCAATTTTCAGATTTACTAAAGGGGGAAACTCATTTTGTTATAACAGGCCATAAACCAACAAGCTCTGAGGACAAACTGTATCGTCAAGCGTTGTTTGAACGCGACTTTAAATTAATAATGGCAAGTACTCATCCGCTTGCTAATACAAAGTTGAATATTGAATTATTACGTAACTGTAACTTTGGACAAATATCAATTCAGGGAGAAAAGTCACTTTCTATTGCGCACTGCTTTGCAGCACTTGGGATTGATAATATTAATACGCCAATACGCTTAAAAAACTTTTATAGTATTGGCACCATTGCACAAAATACCGATTTAATATTTTTTGTACCGGACCATTTTGCTAATGATATTTGTCGCCATCATGATGTAGTTGCAAGGGTGGTCCCTCCAGAACTAGATTTAGAGCACGATGAAGTCTATTTATATTGGCATCAACGCCATCATAATGATCCTGTTTGCCAATGGTTTAGAGAGCTAGTTAAAAGCAAAGTATTTAAAATATAAATAACCGCTATGCGTTATGAGCATATTCTTTGAATTGCCATTCACCATTACGATCTATTTAATACGAATCATTCTTAATAATGTTAAAAATTAAATAAAAGATCAACAATGATAAATATGCTCCCATTTAGTAAAAAGTCTCTCCCTCTTATTGTTAGTACTTTATGCGCCAGTATGTCATTCGCTAGCTTGGCCGAACAGACTCCCAACACATCAGAAACAATGGAAGTATGGGGTACAACTATTACTAACAATTCGTTATTACAAGACGACATTGAAAGAAAACAAGCAAATCACTTAAGCGACTTATTACGCGATCAAGCTGGTATTGACGTGGGTGGCTCGCATTCAATAGTTCAAGGCATTAATATTCGAGGCGTTGACGACTTAGATTTAAATATTACCGTGGATGGAATTAGCCAAAACAACAACATGTTTCATCACTCGGGTAACTTATTAATTAACGCTGATATTTTAAAAGCGGTTGATATAAAAGTAGGTACTAACTCAGTGCTTACCGGTGGCCTTTCAGGCGGTGTTGCCTTTGAAACCAAAGACGCAAAAGATTTACTAGAGCCAGGACAAAACTTTGGTGCACGCTTATATACAAATTTAGGCACTAACGACTATGCTGGAGGCTCTGCCGCATTATATGGTCAGCTTACTGATAACGTAGATGCCCTAGCCTACTACACCTCAACAGACAGAAACAATTTTGAAAACGGTAATGGTAAAGAAGTAACCGGTAACGAAGGTCGCACAATTGACGGGATATTCAAACTAGGTTGGGATGTAAACGAAAGTAATCGTTTAGTATTTTCATACGATAGATACAACGACGAAGGCGATTACTATGTAAAAACCAACTTTGGTGCTGGCTTTGCTGAAGACTCAAACGCTAAAACAGAAGATATTGATTACACCCGCACAAGCACCTCTTTAGCCTACGAGCTAAATAAAGGCGATGCAATCACTCTGCGTGCCAGCGTTTACCGTAACGAATTGAGCTATATTGCATTAGGCACAGAAGGAAACTCTGAGCATACAGGCTACACCGCACTTGCCACATCAAAATTAGCTCTGGCTGGTTTTAACCACACATTGCGCTACGGCGGTGAAGGTTATAAGCAAGTATCAAAACGTATTGCAAATCACGTTCAAACTAACAAAGACACAGCCGACTCTCATGCTGTTTATATTGAAGACGAAATAGCACTAACCGAACAGTTATTTGTCACCCCAGGCGTGCGCTACAACTATTTTAAAGTAGATATGTACTCTGCTGGTACTAACGATTCATTAAATAAATCATGGAACGAACTAACATTTGGTTTAGCGGCTAAATACCTTATTAATGATAACTGGAGCATAAGCGCAAGCTCTACTGAGTTGTTTCAAGGGCCTGGTCTTCGTGAAAGTTACGTTGATTACAGTACTAACTTTGATAAAAACCTAAAAGCAGAAACAGGTGTGAATAACGCCATCGGATTAGCATTTAAAGAACGTAATGTTATGGGCTTAGATTCTTTAGGTTTTTCACTTAATGCGTTTAAAACCCGCATTGAAGATTACATAGACAACTGGGCAATAGGTAAAGGTCGCCCAGTTGGTACTTATGCTAACTCGGGTGATTACGACATTGATGGTTTTGAATCAACGCTTTCACTTCGTAAAGAGCTCTTTAGTGCACGTTTAAGCTACTCTAAATCAGATTCAGATCAGTTAGAGACTCATGAGCAGCTTCGCTATGAAGTAGGCGACAGCATTGCATTAAACCTTGGCTACGAAGTCCCGCAGTATGACTTAAAATTTAACTGGACCAGTCTAGTAAATAGAACGGATGATTCGGTATCAAGCGGTGCTGATATCCATAAAGTAGGCTATCAGGTTCATAACATCAGCATGCAGTGGCTACCCAGTCAGCTTGAAGCACTTAGCATGACCTTAGGTGTTGAAAATATTTTTGACAAAACCTATTACTCACACGCTTCATACTCAAGCGACACCGTGCAAGATTACGAAGCAGGTCGCAATGTTAAATTAAGCGCGTCGTACGTTTTTTAATTTAAAAATTTAGTAATGCTGTAAGGCTCAATATTTTATTGAGCCTTTTGCTGTTTAAGAGGGGCGTACCTTAAATAGTGGCAATTAAACGGCAATCAATATTAGGGTCATATCAGAATGTCTAACTGGAAACAAAACTTACAAAAATTCCGCTACGTAATGGACACCTTGCTCCTTATTAGCTTTATGTTAGTAAGTGCACCACAAGCAACAGGCGTCTCTTTACACGAATGGTTTAGCCTCTTTTTTATAGTGCCTTTTGCAATTCATTTATTACTTCATTGGGATTGGATTCAACGTAGCTCTAGCCGCTTATTAGCAAACATAACAGCGCGTGAACGGTTTAATATTATATGGGACTACCTACTTTATATAATGATGTTATTGGTATTTGTGAGTGGTTTTTTAGTGTCGGTTGCTTTACTACCTGCGCTTGATATTAGTTTAAACATTCAAGATTTTTGGTCAAAAATACATCACGATTCGGCCACTTTTATTATGCCGATGTTAGGTGTTCATTTAGCGCTTAATTTAGGATGGATATTAAAGCTAACAAAACGCATGTTTGCAAAGGAGGCTAAATAATGAAGCACTTAAAACAACAGTGGAAAACCCGCACCAGCATCGTTTTAATTGTATCTGTTTTAGTGAGCCTGATATTGGTGACTTTGGAGCGAACAGATTGGGCTATGCAAATAAACCTACAAGGTTATAGCCACGGCTCAGCTGAAGGAGAAAAGCCGAATATAGCACCGATATTGATGTATATTTTACCATTTGTAAAAGAACTCGTTTTAATTGGTGTGCCGATGTTATTAACACTTGGAATAGCAAAGTTATTTGGATTGATAAAAAAGCGATTTAAAAGAGCCGATTAATTTAAAGATGATTGCTTTAGCTTTATATCCAACTAAGGCAATCATACGTTATTGCATAGGCAACTGAGCACCTATGTAATAACGGTTTTTACTGAAGTTTTAGGTTATGCCTTGTAAGCGTTCGCATTTTTAATGCTGTCAAAATCGTTAAAGCGCACGTTATGCTGCGCCATTACTTTAAGTATTTTTTCACTTAGCATTTGGCGTAAATAAAACGGCTGATTTGGCACAAAATGATGGATGGTATGCGTTTTACCAAAGTTAAAACAAAACAAGTGAAACGGCATAAATAAACGACTCGTTAGTACGTGTGTTTGTTCAAGCATATTATTAACACCGCCATAGTAATGCATGCTTGAGGTAACAAAATTAAGCGAGCTTGAGCGAATAATATTAGGCACAATAAGTACGACCATTAAAAATTCAAACACACTCATTGTATTTAACAACCAGCTAGGTGAATTTAGCGAAAGTGGTATAAATAAACCAACAATATGAAATAGAATAACGCTGTATAAAACAGCAAAATACGCAGTCGCTATCGGAAACCCCGCATTAAAAACACTCGAAAAACTAAAGCCATTAATTTCTTTTCTAAAACGTTTAGTAGAAATAACTAACCCTAATAGCCCATCGACAATAACTAGCGCACGTAAAAATGGGTTTTTAATACCATTACCCACCAAACGTTCCTCTAGGTCTTGCTGTGTGCCTGAGCTTTTATGGTGGTGTAAATGCATTTTACGTCGGTACCATGGGCTAATAGTATTTGGCCGCATTAACCATACAGTTAGCATCATAAAGTTATGCATGAACGGCTGATTACTAAAGTATTGTTTATGTATAAGGTCGTGCTCTAATTCATGGGAAATAGACGCCGCAATAGCCGCAAGTACTATACATACCCAAGCAGGTATGATGGCTAAATAATATAAAACACCAACACCAATTAATGCGCTAAGCGATAGCAATAAAATAATTAACCCTAAGGTATTTTGATGTGCAAGTAATGGGTGCTTTTGACGAAGTGATACTTCTTCTGCCTTAATTGCTTTAACAATCGCTTGAATGTTCTGCTTGGCACTTAATTGAGTCATATGTAATGTCTTAAAAACCTTGTTGTACAAATAATACCTGAATTAAACGCAACATCGGAATAAAGCAGGAATAATTATTGTAATACGGCTAACTATTATCAATAGTTCAATTGCTTATTTATTCAATCGCATAACAGTTTAATAGCACTCATAACCTAAAACATTCGCTTTTTGTATCAGCCAAAAAGACTTAAAAAAATTCCCTGTTGAGTATCTTTACTATAAACGATTAATTATCAACCAGTTGTTTATGCAAATAAAAGAAAAGGCTTGCCGCCCCCTCTTTTGTTTGTATAATGCGGATACAGAATAAGAGGTATATAAGTATCCTTTTTATTTTAAGTGGTTTTTCTTTATTTTTTATATTTAAAAGATTAAAGAAAAATTATGCCAGCGTGATGAAATTGGTAGACATGGGGGATTCAAAATCCCCTTCCGAAAGGAGTGCCGGTTCGAGTCCGGCCGCTGGTACCACTTTTTAAACCTCAGCTAATTATTGGCTGAGGTTTTTTTATGTCTAAAAATTAACTAGTAACTTATACCAATTCACTTAATTAAATGAGCTATTCTGAGGTAAAAAAACGGTTTCGATAACAAGATGAAACCTAGCTCAGCTGAAGCAAAAGCCTTCCATTAAAGCTCTCGGCATATCTTAGGGAGGTACATAAATCTGATTAGCATGCTAGTTATGCGTCTTGCTCTTGATTTGTTATATCCCCAATTCGATTATTTAACTCTTCGTCACTAACATCTTCTTTGTGTGTACCAATGATCCATATATGACCAAATGGGTCTTGTAGTGTGCCTGTCCTATCACCATAAAACTGGTCATGTACGGGTCTTATTAGTGTTGCACCAAGCTCAATTGCTTTTTTAAATACGGTATCAACATCTTCAACATAAAGCATAAGGCTTAGCGCTGTACCACCGAGTTCTTTTGGACTTTTCAAATACTCTTCAGAACCATTATCTGAAAGCATAATATGCGAATCACCAATTATTATTTCTGCATGGGCTATTCCACCATCAGGTAAAGGCATTTGCATTACGTGTTCTGCACTAAATGCATCACAATAAAAATCTATCGCTTTTTGTGCGTCATTCATAATTAAATAAGGTGTAACTGAATGAAACCCTTTTGGTATTGCTGAGACTGCCATAATATTCTCCTTTACTTACACGGTGATTTTTAATATTTAATTAACTAAATATGTGTTTAATTGCCCCCTAAATTTAAGCTTAGCTCATACAAAAAATTGCGTTACTTTTCGAGGTTTAAACGCTTATGCCAAGCAGCAATACTTTCATCAGGGTACTCTTCAAATTGCTTGTCACCTTCATTAATGGGCGCATTTACCCAATTTGCTTTACTACCAAGCATTAAATGAGTGCGCTCTGGCGGTATGGGTAACTCATTATCTATTGCACCTGCAAAGGGGTGAACTTGCTCAGGCCAACGTGCATCGTATAACCACAAGTTAGCGCTACAATGCTTACAAAAATGACGCTCTGCTGGGCTGATTTTATCGCCTATTTTTGCATGATAAATAGTTATGTGTTCACGACCTGTGACTTCAAGCGTGTTGTATTGCGCATTCAAGTTAATAACAAACCCGCCGCTCCCTGCGGTTTTACGACAAATAGAGCAGTAACATAAATTGTAAGGATAAGGGTGTTTTGAGTTGACCGTAAATACCACTTTGCCACAGTGACAAGCGCCATTAAGCTTCATAATAAATCCAATTTTATTGCTGGCTTGAATTAATACCTTAGCTAGGTGAGCTTAAAAAAACCACAACAATTCATGCTGTGGTTTTTTTTATTATTGGCTTACTATCGTTTCCAATATCTTAAATTACGCAATATATTTATAAATTTATCGGCTGAATGTGCCTCTAAATCTATCCAACCATCATCTGCTTTTCCATCAAGACCTGCCGCTTTAAATAATGGCTTAGCCTCATTTGTAAAGCCTATAAATTTCATGTGTGCGTATGCATCACTTACAAAGTCTTTGGCTTCTGCAATGGCAGCTAGTTTTTTAGCTCCCTCTTCGGTGGTGAGTACAAGTACCGCATCATATAAAACCGATGGACCACCATTAATAACCTGGTCTGCTTTAAAGTGCTTACCTTTACTGCATTTAGCACCGCCAACTTGCGGGGCAATAATTTCAAAGTTTGCGCCTTCACTTTCAAGTGAATTAGTAACCGATTCAAAAATTTCTGCATTAAACCCGTCACTCACTAAAATTCCTAATTTGCGTCCTTTAAATGTATTTGGCGCATTTTTTAAAATACTTAACGCATCAGACACAGGTAAGTCTTTACGTGTTGGCATAGCAGCTTCTGCTGGATCTGGCATTTCTTGCAAGCCAAGTCCTTCGGCCACTTTATTTGCAAGGGTTTCGTCAATATTTAACAAGTGCGATACCAAACGTTCTCGTATTGGTAAATGCTCAACTTTAGACAGCTCAAACACGTACGCAGATTGAATATGCGCCTGCTCTACCTCTGTTTGACTTAAATAAAATTGACGAGCTTGACTGTAATGATCGCTGAATGTTTCTGATCGATAACGCAGTTTGTCACCGCCGCTTACTTCAGGCTCACTTGAGCTTTTAAAGCCATGTACTGGGCATTCGCGCGGGTTGTTTTCGCCTGCGCTCCATGAGTTTGGCTCATAATTAACACGCCCTTTTGGATTGTGCATTGCCATGTGGCCATCTTGCTGAAAATGACGCATTGGGCATTTAGGCGCATTGACCGGAATATGCGTAAAGTTAGGACCACCTAAACGCTTGGTTTGAGTATCTAAGTATGAAAAGTTACGACCTTGCAGTAGCGGGTCGGGAGTAAAGTCGAGCCCCGGTACAATGTTTTGAGTACAAAATGCTACTTGCTCTGTTTCTGCAAAAAAGTTGTCTACAACACGGTCAAGCACCATACGACCAACAATTTGCACTGGTACTTGCTCTTCAGGTATAAGCTTGGTGGCATCGAATACGTCAAATTCAAATTCATCAGCAAATTGCTGATCAAACACCTGTACACCTAGCTCCCACTCAGGGAAGTCGCCGTTGCCAATAGATTCCCACATGTCGCGACGATGAAAATCAGGGTCCGCGCCGTTTAGCTTAAGTGCTTCGTTCCATACTACAGATTGCATGCCGCCTTTTGGTTTCCAATGAAATTTAACAAATTTTTCATCACCTTTGGCATTAATAAATTTAAAGGTATGAACGCCAAAACCTTCCATAAAACGTAAAGAGCGTGGAATAGCTCTATC
>Ga0209309_10001418_pt1 | contig 24143 bp, 20 predicted proteins | sample COGITO_mtgs_1204_2_FD_184807 | JGI IMG/M metagenome (GOLD analysis project Ga0209309, IMG submission 184807) | Pelagic marine microbial communities from North Sea - COGITO_mtgs_120412 (SPAdes) (version 2) | ecosystem: Environmental > Aquatic > Marine > Epipelagic ... | reverse complement strand
TTAATGTTGGGTTAATTTCAAAACCTCCGTTGGAAATAATACTATAACCTTTTGCGAGCTGTAAAGGTGTTGTGGTTATGCCATGTCCAAATGATACTGTTGCAAGTTTACATTTTCCCCACTTAAAAGGAATGGGTTGACCAACTTCTTCTATATCAAAACCAATTTTATACAAAACTCCAATTTTTTCTAAAAAAGATTTTAATCCCTCTATTTCTAACATTTGTGCGATTTTAACAGATCCAATATTTCCCGATTTAATTAAAATTTCCTCCACCGTTAAATCAGATAGAATTTTATTGTCGTATTCAGTTATAGTATTTTTTCCACAATTTAACTTTTTATCTAAATTTAAAAATTTTGTATCAGGTTCTATCAATCCAGCATCTAAACCTGCAGCAATAGTAAAGGTTTTAAAAACAGAACCGAGTTCGTACACTCCTTTTGTGGCTCTATTAATGTAATTTTCGTCCTCTATTTTTTGTCTTTTGTTTAGATTAAAATCTGGGTATGAAACCATTGATATAACCTCCCCATCGTTCACATTCATCAATATCGCTGCGCTTCCTTTACTTTTAAAAATAGATTGAAACTTTATTAATTCTTCCCTTATTAAAAATTGTATGTCTGTGTCTACAGTTAACCTCAAAGGTTCTTTTATTTTTTTTAATTCTTTATCAAATGATTTTTCAATTCCTGATATTCCATTATTTTCATCATCTATTTGTCCAATTATATGACTAAAGAGATTTTTTTGTGGATAAAGTCTAGTCAATGTCTCTTTAGGTTTGATTGATTTGTCTCCAAGAGACATTATTTTTTCATAGTTTTCTTCTGATATTTTTTTTTCAAACTTAAAAAATTTTCCTTTATTAATTTTTTTTCTTATTTCTGAATAATCTTTATTGGGAAATATCAATTGTAAGTTAATTAATAATTTTTTTTTATCAATAATTTCAGTTGGATTAATTCCAATGTCAATAGAGCTTACAGTTTTAACTAAGTAATTACCATTTTTATCAATTATATCTGCTCTATAATTTTTTTTATTTATATGAGGTTTTGTTTTTTTAAAATTCGAGCTTAATGATCCAAGGTGCAAAAGTTGAATTGAATAAATTATCGAAATCACAAAAAAAACAAAAAAAATAAAGGCAATCCTATTAAATTCAATATTTAAATTTGTTTTATTTTTTTTATATAAAAATTCACTTTCATAATCCTCAAGAACTATCTTTTCTTTATTTTGATTATTCATCAATATTTAGTTTCCTAAAAAATTAGTAATTCTTAAGTTATTATTTTCGATAGTTATCTTTTTGATTTTCGATATTTCTTTTTTTATTAGTTTATTTTCAAAATATTCTAATTTGTATTTCATTAATCTTTCTGGTGAGCTCAGATAATTATACTCCAACATAACATTTCCAAGTTCAGTACTTAATAGCCTAGTGTTTTCTCTTTTTGTAAAAATTTTATCTTCGATTTCTTTTGTTGAGTTTTTAACCAATGACGTAAGTAGTATTAATATTAAGATAGAAATTAAAAGAATTTGTTTCATAATTTTTTTGAAAAATTTTCAATTTCTATTAAATCTTTAAATTTATCAAAAATATCAGTTTCAAATTCGTAACAATTTTCTTGTTTAATTGCATATCTTAATTTTGCTGATCTAGAGGGAGGATTTTCATAAATTTCTTTTTTTGATGGAATGATGGGTTTTTTATTAATTAATTTTAATATATTAATTTTTTCATTATTCTTTGGCATATATCTTGAAATGCTCTTATTTTCTGACAAACTTTTAAAGAAATATTTAACAATTCTATCTTCAAGTGAATGAAAAGTAACTACTGCAATTATTCCATCTTTCTTAATCACTTTTGTAGCGTTGATGAGTCCATTTATTAATTCACTGATCTCTTTATTAACAAATATTCTTAATGCTTGGAAAACTTTTGTTGCACTATGAGTTTTATAATTTTTTTTTCTTTTTGATGACTCTATAATTCTTACTAATTCTTCTGTTGTTATTTTGTGTAGTTTTCTATCCTGAACAATGTTATGTGCAATTCTTTTACTTTCTTTTTCTTCTCCAAAATATTTAAATATTTGTTCTAATTCTTTTTCTTCTAAAGAATTAATGACATTTTTTGCTGAAAAGTTATTAAGTCCTAGTTTCATATTTAGATCCCCAACAGACTCAAATGATAACCCTTTTTTAGGATCTTTTATTTGTGTATAAGAATAACCCAGATCAAAAATTACCCCCTTAACATTTACATTCTTTAATTTAAGATTGTTGATTTGGCTAAATTTAATATTCTTAAATATAAATCTATCTTTAAACTTTTTTTCAATTTCTTCAGCTCTTTTTGAACTTTCAATATCCCGGTCTATTCCTATGACTTTTGTTTCTTTAAAATCTAAAATCTTTTTTGTATATCCACCTTGACCAAACGTACAGTCAATAAATGTGCCACCATATTGAGGGGTAATAATGCTAACTAATTCATTTAGCAATACCGGATAGTGTTTTTTAACATCCGATATTATGGTGGCTATCATTTATTTTTTTGAAGACCATTAATCTTTTTGTCTTCTTAAAAATGCTGGAATTTCTAAATCATCATCATCAGAGATATCTTCAGACTCATCCGATAATAAATTTTCAGATTCTTGTGCATCGTTATGAGAGCTGAATAAATCTGGTGCATTTTCTTCAACACCAAAATTTTCTAGTCCATTAGAAATTTTTTGTTCTTCAACCTCTCTTAATACTTCTTCTGAAAATGATTGTTCATAATCACTTACCTGGTCATTTTCAACAATACTCTCAACTGATGACTCTTGAGCACTTAACAACTCCTCATTATATTGTTTGTTTAGATCATTAACACTATTTTCTGAAGTATTAGTTTGTGCGGTATTTTCAACGACCTCATTTTCAAGTTTTAGTGCATTTGCTCCATGTGTTGTTGGAGTAGAAAAGTTGAATGACTGCGCAGACCCATTTGTTACAAAATCAGAATATCCTGTATTTCTATTTTGTATTCTATGAACCATATTAATTACTGATTTTGCTTCTGGTTGTTGTCCATCCAGTGAAGTTGCAACTATTGATACTCTTATTTTTCCATCAAGAGTATGATCAGTTATTGCGCCAATTATTACCTCTGCTTCTGAGTCAACTTCTGCTCTTATCTTGTTAACTACTTCATCAACTTCAAATAATTTAAGATCATCTCCACCAGTAATATTAACTAATAAACCTTTTGCTCCTTTTAAAGTATAATCATCTATCAATGGATTACTAATTGCCATTTCAGCAGCCTTGATTGCTCTACCCTCACCTTCAGCCTCTCCTGTTCCCATCATAGCTTTACCCATTGATGCCATTACAGTTTCGACGTCTGCAAAATCTAAATTGATAATTCCTGGTCTTACCATTAAATCAGTAACACTTTGAACACCATGCATTAGAACATTGTTTGAAAGATTGAATGACTCTTTAAATGTAGTTTGTTCATTTGCTATTTTAAAAAGATTTTGATTTGGAATCACAATAATTGTATCTACATGTTTTCTTAATTCTTCAAGTCCTTGATGAGCTCTTCTCATTCTTGAAGGTCCTTCGTATAAAAAAGGAAGAGTAACAACTCCGACTGTTAAAATATTTAATTCTTTAGCAGCTCGTGCAATAACATGCGCAGCACCAGTACCTGTCCCACCTCCCATTCCAGCAGCAATAAAAACCATATTTGCACCCTGCAAAGTATTTATAATTTCATTTAAAGACTCGTCCGCTGCAGCTTGGCCAATATCAATTTTTGCACCTGCCCCTAAACCTTTTGTAAGATTTAATCCAATTTGAATTTTTGCTTTTGCTTTACTATGTTTTAAATCTTGTGCGTCTGTATTAACTGCAACGAATTCTACTCCGTGTAATCCATTGTCAATCATTTCATTAATTGCGTTTCCTCCTGCTCCTCCAACTCCTAATACTAATAGTCGTGGTTGCAGTTCTTTTATATCTGGTGTTTTAAAGTTAATAGTCATTTTATTTCCCCTCAGTGTTATTAAAATGTTTTTCCCATTTAAGGCTCGCTCGATTTATATTTGCTTTTTTTTTAGCGTTTACCTTAAATTTTTCAAATGCTGTTGGTTCCCATATTTGAAACGTTTGACCCTGACCAACAAATAACATGCTATTTTTGATTTTTGCATGTTTTAATAATTTTGTAGATAGTGAAATTCTTCCTTCACTGTCAAATTGCAAGTTAATACTTTCAGATAAAATTGATGTTGCAAAAAAATCTCTTTTTTCTTCAAATGGATTTAGTGAATCTATACTTGTTGAAAGTTTTTCAATTCTTTCTTGTGAACATGCCTCAATTGATTGATTATTGAATGAAGGGTAGCAAATAACTCCATTAAAACCAAGGTTTGATATATGTGATCTAAAGCTAGCTGGCACTGACACTCTTCCTTTTTTGTCTATCCTGTTTTCGTAAGTTGATAAAAACATATTTTTTATATTTCATAAATTCCTATTTGGGAATATATGGGATAGTATGGGTTTTTTGAAATAGAGTCAATATACTCATTTTTGACTGATTTTTAAGGATTAAGTTACTTTCTTAGTAGCAATACCAATAAACATTTCAATATTTTAATGACTCAGATATACACTTTTAGAATGAAAAATAAGAACAGAACTGACTCAATTGTGAATCAAAAGAAGAACATCTAAAATTTCTAAATATCTGGTGTGGATAAGTTTGCTAGATAAACTATAAGCCGGGTTCTGTCATTTAAACTTATCATTTCTCTAGGCTCAAAATCACTCTTGAGCTCAAGCAACTAACCCTGATGACTAGCCAAAGACGGCTTTTAGTTTTACAACAATGTCATCTCTACTTAGTCTTGCTCCTAGTGGGGTTTTCCAGCGTTCATTGTTACCAATAGAACCGGTGCGCTCTTACCACACCTTTTCACCCTTGCCATGTTATGGCGGTATATTTTCTGTGGCACTGTCCCTAGGGTTTCCCCTGCCAGGTATTACCTGGCACTATGTCCTTGCGGAGCCCGGACTTTCCTCTTTAAAAAAATTAAAGCGACAAGTCATTTATCTAGCCCTATTAATCTATTACTTAGATAAAAAAGTTCAAGTAAATTTATTTTTTTTCATTGATGAGATTTTTGCTAATAAGCAAGCATTCCCTATCAATCTTGCCATCTACTAGGTCCTGTCTAAATCTTCTTTGAAAAGCTTTGGTAACTAACTTAAAATATTTTTCTTTATTAATGTTCTTAGGAATCGTTTCTGAATACCCAATTTTAAATATATTTTTATAAAAAGACTTTTTTTCGATCATGTTAATTTTTATATTTCTTTTTTTTAATAATTCATGTTTTTTTAATGAATGCCAAAAGCCTATTTTATTTTTAGATAAATATTTCCATGGAAACTTCTCTCCAGGGTCCTTTTTTCTTTCTGGAGCTATATCTGAGTGTCCCAAAATATTATGATGATTAACATTATATTTGTTAATTAAAAATTTACTCAACTTTAAAAGAGAGAAAATTTGTTTTTTTGAGAATTTTTTATAATTAAACTCATGTCCAGGATTTGATATTTCAATTCCAATAGAATTCTTATTCAAGGATTTAAACTTTTTCCAAGACGATTTTCCAGCGTGCCATGCTATATATAAATCGGGCACAAGACTGACAATTTCTCCATTATTTTTTATTAGATAATGGCAGCTAACCTCAGATTGTATATCTGTCAGCCTCCTGATGGCCTCTGACTCCTTTTTCATTCCTGTATAATGGAAAATAATAAACTTTATATTTTTTAAGATTCTTTTTTTTGAGTTAAAATTTGGTGAATAGTTTAATTTGGTTTTTAAGGCCATTTTTTTGTCATTTTTAGCACTAAATCTCGATTTACTTTAGTATTATATATAATATACAGTTGGATAAAATGAAAAAAATTTTAATAATTTGCTTTATAAGTATATTAGCCATCTCAAATGTAAGTGCTGATACAGATGGTGAAAATAGCTTATCTAAAAAAGATCCGAGTCAAGTAAAAGACTGTTTTGAAAAAATAAATAGAGTTACTTTTGCATTAAATCAAAGCCTAGATAAAGTAATTTTTGAACCAGTTGCAAAAGGATACAGAGCCCTTCCATCACCACTTAGAAATGGAACTGGTAATGCACTCAATAATATTTCTAATTTAGTAACTATACCAAATAATATTCTTCAAGGAGAATTAAAAAAAGCTGGAATAAATACTGGTAGATTTATTATAAATACGACCGTAGGTATTGCTGGGATATTTAATGTGGCTGAAAAATTTGGTTTTCCAAAATATGAAAAAGAAGACTATGGTCAAACTCTTGGAACAATGGGTGTGGGTGAAGGCTGCTACTTGGTTTTACCAGTTTTAGGGCCATCAACAATAAGGGATAGCGTAGGCTCGTTTGTAAATGTGCTTGGTGGAGACCCATGGTATAATATTTCTGCTGGAAAAGAAACTAATCATTTTTCTGATTTTGATTATTGGGCATCAAGGGCTTCTGCTGGAATAGATTTTAGAGCAAAAAATATTGATTCTTTTGAAAATTTAGAAAAAAATTCTATGGATTTTTATGCTTCTGTTAGAAGTTTATACCTACAGGATAGACAGCAAAAAATAATGAATAGTGATGCAATAACTGAAACACTAAATGACAGTGATTGGGAAGAAGTAGAAACTCAATAAATTTACAAAGGTATTAATGAAATCAAATAATTTTTTAATTCTATTTGTTATTATAATAATTAATACATTTAGCTTAAATCATTCTAACTCCATCGAAGCAGACGTATTTGTGCAATCAACAGTAAATAGGGCATCTCAAGCATTAAGTGATAAATATTCAAAAGATGAAAAAATAGAGAAACTTAAAAATATTGCATCTGAAACAGTAGATATAAATGGTATTAGCTTTTATACTTTGGGATCTTACAGAAAAATTATTAGTGAAGAGCAAAAAAAAAAATATCAGAAACTTTTTAGACAATACTTTTTAAAAAGTTTTTCTAGCAGATTAGCTGAATATTCAAATCCTGAAATTGAAGTAATTTCAAAAAAGAAACTAAATGAAAATTATACGATTGTTTCTAGTAAATTAGTTGCAACTGAGCAAAGACCTGAGGTTAAAATTGACTGGAGAGTCTATACTAAAAATCCAGAAAATTTATTGATAAGGGATTTAATCATAGAAGGTTTAAGCCTTGCTAGAACTCAAAAAGAAGAATTCTCTTCTATAATTCAAGGCAATAATGGAGATATAGAAGCTCTCTTTAAAACTTTAATAAAATTCATAGATTAAGTTTTTTTATTTATTTTAAAATCTAAAATTTCTAAACGTTGATTTTACTGGATTTGGTGGGCCCGCCAGGACTCGAACCTGGGACCAATACATTATGAGTGTACTGCTCTAACCAACTGAGCTACAGGCCCTACTCAATTAGTAAGGTTCTACAACGGCTTTGTTATTTAGGCAAGTTATATTTGATGAATTAATACTTTGAATAATTTTTTAGACTTTCCAAAAAATCATATTCTTTATTACATCTAAAGTTGACAAACTATTTATTAATATAATCAAGAGAACTTCCTGTTATGCAAGAAAGTATTAATCTTAAAGCGTTTACATTATTAAAATTAATATTACTTGCTACTCTACAATCATCACTAATCTTAATTAAATTAAAAATCATTTTTTTTTCTTGTTTATTCTTCGACATTACCCAGTTATGGTCACTTTGAAATACGACTATTGAATTAGGGTCGGATTTATTGAGAAATTCAATTGTCTCTTTAATTTTTTTGAGTGTACACAGATATGCAGATTTGTAACCTGTTAAATTTTTATTACCAGAATAATTTTTATAAGAACAGTCATCATTAGTTATATATGGCCAATGAGGTGACATGTGATGAACAAAATAGAATGTAGGTTTATTGCTTTTTGGATTTTCTTTTAAGTATTTTGTTAATCGTCCCATTCCATTATTTACATCAAAATAAATATATTTATTAAAATCAAAATTAAAAATAAGACCAAAACTCCAAATAGTTTGTAATAAAGGACTTTGTCTAAAAAAATTTATATATAAATAGGGATCAATTATCGTATTAGTGTTTTTATTTAAACAATATCTTAAATTAAATTTTGGGCAATAAGCAAAAAAATTGCCAATCCATTTAAAATCATATCCCAAATTATCTAAATTTTTTAATAAATCTGGTTTATTATTTTTTCTTAAAAGTGTGGGATACAATACTTCAGATTTTGCTTTCAATTTTCCAGTTTCATCAAAAATCTCGTCCAGATAAAAAAGAGCTGATAAACTGTGGGTGGTATTATCATAAATATTGGATGTGTCATGAATGTAGTTAAAGTTTTGATCTTTCGTATATTCTAAAAAATTATTTGCACTTAATTTATAGTGTTTTTCAAATTCTTTAATTGGTTGCATTCCATCAAGTATAAAAAAATATATATTTTCTTTATTATTATCCAATTTGTCTTTGAAATTTATAAAATCTACTTTATCTAATTTGCTAATATTTAATTTTTGATCAAAACTAAATATCTGAATTAATGAAACAAAAAATGATAGATAAAAAAAGATAAAAATAAATTTTTTAAAAAAAGAATTATTTTTATAAATTAATGTTGAGGTATAAATTATTGAAATAATTAATATCAATAAGCTAATTTCAGAGCTATATTCAACCATATTTAGTAAAAATTGATTAAAAATATCCTTAATAATTAAATTTAAGAAATTATGCTTAAATGCAAACCAGTAGATAATTACTATAATCAAGAAAGTTTTTACAAAATCTTTACTTTTAAATAAAAGATTTATGATGCATGCTAAAAGCAAAAGCAAAAGAAAGACCGCGAATATTAAAAAATAAAAACTTTTTCCTAAAATTAAGTCTATTTCTAAAATATTGTTTTTTAAGAAATCTAAAAATGGCAATGAAAATATTATCGTAATAAATGAGATATATTTTAGGTTTTCTTTAATTTTCATGTAATTAAGAAAAAATATTTTTCATAGTGTTGATTTTTTTAAACAATCTTTGAAAATCCCATATCAACCATCTTAAAAATTCTTTTGGCTTAAATTTACTAAGTATAATAATTTTTTCAAAAAAACTAAAATTAATAGATTTTTTATTTAAGTTCATATCTTTCTTTAAAAGAAAATCTAGCATAGAAGAAAGATTGGGACTTGAATAAAAAAATTGATTTTTTTTCAGAAAAACTTTTTTAAAATTTTTCAATAAATAAAATTTGTATTCAAAAAAATAGTGTCTTTTTCTAATCCTATTTGAGCAAAAAAAATAGCCTTTATCTAAAATTATTTTTTCAAAATAATTTAAATAATTATCAACTTCTATCATATCCATTTCCATAAATGACTGAGTATTAATTCCAAGTTTCACACTTTCGTTTTGTACATAATGAGTCATATCTGGTGTTAAAAATATAAAGTCATATTGATTAAAATTTATTGGTAGAGAAAGTTCTTTAATTTCATTGGGTAATAAAAAAACTTTATTTGGAAACAACGTAAAGATTAGAGATATCGCTGTTAATAATACGTCTGGTATATCAATCAAAATATTTGTTGTTTTTTTTTTCTCATTTACAAGAGCAGATAATAATCCACTTCCTGATCCTACTTCACAAACAATATCTTTTTCTTTTAAACAACTGTCAATTGATTTTAGATAATCTTGTGCATAGATTAAGGTTCTATTTTTGCTTTTTTTTAGCAAGCACAAATTTTTAGTTCCTAACTTTAATATTTTTTTATCTTCATTGTTTTCAAAATTAACATCTAAAAGATCATTATCATCAAATTTTGGGTCATAAATTTCAGGAAAATAATTTCTTGATCCTTTGTTAACAAAGCTATTATTCTTGAAATCTATATCAAAAGTTTTTTTTGCTGCTGTCCAGTATTTTCCGTACTCTTTATTAGTAATAGTTTTTTTAAAATTGTAAAATCTGTTTTCATTCATCTATTTGTATTTTTTATAGAGAATTTTAGTTTGATAGGCAAATTATTTTATTATTTATAAAATAGATATAAAATCTTATTAAGTTTTTATTAAATCTTATTTGATGGTGGGACTGGTTGGTTACGCTCCAACTACCCCTGCAATGTCAATGCAGTACTCTACTATTGAGCTACAGTCCCCTTAAATTTTAACTTTCTAAAAAACTTTTTAATTGTTTGGATCTGCTTGGGTGTTTTAATTTTCTTAAAGCTTTTGCTTCTATTTGTCTAATTCGCTCTCTTGTTACAGAAAATTGAAGACCTACTTCTTCAAGAGTATGGTCCGTATTCATGCCTACACCAAATCTCATTCTTAAAACTCTTTCCTCTCTTGGAGTTAATGTTGATAAAATTTTAGTAGTAGCCTCACTTAAATTAGATTTAATCGCTTGTTCTAAAGGCGCTAATGCTTTTGTATCTTCAATAAAATCTCCTAGACTACTATCTTCTTCATCTCCCACAGGTTTTTCTAGAGAAACAGGTTCTTTTGAAATTTTTAAAACTTTTCTAACTTTATCTAGAGGCATTCTTAATTTTTTTGCCAATTCTTCTGGGGTTGCCTCTCTTCCAAACTCACTTAAAATTAGTCTTTGTGTTCTTACTATTTTATTAATTGTTTCGATCATGTGGACTGGGATTCTTATTGTTCGAGCTTGATCCGCAATAGATCTTGTAATTGCTTGTCTTATCCACCATGTTGCATATGTTGAAAATTTATATCCCCTTCTATATTCAAATTTATCAACAGCCTTCATGAGACCAATGTTTCCTTCTTGAATAAGATCTAGAAATTGAAGTCCTCTGTTCGTGTATTTCTTAGCAATAGAAATAACCAGTCTTAAGTTTGCTTCAACCATTTCTTTTTTTGCTATTCTAGATTCTTTTTCTCCTTTCTGAACTCTACTGACTAATTTTTTATAATCTGTGACAGAAATTCCAAGTTTGTGACTTGTTTCAATTAATCTTTCTCTTATATCTTTGAATTCATCTTTATTTTTTAGAAAAAACTTTTTCCACATAAGATTAGTATCAAGAAATTTTTTAAGATTTGGATTAATTTCATTGCCTATATAAAACTTAATGAATTCATTTCTTGGAATTTTTTGATCCATTGCTAGTCTTAAAAGTTTTCCTTCAAGTGAAATGATCTTTTTATTTTCAACATAATGTTTTTGAACCAATTCCTCTAATACAGATGGCGATAATTGAAGTGATTTAATATTTTCTAAAATATCATTTACAATTTTTTCATACCCTTTTTCCTTAGCAGGTGAAAAATTTATTGAATTTAAAATGCAATCTAGTTTTTCTTTTTGGTATTTGATCAATTTTGCATATTCTTTGGTTAAAGTATTAACTGTTTTTAAAACTTTAGGTTTAATTTCACTTTCCATCGCTGCAAGTGTTGGATTAAATTCATCATCATCTACTGTGCTATCTTCATTTTTGTCTGTCTCTCCTGAATTTCTCTGTTTGGCACTTGGACCAGTATTTTCATCCTCCATATAATTTGTATCTATATCGATAATCTCTCTTACTAAAATTTCATCTTTTTGAAATTTTTCATCCCAGTCTGAAAACTGTTGTGCTGTGATTGGGCTTTGAGCTAATGCAATTAACATTACGTCTTTTCCCGCTTCTATTCTTTTTGCAATTGCAATTTCACCCTCTCGAGACAAAAGTTCGACACCACCCATTTCTCTTAGGTACATTCTTATTGGGTCATCACTTTTTTCAATAGTTTTGCCTTCTTCTTTTGTTGTGTTTTCTTTTTTTCTTAAAACTTTAAAATCTGATTTTTTTTCTACAAGAGCTACATTTTCATCAAGCATATGCATGAACGCTTGCTCTAAATTTTCATTTGATAGATTTCTTTTGCCTAATGATTTATTTAATTCTTCAAAGGTTATAAAACCTCTGTGGGTTCCTCGACCCATTAGTCTAGCAAATGATTTTGTAATTATTCGTTCCACAATTATATATTTGAAAAGACTTATATAAGCTCAATTTTGAAAAAATCCATGTATTTTTTAAGTGTTTTAATTGATATTTTTTTGTTTTTTTAGCTCTCTTATTTCGTCAAAGGTACTTTCACTCAAATCTTTTGAAAATTTCGACTCTAGCTGTTCTATTCTAAACTCCAAATCATAGTTTTTTAGATCCTTAGAAATTTCATCTAATAATTCAAACATCTTATTTTGATCATCTTTATTATTATTCAAGATATGTTTGATTGAAGCAAATTTAAAAATTTTTTCTATAATTTGTGTGTCTAGTGAAAGATTTTCCAAGGTTAATTTTTCTCCACTTTTTAATTTTGATAAAAGAGACTCAAAAATTATTTTATTTTCAGCACTAAACAATTTAATATCCTCAATTAAATGAATGTTTTCTTGAATAATATCTAGATTATTCATTATTAAATACAGTAATGAAAATTCTTTAATTTCAACCCCACTTATTAATTTACTTTCATTGAAATGTTTTTTTGTAGAGTCTAACGATTTAACTTTTTTTACATAAAACTGTTTTTTTCCTACATTGCTATGAGGTGTTAATGATGAGATTTTTTCTAAGAAAAATTCTAAAACATATTTTTTGATATAATCATCTTTAATCGTAGCTGCAACTGATCTTAATTTTTTTTCAAATATTGCCATAGATGATGGATCGTTACTGGTTTGGCTTTTATAATGATTAAATATAAATTGATGAATTGAAATCTTACTTTGTTTTGTAAAATCAATAAAATTTTGCTTACCATTTTTATTAGCATAGCTATCTGGATCTTCTCCATCTGGTAAAAATAAGAAAGAAATTTGTTTTTCGGGTTTAAGTTCTTTAATTGAATTTTCTGCTGCTCTTAATGCTGCCTTGTAACCACTTTCATCTCCATCAAAACAAATAATGATATCATCAAAAAATTGATTCAAAATTAATATTTGTTTGTCTGTCAATGAAGTTCCTAGATTTGCTACAACATTTTCAATTCCATTTTTACTTAAACTCACTACATCCATATAGCCCTCAACAAGATAAATATGATCAATTTTATTTGAAAGTTTTCTTGCTAAATCTAAATTATATAAATTTGAACCTTTTTTGAAAAAAGGTGTTTCGGGTGAATTAATATACTTTGCTAAATAATCTAATTTTTCAATTATTCTGCCACCTAATGCAAATGGTTGGCCAGAAATATTATTAATTGGAAAAATTAATCGGCCTCGAAATCTTTCTACATAAATTTTCTTTTTTTCATCTAAATAAAATAAGCCACTTTCGACTAACGCTTGTTCGCTAAAATTATTTTTTATTTTATCAAAAAAATTAGGATTTTTTTCTATATAACCTATCTTAAATTTTTTCACTTCTTCTTTGCCCAAAGATCTATTTTTTAAATAGTCTCTAGCATCAGAGTAGGTTTCATTTTTTAATAATTCATCGTGATAAAAATCAACATACTGACTGTAGAGAGACAAATATTCTTTCCATTTTTTTTCTCTTTCTTCATCTTGTTTTGAAAACGTGTAAGTTTGCATGCCTGCTAGTTGAGCTAAGTGCTTGACTGCTTCTCCAAATTTAAAATTTTGAGTTTTCATCACAAAATCAAAAATATTGCCATGCTCAGATGTTGCGAAACAATGATAAAATTCTTTCTCATCATTTACAGTAAAAGATGGAGTTTTCTCTGTCTTAAAAGGAGACAAGCCAACATACTCTTTGCCTCTTTTCTTAAGTGCAACAGACTTTGATACAACTGTTGAAACTTTTAATCTTGTTTTGATTTCGTCAAGATATTCTTTTGGGTACTTCATTAACTATTTAATAATTCCTTGATAAGAGGTCCTGCTTTTGCAAAATCAATTTCATCAGCATGAAGCTTTTTTAATTCGCCCATTACTTTTCCCATATCTTTAACTGAACTTGCCCCAAGTTTTGAAATTATCTCTGCACATATTTTCTTAGTTTCTTCTTCACCAAGTTGTTTGGGCAAAAAACTTGTTAAAATATTATATTCATTTTGCTCAATTTCCAAAAGATCTGTTCTGTTATTCTTTTTATAAATATCAATTGATTCGGCTCTTTGCTTAACCATTTTTTTTATAAGTTTTTTGATATCCTCATCGTTTGTATCTTTTTTGTTAGGTCCAGATCTATTTAAAATATCCAAATCCTTAATAGATGATAATATTAACCTATAGGTTGATATTTTAGTTTTATCTTTAGCTTTTAAAGCATTTTTATAATCGGTTTCGATAGTTTCTTTTAATGACATAATTTTTTAATTTACTGCAAAGAATAAATTCTTCAAAAGAAAAATTGTTTTTTTACAATTTTATAATACATGTCTGTTGCGATAATGGTGCAATTATTGTATTAACCTTTAACTCATGAGTTGTAATTGATCAAAAAAGCAAAAAAAACTAACTCAAAAAATTCACAAATTAATACAGGCGTCTTAGTTCTTGAAAATAAGAAGATTTTTAGAGGAATTGGAATTGGTTATCAAGGAGAAGCTACAGGAGAAGTTTGTTTTAATACATCATTAACAGGATACCAAGAAATTATATCTGATCCATCATATGCAGGACAAATTATAAACTTTACATTTCCTCATATCGGAAATGTTGGAACAAATAAAGAAGACTACGAGTCAGATAAGATATGGACTAAAGGAGTTATATTTAACTCAGAAATAACATCACCATCAAATTACAGATCGTTTCTTCATTTAGATGCCTGGCTTAAAAAAAATAATATAGTTGGTATTACAGGATTGGATACAAGAAGTTTAACTAATTTCATTAGAGACAAAGGTGCTCCAAAAGGAACTATTGCTTTTTCTAAAAATGGTAAATTTAATATCAGTAAATTAACTAACTCAACAATTAAATGGAGTGGGTTAAAAAATCTTGATCTTGCAGAAAAAGTTACAACACCAAAAAATTATATTTGGAAAGGTCTTAAAACTTGGAAAAAAGAAACAGGTTACAAAAAAAATAATAAAAAATCTTTCCATGTAGTTGCCATCGATTATGGAATAAAGAAAAATATTTTAAGATATTTCTCAGACTTTAATTGTAAAGTAACTGTTGTTTCTTGCAAAACACCAACTGATAAAATTTTAGCTCTTAAACCAAATGGTATTTTTTTATCTAATGGTCCAGGAGATCCAGCGGCAACTGGAAAATACGCAATTAATATAATTAAAGATTTAATTAAAAAAAATTTACCAATATTTGGTATTTGTTTGGGTCATCAAATCCTTGCACTTGCACTTGGAGCTAAAACAAAAAAAATGAAATTAGGTCATAGAGGAGCAAATCATCCAGTTAAAAATTTAGTTCATGATAATGTAGAAATCACTAGTCAAAATCATGGCTTTGAAGTCATCAAAGAAAATTTTCCAAAAAATATTGAAGTTACTCATAAATCTCTATTTGATAATAGTATTGAGGGAATTAAATTGAAAAACAAACCTATTTTTTCAGTTCAATATCACCCAGAGTCAAATCCAGGACCACAAGACAGTGTTTATTTATTTCAAGAATTTATTAACAACATGAAAAAAAATGCCAAAAAGAAAAGACCTTAAAAAAATATTAGTTGTCGGGGCAGGTCCAATTATCATTGGTCAAGCTTGCGAATTTGATTATTCAGGAACGCAAGCTTGTAAGGCTTTACGAGATGAGGGTTATAAAGTTGTATTAATCAACTCAAATCCTGCAACGATTATGACTGATCCTGATGTTGCAGATAAAACTTATATAGAGCCTATTACTTTAGAAGTTTTAGAAAAAATTCTCAAAAAAGAAAAACCAGATGCAATTCTTCCAACAATGGGTGGTCAAACAGCTCTTAACATTGCAATGGAAGCTGAGAAAAAAGGAATTCTGAAAAAATACAAAATAGAACTAATCGGTGCAAACTCTAAAGCAATATCTAACGCTGAAGATAGAAAGAAGTTTAGAAAAAACATGATTGATATTGGATTAGATCTACCTAAATCTGAAATCGTCAATAACATTAATCAAGCATCAAAAGTTTTAAAGAAGATTGGATTGCCCGCAATCATAAGACCTGCTTTTACTCTAGGAGGTCTTGGAGGTGGAATTGCTAAGAATGAAAAAGAATATCAAAAAATCATCAAAAGTGGATTGCACGAGTCCCCTGTGAGCCAAGTATTAGTTGAAGAATGTTTGGAAGGTTGGAAAGAATTTGAAATGGAAGTTGTAAGAGATAAAAAAGATAATTGTATCATCATCTGCTCTATTGAAAATATTGATCCAATGGGAATACATACGGGAGACTCTGTTACTGTTGCACCTGCCCTGACTTTAACAGACAAAGAATACCAAGTAATGAGAAATGCATCTATTGCATGTCTTAGAAAAATTGGAGTTGAGACAGGTGGTTCAAACGTTCAATTTGCAATCAATCCAAAAAATGGACGAATGGTAGTAATTGAAATGAACCCAAGAGTGTCTCGTTCATCTGCCCTTGCATCAAAAGCAACCGGCTTTCCAATTGCAAAAGTTGCTGCAAAACTTGCAGTTGGTTACACGCTAGATGAATTAAAAAATGAAATTACAAAAGTAACACCTGCTTCGTTTGAACCTAGTATAGATTACGTTGTAACAAAAATTCCAAGATTTACATTTGAGAAATTTTCAACTTCTCCAGCAACGTTAGGTACATCTATGAAGTCAGTTGGTGAGGCAATGGCAATCGGTAGAAATTTCAAAGAGTCCCTTCAAAAAGCATTGGTGTCACTTGAGACTGGGTTTTCAGGGTTAGATAGAATATTTGATCTAAATAAAAAACAAATTGAAAAGAAACTTAAAGAAAGTATTCCAAATAAAATTTTGTTAGTTGCTGAGGCGATTAGAAAAAAGATTAATTTAAAAAGAATATTTGTTTTATCTAAGATTGATCCATGGTTCTTAGAACAAATTAAAGAAATTGTTGATAATGAAAATAAGATTAAGAATAAGGGATTACCCAAAGATTTTAACGAGTTTAATCGAATAAAATCAATCGGTTTTTCTGATAAAAAATTATCTGAACTTACAAAAATATCTGAAGATGCTATAAGACGAAAAAGAACAGCTCTTAAAATATTACCAGTATTTAAAAAAGTGGATACTTGTGCAGCTGAATTTAAATCGTTTACTCCTTATATGTATTCTACATACCAAAGAAATTTTTCAATTAATTCTGAGTGTGAGGCTGATCCATCAGCTAAGAAGAAAATCATAATACTAGGAGGTGGACCAAATAGAATAGGACAAGGAATTGAATTTGATTATTGCTGCTGTCAGGCTAGTTTTGCACTGAAAGATGCTGGCTTAGAAACTATAATGATCAATTGTAACCCTGAAACGGTTTCAACTGATTATGATACTAGTGACCGGTTATACTTTGAACCTTTAAAAGAAGAGTATGTCTTCAACATAATCAAAAAAGAAAAAGAAAAAGGAAACCTAGTTGGGATTATTGCTCAATTTGGTGGTCAAACTCCAATTAAACTTGCTAAATTTTTACATGATAACAAACTTCCAATTCTTGGAACACAATACACATCAATTAATTTAGCTGAAGATAGAGATCTGTTTAGAAATCTTCTTAATAGATTAAATTTAAAGCAAGCTGAAAGTGGAATTGCTAAAACATTCAAGCAAGCTATCCAAATTGCAGAGAGAATTGGTTTACCATTAATGGTAAGGCCTTCTTACGTGTTAGGTGGAAGAGCAATGGAAATTGTTCATGAAAAAAGCCAGCTTAAAAACTTTGTTGAAGAAGCATTTAAGGCAGCTGAAGAAAATCCAATTTTAATTGATAAGTTTATTGATCATGCAATGGAAGTTGATGTTGATGCAATATCTGATGGGAAACAAGTTCATGTTGCAGGCATCATGCAACACATTGAAGAAGCAGGAATTCACTCAGGAGACTCTGCTTGTAGTTTACCTCCAATATCAATTAAGCCGTACTTGATTAAAGAAATTGAAAATCAAACTAAGAAATTAGCTTTAGCCTTAAAAGTTAAAGGTTTCATGAATATTCAATTTGCAATTAAAAAAGATGAAATTTATGTAATAGAAGTAAACCCTAGAGCAAGTAGAACGGTGCCGTTTGTATCAAAAGCAAAAGGTCTTCCTCTTGCTAAAATCGCATCACGAGTTATGGCAGGTGAAAAATTATCTAAGTTTAATTTAAGAGATAAATCCAAAGGGATGTATGCTGTAAAAGAAGCTGTGTTTCCTTTCAATAAATTTCCTAATAGTGACTTACTTTTAGGTCCTGAAATGAAATCAACAGGTGAGGTAATGGGATTTGATAAAGACTTTGGAATGGCATTTGCTAAAAGTCAAATTGGTGCTGCAAACTCACTCCCAAAACAAGGACTTGCATTTGTATCATTAAAAGATTCTCATAAAGATGAGGGAATAGATCTGGCTAAAGAACTTATTAAGTTAAATTTTACATTATGTGCAACTAAGGGGACTGCTGAATACTTTAGAAACCATAAAATTAAATGCAGAATTATTAACAAAGTAAGTAGTGGATCCCCACATATTGTTGATATTTTAGATTCTAAAAAAATTGCACTTGTGATTAATACCGGAGGTGGAAATACTGAACACAGATTAAATGATGCAATAGCACTTAGAAGAGGAACATTAAAAAATAAAGTTCCTTATTGTACAAATATGTCCACTGCTCAAGCATGCTTACAAGCTATTAAATCTCTTAAAACTAAAAAATTAGAAGTAATTTCACTTCAAGATATTTGAAAGATTAATAAATGAAGTATTTTAGATTTTATTTTTTGATATTTTTTATTGGATTTTTAGCGAATTGTGACCAAAAAAATCATAAAAACAGTAAAGTTTCATTAGGAAAGGAAGTCTTTACAAAAAATTGTAAAAGTTGCCATGATTCATCTAATATTGGTCCTGATTTGGCAGGTCAAAATTTGGACATTTCTAATATTATTTTACAAGTTAAGTATGGAGGGTATGGTATGCCTGGATTTGAAGACGTGTTAACTGAAGAAGAAATAGAAAATGTTTCACAATATATCTATAATTTAAATTAACAAAATATTGACTGTAAAATTAATATACTTTCAATTGAGAGTTGAGAGGATTTATACATCTTCGAGTTGAAATTTTTTATAAAATTATTTGAAAAAATAATTTCTTTAATCTTAATTGGTTAGTAAGTTATCTTTTAATTATAAAAAATATTTTAACAAAATTTATTAATTATGAGTTCAGAAGTTTACAAACATACTGAAAAAAGTTTAAAAAAAAATGAAACTCTGTTTGATGCAGAACTATTAAGTTTTCAAGATGCAGTAAAAGTAAAAAATATAAAAACTTCAAAAATCAAAATTGATAACTTTTGGACAATTAGTGACAAATCTAATGATGATCAACTGCAGGCTGTCATTGGTATTTGCTTTATGCTTGGGTCCTTATTCTTGATGGGCTTATATTCTTATCTTTTTTAGAAATTGATAAAATATTAACTGCTAATAAAGAGCTCTAATTAGATGACTTTCCAATCTGTTTCAAAAGTTACGTAATTAACCTGAATACATCGTCTTTCTTTAATTATTTTCTTCTTTTCCATCCCATGCCAAGTATTTGGACCGCTGGTAAACATATAGCCATAGTTATTTTTATAAGGAACTGTTTTTACTTTTTCTAATTTTTCATTATAAAAATCTGTTCCAAGATCCTCAGACTCATTGGCATTATTTATAAAAATTAAACCAGACATTAACTTTTCTTTAATATCGCAGTGAGGCTTTAACCAAAAACCCTCTCTATCACAAATAACTTCAACTCTAACATATGATTTTGATAAATCTTTATTAATCATTTTTGAAATAGTTTGATGTACTTCTTTTGATTGTAATTCATTGATAAATTTTACTAGATTTGGAAATTTTTTTTCATTTTCTTTTGTCACAAAACATCTAAATTTTATTGCCTCACCTCCTGAAGCTATTCCTTCTCTAAATTCTGCTGCACCACCGTCAATCGCTCTAGTTCCATCATAATTAAGATTATGTTTACTAACATCTGGAATATCAGCTTTAATTATCTCTGTTATCGCTTCATCTGAAAGAGCATTGCGATATTCCCAGTGATCAAAAGGGAATTCATGTTTTTTTGATTGGTTTTGAATTGAATTTAAAAATGACATTAAGTTAATTGTTTTTTTATTTCTTTGGCTATTCTATTAGTTTCATCTAAAGTTTCATAGTGCCAAGTTTCTAATTTATTATCCAATTTTTTTATAATATTAAGTTTAGTAAAGAGCTCTTTAAATTTTTTAATTCTTTGATCATTTTTTTTTGCTGGTATATCTGCAACATATATTGGTTTTCCTGTTAATGCAGCTTCTGAAATCATTGAAGTTGAGTCGCATGTTACAGCAACATATTTTGCTAGAGAAAGAGCAGACAAATATGCCTTTTTATCAACGCTGTCTATAATCAAATTATTTGTGCTCAATTTATTTTTACAAAGCTCAATTATATTTTTTGGTGTTCTCATTGACGGAATTACAATACCTTGAAGATTATTTTTTGAAATTAAATTGTCAAATAAGTCTAGTATTTTAAGAATATTTTCATCTGAATAATCATAATGCTTAGTAGGACCACCTAAAATTAATGAAAAATAATCTTTATTGGTATCCAATCTATTTTTTAAATAATCAGAATTACCATCAATTTCTTTTCTTGAAAGATAGTGCATAGCCCCTTTTGTAGAAAAAATATTCACACCTGAAAGACCATCATGTTCAGGAGCAATAACATAACTAAAATTATTTAAATTTACCTTTGGATCCTGAATATGAATATTTATAATTTTTTTAGATGAATTTTTTTTTAAGTAAATTGATGGAATTACACTTTTCCTTCCACATGAAATTATTATGTCAAAATCTTCTGTATTAATCTTTTTAAATACATTTTGCGAAACAGGTGTGAACTTTGGGGGAATCACTTTCCAAAAATTATTTAGTTCAACTCTATGGTGTGTAAAATCTATATCCAAAGCTTTAGCTAAACCCTCAACTTGACTAATCATGCCATGCATTCCTTGAGTTAATAATATACCTTTTAATTTAGTCATTAATCACTATATAGCTTTGATATGAGTCAAAATCCAACTAAACACACAAAAGTGTTAATAATTGGGTCCGGTCCTGCCGGATACACGGCAGCTGTGTATGCAGCTCGAGCCATGTTAAATCCAATTCTAGTTTATGGAATTCAGCCGGGTGGACAATTGACCACTACAACAGATGTAGAAAATTATCCTGGTTTTTCTGATGTGATTCAAGGTCCTTGGTTAATGGATCAAATGAAAGATCAAGCCAAGGCTGTTGGAACTGATTTAATTGAAGATCATATTTCATCTGTAAATTTAAAATCAACTCCATTTGAGGCAATCGGTGACAGTGGTCAAAAATATACCGCCGACAGTATTATTATTTCTACAGGTGCTCAGGCTAGATGGTTAAATTTAAAATCAGAACAGGCATTTAGAGGCTTTGGTGTTTCAGCATGTGCTACATGTGATGGTTTTTTCTTTAAAGAAAAAGAAGTTGCAGTTGTTGGTGGTGGAAATGCTGCTGTTGAAGAAGCTATGTTTCTTACAAAATTTGCATCAAAAGTAAAACTAATTCATAGACGTGATACTCTAAGAGCTGAGAAATTACTCCAAAAGAAATTAATGGAAAATAAAAAAATTGAAATAATCTGGGATAGTGCTGTTGAAGAAGTTATTGGAGATAATGAACCAAAGAATGTCACAGCAATTAAGGTTAAAAACTTAAAAACAAATAAAATAGATGAAATTAAAGTTCATGGTTTATTTATTGCAATCGGTCATGATCCAGCTACAGCTTTATTTAAAGAACAATTAGAGATGGATAAAGAAGGATATTTAATTACTAAACCAGATTCTACTGAGACTAACATCCCTGGAGTTTATGCTGCAGGAGATGTTAAGGACAAAACTTTTAGACAAGCTGTAACTGCTGCAGGAATGGGCTGTATGGCTGCACTTGAAGCAGAAAAATTTTTATCTCAATGATAAAAAAATTTAAATTAACCATAAATAGAAAGAAATAACAAAATGTCTGACAAAGTACTACTAACTGGAATAAGTGGGTGGATTGCAAAACATACTGCAATAGAATTATTAAATGCTGGATATGAGGTTTTAGGAACTGTTAGGAATAATACTTTAATTGAACAAACTAAAGAAACTATAAGTCAGCATGCTTCTATAGATAAATTATCTTTTGTTGAATTAGATCTTTTAAAAGATGATGGATGGAATGAGGCCGCCTATGGTTGTAAATATATAATGCATCTTGCATCTCCATTTCCTTTTAAAGTTTCTAATAATAGAAATAGTTTATTAGCACCTGCAGTAGATGGAACGTTGAGAGTTTTAAATGCAGGTTTAAATGCGGATGTTGAACAATTTATAGTTACCTCTTCAATTGCAGCCATGTTTAGAAAACCTAATAGAAGTAATCCATATTCATTTAACGAAAATGATTGGACAGACGAGAACTGGAAAGAGGGTGTAAACGACTACTTTTTATCAAAAACAAAAGCTGAAAAAGCAGCGTGGGAACTAATGAAAAATAAAGGGTTAAAAAATAAATTAACTATGATTAATCCTGGTGGAGTATTTGGTGATGCTCTAGATAAAAAAGGAGGAACTTCAATTGAATATGTTAGACAATTCATGAAGGGCAAATTTCCAGCAGCACCTAAATGGGGAATTTTGATTTCAGATGTAAAAGATGTTGCAAAGGCACATGTTGCTTGTATTGGAAATACCAAAGTTGGTGGAAGAAGATTAATTGTTGGGAAAGAAGTAAAAAAATTAATTGAGTTATCTCAAATAATGGCTGAAACAATGCCAGAGTATGCGAAAAAACTTCCCAAAAAAGAACTACCAAATTTTATGGTTAAATTAATTAGTTTGTTTGACTCTAGTGCTAAAACTTTGATTCCAGACCTTGAGATTGTAATGCAAACTGACACAACCTATGCCGAAGAGTTATTAGGGTTAAAATTTAATCCTGCAAAAGGTTGTATATCTGAAACTGCTAAATCTGTTGTGCGATTAGGATTAGTCTAAGATTTTAATCGATCGTTATTTTTGTCAAAGGCAGGTTCATCAATAATTTTTGCTTTGATTTTTTCTCCTTGAATTTCGATAAATAATTCGTTTCCTATTTTTGCATAATCTGGCTTCACATATGCAAAAGCTAAACTTTTTTTAACTCTAAAACCATAAGCTCCCGATGTAGTAAGTCCTATTTTTTTGCTATCAAAATATACAGGTTCATTCCCATGAGCATCCGCATCTTTTGCTTCAACTTCAAGATAAACTAGTTTAGTTTTTATTCCATTCTTTAATAGTTTTGTAACTGCTTCAGACCCTTCAAATTCATTTTTCTTTTCAAGATTAAAAAATTTATCAAGACCTGCTTCAACCACGCTAATTTCAGGAGTTAGTTCAGTTCCCCACCCTCTATATCCTTTTTCAATTCTCATAGAATTCATCGCTCGAGTTCCAAAATCAATAATATTTTCTTTTTCACCTTCTTTAATAATAAGATCATAAATTTCGCTCATCTTTTCCATTGGATGGTGAAGTTCCCAACCTAATTCACCCATGTAATTAACTCTGAGAGCAATTACATCTACATTATTAATTTTTATATTCTTAGATTTTAACCATGGAAAATTTTCATTACTCAAATCTGTATCGGTTAATTTTTGAAGCACATTCCTAGATTTAGGTCCTATTAAACCTAAAACCCCTTTTTTAAGAGATAAATTTTTTATTGTTACCCTCTCACCCTCTAGCTTATTATGATTGAACCAATCTAAATCTCTTATTTCAGAAATAGCTGCTGATAAAGCGTAGTAACGATTATCTTTT
>Ga0209309_10001417_pt1 | contig 24146 bp, 23 predicted proteins | sample COGITO_mtgs_1204_2_FD_184807 | JGI IMG/M metagenome (GOLD analysis project Ga0209309, IMG submission 184807) | Pelagic marine microbial communities from North Sea - COGITO_mtgs_120412 (SPAdes) (version 2) | ecosystem: Environmental > Aquatic > Marine > Epipelagic ... | reverse complement strand
AGGATCATTTTTCACGACTATCTTTTTAAGATTAGGCTCTTTGCATTGGGGTTGGCATTTAACTATTTTCAGAAAAAAAGACTTCAGAGATCAAAGCGACTAATTTTAGCTATGAGTAGCCCGCGTTTGCATGTAGTACTCGTAATTATTCTCATCAGTTATAGTAAAACCCAGCCGCTTATAAAGTCCTAATGCTGGGTTGTTTTTAAGCACAGTGAGTTTAATGGGTTTTGATTGCGCACTTGTAATAACTTGTTCAATAACAGCTCTCCCATACCCTTTATTTTGATGCAATGGATGTATTTGTAATTGCATTATTTCAATGTATTGAGCGTGCGTTTGGTATTTTAAAGTACCAATTTGTACCTCATTTATAACTATAAGGTGAGAGCAATCATATTGATCATCAAGCCTTAAAACATGCTGTTGATCAGTTAAAAATAACCCGGCATTTTCTAAGTGTTCAACCATAGTCAGTTTTCTGAGGCTTAATAAATAGTCTCGGTCTGAATATGCTGCCTTTATGAATTTAAAAACCATAATGCTCCCTTCTAACAGCCCTAATGTTTATATTTTTAGGGCTGAAGCACTTGAACTTGTTCTAAACTCAAGTGCGCAGTATTAAATGTGCAAGCCAAACTAACAAAGGCAATACTACCAATACCCAAGTGCTTTCCACCAAAGCCCACCGATAATTCCCCATACACTTAAGTTAATAATACTCATTATAAGGCCCATTACCCACCAATCTTTTAATGATACATAGCCTGAGCCAAACACGATGGGAGATGTGCCTGTTGCGTAATGCGTTAACGACATCATGAGTGATGAAGCGCCAGCTAACAGTAAACCTAAAAATAAAGGTGGAGCGCCAAGCGCTAAACCTGCGGCGTAAAATGCGGCAAACATAGCAGTAATATGTGCTGTAGTACTGGCAAAGAAGTAATGAGCGTAAAAATACACCGTTACCAATATAATGGCCGATACAATCCAGTCAAAGCCCAGTTGCGCAATATTGCTCTCAACAAGTGTTGAAAACCACGTTACCAAACCTAGTTTATTTAAAAAAGTGGCCATCATTACTAATGCTGAAAACCAAACAACGGTATCCCACGCAGACTTTTCTTTAAGTACATCGTCCCAGCTTAATACACCCGTTACTAATAAAACCGACAAACCTAAAAAAGCCACTGCGGTAGTATTAACCGCGTACTCAGCTCCTAAAATCATTGCGGGTACGCCGGCCCATAAAACAAGCAGCATAGCAAAAACACCCACCATTATTTTTTCGCCATAACTTATTGGGCCCATTTCAGTTAATTTAGATTCTGCGTAGGTTTTAGCATCGGGTGTACTTTTCACTTCAGGTGGGTAAATGGCATAAACAACCAAAGGCACAAGGGCAATACATAGCAAACCAGGAACAAGCGCTGCCAGCGCCCACGTACCCCAAGTAATACTAATATTTGCACCAGTAGCATCTGCAATAAGCTTTACAATTAGAGGGTTAGGAGCCGTGGCGGTAATAAACATAGCTGATGTAATAGGGTTTATATGGTAGCTAACTAAAGCAAGGTAGTGCCCAATTTTACGAGATGTGCCTTCCTCAGGAGACGAGCCAAAGCTTGTTGCTATCGACTTCATAATTGGGTGAATAATAGCGCCGCCTCGCGCGGTATTACTTGGCGTCACAGGCGCTATAACAAGTTCAGACAGCGCGAGGGCATAGCCAATACCAATAGTTTTTTTACCAAAAAAAGAAATAAAATTATAGCCAATACGATTTCCCAAACCGGTTTTAGCTAACCCCCGAGATATAATAATAGCAATACCAATCAGCCAAATTAATGAGTTAGAAAAACCGCTTAATGCATCTTTAATAGCACCAGATGGACTGTCATTAGTTACGCCAGTTAACGCAACAGAGGTTATAGCTAAAATAGCAATGGCGCCGATAGGCATTGCTTTACCAATAATGGCAACTACAGTACCAATAAATAAAGCGAGCAAATGCCATGCGTTTTCGGTAACACCTTGCGGAGGCGGTACAGCAAACCAAAGTAATAAAACAATGGCTATAGAAATCAGTCCAGAGGTAATTCGAATATCAGTACCTTTCATTAAAATGTCCCTAAGTTTTAGAAATGCATGCATTCAGTGTATTGAAAAGGCAACGTTATTCTACTTCATTTAATAATAAAAAAGATGACGCACATCATATGAAAATTAAACTTATTTAATTTTATTAATAAAGAGGTAATAAACCATAAACTAAATGAATAATTAAGTTACCCGATGAGAGCTTACGTTGTGCTTAATCAACTCTTATTTTTTAAGAGTTAGCTTGAATTGTTTTATAGGTTCGTAAGGTCTTTGTAAGTCTTAACGAATACTTGGAAATACAATGAACTTAAAACTAACCAACAACGTGATTACTTTTTTATTAGCGAGTAGCTTTTTGTTACTTGGCTTGTCGTTTGCGTTAGGAGCAAACCCTAATACGTTAACGGCTACGTTTAGTTTTTACGGCGTTGATTCGCTAATGTCTGTATCTGCGTTAGGTTTAATTAGTGGCTCATTTATGATTGCTTTAGCGTTTGCCACCGTGCTCGCTCGTTTTAAACTAATGAAACCTACGCCAGCACTTTTACTTGCAGCAATTATAAGTTTAGTTGCATTACTTACCTTATTTGCCAGCAACCGTTGGATGGCGCAACTAGGCGGCTTTCCAATCATTGGTAGCGGGCAGGGCATAATTAAATACTTTGCTGTAGTGCCTTTATATTTGTTTTTATTTTATAAAGACAAACTTACCGACAAACAACACGTACTTTTAAACTTTATACCGGTTGCTATGGTTTTACTGTGGATCGGCGGCATGAAGTTTTACGAGTTTGAAGCAAAAGGCATTGTAAGTTTAGTAGAAACCTCACCGTTTATGTCGTGGTTATACACGGTATTTAGCGTACAAGGTACATCTAACGTGATTGGCGGGTTTGATGTATTATTTGCTGTGTTATTGGGCTTAGGGCTATTTTTAAAGAATAAAAAGCTAATTATTGTAAGTGGCTTAGCGTGTTTAAGCGTATTTATGATGACCCAAACATTCTTAATTACCGCAACCGGTGCATTTAGTTCTTCCACTTTATTGGAGCGCCTAGGGCAGTTTGTAATTAAAGATCTTTGGTATATAGCCAACCTTGTTGTTATTGCTTTTTTAATGCTATTTAAACCGACTAAATAAAGAGGACGTTATGATCAGTTGCAACCAATACGATTACATCGAAATTGCCTGTATGCACCATTTAAGCATTGAGCTTATATTAAAAAATGGCGATGGTGTATGCGGGATAGCAACTGACACAAAACGCAATGCTAATAGAGACGAATGCATAGTTGTTAACGTAAATAGCGAGCTGCAACTCATTGTGCTCACTACAATTAGTATACTTAAAGCGCGTGAGAAAAATCCATACTTTGACCACGTGAACTTTGATGTAAAGTAAACACCTGACTCATTCATTTTATTATAAACACCTCAGCGAGCCTGTATCAATCAATATGTTTATGGCTCGCTTATCTAACCAATGCTTTAGCTAATTACGCGCTAAATACATAAAGCCAAAATCTTCCTATTACTTTCTTTTATTCTTTACTCGAGTTTTTCCACCTAACAAGGCTAAACGCCAACTATTAAAGCGTATAAAAATGCTAATTCTGTAATAAGTAAGCCTTTATATGTCCATATATGGCGCTTGGTCATCGTGCGTTTGTTAATTATGGTTGTAAAGGTAGCTACATAAACAAAAGGCATCTATATGAACAAAATTTAACCTTCAGAGTGGACTGTTTATATAAATAGCTATTTTTGCTTTGTCCAATACCATTATTAAAAGTCGCTTTAGTGTATTTTAACAACGATGATTTTATAACATACGTAATTACTTGTTTACATTGAAGTTGTTTGGTGGAATTATTGAGCTATGTAATATACGCCGTTTTGGGGTGTTATAACCCCCAAAGTGTTGTCAATAAGCTGTTATGCTTTTTTTGTATATTCACCTAATAATCAGTTATATTTTATCTTGTAAACTGACTATTATTAACAATTAAAGGAATATCTTATGAAAAATATCATTTTAATTAGTTCAATAATTTTACTTACGGCTTGTAGTACTAATTCAAATCAGCCTCGAACATATACTCTTGCAAGTTCAAATGGTACTCCAATTAGTACCCATAAAAGCGTAAATGAATGTCAAGCTGCGGCATTAAGGGCTAATATTCGTAAAACTAATGATAGGAATTCGCAGAAAAATCATGGTTCACATCAAAGAACCTCTGTGAAAGATGGCTCTCTACAAAAGGTAAGTTGTAAATAAGCATAACAAGTAACTATTGTGTCAATTATGGCAGGGACGCAAAACACGTAGTTTGCGCTCTTCGTCGCTAAGTATAGCCATGCATTTATGCGTCCCATATTGAGGCGTTAAAAGACTAACGATGATATATGAGCCTAAGGTTGTAAAAAGTAGAGACTGATTTCGGATCAGACACTACAGTAGACATTGACGAAATTACATATAAAGAATGCTTAACTATCGCTGTTAAAGCGAAGTGATGAAGTATAAAAGTTCACTTCGAGGTTAACTCCAACCGCATTTAATAAATACAACAATTCAAACATATCCTCCCAAGCATAACTAAGCCAAATAACGTTATTTTAGTAAACGCGAGTTCATATTACGGTGTGTAATATCTTTACAAGCATTTTAAGTTGAGCGCTTGAACCGAGCACTTGTTTTTAGACTCATTTTATTAGAGATACTTTTATGAAGTTAAAGTTATTTATCGCAATTATTTTTAGCACTTCGATGTCGTCTTACGCGACAGAAGCAGTAGATCAAACGGAGTTTTCATTCGAAGACTTAAAAGCGCTGGCAAAAGCCTCAGCCGAAAAGCCCTATACGCCAACTAAGGTGCCAGCGCCGAAGTTAATTGATAAAATTACGTATGACGAACACTGGAAAATACGCTTTAAAGAAGATGAAACCTTATACCCAAGTGGAAAAAAGGCGCCCGTACAATTATTTTACCCTGGGCGATATTTTCCTGAGCCAGTAAGTATTTACATCAGAGATGATAAAAATCAGGTTCAAAACATACCTTTTAGTAATGACGTTTTTGATATGCCTGATGATAGCCCAGCTCACGACCTCCCTGAAGGATTTGGATTTGCAGGCTTTAGAGTAATGCGCCAAGATATGAAACCAGATTGGATATCTTTTTTAGGCGCGTCTTATTTTCGTACCGACGGCCCAGAGGGGCAATATGGACTGTCGGCGCGAGGTATCGCGATCAATACGGGTATGAATCAACCAGAAGAATTTCCGCGCTTTTCGGCATTTTGGATTGGCCCCGCAGAGAAAAAAGGTGAAAGTGTGTCTGTTTGGGCATTGCTTGAAGGACCTTCTATCACTGGTGCTTATCGATTTGGTTTAAGCAAAGATAACAAAGAAGCTAAAGGGCACATCACCTCTGTAACGGCTAATTTGTATATGCGCGCCGATGTTGAACGCTTAGGCGTAGCACCGCTAACCAGTATGTATTGGTACTCACAAAAAGATAAAACAACCGCCAAAGATTGGCGCCCAGAAATTCACGACAGTGATGGCCTGGCGATTCACACCGGATCGGGTCAATACGTTTGGCGCCCATTAAATAATCCTCAGTCGGTTTCGACCAATAGCTTTATTGATGAGAACCCAAAAGGGTTTGGCTTAATTCAAAGAGATCGTGACTTTAATAACTACCAAGACGATGGCGTATTTTATAATAAGCGCTCATCTGCGTGGATAAAACCTACTGACAATTGGGGGAAAGGGGCAGTTCAGTTAATCGAGATCCCTACAAAAGATGAAACGTTTGACAATATTGTTGCTTATTGGGTGCCTGAAAAAGAGGCGCGTAAAGGTGATGAGTTTACCTTTTCTTATGATATTGAGTGGCGTCCACTCGATCCAAAATCAAAAACACTTGCAAGCGTTGTAAATACTCGCCAAGGCTTAGGGGGAATTCCTGGCCAGCCTATTCCTGAAGGCGTTAACAAAATGGTGATTGATTTTGAAGGCCCAGTGTTTAAAGGCTTAGATAACAAAAGTGGTATAAAGCCGATTGTTGAAGCCAGCAACGGTGAAATACTAGAGCCTATTGGGGTTTATCCGGTAGTTGGTACAAACCAATGGCGATTAGCATTTGACTACAAACAAGTTAACAATAATCCGGTAAACATACGCGCGTATTTAGTTGATAAAAATGATGAAGCTATAACCGAAACTTGGGTAAGTGATGCAAAGGTAACGATTAAATAAGCCCTTAAGTAAGCATTAAAGTAAAAGGGTGGCTATATTTTGATTTGCTAGGTAATTATAGCCACCATAATATCTTTTAAAACATCAATCAAAACACCATTAAAACTCCCTTTTATATCCCACGTAAAATACAGTAAACGATTGAACCAAAATATGAACTCGGCTATGGTTTATTTATCAATAAAAATAAATAAAAAACGAGTTAACTTGCTGTTTGTTAGCTGTTTTGAGGGATTGTATGTTTTTTTTGAGTAAATTATTTTACTGGGAGCGAGGCCGACAAAAATCAGGCTACGATAAAATGTTGATTTGTGGTGCTACGTGGCCAATTAAATTTGATACATATTTGCTTAAGTTCCCACAAGGGAGTGAAATAGCACCACACACAGACAAAGTTGAGTCTGGTAAACACTATCGATTGAATATAGTGCTTAAAAAAGCAGATTTGGGTGGTGAGTTTATTTGCAGTAATCCTATATTTGAAACAAAGCGAATTAAGCTTTTCCGCCCTGATGTAAGTGAGCATCAGGTATCAAAAGTCATAAAAGGTAATAGATATTTACTCAGCATTGGGTGGATAAAAAGGAGCTCTAAATGCTAGATTTAAGACCTAATTGTGAATGTTGTGATAAGAATCTACCTTCACAGTCCACAGAGGCTTTTATTTGTTCATTTGAATGCACGTTTTGTTTTGGCTGTGCTCAAACGCTGTTAAATAACGTGTGCCCAAACTGCTCAGGTAATTTGGTTCAGCGGCCAATTCGCCCTTTGGCTGCACTAAAAAATTACCCAGCATCGACTAAGCGGGTATTAAAAGAAAGTGGTTGTGCGCCAAACACATAAGAACATAAAGTATAATAATTACATTTTCTGAATATGGAGAACTGATGAGAAAATCCTTTGAATTTACCGTTAAGTCAATCAAAGTTAAAATAATTAACGCTTGGTTTAGTGGTGCTAAATTATACGTGAATGGTGACTTACGAGATACTGACAAGACTTTGTTCGCCTTTAGGAATAATACTTTACTATCTGCAAATCTAGGTGAGTTGGGTATTCTTGAAATCAAGCCATTATCGGGGCTAATTACTGTTGAAATGGATGCATATTTGGTCAATGATAAAAATATTCAACATGTATATAGCTCACATAAACGCCTTAGCCTAAAAGAGCAAAGGGCAGCTCGATAAAACTACTCTAAATAACGTGTATTCCTGCGTTTTTCTGGGTTCAGTAACAACCTCCCAATGACTTTGAGGAGGTTTAAATTCCTAAGCATACCAAGTTGATCTATTTGGTTTACTCGATTACCTTAAAATCACTCACACTCTTTCACATAAAGTAAAAGCGCGCTGTACATTACACTGAGTGCCTTTGTTACATCGCTGTCGATAACCGCTTCTGCTGGGTGATGGCTTATACCGCCAGGGCTGCGTATAAACAACATGCCAACGGGGCAAATTGGAGCGATTGCCATTGCATCGTGCCCTGCGCCAGAGGCAAGTGAAGGCGATGCTTGGTTGTTGAGTTTACATGCGCTTGAAAACAAATGCTGAATAGTGGTGTCGCACGCAACGGCACCGGCGGCATGAGTCCATTGCCAATCGAGTGTTAAATTGCGTTTGCTTGCTATAGATTGAGCGCTGCTTTGTATGGCGCTTAGTAAGTTAGCGAGATCGGTGTCGCTTTGTGCGCGTGCATCTAGACTTATGGTTGTTTTACCTGCAATCACGTTTGTAGCCTCTGGACGAGATTGTATTTGCCCTACGGTGGCAACTTCGCCATTACTCGCGTTTTTTGCTAGCTGCTCTATGGCAAGAGTAAGTTCGGCGCAGCCTGCTAACGAATCCTGCCTCAAGTTCATTGGCGTTGTACCCGCATGACCACTTTGTCCTGTTAGGGTAAGCATAGCGCGCTTTGCTCCTGCGATTGCAGTTACTACACCAAGCGCCTGATTAACCGATTCGAGTACAGGACCTTGCTCTATATGAGTTTCCCAGTAACCTAGTAACTCGCTTTTATTTAGTGCGGCTTTTGCGTAGTCGTTGGGGTTTAAGCCAAAATCGAGCATGGCTTGGCGCATAGTTATGCCGTTTGTATCTTCAATGTTTAGCCACTGTGGGTCAAATTCGTTAGCGAGTGCTTTTGAGCCAATTAAAGTAGTGGCAAAGCGGGTACCTTCTTCATCGCAAAAGCCGACTACATCTAAATGAAAGGGTAGGTCGAGCTTTAACTTATATGCAAGGGCGGCTATTTCAATCCCAAGTAATACACCTAAAATACCATCAAATGCACCTGCGTTTGGTACGGTGTCGAGGTGCGACCCTATAATTAAACGTTTAGCATGGGGGTTTGACGACTTTAGTCGCCCCCAAAGGTTACCCACTTCGTCTTGCCACGACTGCATGCCTGCCTCTTCCATCCATGATGCAGTAACAGCGTTACACTCTTTGTGCTCTTTTGATAAGTACACGCGGTGAATACCATCTTGCATTTGCGACAGTGCGCTGAGGGTTTTACAGCGAGATAAAGCGCGTGTTGCGTATTCATCAGCAAGTTCTTTATCTAATAAAGGGCTGTGTTGTGGGCTTACAATCATCATGCTAAATCCTTTTTTTATTTATAGTGAGCAAGGGCGGCAATGGCGGCTTCGCCTTTAGGACCTTTGTAACCGTTGGCATGCAAGCAAGCGTCTAGGCTGGCAAGTGTTTGTAGTACGGTGTCTTTTCGGGCGTTGTAGCCCATAGTGCCAATACGCCAAATTTTGCCATGCAGTGGTCCAAACGATGTGCCAATTTCTATTCCAAAATCGGTTAGCATTTGTCCGCGTACATGATCGGCGTTAATGCCCTCGGGTATATAAACTCCCAGTACGTTGTTCATTTTATGTGTTAAATCACCAAATACATTTAAGCCGAGCGCTTGAATGCCTGTTAGCATGGCATCGCCATGTAATTTGTGGCGCGCTACGCAATTATCTACGCCTTCTTCAATGACTATGCGGGCACATTCTGAGGCGCAGTACAGCATGCTGGTGGCTTCGGTATGATGATTTAGACGCTCTTCTCCCCAGTAATTCATGATCATACCTAAATCAAAATAGTTGGAGCGCACAAAGGGCTCTGTGCCGTCGGTATGATCGGCTGTGCGAATGCCTGCTTCTACCTTTTTACGTTTTTGGATCCACTCGGCGCATTTATCACTAAGCGTTAATGGCGCTGAACCAGAAGGACCGCCTAAACATTTTTGCAGGCCAACCGAAAGTGCATCAAGTTTCCATTCATCGGCGGGTAAATCGTTACCTACAATCGATGCGGTAGCATCGCAATAAAATAGTACATCGTGCTTTTGGCAAATATCGCCAATATGCTCAAGAGGTTGGTTCATGGTGGTGGATGTATCACCTTGTACCATGGCAAGTACATGGGGTTTTACATCAACAATGGCTTTTTCGATTTGTTCTGGCGTAAATACTTCGCCCCACGGTACGTCTATTGTGTGCACCTTTGCACCAACGCGTTCTGCTATTTCAGCAAGTAGGTGACCAAAGCGCCCCATAATTGGCACCAGTACTTTATCGTCTGGGCGTAAAATAGAGCATAACACGGCTTCAATACCTGCGCGCGATGTGCCATCTATTAGCATGGTCCATTCGTTTTTAGTTTTAAAAATTTCGCGGTAACGCGCCATAGTTTCGTTCATAAAGCCGGTCATTACTGGGTCGTATTGACCTATAAGTTGCGCCGACATAGCACGTAAAACACGAGGATCTGCATTAATAGGGCCTGGTCCCATTAATAAACGCTGTGGTGGGTTTAAGGTTTGAACTTGCGTGTTATTAAACATATTTTAGGCTCCCAGAGTCTGAATAAGCATGCGTATGCCGGTTATCATTAAGACAACGGCAAAAGCGCGTTTTAGTTGTTTTTGATCCAGCTTGCTACCAATTTTTACGCCAATAGGCGCAAATAAAATAGTTAGCGGAATAATAAGAAAAAAGGCAGGGAGGTTAACTAACCCCCACGTACCTAGGGGAGCATCGGTTGGCGTTGTGCCAATACTTAATAAGGTAATTACGCCAGGTAGCGCAATCAATAAGCCAAAAACGGCCGCAGTACCTACTGCCACGTGGGCACGTACATTAAATGCGTTAAGCATAGGTACGCCAATAGTACCGCCGCCTATGCCAATCATTACTGATAAACCGCCTACAATACTTGCCATAATGCCTTGCCCAAATTTACCTGGTAGTTGGTTTACAAGTGCGGGTGCGCCGGCTCTAAATAACATGTTTAAACTGACTAAAATAGCAATGCAGGCAAACATAAGCACTAATGCGTTACCGCGAACGGTATGAGCAATAATACTACCGACTACCGCCATAACTAATATAAACGGTGCCCAGTATTTTATTAGCGCAAGGTCAATATTGCCTTTGCTATGATGCGAGCGAATAGATGAAAGCGAAGTAGGTACTATGGTTGCAAGTGATGTAGCTGTGGCTATCATCATTGCCGACTCAGGGCTTACGCCAAAACCTTGCAGTAAAAAATACAGCACAGGTACGATAACAATACCGCCGCCTACACCAAAAAGTCCTGCTAAAATTCCGGCAAAAATACCGGTTGCTATTAAGGCCACTACTATTGGCCATTGGTTTATTATTTCTGACATTGTGTTCCTGCTGTAGTTACGGTTGCACGTCCATCTGAACGAGGATCTGTTGCAGCTTCAAGGCTTGTAGGTGTATCTAAAATAGCCCCAGCGTGCCCCATCATTTCGCTATTATTATCAACGCTTACCCAATCGTGGTCACGTTGATTTAATTCATGTTCTATATGAAAAACTAACCCTTTTTCAATTTTTAAATTTGTACTTGTATCACCCCATGTGCGCCCAAGTAACCAACGAGGGTCGCTAATGGCTTGGTTTATTGATTTATTTCGCCATGCGTAGCCTGCAAAAACAGCGGCTTGGGTTTGTGGTTGCCCTTCACCGCCCATTGTTCCGTAAGCAAGTCGGCGGCCATCGCTAAACTTTGCCATTGCTGGGTTAAGTGTATGTGCTGGCTTTTTATTTGGCGCAAGGACATTAATATTGGTACTCGCAGCAATATCTTGACTGTTTAAACTAAAGCCTAAACCACGGTTATTCCATACAAAGCCGCCTTCGCTCATTAATACACCGCTGCCAAACTCCCAATATATACTTTGAATAAAGCTGACTAATTGCCCGTTTTTATCTCTGGCTCCCATCCACACTGTATCGCCGGGTTCTGCGTTAAATGGCCATTGTTGTGCTTTGCTCATATCAATATCGTTAGCAAGTTCGCTTAAGCGATCATCGGTTAGTGCGTTTTTATAATCATCCCCTAACACATCAGGGTCAGCCCAAAGAGTAGGGCGATGGGTAAAGCTTTGTTTAGTTGCCTCAACAATTAAGTGCGTCCAGTCGGCATCGGTTTTAGCTAAATGCTTTAACTTATTTACGGCACCAATTATTTGTAGTGAATGCACGCCTTGTGTTGGCGCGGGTAAGTTGTAGCAATCAATACCACTGAGGTTTGCATTTAGCGCAGTAACTACCTCGGCTTTAGTATTTGCAATGTCACCTGCGGTAATTGAGCTGCCTGCTTTTGCTAAGTCTGCGGCAAATGAGTTGGCAAGTGGGCCCTCATAAAATGCGTTTAAGCCATGTTTTGCTAGGTATTCAAACGTTGCTGCAAGTTTAGGGTTTTTAAATTTTTGACCTGCTTGCAAGGGTTTACCATTTGGTATGTAGAGGTTTTTAAATGCGTCATTGATATTATTTGCAGCAGCTAGCTTTTCGCAGCCAGCTTGCAAGCTTTCTGTAACGGTAAAGCCCTCGCGAGCAAGTGCGATAGCAGGCGCTAAAATTTTTGACAGTGGTAGTGCTGCGTGTTCATCTAGCTCAAGGGCTTTTTGCCAACCGCGTATTGTACCCGCTTGAGTCAGTGCGCTTAGTCCACCGCGCTCTGGTATTTGCGTGAGCGTGTTATACGCCGTTGTATTAGTTGCTGCGCGGCCGCAGGCGTCAATAGCAGTGGGCGTTTTTTGGTGTGGGTTATCGATAAGCCAAAAGCTGTCGCCACCAATTGAGTTCATGTGTGGATACACTACGCTAATAGCTGCCGCTGCTGCTACCATAGCTTCAGTGGCTGTCCCGCCTTGTTTTAATATATTTATACCCGCCTCAGTGGCCGAAAAATGAGACGAGGTAAATGCAATGTTGTGTGTGGTCATGCCGGTGTGTCCTGTTTAAAGTGTGCAGCTAGGTGCTTAACGCAAGCAAGTAAGCTTTTATCGTTACCGTGGCTCATCATTAATGAAAAACCATAAGGGTGATCATTTGTTAAATCAGCCAATGGTAAATGCACTTGCGCTGAGCCACTAAGGCCTGCAATTGCCGAAAGCGTAATAATTTGCATGCGTAAGGCGCTTGTGTCGGCGCCTAATTTAGGTGCAGTTGTAGGGGTGGTGGGTAAAAATAAGCAGCTGTGTTTGTTTAAGTTTTTAGCGACGACTGTTTGCCACTCGTGCTGTATTTTTAACGCCTCTTGTTCTTCTTGCTCGGTTAAAGCCAGTGCCATTTTAAAACGAGCCGTAATTGCTGGCGCAAAATGAGAAAGCTGATCTGGGAGTTCAATCCAATCTCGGTGCGTTTTAGCAATCGCACGACCTTGTAATATTCTAAAGGTATCGGCAAGCTCACTTAGTAAACCAACGTTGGGGAGCTTAAAATCGATATGATGATTAAAATAAGGTTTGGTTTTTTCTAAAAGCTTACCCAGTGGGGCTTGTAAAGAGGGGTCAACAAGTTCAAAGAGTGCTTCGCAAATAACCAGCGTATTTACTTTATTAATAGGTTGTTGTGGTAATAATACATTGCCAACGCTGCTTAATAGCTCGGCGCTTTGGGTAAGCCAACCTATAGTATCAAAAGGCGGTGCCAACGGTATTAGGCCGTCTTTTTCAATCACGTTATGGCTTGGCCTTATACCAAATAAACCACAATAGCTGGCGGGTATTCTAATTGAGCCGCCAGTGTCGGTACCTAAGCCAATATCGGCTAAGTTAGCAGCAACGGATGCAGCAGACCCCATACTCGAACCACCGCAAGCATGCTCTTTTAATTTAGGATTTTGCGCAGCGCCATAATGTATATTATTACCCTCTAAGCTGTAAGCAAGCTCATCGGTATGGGTAAAGCCTGTAAAGCTACAACCCTCGTCCATTAACATATTTACGGCACTTGCTGTTTGCTGGGCCGGTTTTGCTGCTTTAAACCAGCTAGGGTTACCTGCGCTGTTGCGCTCGCCTTTGATTGCAAATACATCTTTAATTGCAAGACGCTTATTAATAAGCGTGCCTTGGTAATGTGTTTGCCATGCCTTAGGACCATGGTCACAAAAAATACCGGTCGTATTATTATTTTTGGTACTCATATCACCACTCGTTATAAAAAATCTGATCAAGCAGTTCAGATTTAGAGTGATTAAAAAGACGGATTAATTTTTATTATTTTTCAGCTTACTGCGTAACATCTTGTTTTTATTTTACAGAGCCTGATCCGCTTTTTAATCGGTTAGCTTATTATATTGTTTAAAACCTAAGCAAGAGGAATGCCATAAATTAAAATCCTGTCCAATTGGTCAGGGTTTGGCGAGTTGTATGAGGTTAGTAAATATGGGCTGTAAAAATAGTGGTATTAAAATGAGCTAAAACAAACCAATTTGGTGCGCAGATGCACCAAGTTGGTCTTTATTTATGTGGTTTTGAGTGCTAAATAAGGGGCGTTTTACTGATGATTAAACCATTAATATCGGCGTAAACCCAATCGTTAGGTTCTATGGTGGTGCTAAGCATGGTAACAGCTTGGTTTTTATCACCAAAGCCGCGCTTTAAGGTACTACGCGGTGTAGAGCCTAGCGCCATAACTGGTAAGTCCATAGTGGCAAGTATTTCTATATCTCGGCAACAGCCATTTATTATTACGCCTTCCCAGCCATTATTTAAGGCACGTTCAGCCATAATGTCGCCAATAAACGCAAAGCGTTTGCTCGCAAACCCGTTAATAACTAATACTTTACCTTCACCATTTTCATGCAATATATCGGCGGCAAAAGAGTTGTCTTCTGGGCAGGTAACGGTAACGACTTGACCGTAAAACGTGTTTTTTTACCAAAGTGATAAAGGCCACTGTCGGCTACTTGTACGCTATCGCGATGATCGTCAAATAAATCGGGTGTAGTAAAGGGTGTCATGGGTTAAGTCTCACTTTGCTCAGGTATTTTAAGACCAATACCTTTTAAAATTATGTGGGCAATTGATTGCGTAATTTGTGCCACATCGATTTTGTCGTACTCTAATTTGTTCATTACGAGTAAAACCTCAGCCTGAAAGTCGGCGTAATACTGCGTGGTAGACCAAATAGTAAAGAGCAAATGGTAGGGATCAACCTTATCCATTTTATCTGCGTCCATCCACGCTTGAAGTACATCAACTTTTTGCTTAACCCAAGGGCGGGTATTGGTTCTAAAGTAGTTTTGTAAATAAGGGGCACCGCGCAGTATTTCGCTGGCAAATAAGCGAGATTGCATTGGCTGATTTACGGCGAGTATTACTTTACTTTTAATATAGTTATAAAGCACGGTAGCTGGATCGTCGTTAATTGTGACGTTATCGAGCCCTAAGTTCCAATTAGCTATTATGCGGTCGATCACAGACTCGTACAGACCATCTTTACTTTTAAAGTAATACAAAATATTAGCTTTTGGCACCTGCGCTTCTTTAGCAACCATGCTCATACTTGCTCCGTCGTAACCTAATTGCGAAAACAATTGCTCGGCGGCATCTAAAATTAGTTTTTGGTTTTTTTCGCGTGTTACTTCTTTTTTATTTGGTTTTATTTGTGTGGTCATTGTTGAGTTTGCGTGTTTAACGTATTGATTGATTGTAGCTTTACTGACCAAAAGGTCAATTACTAAAAAGTGTGAATGTAAAAAACAGGGAAAGAGGTTTAAGCTATAAACTTTAGGGTCTGTTGATCTTTGCGGATTAAAATTTGTTCAAACTAGGGGCTATTTAATCGCGGCGCGAGATTTGTAACCTAGTGGGCTAAGTAAAAACCGAGCAACAAAGAGTAAGTAGTCCCTAGGAAGAACCCTTTGGGCAGCGCCTGTTTGGCATTAATGCTACGTTATCGCCCATTTATGGGGAATAACCACACTATATAGGCTCTGCCTTGCCTAAATACCAAACAGACTGCTGCAAATTTAACCTTGAAAGATCAACAGACCCTAATTGTTTAATTAAATAATTACTGTTAGTTTAGTTTCAAATTTACGAGTAGTACTTTTGGATTGGCAAATGGAGTTTTTAAGCAAAAATAAATACACGCTTTATGGAGTTGCTGCAATATTACTGTGGAGTTGCTTAGTTGCATTACTACGGGATATTTCTGAGTTGTTTAGCCCCATCGGTGGTGCTGCGGCTATGTACTCTGTCAGTGCGATATTTTTAATTTTGGTTATGGGAGTGCCTAAGTTTAGTGGGTTTTCAAGACGCTACCTGGTAGTAGGTACTTTATTATTTGTATCGTACGAAATTTGCTTGGCGCTTTCTATTGGTATGGCAAATAGCCGTCATCAGGCAATGGAAATGGCGGTTATTAATTATTTATGGCCCACGCTTACTATATTGCTCTCTATTATTATTGGTCGCAAAAAAGTAAGTTATTGGGTGTACCCAAGCATGATTATTGCTTTTTTAGGGGTTGCTTGGTGTATTACGGGCGATCAAGAAATGTCACTCGATACGCTTGTAGCTAACTTTGCTGATAATCCTGCTACTTATTTAATGGCATTAACTGCAGCGTTTATATGGGCTATTTATTGCGTAGTTACGCAAAAGCTGAGTAATGGCAAAAATGCCATTACGTTATTCTTTACTGTTACGGCAATGAGTTTATGGGCGCAATATGCTTTTAGTAATGAAGCACCATTAACGTTTTCACTCAGCTCAAGCATAACATTGCTATTAGCAGGAGTAGTGGTAGGGAGCGGGTATGCACTGTGGAACCAAGCTATTATTGGCGGTAACTTAATGCTGCTTGGCACACTTTCGTACTTTACACCGGTGTTTTCTACTATTATTTCAGCGCTGTATTTATCTATTACGCTGAGCGCTTCGTTTTGGCAAGGAGTTGTACTGGTAACCGTGGGCTCGCTAATTTGCTACTTTGTAACGCGAGAAAAGTCTGTTACAGAGCCAGCAAAAACACTAAACTAAATTATATTTATATGTAACTCGATTAATGAGGCGTCCAATACGCCTCATTAAGTTTGTGGCAACTATGCAGGCATAACGGCATAGCTTGCTGATTTGTATCTAACTTTTTTTGCACAATAATAAAATATTAACGCAAATACTGCAGCGCTAATATCAACAATACCGCTTTGATAATATTTAAAAAAATCATCAGCTAATAAAGCCTGTACAAGTGTTGAAACTCCCATACTAGCAGATAAAAATGCAATGCCGATCAAGCCCCAATAGCTAGCGTGGTGAGTTCCTTTAAAAAAGGTATAAGCAACAAAAACAAAAAATACCAAATAGTAACTATAAAGGTAACTGTAATTTGCGTTCTCTATATATAGGTTTGTCCATTTAGCTTGCAATAACGTGGCAACCACGGCAATTATTGAACCTACACACACACCAATTGTTAAATTTGCCATAAATCGTGTGCTTCGTTTATTTGGATCTTTTTTAAAGCGTTTGTCTAACCACAATAAGTTACCAGAATAAAATAAGAATGCGCCCAGCAGCCCCATAATAAAATACCCCCAACGTCCGCATTCACCTCCATAAGTACCAAAGTGAAGTGAAAAGAAACTTCCTACTATATTACCCCAAACACCATCATCTCCTTGCGGATAGCTTGAGTTAAGTACTTCTAATGTATAAGGATGTAAAAATAAGTAGTCAGTATCAGGTCCGCGAACGACAGCGCTGCTATTACTCATTTTTAATGTTGCTGTTGGACTGTTTGTGTTTAAACGATTAAACGCAATATGAATTGGCTCATAACCTGTAGCGTAGTTTTTTGCCGCTAGGATCTGTTTATCTATACTTGGTAAATTTGCAATATGATAATTATGTGCTGCTGGGGCAGGGCGTTGAAAAAAGGATTTATCGTCATAAAATGCTGATAGACCATCATAAATTAGGTCATGAAATGCAAACACAACAACAGTAAACGCTATAATTAAATGAAAAGGCAGGCTGGCGATCCCAACTAAATTATGGCTGTCGAGCCAAAAACGACTAGCACCTTTTTCTTTTCGTATTGCAAAAAACGTTTTTACAAGCGTAGGTAGTAAAATAATTACGCCAGACACCAATGCTAAAAAGTACAGCGCAGATGCTATACCGAGTATATATACCCCTGATTGGTCGTGACCAATCTCGCCTGCAAACCCTGCGGTTCGATGCAAATAATCTATTAAATCTGCAAGTTTATTCTCACTTTGTTGCTGTATAACCAGATTATTTTGCTGGTTTATATGTAGCGCCTGTAATTGGTTATTAAGTGCCATACCGCGCTCTTTTCCTTGGCTGTACCAAGAGAGCGGTGCTTGATTTGTTAGTAAATCGAGGGAAAAGCCATTGCCCATTTGCTCAGGGTACTTAACTATTGCTTGGTCAACTAATGTTTGGTAATTGTTAGTGTATGGTTTAGTCACTGGTGCACTGACGGGTTTTGCCCACTGTGCTAATTCGTGTTTATACATGGTTAAACTACCAGCATAAAACCCTATAAAAAGGACTAAGCCTGTGATTATTCCTGTCCATGTATGCACACCTTGATAGGTGCGCAAAATATCGGCTCTAACTCTCATAGCCAAGTCCTTAAAATTATAAATAAACTATATAGCGTTACATTTAAGCCCCCAAGCGTCAGCCAAGCTTTTTTTGCCGAGCTAAACAGGTATGTGAAGCTAAAAATGATTAACCATAGAAGAGGGATTATCCACATATTAAATTGCACTTTATCAGGCGCATCTATGCCTCCCGCTCCGTACCATGCAAAAAAAGCAACGAGAATAAACGCAAGAGCGAGCCCTAAAAAACAACCCGCCAAACTTTTTCCAAGCCAAGTTGGTTTTATTTTTTGCCTTTGTGCAGATGACATTATTTAACTTCCTTGCGTTTAATTAGGCTGACGAGCGGAATTATTATTAACGCGAGCATTATCATTAAAATAATAAAAAATACGGCTGCCGCATTAGAAAAAGCATATAAGGCTAATGGTATTGCAATAACAAAAAGGATAAATGCGAGCTTGCGCCAGCTTTTATTAATGGGTTTGCTTAGTAGTCGTTGGTGGCGGTTACTAAGATAAAACAGGGATGTAGCAGTAAATAAAATAAGAGAAAGGGTAAGTTGCAACATAAATAAAAAAACTTGTTAATGATATTGCCATTCTAAATGATAATTAAACTCAATTGCAACAAGTGTATGTTTGTGCTATTTTTCCGAAAAATCAAATAACCATCCATAAAAGGGAATAATAGCGGTGCGGTCATTCAAACTAAATAAGCTTTCACTAATCATTACAGGCTCTTTGTTGCTGTCTCAAAGCAATGCATTTGCTGATGAAACAAGTCGCGAATCAATAGATACAATTACTGTAACAGGCGAAAAAATCGAAAGGTCACTTAAGGATACGATTACATCGGTTGCAGTTGTAGATAGTTCGTTATTAGAAAATGGGCAACTAGGCTCTGTTTCTGAAGCTTTGGCAGAAATGGCAAATGTGGTGGTACTTACTGGCGCTGTGCCAGATATGCGCGGTGTGTCGGGTAATGGTGGTGCAACTGGGTTTAACTCATTTAGTGGTGGCTCAAAAGCGCGAGTATCAACACTTGTTGATGGGGTTAGTCAGCCATTTGTTGCTGATTTAACTGGTGATACCGGTTTATGGGATATAGAGCAAATAGCGGTATACCGTGGACCGCAGTCAACAAGTAATGGGCGTAATAGTATTGGTGGTGCTGTTTATATGACAACTAAAGCGCCAACACAAGATTTTGAAGGTGCTGTACGCGTTGGTTATAAAAATCAAGACAGCTATCTTGATACAGCGGCCGTTGTTTCGGGGGCATTAGTTGAAGACGTATTAGCATTTCGCTTGTCTACTCAATATGTAAACGGTGAAACCTTTAGTAATTCAACGGTATATGAAACCAATCCAACAGATAAGAACTTAAATAACCTTAATACCAGCAGTACGCGAGCAAAATTACTGTATACCCCAACAACAGATTTAGCTGTACAGCTGACTTACTCAACGTATAGCGAAGAAGGTAATACGGGTCGTAAGTATTATGAAGGTGATAAACCGTTTGATTATGTGCCTTTATTTCAGCGTGACATGGATACCCAGTCAGACACGACTCAGGTAAATATTGATTATAAAATTAATGATAACTTTTCGTTCGATATATTACTTGCTTATATGGATTATGATTGGGGCTACGAGGCTTATGAAGCACTTGCCAGTGCGGAGTCTGATATTTCCATGGATGAAAAAAATATCACCATTGATAGCAAGTTAAACTTTGGCTTAAATAGTGAATTTTATTCAGGCTTTGTTGGTATTGCTTACTTTGACCGTGACCAAGACTTTGAAAGTGTAGGTGCAAGTGATTATTTCGGTGATGACAGTAGTCACTCTAAAGCAATTTATGGCGAAACCAGCTTTAAGTTAACTAATGAGCTTACGTTAACCGCTGGGCTTCGAATTGAGCGTGAAGAACAACTTCGTAATTTTGATATGGCTTTTAGTGGCAGTAGGTTAGTTGAGCAGCTAGACAACTCTAACACCATAAAGCTACCGACCTTAGCTATTCAATATAAAATAAACAATGATACGACCCTATCTGCAAGTGCTCGTCGTGGTTATAACGCTGGTGGTGGTGCGTTGAACTTTACCGCGCAAGAATATTATTACTACGATCAAGAATCAGTAAATACGTACGAGTTGGGCTCGCGTAGCGTACTAAATAATGGTGATTTAAATATTAGTGCTAATATTTTTTACAATAATTTTGATGGTTATCAAGCATTAAGTTCTGATAGGAAAATTACTAATATTGATGACGCACATAGCTATGGTTTAGAGCTTGAAGCATATAGCATGTTAGGCGAGCAATGGCAGTTACACGCAGGGCTGGGTTTATTAAAAACTAAAATAGATGAATCAAATACTTATTCTGATGCAGTGGGCAATGAATTAAATTCAGCACCAGAACTGACTGCAAGTTTAGGGGTATCGCATTGGTTTACAGATACCTTAAAGCTAAATGTGAGCGCTAATTATGTAGACGAGTACTATGGTGATTTAACTAACACCGAGGAGCGTGTTGCTGGCGGTTACACAATTACACGTGCAACAATAAGTTATGACAGCGATAATTGGTTAATGAGTGCTTTTATTAATAATGCATTAGATGAAGAAGCATTTACGTCGGTAGAGCCTGCAAGCGGGCGTTACCCAACAGGTTATGTTGCAGTAGTGAGTCCTCAAACATTAGGTGCTTCAGTAACGTATCGTTTTTAATATGTATTAGTTAAGTAGTGAGACCGACTATGAAAATTAATACTAAAAGTTGAATAAACAAAGTAGCCCTATTATTTTAGGGCTTTTTGTTGCGTGCAGATTATTTTGCATTATTTACCTGTGCTAGTAACTCTATAACTTTTTGTTGACCAAAGGTTTGTGCAAATTGCTCGGCTGTTTGACCGGCTTTGTTTTGATGCGCGTTGTCGCAATCAAGTGATACGAGTGTTTTAGCAATACTAAATTCACCTCTAAAAATAGCTGCCATTAACGCTGTGTTGCCTCGGTTATCTTCTAAACAGGCATTAGCGCCTAAGTTCAAAAGTGTGTTTACCGTATTTTTATTACCATGGTAAGTGGCAATCATTAATGCGGTGTAACCTTTATTGTTATAGCTGTCGATAGGAATGCCGGCACTTACAAATTGCTTAATTACAGCGGTATCGTTGGTACGTGCAGCAGCAAAGTAATAAGCAAATAAACTCTCGTATTGTGTTTTTGCAGAATGTTGGGTTTCAGATTGCGTACTGGGTGTTTGTGTATCTGATGTATTTTGAGCGTAAACGCTACTGGTAAAGCTCAGAAATAGAGCGACTATAATTAATAAATTACGCATAACAATTGTCTCTTATAAAAGAGGAAGGGGTTTATTCCTTCCTCATGGTTGTGGTTTAAATAGCTATTTAGTTGGGACTAATTGCTTTTAACTAGTTGCTTATAAGTTAGCGGCTAGTTGTTTAACCATTTTAATATCGCCGTTTACAGCTTTAGTTAAGCGTGTACCGTACTCGCTATCAGCTTTGTAAAAGTGACTAAGCATTTTGTGTTTAACACTGCTGTTTTGCACTTTGCGTAAATCGCCTGCTAGGTTATTAATTAGGTTTGTACGTTCTTGCTTGCTAAAACCACGGTATAAAACACCTGCTTGCGCAAAGTTTTGCTGCTTTTTAATGGCGGCTTGTTGTACAAAACCTTTAAGCTCTGTATTACTTCTACGGGCAATTGGGTTTTCAGCTACGTTTTCTTGGCTTGGTTGATAGTTTACGTTGCTTTGAGTATTACCATAGTTCATTGCGCCGTCTTGGTTGTAGTTAACCACTTCAACTTTTGCACGGTTAATTGGCAACTGTTGATGGTTAGCACCAAGGCGATACATTTGCGTATCTGCGTATGAAAATACACGCCCTTGTAATAACTTATCTTCTGAGGGTTCAATACCCGCAATAATGTTTGCCGGTGCCATTGCTACTTGTTCTGTTGACTGAAAAAAGTTAGTTGGCATGCGATTAAGCGTTAATGTACCTGCCTTCACTTCTTTTACACCTAACCACATTTTTGTTGCATCTAATGGGTTGTAATCAAAGTCGTCAAGCTGCGACGGATCAAGCGTTTTAATGTATAGATCCCATTCTGGGAAGTTACCTTTATTTACTTCGCTGTATAAATCACGCGTTAAATGTTGAAAGTCTTGGCCTTGAACTTCAGCGACTTCTTTTGCATTTAAATTCTCAATGCCTTGTTTACTTACCCAATGAAATTTAACGTACTTAACATCGCCCGATTTATTGATCATTTTATAAGAGTGTACACCCCAACCATCCATTTTACGTAAGCTTGCTGGTGTGCTGTAGTCGCTATAAACCCACGTTAACATGTGAGTAGAGCCTGGTTCGTATGAAAAAAAGTCAAAAACACGGTTAGGATCTTGAATGTTATCTACAGGTGATGGCTTTAATGAATGGATCATATCTGGAAATTTAATTGCATCACGAATAAAAAACACCGGTAAGTTAAGGCCCACTAAATCCCAGTTACCTTGATCGGTGTAAAATTTAATCGCAAAGCCACGTGGGTCGCGCAGTGTTTCTGGGCTACCTTTTGAGTGAATTACCGATGAAAAACGTACAAAAACGTCAGTTTCTTTACCGACCTCGGTAAAAGGTGCTGCCATGGTTAAATCATCTAAACTTTTTGATGCCACAAATACACCATGAGCACCCGTACCACGAGCATGCACAACACGCTCAGGAATACGCTCACGTGCAAAGCGTTGCAGTTTTTGAATTAGTTGCACGTCTTCTAGTAATACACTGCCACGTTCGCCAGCAGTAATTGAATTTAGGTTGTCGCCAACAGCTGCGCCGTTATCTTTAGTAAGAGTTGTTGCTGTGCTTGCCGGTAATGCCATTGCAAGTGCCAGTGCAGTTAGTGTTAATTTTGTTTTGTTTATTTGAGTATTCATTGTCGACCTCATCTATTTAAAAGTGCCGGCAGTGGTGCAGGCTGTTAATCTGTTAACGATAGTATTAACTTTATTAACTTCGGTAAAACTGATTAATTAGATTGATGTAATTTGTAAAACAGATGAAATGAATTTGCAGATACATTTTTTACATTAATGTAATTTTTTTACTACGACCTTAGTCACAATATGCTTTTATAAAATTTATTAAATACAAAGGTTTTTAGTTTTATCTGGCGGTATTTTCACCACGTTGGTGCGTTTTATACTTACAGTGTGTTGACATACTCGCGCAATAAAGGGAATATGCTCAACCTGTGGGCTTATGCCCATCGTTGGATTGTGCTAAAAAGTTGCACAATATTAATCGCGCTTAACTCGTTATGCTTAAATTAGCTAAATTAAACAGTTTGAATAAGGTGACAAGATGAATACTAATATTGAGCTAGTGATATTTGATTGTGATGGCGTTGTTATTGATAGCGAAATTTTAAGCGCACACGTACTCATTAATATGCTTGTTGAAAAAGGCGTTGAGATTGACCGCGCTTATGTACAGCAACACTTTTTAGGCTGCAACTTTAAAACAGTAAGCCAAAAAATAGCGGATGCATTTAATGTCACTCTTCCTGAAAGCTTTGAAGGTGACTACCGCGAGGCACTATTAAACGAATTTGAAACAGGACTAATCACGACTGACGGTATAAAAGACGTACTTAACAATTTAGCTGTGCCTATTTGTATAGCTACTAGCAGCAGCCCAGCACGCACCGCAAAAGCGTTGAGCGTAGTGAGTCTAAGTAAGTACTTTAGCGATACGGTTTTTACCAGCAGCGAAGTTAAGCGTGGCAAACCAGCACCTGATTTATTTTTACATGCAGCTAAGC
>Ga0209309_10001412_pt1 | contig 24206 bp, 24 predicted proteins | sample COGITO_mtgs_1204_2_FD_184807 | JGI IMG/M metagenome (GOLD analysis project Ga0209309, IMG submission 184807) | Pelagic marine microbial communities from North Sea - COGITO_mtgs_120412 (SPAdes) (version 2) | ecosystem: Environmental > Aquatic > Marine > Epipelagic ... | reverse complement strand
GAGAGTGTGAGATTCGAACTCACGCGACAATTGCTCGTCGACAGTTTAGCAAACTGCTCCATTAACCACTCTGGCAACTCTCCGTTATAATATGAACTTTTGCAATAATTTTGCGGTTGCAAATGTAGCTTTTAGCTTCATACAATGCAAGCGTTTTGCTACATTTTTCAAGTAATTTTTTTGCTTTTTTTATAAAGCCTTTGTCCTCAGAAAATTAACAACTCAAAAATTAGACTTGTTTTTCTTCCATTTCTATAAGTTGTGCGATATTTTTGATAATTCTGGAATGTTTTTTTACAAATGGATTTGTTTCATCCCAAACATAACCGGCAAGAACAGCACAAATTTGTTCTTTAATGTCTGTTCTTGGAGTTGGGTGAAAAATGATCTTTTGCAAATTTCCTGTATACCATTCTTTTACATAACTCGAAAATACATCTACTCCTTTCTTAATATAAAATGAATATTCTTCATCCCAATTTATCTTGTCTCCCGATAGTTCTTTAACCACCAATTTAGAAGCCAATAAACCAGATTCTGTAGCAAATGAAACTCCTGAAGAGAAAACAGGATCTAAAAATTCTGCACTATTTCCGGTTAATACGTATCCTGGTCCATGAAGTTGGGTAACATTTTTTGATATATTTTCTACTTGAATAGGATCAAATAGAAATGCATGCTCTTTAAATCGTCCTGAGTAGAATTTTAATTCTTTAAGCATTTTACGGAATTTTTCCTCATTGTTACCTTCAAATTTCTCAAACCACTCGTTTGGACCAACAAACCCTAAGCTAGAATTTCCATTGGAAAAAGGAAAATACCAAAACCAAACCTTAGTCTCTAGAACCTCAAAGGTTATTAATTCTCCTTCTTTTCCTTGTGGTCTATCATGTTCTTTGATATGAGTAAAAATAGAAGAGTGAGAGGCTATTTGAGGTGGCGCTTCAAGTTTTAACTGTTTTGCCAGCACTCTTCCAAATCCACTAGAATCTATTATAAATCTGGCCTGAATTTCGGAAATTGTATCATTCTGATCTTTGATGGTAGTAACAGAGAACTCTTCTTTAAATTCTACATTAATAACTTCGGTTTCAAATAGAATATCAACCCCTTTATTAATAACTTCTTGAGCCAGAACATTATCAAAATCGGCTCTTGGTACTTGCCAGGTCCAATCCCACCCTTTACCGTGTTTCTTTGAGAAATCAAATTCCCCTACTAAATTGTCTTTAATAAATCGAGCTCCAAATTTCTTCTGAAATCCAACTTTTTTAAGCGCTTCCAGCAATCCGGCTTCTTCAAAATTATCCATACATCGAGGAATCAAACTCTCGCCAATACTAAATCGTGGAAATTTAGATTTTTCCACTACTTTAATTTTAAATCCTTGATTATGAAGATAGGAGGCAGAGACCATTCCGGATGGCCCGGCGCCAATTATAAGGATATCTGTAATTTCCCTTTTCATTACATTTTAATTGCGCTGTAAATATAGTACATTTGTTAAGAGTTTTAACAACTCGGAAATGCCATCATAACCCCAGATTTTGAGAATATGCTTCATATTAAAGATGCCCTAGACTTCGAAGATTTCTTTCAAGTTCTACTTCATGATCAAAAAATTGAATTAGATACAACCTTGCTAAAAAGGGTTTCGGAAAGCTTCGATTTTTTGAAAGAATTTTCAGAAAATAAAATTATCTATGGTGTTAATACAGGCTTTGGGCCTATGGCTCAATATAAGATCAAAGAGAAAGATCGTGTAAAACTTCAATTCAACTTGATAAGAAGTCATGCCTCGGGAATGGGCAAACCAATGGGGCCTATGTATGTAAAAGCATTAATGCTTGCCAGATTAAATACCTTGGCCTTGGGTAAATCTGGTGTGCATTCTTCGGTAATTGAAACTATGACCAGTTTGATCAATAAAAATATAACGCCTGTTATCTATGAACATGGAGGAGTAGGTGCTTCTGGTGATCTGGTTCAATTAGCACATCTTGCATTGGTGTTAATTGGAGAAGGAGAAGTTTTTTTTGAGGGTGAACGAAGAAAAACAAAGGAAGTTTTTAATTCAGAAAATATAGATCCAATAAAAATTGAGTTGAGAGAAGGACTTGGATTAATGAACGGAACTTCTGCAATGACAGGTATTGGAATTGTTAATGTGGTCTACGCAAAAAGATTATTAGGTTGGTCGATCTTCTGTTCTTCAGCGATCAATGAGATCGTGCAAGCTTATGATGATCATTTGTCGGAAGAATTGAATAATGCAAAGTTACACGTAGGGCAACAGGAAATTGCTAGAAAAATGAGAAGTCATTTATCTGATAGTAAACTTACCAGAGATAGGAACGAGCATTTGTATAGTGGCAATCATTCTGAAAAAGAATATTTTAAAGAAAAAGTGCAAGAATATTATAGTTTACGATGTGTGCCACAGGTTTTAGGGCCTGTTTATGATACTATTGAAAATGTAAAAAAGATCTTACTGGAAGAAGTAAATTCGGCTAATGATAATCCAATTATAGACGTTAAAAGTAAACAGGTATATCATGGCGGGAATTTTCATGGTGATTATGTATCGCTTGAAATGGACAAGTTAAAATTGGTAGTTACTAAACTGAGTATTTTATCAGAACGTCAGCTAAATTATCTGTTAAACAATAAGTTGAATAATATTCTTCCTCCATTTGTAAATCTTGGAGTGCTTGGGTTAAATTTTGGGATGCAGGGAGCTCAATTTAGTGCAGTTTCTACCACGGCAGAAAACCAAATGCTATCCAATTCTATGTATGTGCACAGTATTCCAAATAATAACGATAATCAAGATATCGTAAGCATGGGAACTAATGCTGCTAATATTACTAAAACAGTGATAGAAAATTCCTTTCAGGTGATCTCTGTAGAACTGGTAACAATAATGCAGGCATTGAAATATTTAGATTTTAATGATAAGCTATCCAGTAAAACCTTGGAAAAAGTTAAAATATTTGAAAATATAATTCCTGAAATAAAAGAAGATCTATCGCTTTCAGAAACTTTAGAGCAAGTGAAGGTCTACCTTCAAAATAATGATGCTTACTAATTTAAGGAACTTTTAAAATGAACAATAAGTATGCATTAATAACAGGAGGTTCCAGAGGAATTGGAAAAGCAATCGCTATTAAACTGGCTTCAGAATTACATTATAATATTCTGCTTAATTATGCGGCTAATGATGTTGCAGCTAAAGAAACTCAGGTTTTGGTAGAAGCTGAGAATGTTTCATGCACTTTATTAAAGTTTGATGTAGCTAATACAGAACAAACTTCTCAAATTTTAAAAGAATGGATGGAAGAGCATTCTGAAGCTAAAGTGGAAGTAATAGTAAATAATGCAGGAATTACCAGAGATGGTTTATTTATGTGGATGAAACCAGATGACTGGAATTCTGTAATAAACACGAGTCTGCAAGGCTTTTATAATGTTACTCAACCTTTATTGAAGGACATGCTTACCTCCAGATTTGGTAGAATAATTAATATAGTTTCCCTTTCTGGAGTTAAGGGAAATGCAGGGCAAGTAAATTATTCTGCAGCTAAGGGAGCCGTAATTGCTGCAACCAAAGCATTGGCACAAGAAATAGGAAAAAGGAATGTGACCGTAAATGCTGTAGCTCCGGGTTTCATAAAGTCTGATCTTACTGCAGATTTTGATGAAAAGGAACTAAGGAAACAAATCCCCTTAAATAGATTTGGAGAAGCAGAAGAAGTTGCAGAACTCGTAGCTTTTCTAGCTTCTAAAAAAGCATCTTATATTACCGGGGAAGTTATTAATATTAATGGAGGTTTATATTCATAAAAATGTCAGAATGGAAAGGCCAATCCAGAGGAACCGTTCTTGGTTTTAAGATTTATGTTTTTATTATAAAGACCTTTGGCTTATTGGTGGCTTATTTTGTACTTCTCTTTGTTGCGGCTTATTTTATCATCTTTTCTTACACTTCAACAAAAAGTACCTATTATCTTTTCAGAAAAAGACTAGGTTATTCAGTATTAAATTCAGCATTTCAGGTGTATAGAAGTTATTTTACATTTGGGAGAATTCAGTTAGATAGAATAGCAATTGCGGTAGGCTTAAAGAAGAAATTCACTTTTGAGTTTGACGGGATTCATTATATCAAAGAAATGCTTTCAGAAAATAGAGGAGGAATTTTACTTACGGCTCATATTGGAAATTTTAATCTGGCAAAACATTTTTTTGATGAGAAGAATAATCCAGCGGTGGTGAATTTGGTGATGACAGATCTGGAACATCGTGAGATTAAAAATTATTTGGAATCTGTTACCGGAAAATCCATGATAAAAAGCATTGTTCTGCAAGATGATCTTTCTCATATTTTTAAAATGAATGAAGCGCTGAAAAATAATGAATTGCTCGTTTTTGCAGCCGATAGATATTTACCAAATGCAAAAACATATTCGGAGGAATTTTTAGGAAAAGAAGTTCAATTTCCACAAGGACCATTTAAATTAGCCATCAGAAATAAAATTCCGGTCTTGTTTGTACATATTATGAGAGAGCAAAATTTTCATTATCACTTCTATGCAAGACCCTATGTTGCTAAAGAACACAGCACAAAAGAATTATTAAAAGCGTATCTTGGAAACCTTGAAACCATGGTGAAGCAATATCCTCATCAATGGTATAATTATTATGATTATTGGAAGGATTTCAAATAAAACCTATTTTCATGACAGAAAATTTACTGAAAGAGCCTATAAAATCTCTAGATAGAATTTTACAATTAATTCCGCAGAAACCTCCATTTGTAATGGTAGATGCATTGTACGATTACACTAAACTTACCGGCACTTCCGGCTTTGATATTTTAGAAGATAATATTCTTGTAGAAGATGGAGTATTTTCTGAACCTGGACTTATAGAGCACATGGCGCAAAGCATGTCTTTACATAGAGGGTATCAAGGATTTTTAGAAGGATTAGAAAAGCCAAGAACAGGGTTTATTGGCGCTATTAAAACTGTTGAGATCTTAGAGCTACCTAAGGCCGGTACGCATCTTACTACGTATGTAGAAATACTTCATGAGATCATGAATGTAACTTCGGTATCTGCTACTACAAAGAATGAAGAAGGAAAAGTTATTGCAACTTCTGAAATGAAAACAGTTACTGTAGATTAAGATGCAAAAGCAGTTACTCACATCTCGCTTAGAAAGAAGAGTTCAGTTCTACGAATGCGATCCTTTACAGATTGTATGGCATGGAAATTATCTTAAATATTTTGAAGAGGGTAGGGAGGCGTTTTGCAGACAGCACGGTTTATCTTATTTAGATGCAAAGAGTAATGGATTTGCAACGCCTATTGTAAAATCTTTATGCGAACATAAATTGCCTTTGCAATATGGCGATGTTTTTACCATTGAAACTACTTTTCAGCCTTGTCATGCCGCAAAAATGCATTTTAATTATAAGCTAATTTTAGAAAATAAGGTTATTTGTATAGGGGAGACAGTTCAAGTATTTTTAGGAGAAAACAGAGAATTAATATTGACCAATCCTCCATTTTTCTTAGATTGGAAGAAGAACATGGAATTTGAATAAATGAAGAAGATCTACCTGCATGAAGATGCAATTATCTCACCCTTAGGCTTTACCACTTCTGATAATATTCAATCTATTTTAGCAAAGCAATCAGGATTAAAATTACATCCAAACTCAAGGTTCGAGCATAATAGCTTTTATGCGGGGATTATAGATGATGATATCTTGACTAAGTCATTTTCTAAAATTGGAAATTCTGAGGAATATACCAAGTTAGAAAAAATGATGATCTTGGCGGTACAAGCAGTTTTAGATCAGAATACACAGATCAATTTAAAAGAAATACAGCTGATAGTTTCAACTACCAAAGGGAATATAGACGTTTTAATGGTTGATTCTAAATTCCCTGAAAAACGGGTGCTGCTTTCTGAATTAGCAAATGTCATTCAACAATTTTTCCATTTCTATAAAAAACCAATCGTTATCTCTAATGCTTGTATTTCCGGCGGACTTGCCTTGGCTGTGGCGAGAAGATTTATAAACTCTGGTAAATTTAAAAAAGCCATTGTTGTTGGTGGAGATCTTGTTTCAGAATTTGTTGTTTCCGGTTTTAATTCTTTTCAAGCGATTAGCAATGAGCCGTGTAAACCATTTTCGGCAAATAGAACAGGAATAAGTTTAGGAGAAGCTGCAGCAGCGGTTCTTGTTTCTAAAGAGAAAAATAAAAATGAAGCGGTAAGTTTAATAGCAGATGCTTCAGCCAATGATGCCAACCATATTTCTGGACCATCTAGAACAGGAGAAGGGCTTTATAAAAGCCTTACAATAGCTTTGAATGAGGCTGAAGTTTTATCTTCTCAAATAGATTATTTATCGGCACATGGAACCGGAACCTCTTTTAACGATAGCATGGAAGCCATTGCCTTTACTAAAGCAGGACTTCAACATACGCCTATTAACAGTTACAAGGCTTATTATGGTCATACGTTGGGTGCAGCATCTTTATTAGAAAGCATTCTATTAAAGCATGCGATGTTAAAAGATCAACTTTACGAATCTTTAAATTTTGAAACTTCAGAAATAGAAAACCCTATCAATATCATACAAAAGCATCAAACTAAAAATTTGAGGTATGCTATAAAAACATCATCAGGATTTGGTGGTTGTAACTTGGCGCTGGTTTTTAAAAAGGAAATAGATGGGTAAACTGTTTTATATTGATAATGTTGTAAGAATTAAAAACCGTTCCATTTATAATAATCAGGAATTGCTTTTTAGGTCTGAGTTAGACATTGCTGAAATTGATCTTTTCTTTAAAGAAGCCTATCAATTTTTACAGCTTTCATATCCAAAATTCTTTAAAATGGATAGGATGTCTAAATTAGGAATTCTGGCTACAGAAATACTTTTTAATAAAGAAAAACAAGATATAAATACCGCCTTGGTGTTCTCCAATAATTATTCAAGTATAGATACAGATAAAATACATCAAAACTCTATAGATCAGATAGTTTCACCTTCTGTATTTGTGTATACGTTACCAAATATAGTACTTGGGGAGATAAGTATTAAGCACCAACTGCAAGGTGAAAATGTGTTTTTTATTTCTGAAGGTTTTGATGCACAAATGATTGCAGATTATACTGATGTTTTATTATCAACAGGTAAAGCTGAGAATGTGGTTTGTGGCTGGATAGACTTGAAAAATGCTGAATATGATGTATTTTTGTGCCTCATTACAAGAAAAGGAGAAATGCGTTTTACGCATAAAAATTTAGAGCAGTTATATTATTTTGACAATGAGTGATTTACGTACCGAATTAAAAGTAAGCATAATAGAACAATTGAATCTAGAAGAGCTGTCTGTAGAAGATATTGAGAATGATGAACCACTTTTTGGAGATGGTGTGGGTCTTGATTCTATTGATGCTTTAGAATTAATTGTATTACTGGAAAAAGATTATGGAATAAAATTGACAGATCCTCAACAGGGTAAAGACATTTTTGTTTCAATAAATAAAATGGCAGAGTTTATAGAAGTTCACCGCACTAAATAATCTATGAATAAAGGAATTGCCGTTACCGGAATGGGAATTATTTCTTCTATAGGTCGCAACCAAGAAGAAACTTATAAGGCTTTAATTTCTGGAAAAAATGGACTTTCCTTTATTGAAAATTTTACTACAAAACATACAGAGCTTCCAGCGGGGGAAGTGAAAATTACAAACAAAGAATTATTAGCTTCTTTAAAGATAAACCCTACTCAGCCTTACACTAGAGTTTCATTGCTGGGAATAATCGCAGCAAAAGAAGCTATTACCAATGCGCAGTTAAGCAAAGAAGAATTAAGTAACTGCGGTTTTATTTCTGGAACCAGTGTTGGAGGAATGGATGCTACAGAGAAGTATTATTCAGATTTTGAAAATGGAGTAAACACTCAATTTATAAAAGCGCAACATCCCGGATTTACAACTAATCAAATTGCGAATTATCTTGATATTAAAGGTAAAATTGCAACAATAAGTACTGCTTGTTCTTCTGCGGCCAATGCTATTATGTTGGGATGCAGAATGATTGAAAGTGGGAAATTAAAAAGAGTGATAGTTGGAGGTTCAGACGCTCTTACAAAATTCACTCTAAACGGTTTTAATTCTTTGATGATCCTTTCTAATCAACCTTGTAAACCTTTTGATGATGATAGAAAAGGACTTAATTTAGGAGAAGGGGCTGCATATTTGGTGTTGGAAGCAGATGATATTATTGGCAATAAAAAAGTATTAGGTAGGGTAAAAGGTTATGGCAATGCTAACGATTCTTTCCATCAAACGGCATCTTCTCCAGAAGGTGAAGGCGCATATCTTGCGATGAAAAAAGCTTTAAAATCTGCAGGTCTCGATCATGATCAAATAGATTACATTCACGCTCACGGTACAGCCACTCGAAACAATGATCTTTCTGAAAGCACTGCAATTCATAGAGTTTTTGGAAATAAATTGCCAGAGTTTTCTTCTACTAAAGGATATACTGGACATACGTTGGCTGCTGCAGGAGGGATTCAGGCAGTTATGAATTTGTTAATGTTAGAAAACCAAGAGGTATTTCCAAATCTTAATTTCGAACATTCTATGAAGGAAACTGGTTTTTATCCGGTAATTATAAAAAAACAGAAAAATTTGAATTATATCCTTTCGAATTCCTTTGGATTTGGGGGGAACTGTACATCGTTAATATTTGGTAAAGATGAAGACTAAGGTCTATATCAACGGGATTTCTAGCATTTCAGCTCAAACCGAAGCATCTGTCTTTGTAGAAACTCCCTTGGTTTATATGGAAGCGATCTTTCCGGCAGTACCTTTAGATTATAAAGAATATATTCCAGTAAAATCTTTACGCCGACTTTCAAAAGCATTAAAAATGGGAATTTCGGGAGCTTTAATGGCTCTTAAAGAAGGAGGAGAAGTAGTTCCAGATGCAATTATTACCGGTACGGGTCAAGGTTGTAAACAAGACACCGAACGTTTTTTAGAAGCTTTATTAGATCAAGATGAAGAACTCTTATCTCCAACAGCATTTATTCATTCTACGCATAATACCATTGGTGGACAAATTGCCTTGTACCTTCAAAATAAAGCGTATAATATTACCTATTCTCAAAATTCAGCATCATTAGAATGGGCGCTTTTGGATGCTCAAATGCAATTGCACTCTGATGTAGATGCAAAAAATATTTTGGTGGGAGGAATCGATGAAATTTCTAAAACCATCACCGGTTTCATGAAATTTGACCATCAATTAAAAGCTGAATCAATTTCAAATATAGATTTGCTAAATAGCAATACTGCTGGCACCATTACTTCAGAAGGAGCACATTTCTTCAATTTATCTTCAGTACCAAATATTAGTTCTTATGCTCAGTTAATAGATGTATCGATTAAACCTTTTTTAAGTTCCGAAGAATTAAAAGAGGCTATAATAGATTTTTTAAATACAAATAATATTAGCGTAGCAGCCATAGATGTTGTAATGTTAGGAAAGAATGGAGATGTAAATTATGATATTTTTTATGATAGGTTAGAAAATGATCTTTTTAAAGAAACGCAGCAACTTGCTTATAAGCATTTGGTAGGCGAATATGATACTGTTTCTGGATATGCCCTATGGTTAGCTTGTAAGATTATAAAGAATCAATCTATTCCGAAATTTTTAAAGATCAATAAAAAGAACCCTTCAGAGATAAATTACATTCTTTTATACAATCAATACCTTGGTGAAAATCATAGTTTTATCTTACTCAAAAAATATTGAGATTTAAAGTATTAAATATTGGTATGATCGCCCTACTTGTGTTTGGGTTGATACTTGTATTGTTCGAATTGATCTCTATTTGGCTTGTCTTTGGAGTTTTAACAGGATATCTAATATTCTTACTGATACTTTCTACCAACATTAGGCTGAATTTTTTTGTAAGATCTCATAATAATAATCCTGAAGTTGAAGATAGAAGGGTAGCTATAACTTTTGATGATGGCCCGGTAGAGAACACCTTAGCGATCTTAACAATTTTGGAAAAATATAATGTGAACGCAAGTTTTTTTTGCATTGGGAAAAATGTTGAAAAAAATCCTGAAATCTTTAAAGCTATTTTGGAACACGGACATTTTATAGGAAATCATTCTTATTCCCATACCAGATCTATGGGTTTCTTATCTACCAAGAAAATAATAAAAGAGATAGAAACCTGCGATGAAATTTGTGAGAAGGTAGCAGGAATAAGGCCCAAAACATTTAGACCACCTTTTGGTGTCATTAACCCTAAAATACAAAGAGCGCTTATTAAAACAGAACATTTGGTTGTTGGTTGGAGTGTACGTTCTTATGATGCCGTGCTAAGTTCACAAAATTATATTTTAAAAAGAATCATAAAAAGAATAAAACCAGGCGATGTAATACTTTTACATGATAACAACCTTAAAACTGTATACATATTGGAACAGTTGTTGATATTTTTGAAAGACAACAATTACACACCGGTTAGGGTAGATAATTTATTTCAGATAGATGCGTATTATTAGAATTTTCTTCTTTTTGTTCACGATAGCCGGAATGGCTCAGCAAACTCAAATACCGGTTTCTGCAACTTCCAATTTTAGGAGTTCTGTGGAAAATCGTGCCGATGAAATTAAAACCATGTCGGGAGATTTTGTGCAGGTAAAATATATTCAGATGATGCGAGCCGAATCGGTAAGTGCTGGAAGATTATATTTTAAGTCGCCAGAAGTTTTAAAATGGGAATATTCTAAGCCCTACAGCTATCAGATGCTTTTTAAAGATGGGCAACTTTTTATAGATGATGAAGGAGATAAGTCTGTTACCAATCTTAAATCTAATAAGCTTTTTGAAAAATTAGTGACTTTAATTTCTGGAAGTGTAAATGGGAAGCTATTAGCCGATACCGAAAATTTTGATATTACTTATGTTCGAGTAAATGCAGATAGAATGGTGGTTCTTATACCAAGAGATCCTATGTTAAGACAAATGTTTGCTCAAATTGTACTTCGCTTTAATAGACAAAATCTTGTTGATACCGTAAAATTGATAGAAGAGTCTGGAGATTTCACCGAAATTCATTTTAAGAATATTGCCATCAACAAACAAATTGACTCCAAAGTATTTAAAGAATAGCTTTTCTATTCATGTTTTCTTCAATTAAAATAGGTGTTACCACTAAAAATCCAATTTTCTATCTATTTTAGTATTCCCTTAAAAAATTAGAGGAATGCAATTAAAAGATTTTTATTCAGAGTTAAATACATCAGAAGAAAACGGAGAGTTTATTACCGAAATTTCTATTAATAAAGAACATGAAATCTATATTGGTCATTTTCCACAAAGACCAGTAACTCCAGGCGTTATATTAATGCAACTTTTTAAGGAAGAAGCTGAAAAAAGAACCAAAACAAATCTTCAGTTACAAAAGGCTCTGAATATTAAATTCATGGCCGTGGTAGACCCAAATCTTTCAGATAAATTTGTAATGCAATCACAAATTACCCACGAAGATGATTTTATTCAACTTAAAGGTATTGCAAAACATCAAGATAAAATTGCATTAAAGATCAACGCCACTTACAAGATACTTTTATAATTAGAATATAGCGTGCTGTGCGCACTGTTACTCCAATTATAAATAATACTTTTGTATTCTAATTGTTGCAAAATCTTGAGTTCTTCTCCAATATATCAAGTCAGATTTAATGCGCTTAAGTGCTGCGTTATTATGCCTACATATAATAATGAAGGCTCTTTAGGTAGTGTTTTAAATGATCTGGAGCTTTACACACATAATATAATTGTGGTGAATGATGGCTCTACAGATACAACTAAGGCCATTTTAGAAAGCAATGCTCACTTACATACTATTCATCTAAACCAGAATAGCGGGAAAGGTGTTGCGCTTAAGGAGGCTTTTAATGCTGCTTCCAATCTTGGTTATAATTATGCTATTTCTATAGATTCTGATGGGCAACATTATGCAGACGATTTGGATGTTTTCTTAACCGAACTTGAGAAGAAGAAACCCGAAGACTCTGAAATTTTGCTGGTAGGTGATAGGAATATGGGTAGCGATACTGTTCCCGGTAAAAGTAGTACCGGAAACAAGTTTTCAAATTTCTGGTATATGGTGGTCACAGGTTCTGAACTTCATGATACACAAAGCGGGTACCGACTTTATCCTTTAAACGTTATAAAAGATATCAAACTCTACAGCTGGAAGTTTGAACTGGAAATAGAAGTAATTGTGAAAGCTGCTTGGAGAAAGGTAGATGTAAGAAATGTACCTATAAAAGTATTTTATCCAAAAGAAAATAGAATTACCCACTTTAGACCATTTTTAGATATCACCAGAATTGTAATTCTTTATATGTGGTTTGTATTAGTGAGTTTCTTTTATATACATCCGCAAAATAAATACAAAGATTTTAAAGAGAAAGGTTTTAGAAGATTTTGGAATGAAGACATTCTAAGAAGTCAGGAATCTCCACATAAAAAAGCTGCAGCTATAGCTTTGGGGATTTTTGTTGGAATTTCACCATTTTGGGGCTTACACACCATGATGGTATTCTTATTAGCAGCCATTTTTAAACTTAATAAAGTTTCGGCATTTGTATTCTCAAACATCAGCATTCCTCCGTTTATTCCAATTATTATATATTTTAGTTATCAAATGGGATCTATAATTATGGGTAACGGAATTTCGTTAGATCTTAATCTTTCACAAATACATTCCAGTACAGAGATCTTTCATGGCTTATGGCAATATATAATTGGTAGCTTAACCTTAGCGGTAATCATGTCTTTCTTAACGTGGATTGTGTTTTATTTGGTATTTTCGGTATCTAACCAGAAACAAGTAGTTAAATCTTAATGTTAAAGATCTACACCCTCATTCATCAGAATAAAAAAGCAGCGGTTCTTATTGGGCTGCTATTTTTAGCTATTGTTTCTTTTCTTGCTTCAAAGATCACTTTAGAAGAAGATATTACTAGTCTTATTCCCAGTGGAGAGCAACAAAATATTCTGAAAAGAGTTTTAGACCAAACTGAATTTTCTGATAAGATTATTGTTACGGTTTCTGCAGATTCATCGGTTGCAAATCCAGATGAATTAATTCAATATTCTCAGCAATTTATAGATTCTATCAATCTGAATTTACCTGAATATGTAGAAGAAATTCAGGGTAAAGTTCCGGAAGAAGGCATCAGAGAAATCTATAATTTTGTATTTCAACATTTACCACTTTTCTTGAATGAATCTGATTATACTGAAATTCAGAATAGACTTGAAAAAGACAGCTTAAAAAATAGATTAAAAGAGAATTATAAGAGTTTGATCTCTCCAACAGGATTGGTAACCAAAGAATACCTTTTTAAAGACCCTTTATCTATCTCTTTATTAGGTCTTAAGAAGTTGGAAGAATTGCAGGTTGGTGAAGATTTTGAGTTGTATAATAATTTTCTTGTAACCAAAGATCATCAGCATTTATTGTTATTTATCTCTCCAAAATATCCTGCTTCAGAAACAGATAAGAATGGAGAATTCATTCACAAATTAGAAAAGATCCAAACTAAGTTAAATTCAGATTTTAAAGGAGTTTCTGGAGAATTCTTTGGAGGTGTACGATATTCTGTAGCAAATGCCAATCAGATAAAGAAAGACATCCAGCTTACATTAGGAATCGCGACTATTATACTTTTAGTCCTTCTTATTTTCTATTATAAAAAAGTGTATGTTCCGCTACTATTATTTATTCCCAGTGTTATTGGAGCTATAACGGCGCTGGCAATACTCTATTTAGTAAAAGGCAATATTTCGGCTATTTCGGTTGGAATTGGAGCAGTTTTGTTGGGTATTAGTATAGATTACGCGTTGCATATACTTACGCATTATAGAAACAATAACGATATCACCAAACTTTACAAAGAAGTTACTAGGCCGGTATTAATGAGCAGTGGTACTACCGCAGTGGCTTTCTTGTGTTTGATCTTTGTAAAGAGTAAAGCGCTAAATGATCTAGGTATTTTTGCAGCTATTAGCGTTATGGTAGCATCCATATTTGCTTTAATCCTAATTCCGCAATTATATAAGATCCCTAAAACAAGCGGTCCTGTAAAATTCAATTTTATAGATAAACTGGCTGCCATAGAATTTCACAAAAAGAAGCCGCTCACCATTTTCATTTTTATTCTTTTTATTATTGGATTGTTCTTTTTTACCAAAATCAAATTTAATAATGACTTGTCAGCATTAAATTATGAGCCTCAAGAAATTAAAAATGCTGAATTAAGGGTGCAAGAGATTGCGGGAAAAGCTTCAAAATCTATCTATCTTGTTTCTTATGGTAACACTGTAGATGAAGCTTTAGAGCACAATAATGACCTTTATACCCAACTTACAAGATTAAAAAATAACAAAGAGATTATTAATTACAGCAGTATTGGCGGGGTAGTGCTCTCTACAAGTACCCAATTAGAAAAAATTGAACGATGGAAAGCCTTTTGGACTGAAGAAAAGAAACAAAATATTCAGACAGACTTGATAAAAGAGTCTGATGCTTTTGGGTTTAGGCCTGAAAGTTTTGATAATTTTTATGCATTGCTGTCATCAGAATTTAAACCTATCTATCTTAAAGATTATAGTGAAACTACCAATTTGTACCTGAACGATTTTATCTCTTCTAAAACAGATTTTGCCACAGTAACTACCACGGTAAATGTCAATGAGAAAGATATTCCAAGATTGATTGATGATTTTAAGACTACAAAGAACGTTGTTGTAATAGATAGAAAACAAATCAATCAAAACTTTTTGGGACATCTCAAATCAGATTTTAATATTCTAATAGGATATTCCATTATTGCAGTGTTTCTTATCTTATTATTTTCTTACAAATCTTTAGAAATAAGCATACTTACGCTTATCCCAATAGGAATTACTTGGGTAATTGCATTAGGGATTATGACTATTTTAGGTATAGAATTTAATATTCTAAATATCATCATCTCCACCTTTATCTTTGGTCTAGGTTTAGATTACAGCATTTTTATTACCAATGCCTTTTTAAAGGAATATGAGACAGGAACTAAAGTGCTTATAACGTATAGAACTTCTATAATTTTATCTGTTTTTACTACATTATTAGGAATTGGAGCTTTGTTCTTTGCGAAACATCCTGCCTTAGAATCAATTTCATTAGTATCGATTATTGGAGTATTATCTGCCGTCATGGTTGCCTTTGTTTTTCAAGGTTATTTCTTGAATCTCCTTTTCTTAGAACGCGTAAAACAAGGCAAACCTGCATTTAATATAAGAACAGTACTGCTTAACATATTCGATAAAAAGAGTATTGATAGGCTTTATTATAAAAACCTGGTATTAGATAACTATAGATATAAAAGCGTTTTTAGCAGTATACGTAGAGAGTTTGAAAAAGAGAAAGAACGTTATTTAAAAGTTTCTGGTTTTATTGAAAAAGGAGATAATGTTATCGATTTCTATTCAGGTTGTGGGGTTTTAGAAATCTTTCTTGGTTATAAGAATACCGAAATTAAAATTACAGGAATTGAACCTAATAATGATGAATTACTAATAGCGCAAAATTGTTTTGCTGCCAGATCTTCTAGACTTCATTTTTACAGTGTAATTCCTGAAGAAGGAAAGCTGTGCAATGTGGTTATAATCTCAAAAGCACCATCTCCAGATCTAGAAATTGAAATTAAAAAGCTAGTAAATAGATATGCAAGTAAGGTGATTATTCTCGATCCTACATATTCCTACAGATGGATTGTTGACCTCAATTTTCAAATAGATTATAGACAAAATGAGATGGTATTTTTAAAGAAAATGGATTAAAATGAAAAGTCTTACAACTAACATTTTTCTATTATTCATCATATTTTCTTTAAGTTCTTGTGGTGTAAAAAGATCTTTAAAAGACAGGCCAGATCTTACCAGAATGTCTAATATAGATACCGTTAGAATAAAGCATAATGATAGTTTATACACCATTGGTAAAAATACTTTGCTCAAAAACAAATATGGCGTTTGGGAGCTGTATATAGAAGGGAGCGCTTTAGAAAGAGGCCTAATTAATGGGAGTCTCACTCAAGAATTGATGGCAAAACAAGAAATTGCCATTATGGATAAAATTGAAAGTTTGGTTCCATCTGGAGCTTACCAAAACTTTTTAAGTAAAATGATCAAATTCTTCAATAGGAAAATGTATAAGTATGTTCCTGAAGAGTATAAGAAAGAGATATACGGTATCTCAAGATTCTCGTTAAGAAAATACGACGATTTTGCCCCTCCTTATGTGAGAGCTTTATATTTACATGGAGCCCATGATATAGGGCATGCATTACAAGATCTAATGTTGGTAGGCTGTACTTCTTTTGCAGCTTGGGATGCAAAAACAACAGACGGAGAGCTCCTATTGGGTAGAAATTTCGATTTTTATGCGGGAGATGATTTTGCCGAAGAAAAAATAGTTGCTTTTATAAACCCCGATAAAGGTCACAAATTTATGATGTACACTTGGGGAGGATTTATTGGAGCTGTTAGTGGAATGAATTCTGAAGGTTTAACAGTAACCATAAATGCGGGAAAATCTAAAATTCCATTGGTGGCTAAAACCCCTATTTCTTTGGTAGCTAGAGAAATTTTACAATATGCAGGTACTCTTGAAGAAGCCATAGCCATAGCAAAGAACCGAGAAGTGTTTGTTTCTGAAGCCATTATGGTTGGAAGTGCAATAGATCATAAAGCAGTTTTAATTGAAGTAGCACCACATAATTTTGGAGTATTTGAACTAGAAAATTCAGATCATTTGGTGTGTAGTAATCACTTTCAAAGTGAAGCTTACAAAGGCGATAAGCGTAATGTTAAGGCAATTAAAGAAAGCCATTCTGAATACAGGTATGAGCGCATGCAAGAATTAATAGCACAAAACGAGGAGTTAGACCCTAAAAAGGCGGTAGAAATACTGCGAAATAGAGAAGGGCTTGAAGGTGAAAAAATTGGTTACGGAAATGAAAAAGCCATCAATCAGCTATTAGCACATCATGGTATTGTTTTTAAGCCGGAAGAACGCAAGGTTTGGGTTTCTGCTAATCCATATCAACTTGGTGCATTTGTAGCCTATGATCTTGACAGTGTTTTTAATAAATTTGAAGAAGGAAACGTTACTACTTCAGTTTCAGCTTTAGAAGAAAACATTCCTGAATCTGATTTTGTAAACTCTGTAAAATTCAAAAATTATGAAACCTATAGAACGCTAAGTCATAACATAGAACTAAGTATCTTAGGGGAGCAATTTATTTCAGAAGAAAAGTTGTTAAAACTTCAGAAACTAAACCCTTATTATTGGAAAGCTTATAGATTAGCAGGAGATTACTATTATACTAAGCACGACTATAAAAAGGCAATAATTAAATATAAGCAGGCTTTAAGATTGGAAGTAACCACGTTGCCAGATGAGCAACATTTGGAAAAAATGATAAGAAAGAGCTATAGAAAATTATAACTAATGTTGAATATACAAACGGCATCTAAGGAGGAAGTTGCAGCTTTGCAATGGCTACAGTTAAAGAACCAAATGTTGTTCTTAGATCAAAATTCAAAATTCTACCACAAGGTTTTCAAAAAAAACAAGATAGATCTTAATGATATTCAGTCTTTGGAAGATTTTAGGAAAATTCCAATAACTACTAAAGAAGAATTGCAGTTCTATAACGATGATTTTATATGTGTTCCTAAAGAAGATATTATAGATTATGTTACTACTTCTGGAACTTTAGGAAAACCGGTTAGTTTAGCCTTGAATAATGCCGATCTTGAACGTTTAGCCATCAATGAAATGCAATCTTTTAAGATAGTTGGTATTAAAAAGGAAGATAACGTTCAAATTACAACAACCTTAGACAGAAGATTTATGGCGGGGATGGCCTATTTTCTTGGACTTAGAAAATTAGGAGCTGGAGTTATAAGAACTGGAAGTGGATTGCCACAATTGCAATGGGACTCTATAGAAAGATTTAAACCGAAATATCTCATTGCTGTTCCTTCATTTTTAATAAAAATGATTGAATATGCCGAACAACATCACATAGACTATAAAAACTCATCGGTAAAAGCAGCAATTTGTATTGGAGAATCTGTTAGAAAAATAGATTTAGAACTGAATGCTTTGGGTAAAAAAATCCAGCAACTATGGGGAATAGAGCTTTTTTCTACCTATGCATCTTCAGAAATGGCAACGGCATTTACAGAATGTGAATTCCATGTTGGCAATCATTCACAGCCAGACCTTATTTTTACTGAAGTATTGGATCAAAATGGAGAACCTGCAAAACCGGGAGAAGTTGGAGAATTAATAATTTCTACTCTTCAAAATACTACCATGCCTTTATTACGCTATGCAACAGGAGATATGGTTTGTTATTATGAAGAACCCTGTAAATGTGGTAGAAATACGATTAGATTAAGCCCTGTTATCGGCAGAAATAAACAAATGATCAAATTAAAAGGCACTAGTTTGTATCCTCAAAATATTATAGATGCTATAAACGAGTTTGATAAGATTGACATTTATATTGTAGAAGCGTTTAGAGGTGAGTTGGGGATAGACGATCTTGTAATCAAGATTCCGGATACCTCTACCTTAACGCTTATTACGTTATTCAAAGAATTTTTAAAATCGAAACTACAAGTAACTCCAAAATTAGAAATGGTGCTACCTGCCGAAATTGAGAAATTAAAGTTTCCTGAAGACGGAAGAAAACCGAGAGTTTTTATAGATAATAGGTAATATTGAACTTATATTTTTTTACAGCTTATCACAATTTTCCTGTTTTCCATATCTGTTGTAAAGAATAAATAAAGTGCTCCACCATCTTTAATTTTCAACTCTTCTCTTAATGCTTCTACCGATTTTGGAAAATTTCTAGTGGTGATATTTGCCTTTTGAGACTTAAAGTGTTTCTTTAAGTACTTTTTATTAAAGTCAATAACTTCAATGATTTCAAAAGATCTACCGGGGAAATCAATTAAATTATTAGCTGTATACAAATGTGAGTTTTGATGTAGGGTAGAAGTGTTTGTTACTTTTGATAAACTTCCAAACAATCCACTTTTCATAATGGCCGGATTTGGTTCGAACAAATATTTTAGCGGTAGACTTAAGTTGTAACTTTCTTGATCTGCATCAAAAAGACCTTCAAATTTTTGAATTTTTTCTTTTAGAAAATTAACTGTTTTTATCTGGATGCTGCCTAAATACTCTTTTTCTAAAATCCATAGCAGTTCTTTTACTTCATTATTTACTGAAACAATATGGATTTCTTTTACATCATCCAATTCCAAAATCCCTGCTTTTAAATCGAGTAAAGGAGAGGTTTTAATCAGAATATTATCTGTTCTTTCAAATAAAAATTTTAAATGTTCTGAAACATTTGGTGTGCACTGGTTCAAATGAAATACTTTTCCGCCATGATCATCTCTTCTGGCAGGATCTAAGTAGATCCAAGTAAATTGTTGATCTGTTGCTCTTAAATAGTGAATGCTATCTCCATGAATAGTTTTAATGTTTGATCTATTTAAGATCTTGAAGTTATGAGTTACAATTTCAGAAAGTGCTTTATTTAATTCACAATGAATTATTTCTTCAAAGCTTTCAGCTAAAAAATAATCATCTATACCAAAACCGCCGGTAAGATCTATCAAATTTTGTCCTGAAATAAGGGAAGCTTTGTATTTTGCGGTAATTTCAGAAGAAGTTTGTTCTAGATTTAAGGCTTCTGGGTATATAATATCTTTATTTGAAAACCAAATTGGTAGTTTTTTTTCAGCTTTATTAAGCGCAGCTATTTGTATTGCAATTTCTTGTATGGAAACGTTTGGAAAAGGGCTGCCCTTCAGAATAAGTTTTGGCAGATCTGTTTTCTGGTTTTTCAGAATAAAATCTTGAACTTCTGTATGTAAGATTGCTTTGTTCAAGCCTTTGTTTTTATAAGTCTCGGGTAAGTCTCTTTACGATCTTATATTCGCTTAAAGATTCTTTTGCAATTACTTTTAAAGCGGTGTAAAAAGGAATAGCAACCACCATTCCTACAACTCCAAAGATCAAACCGGCTATAAGAATGATAAGGAAGATCTCTAATGGATGAGAACGTACGCTGGCACCAAATATTAAGGGCTGACAGATAAAGTTATCTATTAATTGACAAATAGCATATCCTAACATAACATAGATCAATTTTGGAAGAATGATCTCTTGGAAATCTGCTCCTAAATTGCTCGATATTACAAATAAACTCATTAAAATACCGGCGGCAATAGGTCCCAAATACGGAACAAGATTGAGCGTGGCGCAAATAAAAGCTATGGCTACAGGATTATTAATATCAAATATGCTTAGCAATAACATGTATAAAATGAAAAGAACGGTTACCTGCATGGTTAATCCCACAAAATATCTGGAAAGCAAGATCTTGATCTTGTTAAAAACTCTCTGAAATTTATCTTCTTCTCCTTTATTTGCGAATACTAAGATGCTGTTTAGCATTAATTTACTATCCTTTAATAAGAAAAAAGAAATAAAGATGATAGAAAATACAGCTATTAGCGTAGCTCCCAAAATACCAAAAACACTATTCAAGAATTTCGGTACCATTTTAAGATTTAAACTCTGCGCAAATTCGCTTTGCTTGAGCCCTTCAATAATATTTATATCGTTAACTCCTAAATAGGTGTTTATCTGAGTATTAAGCTCATTTATATCACTTTTAAAAGCTTCAATATCTATCTGACCCAAGTAATAACTCTGTTCAATTATGATGGGGACAAATACAAATATAATTCCTACAAAAATGGACAGCACTAAGAGCAATACTATAATTACTGCTAATTGGTTTGGAAGTCTAAGGTTGGATCTCATAAAAATAACCACCGGTCTTCCAATTAAAGAGATCACTCCGGCAACAGCTATATAAACTAATACCGATTGGATCTGATAAAGAAAGTAAAGTAGTATAAAGATTCCCAGCAATATTCCTATTGCACGTAAGATTCCGTAAGAAAAAGTTTTCGCGTTCACATTGTAAATATATTATTTATCCTGAAAGGGAAGAAGTGTTTTTGTAATTTCATATAAAGCAATTCCGGTAGCTTGAGCTACGTTCATACTGCTGTTCTCTCCAAACATGTTGATATGTAGCTTTTTATCTGTTAATTTCAGCAATTCAGAACTAACTCCACTGCGTTCATTTCCTAAAATTAATAGCAATTTAGACTCATTCTTATAAGTTAAACTGTTTATAGCCAAACTATCTGAAGTAATTTCGAGCGCTAAAATTTTATAACCTTTTAATTTTAGATCTTGAACAATGTCTACTGCATTGTCAATAAATTCAAAAGCTACATATTTAAAGGTAGATCTTGCAGTTTTCTTTAGCCTATTGCTATTTAAATTAACGGGACTTCCGGTAAAGATGATCTTTTCTATATTAAATGCATCTGCTAACCTAAAGATACTCCCGATGTTAGCCTCTCCAATAATATTGTCGGTTAATATGATCAACGGGAATTTAGTAACCGTTTTAGAATGATCTGGATGTGCTAATTGCATAATTAATCTTCAAATGCGTATTTAATAATGTTAGCACCCATTTTTAATGCTTTCAATCTTACTTCTGCTGCATCGTTATGTACCGAAACATCTTCCCAACCGTCTCCTAAATCACTTTCAAATGTAAACAATAAGATCAATCTATCTTTTTCGAAAATACCAAAAGCTTGCGGAGGTAAACCATCATGTTCATGAATTTTTGGTAGTCCATTTGGAAAGTTGAATGCAGTATTGAAAATTCGATGACTGCCTGGTATTTCCTGCAATTCTTTATTCGGAAATAGTTTCTTTATTTCTTTTCTGATATAAGGGTTCATTCCATAATTGTCATCTATATGAAGAAAGCCACCACTTAGTAGATAATTTTTAAGATTTACAATTTCCTGATCATTGAAAACTACATTTCCATGGCCTGTCATATGCACAAATGGGTATTGAAAAATATCTGTGCTGCCAGGAGTTACCGTAGCCGGTTTAGCATTGATGGAAGTATGAATATTCTCGTTACAATATTTTATAAGATTTGGAAGGGAAGTAGGGTTAGCATACCAATCTCCACCACCATTATACTTCAATAAAGCAATTTCTTGCGCATGAAGCTGTGCACATCCTAGAAATAATAGAATTATGAAAGAAAATTTCAACCTCATGAATTATTAATTATCAATCTTCGTTTGCTAATGCCACGGTATGACAGGCTACAATTGCTGCTGTTTCAGTACGCAATCTACTAGATCCTAAGCTTACAGGTTTCCAATTTTTTTGTATTGCTTGTTCTATTTCTTTAATAGAAAAATCGCCTTCAGGACCTATAAGAATAACAGTTTTTCCTCCTTTATGTATAGAACTCTTTAAGGAAACCTTTTCTTCGCCTTCTTCACAATGCGCTATAAATTTATGCTCAAAATCATTTTCCTTAATAAAATCCGAAGCTTTTACGGCTTCATTTAATTTAGGAATACTAAAATGTAAAGATTGTTTCATCGCGCTTTGAATTACTCTTTCAAATCTATTAAGCTTAACAACTTTTCGTTCGCTATGCTCGCAGATTATAGGAGTGATCTCGTGAATTCCAATTTCGGTAGCTTTTTCTAAAAACCATTCAAATCGATCATTCATCTTCGTAGGAGCAACCGCTAAATGTAAATAATAGCCAGGTTCCGGCTGAGTTTCTATTTCTAACACTTTAGAAATACACTGTTGCGGAGTTACTAAAGTGATCTCAGTTTTAAATATATTTCCTTTTCCATTAGTAACATTCAGTAAATCACCTTCTTTTTTACGAAGCACTTTTACAATATGTTTGCTTTCATCCTTCGGAAATATGATTTCCTTATCTTCAGCATTAACATTTGGATTATAGAATAACTGCATAAATTATATTTTATAACGTGCCTGAGCGGTAACCGAAAGATCTGAGAATTCTTCCTTTAAATATTTATGATAACCTACAATACCAATCATAGCAGCATTATCTGTAGTATATTCAAATTTAGGAACGTAGGTTTTCCAACCATATTTCTTTTCACCACCTTTAAGTGCTTCTCTAATTCCGCTATTTGCGGAAACTCCACCGCCAATAGCAATTTGATTAATGCCGGTTTGTTTTACTGCTTTTTTAAGTTTATCCATCAATATTTCAACAATAGTATATTGAATAGAAGCACAAATATCTTCTAAATTCTCCTTTACAAAATCCGGATTCTCTTTTACCTGTTTCTGAATAAAATACAGCACTCCGGTTTTAAGTCCGCTAAAACTAAAATCCAGATTTCCAACCTTAGGTTTAGTAAATTTAAAAGCTTTAGGATTTCCTAATTTGGCATATTTATCTATTAGCGGTCCACCTGGATATGGTAAACCTAAGATCTTAGCACTTTTATCAAAAGCTTCACCAACTGCATCATCTATGGTTTGCCCAATAACTTCCATTTCGAAATAATCTGAAACTTTTACAATTTGAGTATGACCACCACTAATGGTCATTGCCAAAAAAGGAAAAGTAGGAATATCAAAGTTTTCTTCTTTGATAAAGTGAGCAAGAATGTGGGCTTGCATGTGATTTACTTCAATTAATGGAATGTCTAATCCCATTGCTAGAGACTTTGCAAAAGAGGTTCCAACTAAAAGTGACCCCATTAAGCCAGGTCCTTTTGTAAAAGCAATTGCAGATATGTCTTTTTTGTCGATATTTGCTTGAGAAATAGCCTCATGAATTACCGGCACTATATTTTGTTGGTGAGCTCTAGAAGCTAGTTCGGGGACCACACCTCCATATTTTTGATGTACTTCTTGGGTAGCAACGATATTAGATAATAAAGTATCGTTTTTTAGTACCGCTGCGGCGGTATCGTCACAAGAAGATTCTATTGCTAATATGTATATATTTTGGGAAGCCATTAAGAAAGAAAGGGCATATAAATTGTTAATATTGTTTACAAAGTTATAACATTAAAGCGTATCAAAAAATTCTGGAAAAT
>Ga0209309_10001404_pt1 | contig 24338 bp, 26 predicted proteins | sample COGITO_mtgs_1204_2_FD_184807 | JGI IMG/M metagenome (GOLD analysis project Ga0209309, IMG submission 184807) | Pelagic marine microbial communities from North Sea - COGITO_mtgs_120412 (SPAdes) (version 2) | ecosystem: Environmental > Aquatic > Marine > Epipelagic ... | reverse complement strand
TACTGAGGAACTACACTGAGCTGAGAAAACTTTTGTAGTAAGCGCTGATTGTCTTCATCTGCGAACCAAGCAATCACGCTCTCAGCTACTACCTCACCAACGCCTTCGACTGCACGTAGTTCATCGATAGTAGCTCGTGATAGTGCTTCCAAGGTCTCAAATGTGCCGACGAGGTCAATAGCAGTTTGCACACCGACATGGCGAATACCGAGTCCATAGACAAATCGTTCAAGCGGAGGTGATTGCTTATCTGCTATTGCATTGATTAGTTTCTGAGCAGAAATGTCGGCAAATCGGTCGAGTTTTAGTAATTGGTATTTAGTGAGTACATAAATGTCAGCTAAATCTTTAACCAAACCCGAATCGACCAGGGCGACAACGTTTTTTTCACCTAGTGTATCGATATCGAGTGCGCCTTTGGATGCAAAATGTTGCAACCCTCGGATCAATAGTAGTGTTCCGCTCGCTCCTTTGATACGATACACCGCTTCACCAGCTGGTCGCTCAAATTCTAGCTCTGGATATTGACGCTTCAACTCACTCTCAAAATCAAATTTTTTGGCAGTTTTCGGTCGAAGCTCACCGACAACAAACTCAACTTTCGGTATGATGTCGCCTGCTTTATAAATCACCACTGTATCACCTATTCTGATGTCAATCTTAGCTATCTCATCAGCATTGTGTAGACTAGCGTGCTGTACAGTACTGCCAGCCACGAGTACTGGATCAAATACTGCGACTGGCGTAGCTGCACCAGTACGTCCGATAGATAACACGATATCTTTCACTGCTGTTGTAGCCTGCTCAGCAGGATATTTGTATGCCACTGCTCCTCTGGGCTGCTTGCCAACGATGCCGAGCTCACGAAATTGGCTACGATCATTTACTTTGATGACAAGTCCATCGGTGTTGAATGGTAGCTTACGCCGGGCTTCATCCCAATGACTCACAAAGCTCATGACATCGTTCAGTTTTGTAAACACTGTAGCTTGTTTGTTTCGTCGAATACCTAGCGCAGTGAGGCTTTCGTAAGCTGACATATTAGTCGGCACTTCCAATGCATCATCACGCATGAGGTCGTAGGCAATAAATGTCAGTGGACGAGTCGCAACTAATCTCGGGTCAAGCTGACGAATAGTGCCGGCAGCAAGATTCCGAGGGTTTTTAAATAATGGTTTATCAGCGGCTTTTTGCATAGCATTTAGCTGCTCGAAATCAGACTTTAGCATCACTATCTCGCCCCTAACTTCAGTCCTGCCGGATAAAAATGTTTTGCTGGTGTCATTTTGTCGAAGCCGCAAAGGTATGTTCTTGATTGTACGAACGTTAGCGGTGACATCTTCGCCAACAAAGCTATCACCTCGGGTAATCGCTTGTACCAACTTTCCATCTTCGTAGATCAATGCACAAGCCAACCCATCCATTTTAAGATCGACAAAAAACTCATGGTGAGTTCCTGGCAGCAACTTATCCATTCGCGTTATCCAAGCTTCTACTTCGTTGCGATCGAATACGTCGTTCAGGCTGAGCATTCTTGAACGATGTGCTACTTTTTGGAATCCACCCTTAAGCACATTGCCCACTCGCTGCGACGGACTATCATCTCTTACTAGCCCAGGGTTCGCGGCTTCGGTTTGTTTAAGCTCAGTGAAAAGTCCATCGTAGATTGCATCAGAAACAGCTGGCTCATCGCATACGTGATAGGCGTAGCTATACGTATTGAGCAGCTCGACGAGCTCATCATATCTATCGCTGTGGCTCGATTGACTCATCAATCATCCCCCTGTATAACACATAACAGTACGTTATCGAGAACATGAGCGTTGTTGCGCTTAGTAGTTGGACTGTGACTGGAACTATAGGCAGCCACTCAATAGTAATATAGCCAGCAATCAAAATTACTGGCACTAGTAGTAAGGCCCAGAAAACAACCACCGCTCCAGCCATCCAAAGCAACCTGAGCAGTAACTGTACACGCCTGCCTATTACGATATCACTAGCCATTTTGATAGCTTGGTATGGATATGTTCCTGGAAGCGTCACCAGCACAAGCGCCAAAAGTGTTCCACATAGCCAATAGAGCGATAAAATAATGAGTAAAATGCCTCCTAGGCCAAACAGCATTGCAACCACTCCTATGTCTAAAAATCCATTACTATAAGCTGCCATATATACTATGACTGCTAACGCAGCCGGTACAATTTGAACCAATGCCAATAGAACTAAAATAATAGTTGGTACTATGGGTGACCCAGAATTATATAGTGCGTCACGAACCTTAACAGACACACCATTGTAACGGTGACGAGCAAACCATATTACGGCTAACCAAGTTAAGATCGATAATAGCGCTACATAGCCCTGCTGGACCTCGGTTTGTGGCGCCCCAACGCCACCAGTTATAGTGGCTCCAAATAGTAAAGCAGCTTGGGTCGTTTGTGACACTTCGCCACCCAAGATCTGTGGACCCAAATTTTGTATTGATTCGGTGAGCGCAGTATAATTTTCTTGTGTTGCAACTCCGGCAAATATCGCATAAGCTGCGATATATAATATGGTAAATAGTGTATATGAGCGCCAGTTTTGACGCATAAAATCAAGTACCGCTGTCGTGAAAAATATATTTCCTGGCAGAGATGCACGCGGCGGTATATCACGCACATACGTTCGACGAAAAGAACGATGTGGTCGTCGTTTTAGATATGAACTAATAGATTGCCTACGCAGTCCAACCCAATTACGGAAACTACTCGTAACTTTCTGGAGGTGGTATCTGGCTTTTTCAGCCATAATCACATCTTAGTAGACATTTTACGAAGACGTGAGACACGTTCGGACATTGGTGGATGAGTGCTAAATAATTTTGCGAAACCGCCTTTAAGAGGGTTAGCAAAGAAAAGATGCGCTGTTGAAGTATTCTGACGCTTCGTGGCAGTACTCACATTACCAAGCTTTTCAAGGGCAGAAGCCAAAGCTTCAGAGTCACGTGTCGTGAGCGCACCCGTAGCATCTGCAAGATACTCTCGCTGCCTGGAGATGGCTGCCTGGATGACAATAGCAACAAGCGGTGTAATAATGGCTGCGGCAACACCGATGACAACTATCCATGGACCGCCTTTATCCCTGGCGTCGCCACCGAACCAGATCATTCGTACCAATATGTCAGCGAGTAGACCAATTGCGCTCACAAGACCAAATACAATCATCATGACGCGTATATCATAGTTCTGCACATGACCCATCTCGTGCGCCATGACAGCGTTAAGCTCGCGATCATCCATTAGATCAAGTATACCGGTCGTTGCCGCAACGTGGGCATGTTTCGGATCACGACCAGTGGCAAAGGCATTTGGAGCTGGGTCATCAACGACATAGACCTTTGGCATAGGCATACCATTTGTAATAGATAGATTCTCTACCATTCGATAGAGACGTGGATTATCCTTTTTTTGTATCTCTTTAGCACCGTTCATAGTAAGGGCTACTTTGGAAGCGATAAAGTATTGGATAAATGCATAAATGCTCGCCCCAACAAGTACCCCCCACATAATGCCAGTGCTACCGTAATAAACCGACATTAGGTAGCCCAGGCCCCATATGACAAGCACGAATAGCACCATAATTATAACGGTGTTGCGTTTGTTGGCAGCAATTGAACTATACATACGTGTGTCTAAATCCTAGGACAGTTAGTAATTAAAATTTAACATCAACTGGTTTTTGGACAGCTGCCAGATCATCAACTTCGAAAAATTCGCGTTGTTTAAAACTAAATATACCTGCGATGATGTTGCTAGGTACTGTTTCAATCTTTGTATTAAGATCACGCACGCCACCGTTATAGAAACGTCGTGAGGCCTGAATCTTGTCTTCAGTATCGACTAGCTCGTTTTGCAGCTGAAGGAAGTTTTCGTTAGCTTTGAGATCTGGGTAAGCTTCAGCGACGGCAAACAGACTTTTTAGGGCGCCTTCGAGCATGTTTTCGGCTTTGGCGGTTTCTTTTGGTCCTTTTGAGGTGGCGTTAACTACGTTTGAGCGCGCTTCAGTCACGTCTTGGAAGACTTGTTTTTCATGCGCTGCGTAGCCTTTGACTGTCTCGATAAGGTTTGGGATGAGATCTGCACGGCGTTTGAGCTGTACAGTAATATCACTCCAAGCTTCATCTACACGAACCCTTAATGTGACAAGTGAGTTATAAAGTACGACACCAATAATGGCGAGTACGACTACGATGGCTATAATGATCCAAAATGCTGGCATATGTTCTCCTTAATTTACTAACTACTATTATAGCAGTTTCTCCCGCAAATAGACATGATTGTTACTACTGTTTAACGTATTGCGGTATTTCGTAAATAGTGGTTAAATAAGCTTAGTCGGAAATCCTGACGTACTTTCAAGAAAGTTGGTGAACAGCATGGAGACTATCGGTAGCCTCCTGAATGTCCTAGGCGCACTATGGGCCACAGCGTATGAGGCTCTCGGTGGCGTTGCAGAGGCAGCAACTCTCGTTACGGCGCTAGTCATACTAGCTGTTGCATGGGCATTCTTCAACTCAACCAAAAGTTTTGTCGCAGATGTGGTCATGACAGGCGTAATATCTGCGTCCGCATACATTGCGCTGACTTCGGTCTACTCGATACGATCACTCGATAATGGCGCACTGCTCGCGACAGCCCTCTCAGTTTTCCTGGGTATTGCTCTGCTCATCCAATCGTTCAATGATGGCAACACTAAGATGAAAGTGATCGACGTCTTACTGATTGCCATTCTCATCGCTGCAGTACTGTTCTATTCAACCAGTCTCAATCCTGACTCAAGGATTGGTGAGCTTGCGCTTAATCACCTGCAGGCTGTGGGTGATTTCTGGTCGAACGTCTTCAACGACTCGGCCCAACAGCTCAGCGAGTGAGGCCCGACTCGTGGCGCGGCGCACCTGGAATTTTTGTCTCTTACGGGACGGATCTAACCCAGGTGTGTCGCCCACACAACACTTATGTATTTATCTGCACCTTGATTGGTGTTTTTTAATGGTGAAAGACGTTAGCTGAGGGACCTGGTCACGTTCCGCGACCCCGGAATTACATCTATTAGAGCAAGTTTTGAAGAGTAAATTCCCTTGCGCTTTGCTCCCAACAAAGCTCACCTTACCGGGTTCAAGTTCATTCCAAACCCACCATTATAAAAACCAGCCACAAGGACTGGTTTTTATAATGGTGGGCAAGGAGGGACTTGAACCCTCACGAGATACAATCTCAACAGATTTTAAGTCTGCAGCGTCTACCGGTTCCGCCACTCGCCCATATTGTAGATTCTTACAATCAGCACTCTACAGGTGCAATTAGTATTTGCGAGACGCTAGCGTCTACTCATATTTGCGTTTCACGCAGCCGAACTCGCCCATGATCGCTACAGGTTCACATCGGCACACTGTTAGTATATCTTCACCTTGCACTGAAGTCTATTCGCATTTACACCTCACACAGACATCACTCCTGCTTAGAATCCAATACATAAGAAATATGTTCATTCCATGAGCCGTTAGGCGAGCTTCAGAGGGAGTGGTGTAGTTTTGTGAGTTCACCTCAAAAACAAATAGAGGGACTTAGTCCCTCTTATAAATTTATGGAGGCACCTACGGGTAACGCTCCCGTCTACACGGTTTTGCAGACCGTTGCCTAACTTCTCGGCCAAGGCGCCATACCTGAGTCATTATAGCGATAATTCAGGCATTATCGCAAATAGATAATAACAATTGACTTTATTTGTGTTATATAGTATTTTATAGATACATATGAACGAATCTATGCTTCGCGCTCAAGAACTGGATCATCTCCGCTATCAGGAGTTCAATATTCAAGCTGCGGAACTACTTCGAGAGCGCACGAATGAAGGCATTAAAGACCTGGGTCAATTGGCTATTCTCACAGTTACGAGTGGCCTGCTTGAGCCAGTTCACAATCCTGAATACGAGCTCAAACCAGCTAACACTGCTTCAGAGCAAGACCTTGGTGCTGTCGCGATACAAGAAATAGTACGACTAGAATCACATTTTTCACAAGATGAGATTGAATATGCAGCTAATCGCGAATACACTTCGCCTCTAACAAACCCAGACCACTTAGCACTGGCTGCTTAACTAAACTAACTTTACTGACTACCATAAACCGCATATGTTTAAATGTGCTAAGATTAGTATTGATAAACGATTGAAATAAACATGAAATATAAAGCTCTAATATTAATTATTTTCGTAGCAACACTGTCCTCCATCGCCAGCATGAAGCTATGGGATAATACTGACCCCAACAAATCTGATCTGCATCCTCAGACGATAACTTTTGAGAGTTCAAATTCCAAAAATAATTCAAACCCTAAGGAAAAAACCTCAGATAATACACCTTCCAGTTCGCCCCCGAAAACTAATTCACAAGAAAATAAACCCGTTAACTCAAACCCTAAATCTATTCGAACTGATAATGCTCCTAAACAAACCGAGATCCGTGAAAGTGTCGCCAAAGAATACATCTATCGCCCACAGCTTACTTCAAATGACCCGGGCTATTCCGACAGCTGGGCTTTGCAAAAAGTAAACGCGCCAGCTGCGTGGGATATCACGACTGGTAGCGGCCAAACCATCGTAGCAGTTATAGATACAGGATTTTTTCTGGAACATGAGGATTTAGCTGACCAATGGATCACAAACACTGGTGAGTCCGGCCAAACCCAACCTAATGGTAGCTGCTGGACAGGTACGCCACAGGATAAACGGACTAACAATTGTGATGATGATAGCAACGGCTATCTTGACGACTGGAGAGGCTGGAATTTCAACCTCGGCGACGGAGACGTCACGCCAGGTCGTAGCAATCCGGAGGGTGGAGGTGTATCGCATGGTACGTCTGTTGCCGGGCTAGTCGGCGCCTCAGGAGATAATAGCACTGGTGTCGCCACTATTAATTGGAATACCAAAATTATGCCCCTCCAAGCTCTCAGTGATGATGGGCCAGGGTACACCAGCGACATCGTGGCAGCTATCTACTACGCCGTCGATAATGGTGCTGATGTCATCAATATGAGTCTTGGCGGCGAAGCCTTTGATCCAGCGCTAAAAGCTGCTGTAGACTATGCTTACACCAATAATGTCGTAACTATTGCCGCTGCCGGAAATTCCGGTGGTGAGCTCAACTGTCCAGCTACAAATCCCGGCTGCATGCTCTACCCAGCACTCTACAAACCAGTCATCTCCGTCGGCGCCACGAATCAATCCGATGAACGAGCTGGATTTAGCAGCTATGGCAGCTCGCTCGATGTCGTTGCGCCCGGTGCAGGCACGATCAACTCACCTGTTTGGGTAAATGACGGCTCAACCAATTATTACTCAGGTAGTCTATATGGGACATCATTTTCATCGCCGCAAGTCGCCAGCCTCGCCTCGCTCATCCGCTCTATTCGACCCAACTCATCAGTCGATGACGTCCGAGCTCTTATCGCCGCCTCATCATCAAAACCATCCACCATGAATAATGAGCTCTACACCGATGAGCTCGGCCACGGCATGATAGATGCGGGCAAAAGCATCCAAGTCGCCAGCTCTCTCAATGCAACGAATTCGACGCCAAAACTATGGCAAGCTGGTGGTGCCAAAAACGAGCATAGATTTAGCGCCAGCGACAGTCTCGGTAGTGGCTGTCACGGCATGACATCAACCTATTGTACCGTCTCATTTGCTGACGACTCAACTGGACGTTACCGCTATCTTCCCTACGCCCAAATCAATACCAATGGACAAACCGGATGGACCTGGAATGGCAGCTTCCTAGGCGCTGGAACATGGGAAACTCGCGCTATTCAAGGTGATTACCGCTCATCGACACCATATCTACTAAAAAACTAGCTCACTGTCATGTCGACGAGATACCATACTCCGCACAGACTTCCAGCTCACACCGGCAAAGGCTTTACTATCGTCGAGCTGCTGATTGTCATCATCGTACTTGGCATACTTGCCGCATTAGTCTACTCTTCATTTTGGATCGTCCAACAAAAAGCTAAAAATATTGCTATCCAAAACGACCTTAATGAAGTCGAAAAATCAATCAAAATTTACTACACCGAAAACGGTACCTATCCGGTCACCACACCAAATCCCAAATCAAACTGGCGTGCAGCCGATGTCCTGACTGACGAAAACTGTACAAACGGCTCAAGCCAGACTGACTGGATACCTGACTATGATGGCACCCCGCCACAAAGCGACCCGTCTGTCACCGTCGGTGTCGATGGTGTCAAGGGCTGCTATCTATACGTCAGCAATGGTACTGACTACGTCATCTCAGCTTGGAATCTCATCAGCCCACCTCAAACCGAGGTATTTTATCGACGACTCGGATTTCGCGAGTTTCAATCTGATTCTTCATCGCAGTTCTACACCTGCAACGACAGTAGCGTCGGCGGTGTCAGTGGCGGCAGCTACAGTATCACGCAGGACTATTACAAACATTCCTACACCGTCTCGAACATCATGAACTGTAATGAAACCCCGCCAAGTGGCGGCTCGTAGCCTGTTACAATAGCTTCTATGAGTCAAACTCACAAAAAAATCAGTATCGTATCGTTTTTTATCATTTTGATTGCAGTATATTTCATATCAGGTGCACATTCATACTTCTCGCTCGAACAATTCCAATCAATCCGAAGTGATTTGATCACAAGCCTAGACAACAATCCTATTCTATTTGTAACTGGATTTATACTGGTCTATATCATAATGGTTGCGACGTCTCTACCTGCAGCTACATTTCTAACTATCTCGGGAGGAGCAATCATGGGCTGGCAGCTGGCGAGCATCGCTGTAGTGCCAGCAGCAACAATCGGCAGTATTGTCCCTTATCTCGTCGCTCGGTATGTCACAAAAGGCTCCTCGGAAAGTAAGTATAGAGATTCATTCAAAAAACTCAAACAAGGCGTCGCCGAATCAGGCTGGTGGTATCTTCTAGCCGCTCGACTCAGCGCGATCATACCATTTTATATTCTCAATATCGTATCTGGTATTGCCCGCATCCCGTTCAGAGACTATGTCTCGGCGACATTTTTTGGCATTATACCAGCTACAGCGGTGTTTACGTATGCCGGCAGTCAAATTGGTGAGTCGACTGAAACTGGTACTATTTTGCGCCCGGGGATTTTAGTTGCATTGATCTTACTTGCAGCTCTTCCACTCACCATTCGCTATATTCAATTAAAAATTCGTAAGAAAAGAGAATCGAATGCCTAAATACGACTATAACGTTATTGTCGTTGGCGGCGGTACGGCTGGGCTAATCTCCGCCTACACCGCCAATTTGCTTGGAGGCAAGGTCGCCCTCATCGAAAGCCATAAAATGGGTGGAGATTGTCTCAATACAGGCTGCGTGCCAAGCAAAACACTTATTGCAAGTAGTCACTTAGACAGTGGCACTACAAATAGCAGCTCATTTGCCGAAAGTCAGAGATACGAAAAAATCCATGCGAGGATTCATAACACCATAGCCGCAATCGAGCCTAGCGATTCAGCTGAACGATATCGATCGCTTGGCATAGATGTAATCAAAGATACTGCTGCGTGGGTAGACGGTCACACAATCAAATTGAGTAACCGCACAATAACTGCGCGCCGACTCATTATTAGCTCTGGCTCTCGTCCAAGACTCCCCAGTATACCAGGGGTTGACCTACCACATGTATATAGCAGTGATACCATATGGAACCTCAAAACACTTCCTAAGCAAATCGTTGTTGTCGGTGGCGGACCAATTGGCGCTGAACTTGCTATGGCCTATGCTCAGCTCGGAAGTCATGTCTCGATCCTCGAAACTGGAGATAGAGTGCTGAAGATGCTGACTGAAGATCAGTCAAAAATCATAGAAAAAGCCATGAGTAATGCTAATATTACTATCATCAAAAATTCTACTATCAACGAAATTACGACTGAATCGATTCGCATAAATGATACTGAAACTATTCCAGCTGATACAGTATTACTCGCCACTGGTCGTCAAGCAAATACTAACTGGCTCGAAGATTCACCACTGGCAATGAATAAGAAAAAGGAAATTATCGTTGATAGTTCACTTCGCACGAACATATCGTCCGTCTATGCCTGTGGTGATGTGACCGGTGGTTATCAATTCACCCATGTAGCTGGATATGAAGCCGGATTTGCTGGTAGCAACGCAATATTCGATTGGACTACATTTCATCGTAAACCAAGCTACGCAGCAATACCGTGGAGTATATTTACTTCTCCTGAGATTGCGCATGTTGGAGTATCCGAAAAAGATGTCGATGATAGTCATACCATAACGCACGTACCACTTTCTGAGCTGGACCGTGCTCAAACCGATAACTCACTTGATGGCGGGATATGGCTTATCTCGAACGATAAAAAACAAATAGTCGGCGCCACAATTATAGGACCGACAGCTGCGAGTTTGATTAACGAAGCAACGCTCGCTATCAATAAAAAACTAGAGATAAAAGATCTTTTTGCAGTTATACGCCCCTACCCAAGCTACGGAGATCTTTACGCAAAAGCCACGAGTATACGCATGCAAGAAAGCTTAACTGACGGCCGTAAAAATCTACTCAAATCTATCGCTAAAAGGTTTCGTTAATTTTGGCCTACATAAGATCTATACAGGTGTAGTGCTATACTCATATCATGACAAAAGCTAAAAAAATATCCTTACTCTCTATTACGCTTTTACTAATATCCGGAGTATCCTATGCGGGCTATAGAGTATATGAAGACTCCCAAATCGAAGTTGTACAGCAAAGCTCATCTACTGATGAAACACCACGAATAGATGAACCCCAAGCGACTATCAAAGACGATACTAGCTCCAACACAGCCGAAACTGTCATTCATAGCGGTACATTTGGACCTGGTGATCGTGACTATAGCGGTTCTGGTACGGCCTTATTCCAATTAAACGACGATAAGCCTACTTTAGTATTCAAAGAAAATTTTATAGTTAGCAGTGGTCCTGATCTACAGGTCTATATATCTAAAAACAAAGTCGGTAGCGGTGAAGACCTTGGCGAATTCGTTTCTCTTGGTGAGCTAAAAAAGCAATCTGGATCACAGACTTACAATCTGCCCTCTGAGTATAAAGAGTATAAATCTGTCGTTATTTGGTGCCGAGCATTTACCGCAGAATTCAGTAGCGCCGACCTTACTTAAGTATTGATATTTTCGGTTTTTGTATCAGTTAATTACATTTAATATCATTGTATATTTAACTTAATTATGGTAAAATATAAACAATAAAGGCTAAAGAAAGGCTAAAATGCAGTACATCAAAAGAATTGTATCTTTTAAAGCAGCGCTCGTTCTTGCGCTCATCGTTAGTATTAGTGGTGCAGCTATCAGCTCCAATACTTCATCAGCCGAGACTAAGGATCAAACATATGTCAGTTCTAGCTGTGCATCAAAAACTCTTCGCTATGGAGATCGCAACGACTGTGTCAAGCAATTACAAAAAATGCTTGAGGCCAAAGGTTTTCCACTCGACAAATATGGCGCTGATGGTGTCTTTGGAAAAAATACTAGAAAAGCCGTATCTAGCTATCAAAAACAGCAAGGTCTTTCTGTCGACGGCATTGTCGGTTACCAAACATGGGGAGAGTTTCGTCGCGGTAACTCTACGATAAAAACTCCTTCGAAATCTTCGTGTTATAGCAAAACGGTACGCCAAGGTTCGAGCGGAACATGCACCAAACTAGTCCAGAATCTTTTGCTACAAAACGGTGAATGGCTTGGTACGTATGGTGCTGATGGTTCATTTGGTCCAATTACGACAAAAGCAGTAAAACATTATCAAGACCGTTATAATCTTGAATCTGATGGAATTGTTGGTCCGAACACCTGGAAAAAACTTAGTAGTGGCAAAGTTAAAACAAATCATCTCGATAGCCGATGTTTTAGCGGCAAGACCTGGGCTTGCGTTGATAAATCAGACCAGATCACTTACGTGTTTGAAAATGGCAAATTAATAAGACAAATGGCTTCAAGAACTGGTGGCTCTCACTACTTCGAGGGCGAATGGCTACAGCACAGTACACCGAATGGGACATTTAGCATCAAAAACCGTGTCATCGATGAAAAATCAGGATTGTATGACAACTCGCCAATGCCTCATTCACAGTACTTCACCAACATTGGACATGCATTTCATGGCTCACCAGGCTTTACGAAAAGCGGTAACTATATCAACTCACAGGGCAAACAGCAAGGTAGTGGCGGCTGTGTAAACTTATCACTATCAGATGCGAAGTGGCTTTGGAGCAACCTAGGTTACGGTGACCACGCTCATATACAAAACTAAACTATAGTATCAGTACAACAATAAATCCGCTATACAGTAGCGGATTTATTGTTATGTTTATATAAAACAAAATTGTGTGTATAACTAAATTATTATACTATGTACTCACATTGCCCTCTACAGAAAGAAGGAAACGCAATGTCGCACATCAAGAAAATCCCTCGATTAGGAATGTGGTTAGTAGCTGCAGTCACTATCAGCCTCGCCTCTCCCAGCGCTGCATCCGCAGCCTTGGTCCATGAGGCGAAACCAACCAGTGAAGTTGCGGCTGTCACAACCTCTGCCGTCCCATCCCCCGCAAGCCTAACTGTGGCTGCGCCTTTCCAAAAGGTGCAGCCATCAGGCGTGCTCGTAGCATCCGCGACCACCAAGCAGGCTAAGGCTTCAAGCTGTGCCTCTGTCACGCTCTATCAAGGAAATCGTGGCAAGTGCGTCAAGGAGCTACAGAAGCTCCTACTCAAAAAGGGTGCAAACCTGGCTAGCTACGGTGCTGATGGTGTCTTTGGCAAGACTACATACAAGGCAGTTCGCAAATACCAAGATCGTCGCGGCCTTAAAGTCGACGGTATCGCTGGTCGTCAGACATGGGGCGAGCTTCGCCGAGGTAACTCGACGATCAAAACCCCATCGAAGTCGTCATGCTACTCCAAAACCATCCGTCGTAGCTCAAGCGGAACTTGCGCCAAAGAAGCGCAAAAACTCCTCCTGAAAAACGGTGAGTGGCTCGGTGCTTATGGTGCAGATGGTGTCTTTGGGTCAGTAAGTGCGCGTGCGACTGAGCACTATCAGGATCGTTACGGTCTTGCTGACGACGGCATCATTGGCCCGAAGACGTGGAAGAAGCTGCGGAGCGGTAAAGTCAAGACCAAGCACCTCAACAGCAAGTGCTTCTCCGGTGGCAGCTGGGCCTGCGTCGACATCTCGGATCAGATCACGTACGTGTTCAAAAACGGTAAGCTCGTCAAACAGATGCCGTCTCGAACCGGTGGATCATTCAAGCACAAAGGCAAGTGGTACCAGAAGAAGACTCCCACTGGCACTTTCTCGGTGAATAGGCGCGTGATTGATGAGGTGTCTAACATCTATGAAGATGCGAAGATGCCTCACTCTCAGTATTTCACCTATAGAGGTCATGCCTTTCATGGATCGGCCAGCTTCACTTCTGACGGCAACTACATCAACGCCAAAGGCAAGCGCCAAGGCAGCGGTGGTTGCGTCAACTTGATGCTGCGAGACGCCAAGTGGTTGTGGAGCAATTTCGGAAAAGGCGATGGAGTAGTCGTACAGAAATAGCCCACTTCAATTCTAGCTGAGAGGAGACCTTGATATGCCCCGCCACAGAACATCGTGGCGGGGCATTCTCATTTTTATAATTGTATTTATTTTTCCAGCAAACTAGCGAGCTTACCAAAAGTCTCTTCCCAACCACCACAGTGACTGTCGCGCGATTCAGCTGATACAAAGCCAATTTGGGTGAATGTCATACGGGTACTACCATCTTGCTCAGACAGCTCGACGGTGTACTCGCTGGCTTTGCCATCGTTACCACTACCATCAATCCATTCGTGAGTACTGACAAGTTTGTGCGGTTCTTCGATAACTTTGTATTCGCCTCGCAATTTGCCTGTAAACCCATACTTATCCGACGTCATTGTTTCGGTCCAGATTCCGCCGACTCGGAAATCACCAGATTGCTCAGTGACCTCAAATGTATTTGGGCACGACCATTGCCTAAGTAATTCCGGTTTTGTCCAAGCATCCCAGACTTTCTGGATTGGGGCGTCGAATGTTCGTTCGATTTTAAGTTGTAGTTCTTGGTCCATTATTTTTCCTCCACTACGCTGGCTAATTTCTTCCACGACTGCTCTAGACCTTCGCGCATTCCCATGGCTAGTACTTGCTCTAGCTCATCTTTTGAATTGTACCGAGCAGTTGAAGTAACGGTTGTCGTGCCATCATCGTTTTCGGTAAATTCTATCAAGCTATGCGAGACAGGAGCTTCGGTGTTGACATTGTTCGTATCATCTAGAAAATAATCGACATTTTCAAATGACTCTTCTGGATTAATATTGTCATAGGTAGACTTTCCAGCACTTTTTTGGCCGAACCATTCTGGCTGCTCTGGATCGATACATTTCATCTCATACTCCCAATAGCCACCATTGCTAAAGTCAAAGTGCTTGACTGTAGTTTCCCAGCCATCAGGACTCCACCATTTAGCCAGTAACTCAGGTGTTGTCCAGGCTTGCCAGACTTTAGTTTTTGGTGCCTGGAAGGATAACTTCATCACTAATGAATTCCCATCTTCGCGCACGTCAAAGCTCATTTTATCCATATTATTTTCCCTCCTTTAATAAATTTTCTAATCGATCAAACCTATCACTCCACAGTATCGAATATTGCTGTAGATATTCATCGGCTTCACCAAATGTTTTGCCGTTTATGGTGATAATTTGCTCTTTGCCGTTTTTGCGCTTTGACACTAGCTTGGCACGCTCCAGCACGTTGATGTGCTTGGCAATCGCGGCAAACGACATGCTATATCGCTCAGCTAGTTCACTGATTGTTTGCTGACCATTAACGAGGCGTGACAAAATATCTCGTCTAGTTGGATCAGCTAACGAGCGAAAAACGATGTTGAGTGATTGTTGTTCAACCATGTGGTTTAATATAAACCTGTACAACTAATCCGTCAAGACTTTTGTCTATTGATTCCATACGAAGATCAACTAATAAATTCAGCACCGCATGCGATAAGGACTTATCACTTCTAAGCCATATAAAGTCTTTGCCAGTATCATAATCAGCCAAATCTAGTCTTTCGGCTGGATCTTTCTTACTGCTCCGAGTACGGCATTGACATTTACTTGCGATTGATTTAATCCATCGGATGCGTAGTAACTTTCGTTAGGGTTCTTACCAATTACTTTTGGCAATCCGGCCCATTCTTTAGCGAGATTGGCGGCAAACTCTTTATCAGATAGTTTATTATTTATGTATGCTTCGACACCACGTCGCTCTACAAGCGCGATTGCTAACCTGTCCTGAGTTTCTTTATCGAATACTTGCTGGTCATCAATATTCAGCTCTTTTGTAAGCCCGTAGAGAGTCGTATCGATAATTTGATACCTGCCGACGGCGCTACTTGGGCTGCCATCTTTGATATACTGCGCCTGCCACTTCTTTACTTCTTTAAGCGACATTTTGGTAAATTTCAAAGATTTGTTAGATGCATTGCCATAATACGCATTATAATTTTCATCGCTCTCAGCCCTAGCTATCAGTGTGAGAAGCGGCTGTAAAGATGATTTTTCGACTGCGAATAGTTTATTGTTCATGGATAATACGTAGAGTAACATAACCACAAAAACTAAAGCTAGTATAGTTAAAAAGCGCAGATTTTTTTTCCGCTTCATCCATCGTCTTAATTTCTTTTTTATAGTTTTCTTTTTTATCATCTCTTTATCTAATTATATACTGCTTACACCTATTTACTATTCAGCTTTATAGCTTTTTCCTTCAAATAGTCCGTTACTGTGTGCACTCGTATTAGCAAAAGTAATCGCTAGTGTCTCGCAATCTTCACACTCGGCAATTTCGAAATGAAGATGTGGCTCAGTACTATCGCCCGTGTTGCCACTTAGTGCTATTAGTTCACCTTGCTCGATTTTATCGCCTACCTCTACCTGAGAGCCATTTTTCGTAATATGGTAATAGCCAGATATAGTGCCGTCATCATGCTTGATGATAATATAATTTTCTTGACCAGAAGTATTGTTATTTTCTTCATATAGATCGATCACTCTTATTGCTTCACCGTCACGTGAAGCAATAAGCTTAGTTCCAACTGGCATATCGAAATCGTAGGCATATGACTGAGAGTTACTATGTGAGCCATCAGTACAATTGCCCTGCCCTACAACGAAAGACGATCCAGTTTCATAGGGCAATATATACCGAGAAGTTTCCTGATCACCATAACCGTTCTTGCATCCCATAGTGCCTGTTTCGTTTACTGAATTTGGCTTAATAAACAATACAGCACCACTGACAAAAACTAAACTCAGTGTTAATAGTATGATTTTTTTCAAATTAGCTAGGCCAATTTATGCTATCGCTCAGCATTTTTATCGAGGAGCGTATCGAGAAATGTCTGCGACCAATCATGGACGTTCTCTTGTCGGACGTTGTACCGTAGTTTGCTCCATCGTTTCTTTTTTTCAAAGTTCGACATATCTAGTGCTTCGCTCAGTGCCGAGACAATACTATCAGTGTCAGTAGGCTCGACGATGAGTGCCTCTACTAGCTGTTCCGCTGCGCCGGCTTCGCTACTTAAAACCAATACCTTAGGATCGCGACAGGCAGCGATGTACTCTTTGGCGATCAGATTCATACCATCTTTTACGGGAACATTGAGCTGAATTGATGAGGCTTGATATAGAACACTAATCTGCTGCTGATTTAAATTCTCATACGTATAAATTATCGGCTGCCAGTCATCAGTCCCATAGGTATTATTTGTTTCTTTAGCCATTGTTTCTATGGTCTCTTTGAGCTCTTGATACTCAAGCACACTTTCTCTCGATGGGGCGACGTTCAAACGATAGACGAAATCTTGTCGCGTTTCGGCGAGCTGAGAAATTGATTTGATTTGTTCAGGAAGACCCTTCGTATAGTCGAGCCGTGAAAGCGAGAATATGATTTGTTTGTTGCCGAACTGTTCATGTAACTCAGCGACTTCATTCACGCCAGTTTTGTCAGTGTTCGTATCATCAAACTCTTCGAAAGCCACACCTATTGGGAAATGCTGAGCTTTTACATGACACTGGTCAGCAGCTTCAACATCTCGTTCCGCTTGCACACCCAATATATCGATAGAACGTAAACTATCAAGTAGCAGTGTAGTCTGCGGGGCTGATTTCAAATTTTCTGGCGTAAAAAACGGCGTGTGCAGGAAAAACCCTATTCGGTTTTTAATACCAAGTTTGCGAAGATAAAGTGGCAATAAGATTAACTGATAGTCATGTATCCAAATCACGTCGCCTTCGGCAACTCGTTGCATGACTGCAGCCGCAAATGACTGTAATACATTATGGGCAATCTCGATATCTTCGTTTGTCAGTTCAATCGATGGTTCAATTTCGTGGAGTAGCGGCCATAAAACGCCGTTGCTATAGCGATCATAGAAACTGGTTAACTCATCATCAGTGAAGTTGATAGGTACGATGTTTTTGGGTATTTTCAGTTCGCCAAGCTCAACTTGAGTTATGTGACGACGCATTCCAGCCCAGCCAATCCAGTCAGTGTCATGTTCTTGAAAAACAGGATTAAGTGCTGTTGCGAGCCCGCCATTACTGTGTGTTGTTTTTAGTTTGCCCGTGTCATCCTCTGACACACTGATTGGCAGTCTATTTGAAACAATAATTATTCGGCTCATGGTTTTCTCTATTATACCACCAATAGTACGAGCGTGGTAAGATATCTCTATGCATATTCATGATTCTCAGGCCATACAAAACTCATACCGAGAGGCGAAAAGACGACTTTTTCTGTTTGATTACGACGGTGTTTTGAGTCCTATAGTAAACCGTCCTGAGCTCGCTAAACCTACACCAGAGCTACGTATTCTAGTGGATAGTCTAGCTAGTGATCCTAAAAATAAGTTTGTTATCGTAACCGGTCGTGCTCATACAGAAATTGATGACTGGCTCGGTGATCTGCCAGTAGATATATCCGCAGAGCATGGGAGCTACCGTAAGTTAGCTGGTGAACAGTGGCAGCGGCTAACTGATCCGTCTGAAGACTGGAAACAAGCTCTACTTCCGACACTCGAGTCTACAGTTGCAGCGCTGCCCGGGTCGCATATAGAGCACAAATCTACCGCGCTTGTATTCCATTACAGAGCAGTTGATGATGAGACCGTTGCGGCTAAACTATCTGAAATCATGACTAAACTATCTGACCTATCTAGTAACCTACCCGTAGTTATCCAGCCCGGTAAAAAAATCATCGACATACACCTATCTAGCGCTGATAAAGGAACTGCTATTAGGCACTGGCTGAACCAATCTCCTGCCCCCGACTTCATCATGATAGCTGGTGACGATACGACAGACGAAGATATGTTCAAAGCCGCTCCTGAAAGTGCATGGACGATACATATAGGACCAGGTGAAACCACTGCTAAACATTCAATACTGGACATAGCAGACAACATAGAGCTGTTATCTAAAATGGCGATATAATTGCTAGCAAGATCCTACATATAACTTTGATAGTTTGGGAAAGAGCTACCAGTTCCACTTTTGCAACGAAGTGCCATCACAAGTTCGAATCCGTATAGATGCTCGAATAGAAGTGCTATATGGCGTCAGACATAGGCTAGTTTTAGATGTGGGACGAATAGTGCCATCGCTGCGAAACTGCCACTGCTGAGCTTCTGTGCCATTACAGCGGTAAGACCATATCTTCTGGTTTGACTTAAAATTACGTTTTGGTACATCGAAACAATTACCCAGAACACGTATGGTACCGTCATCTAAGAAACGAGTCATAGCTTGTGCTCCAGTGTCATTGCATCTATAAGACCACAAATAGGTTTTTATTTCTAAAGATTGCCTAGGCAGATCGATACAGCGTTTAGCACCAACGTTTTTGATCGGAGTCATTATAGGACCAGGTGACTTGTTAACTTTTACGATCTCAGCGACAGATGGCACTCCAGAATTGTCAGTTACCGTAAGCATATAGTAACCTGGAGGGGCAATACCACCAGTTGCCGGTCCGCGTGCTCGTATGTGCTTCGTGTAGGCATCGTATTTTAGCGGTATATATTTTTGACCCTGATCGACAGAATGCGTAACATCTCCAAGCCCAATTAAACCAACTTTACGAATATCTTTTACATTTGTCGATACCCTAATAGTGAACCGTTGGTTGATACTTACCGAGCTAGGAGCTGAAGTGATAACCGGACGGTTGGCAAGCTGACCGCTGCCATCTTTTTTATATAAATACGGTGGAGAGAAATATTCAATATTTTTTTCAAGATAACCCTGGTCCATACATTGGCCACATATACCTCCGCCGCCAGTCATGACTCGTCCATCCGGCAGCAGTGCTGCCGTGGAGTGATATTGGCGTATACGGCTTGCACTAGATAATGTTGTCCACTCATCTGTTGCAGGGTTCCAATTTGTAGCTGAAGTAATAGCATTATCCAAATCCACAAGTCCTGAGTTTTGTGTACTTGTCATACCACCTGTTACAAGTACGGTACCGTCAGCAAGTACTGTTGCATTATGCTGACGACGTCCTTCGCCTGATGGCACCCAACTTTTGCTTTCAACGGTTGTATTCTGCCATTTGTTCGTATCAACGCTATGTACGGTACGAGTCGGGGCACGCCATTTAGTACCAGACAGTCTTCCACCACCGCCAACCATCAAATGTTTACCGATATCATACGTTGCGAAACTACCATATTGTCGGTTTTTACCGTCCCTTTTATCGCTATCTACTATTTTACCGAGTCCTGGGATGCTTGCAGTGTACATCATGTCATAAGGACCGAGCATTTGCAGGAGTGTATCGGGTCGTGACGCCATAAATGGGTAGATACGTTTGCCGTAGGTAGCATCTGCCACCCTAGGCAACTGACGTATGTCACCATTAGTCTGGTAAACTTCAGTTACAGCTGGGCCGCCGCCTATAATAGCAACTTCGCCATTAGCCATTGCAGCCAGCGATGGATACCATCGATCTGATTTCATATCTGCTCCACGTGACCATGTTTCAGTTTGCCAATTAAATATATGAGTCTGCACAATGCCGTGTAGATTATCGTTTTTGTTACCACCGGCAACTAATATATCGCCGTTAGGAAGATGGGCGAATCCTGCGCAAAATATATTATAACCTTTGACGTCAACTCGCCTCGATGTATTGTCTTTAGGATCCCAAACCATTGCTCGTGTGTATGTATGATTTGCATATTCTTCAGTCGCTTTATCCCCCACCGAGTCCCAAATCAGTACTTTGCCGTTTGGCAATACTGCTTGAAATACTGGCACGATAGGTGTTTTTAGAACTGAACTCCATTTACCTGAGACGCCAGGGTTATTCGATACTGCTTGGCTAGAAAAGGTTTTATCGGTTGATACCGTATCTTTCGACCGAGCGGCTCCGGTATCAATATTTTTGTTCTGTAGTATCTTTTGTTTATTCTCATTTGTTTTGCGTTCGATTTCACTGATTGTCATATCAGTTAAATCATCTTTGGCGTGAGCAGCCTCATCACTGTTTCCAATTGTGTGCGCAAATGCAGGTACACTTTGCAGAAGTAGTGCAAAAATAACTATTACTATGACTACCAGTTTGTGTATTGATGTATCGATGTATCGAGATAAATCTACTCCTTGAGTACGGCTTGGTGTTGTTTGCATATTACCTCTTATTGATTATCAAATGCTAAATTTAATTTACTATATCACTATTTTTGATTTCTATCAATATTGTTATTTTGTTTTATATTCTGCTATATATTTGCATAGACTATATATCAGCGTATAATTATATATAGGCAATCATCCTTCGGGCCCTGTGCGCCTTATTCACAATCAGTTCCCTGTTACGATGAGCCTCATAACGGTTAGTCCCATTTACCAGGTAGCTACATACAACAAATCCCGTTCCAACTAAATCACTTTTTAGTTGTTTTTTATTTCAAAATGTATGGAGAATTATCATGAATAAGCACACAGATGAAATCACTTATAGCCCCTTTATTGCTACCCCGCGAACCCACAATACTACTGTCAAAATTGATGTGATACTTGAGCAACGCATGAGAGAATTTATGCTATCTCGTCGACGGTCTCGCTGGGTAAATACTGGGGAGTAGAAAATATTCTATTCTCCAAATGAATATAGATGTTGTTCCGATTTTCAGCGAGGTTTCGGAACGACATCTATTAGTTTTTGAGACTCAACAAAAAGGAGGCACACAATGTGCCTCCTTTAAATGTATGGAAGATTTGCACCCACAGATGTAGCCTACTAACTAAATAACTTAACTTAACTATCGAACTTGATTGGCTACATATTCTTAACGTGCTGTTTCACTTCGTCTTCCTAGAAATAATGTAACAAACACAAATCAACTCGTCAATACTTTTTAATCATTTATGTATTTGCATGATATGTTTTAGATTTATCTATGTGCTTAAGCGCCAAACTGAAGTGTATTAACCCTAGCTGATCTTCTTGACTAATTCTTTTTCGCCCTGATCCAACTTCTCCATTGCATAGCGCATAGCAATTTTGGATAATTCATTTTTGTGGACAACCAGAAAGTCTACTAACCTAGCTGAATTTTGTTTGCCGGCTTCTCTAAGCCAGCTACCAACAGCAGTTTGGACGAACTTTTCTTTGTCACCCGCGAGGATAGCTGCTAATGCAAACGTATCATCGATGTCACCTTCTCTTATGAAGTAGTAGGTCGCCGTTATGGCCGTCCGACGCTCCATTGGACTACTTGACTTGGCGAGATCATACAGCGGCTGACGAGATTTATCATTGAGATATCCACCAATGACGTACGGCGCCGCACGGTCGACTAAATCCCATGTATTAATGTACTGATGATTATCTAGATAAAACTCATATAGTTCTTTTCGATACTCGTCACTAATCTTTTTATTTCTAGCATTGAAATCCAAAATACTCACCGCGCCTACTCGAGCCTCATGGACATCATGTATGAGTAATTTCTTCACCTCGCGAAGTGGCATATCGATATATTCTTTAGCTAGTTTAAATACATCACCCATTTTGACACCGATTCGTGTATTAGCTTCGGGACTGTACAAGAAATCTATGTCTGAGATTTCATTTAGTCTTTTTAAGAATTGTTCAGATTGCATGAGTTAATAGTAACAGGTATACCTAAACAAAAAGATACCATCTTTCGATAGTATCTTTTTGTTTGATAGCGTCTAGGCTAAACTAGTAAGCTTTTTCAGCACCGTCTTCGATTGCTTTATCAGCGTTGTCCTTAGACATCATTGCACAGACAGTTGTTCCACATTTTTCGTGTTTGCCTTTAGCCATGAAACCACCTTTTGCAGTTTGGTGGATTGCTGGATCTGTCAAATCAACGCCTTTTTCTTTGCATTTCACACAATATCCTGTAGCCATATTTGTCTCCTCAATTTGATTATTGCTATATCACATTTCATTATAGCGCTTTTTACGCATATTACCCACCCTGAAGGTAAAATATGTTCGTAAATCTACTGCTCAAGGGTTGCGCAGCATCTCAGGGCCACAATGATACTAGTTAGTTTTTGGCCATTTAACGGCAAATAGTACAATCGTAGCTAGCAATAGAACTTCGACGACACTCCCCACTATGTAGTATAGCCACGATTCGCCTACGACTCCCCCAATGATTGTTAGTATGTAAACGGAACTAATGACTATATTAAGCATTCGGCTGGTTTTTGCTTTTAATACAAGCGTTAGAACCAGCATGATACATGGTATCAGGATGTATACTGTGGTAAGTAATAGAAACATTTGGTTTACTTCAAAAGTAAAAACTTTTCCTGCTAGTGCATTTTCTAGAACGTCTTTTCTGAACAGACCAAATACATCAACATACGCGAAAACAAACAGCATCGAAGCCCATAATCCTGCGATTTTAATCCTCGTATTTACTGGCTGTTCATCATAGTTTTTAGTATTTTTCATATAGACTCCTTATTCTTATTTGCTTATTATTTTGGCTTCGAATCCATTCTATTAATCACGTACATCATCTCCTTCCGCGTAAGAAAACACCGTACTAATAGGCACGTCGAAAGTATCAGCAATTTTAAAAGCAAGCTCTAGTGAAGGTGAATATTTATTATTTTCAATAGCAGCTATCGTCTGCCTAGTCACACAGGTTACACTTGCAAGCTGCTCCTGAGTCATCTCACCGTTTTCAAACCGCAGTGCACGAACCTTATTTTGTATCTTCTTGCTCATTTCTCAGGACGACTTTCGATATAACGCAATTCGAATGATATCTGCCACCAATCCAGAGGCCATAAAACTACTTAGTATGATCAAAAAGAGTAGGGAGTATGTTTCAACCCACATCCCAGTGAGCATAGCTACAAAAACACCGAGCGCTAATGTGTAAAAAGAGGCATGTATGGCCGTTAATTCTATACTGTTGTCTCGCTCATCCGTAATCTTTGGTCGGGTTTCGCCAGTTATTTTCTTATTTATGAGATTGAACGCTAGTAGCGCTACCAGGTACACAACTATCAGACATAGGAATAATTCCAGAAATTGATTCCCCCAGAAGTTCAATAATCCTTGTTGTGGATTATCTAATTGGTAGTAGACGAATGCATCATAAAACATACTACTATACACAGATAGCAGGACAACGATGGATACAATACTTCTTTTTTCATAATAGCTAAGTTGCTGTTTTTTCATATGTATATAATGTAAAGAATTATTAACATTATGTCAAGTATTTTTTACATATCAGCTATATTAAAAGGTATTGTATCAAGTTATATACTGAGCCGTGGCACAAGTAGAGGATACGCTTATGGTGATTTATAGTGATATGCGCTACGCTGTTAGTAGCAAATTATGGAACCCAAAAAACCGACACTCACCCGCGCCAAATGGTCATCTGAAAAAGCTTTTGTCTTAGCAACTGCGGCTGCAGCCGTTGGGCTGGGTAACATATGGCGTTTCCCGTACATAGCCGGGGAAAATGGTGGCGGCGCTTTTATACTCGCGTATTTGATAGCGGTCATTGCGATAGGTTTCCCGCTCATGTTGATCGAAATCAGCGCCGGAAGCACGCATCAAGGTGGCGTCGTCAAAACCTTTCGAGCTATCAACAAAAAAACCGCTTGGTTTGGTTGGTTGGTAGTTGGACTAACGCTGACAATCCTCAGC
>Ga0209309_10001388_pt1 | contig 24435 bp, 21 predicted proteins | sample COGITO_mtgs_1204_2_FD_184807 | JGI IMG/M metagenome (GOLD analysis project Ga0209309, IMG submission 184807) | Pelagic marine microbial communities from North Sea - COGITO_mtgs_120412 (SPAdes) (version 2) | ecosystem: Environmental > Aquatic > Marine > Epipelagic ... | reverse complement strand
TCACGAATACCCGACTAGCTACTTCAAACACGGTTGTACAGGGTAATTATACCTTCAAAAACCTGTTTAAAGGTGCTAATGCGTTTTCCATACAATCTCCAAACCATAACATACAGACAAGTTATTTCGACTTACGCCGTTTCTTGCCTCGTGTTTTGGGCGATGTATTGCCCAATCAATTAAAAGATATTGGAACGGTTACCTTTAGGGGAAACACAACGCTAACAGCTTCTCAGTTAATCACCAATAGTGCTATTAATACTGGCGTTGGGAGTGCTAAAACAGATATTGAACTAGGCAACATAACCGATTTTGATAACGCCTATTACAATGGAAATGTAATATTAAATGGTTTAAATTTAGGAAAATTGGCAGGGACTACTTCTTTAGGAAAAGTAACCGCAGATCTCTCCATTGAAGGACGAGGATTTACCCAAGAAACCGTAAGTACCTTAATTGAAGGAACGATTTCATCTTTTGACTTTGAAGGTTATGAGTATAAAAACATAGAAGTTACAGGAACCCTTAAAGACCCTGTTTTTAATGGGAATTTAACCATTGATGACCCTAATTTAAAACTTAATTTTAAAGGACTGGTAGATGTTTCAGAAGAATTTAACCAATATGATTTTGAAGCCGATGTTGAATATGCTGAACTGAACAACCTTAACCTTATTAAACGAGATAGTGTTTCTGTTTTCGCTGGTAGAGTCGTGATGGACATGGACGGAACGACAATTGATGATGCCGTGGGAACGATTTCCTTTAATGAAACCTTTTACCAAACAGCAGATGAAGATTTTTTCTTTGCAGATTTTGAAATAACGTCCTCTTTTGAAGGCGAAGAACGTGTTATCGCTATTAATTCACCCGATATTATTACAGGTAAAATTAGCGGACGATTTTTAATAGAAGACATTCCAAATCTTTTTGTAAACGGTATTGGCAGTATTTATGCCAACTATATTCCCGAAGAAGTAACCACCAATCAATATATTGATTATGAGTTTGAGGTTTATAATAAAATAGTAGACCTGTTTGTTCCGCAGTTAAAGCTGGGAGATAATACAAAAGTAAAAGGTTCGGTATCTTCCGATCAATCCAAATTTAAACTGGATTTTCGTTCTCCGGAGCTATTGCTGTATGATAATTACTTAGGAAAAGTAAACCTACAAGTAGATAACAACAACCCACTGTATAACACCTATATTTCGGTAGACTCAGTCTATACAGGCGTTTACAATGTAGTTGACGTTAATATAATTAATAAAACAATTAACGATACGCTGTATGTCCGTTCTGAATTTAAAGGAGGAGAAAAGAAAGAAGACCTTTTCAACCTGTCATTGTATCACACCATTAATCCCCAAGGAAAATCTGTTGTAGGGGTTAAAAAATCTGATATAACCTTTAAAGACAACGTTTGGTATTTAAACGAAGACAACAATAGCCTGAATAAAGTCGTTTTCGATGATAATTTTAAAGACATTCGTATTGACTCGTTGGTGTTAAACCACAATAATGAAATTATTCAGTTAGCTGGTGAAATACGAGATTCAACCTATAAAAATTTAAAGTTGCGTTTCCGCGATGTAAATATTGGTAATATTACGCCTGAAGTAGATAGTCTTCGCTTACAAGGAAATGTAAATGGAAAATTAGATTTCCTTCAGAAAAATGGAGCTTATTATCCAAATTCTTCCGTAAAAATTGATAGCGTGGTGATTAATGAAATTCCTTTTGGGGATTTAAGTTTAGATATTAAAGGAAATGAAGATCTTTCAAAATATAATATCAATACCACATTAATTAATAAGGACGTTAAATCGATTAACGCGGTAGGTTCTATCGATGTTTCTCCTGAAAATCCCACAATTGAATTAGATATCGCCTTAAACGAGTTTAACATGCAAGCGTTTAGTCCATTTGGAGGCGATGTAATTACTGATATTAGAGGATTGATAACGGGTAATGCAAACGTTACCGGAAATTATAAATCGCCCAATATTGATGGAAGTTTCAACCTTGAAAACAGCGGCTTAAAAGTACCGTATTTAAATATAGATTTTGATCTAGAAAATAACGCAAAAGTTTCAGTTACTAAAAATAAAATAGCCCTTAACCCAATAACCATAACCGATACAAAGTATAATACCAAAGGTACCTTTATAGGAAGTGCTACCCATAGAAACTTTGGTGATTGGAAGTTGGATATGAACATAAGTTCAAATAATCTTTTGGTATTGGACACACCACCAGATGAAGACGCCCTGTATTACGGAACGGCATTTATTGATGGAACCGCATCTATTCAAGGTCCTGTCGACGAATTGGTGATTGATGTGGTGGCAACGACTGAAGAAAACACCAGTTTTAAAATTCCACTGAGTGATGTTGCTTCCATTGGGGATGATTCGTTTATAAAATTTCTTTCTCCGGCAGAAAAAGAAGCTCGTATTAATGGGGAACCGCTTTTAACGGAAGAACCTAAAGGGCTTTCGGTAAATTTTGAATTGGATATCAACGAAAAAGCCGAAGTAGAAGTTGTGGTCGATAAAGTAAATAATTCAACCTTAAAAGGGCGTGGAGCTGGTATTTTATTAATTGAATTGAATACCTTAGGAAAATTCAATATGTGGGGGGATTTCTTAGTAATTGATGGCGATTTCGATTTTAGGTATGGAGGCATTATTCAAAAAAACATTGAAGTGGTTTCCGGCGGAAGTATTAACTGGGATGGCGATCCGGAACGTGCACAATTAGATATTACAGCAAAATACGAAACAGACGCGAATCCATCCATTTTACTAGACAATCCAACGGTTAACCGTAAATTACCGGTAGAAGTCTTGGTGGACCTTACCGGAGAATTAATACAACCTGATATTAATTTCAGGATTGAATTTCCTCGTGTAAGTTCTGTTGTTAAAAGTGAACTGGATTATAAATTGCAAAATGAAGAGCTCATGGAAAAACAAGCCTTGTTTTTAATTGCTTCTGGTAATTTTGTCAATGATAATTACGGCGGTGCCAATCTTGGAACTGGCGCTTTAGTAGAGCGAGTTTCCGGTTTGGTAAACGAGCTGTTTGCCGATCAAGATAGTAAGTTTAGTGTAGGTCTGGATTATTCGCAAGGAAGTAGGTTGCCCGACCAAGAAACAGCTGACCGCTTTGGAATTACGCTTTCAACACAAATTAACGAACGTATTTTAATTAATGGTAAAGTAGGAGTTCCTGTTGGTGGCGTAAATGAAACGGCTGTAGCAGGCGATATAGAAGTACAGTGGTTGGTAAACGAAGATGGAAGTTTACGTATGAAATTCTTTAATCGTCAAGCAGACCTTCAATTTATTGGGGAAGATCAAATATTTGAACAAGGTGCTGGAATATCGTATTCAGTAGATTTTGATACTTTTCGTGAGTTAGTAAACAAACTCTTCAACAAAAATTTGACTTTAGAATCTGAAGAAGAAGAAAAAGTTCCTGCGGTTCCGGGCAAAGACAATCTACCGGTAGATTTTAATACACAAGCTACCAAGCAAGAAAATGAACAATGATTGCTTTTGGTTAAAGCGAAGCAATCATCGAAATTTCAACATTCACGAACTTTGGTAAATTAGCTACTTCAACCGTCTCGCGTGCCGGAGCTGTTTCTTCATTAAAATAAGTAGCATATACTTCGTTTATAGCTAAAAAGTTGTTCATATCGCTGATAAAGATGGACGATTTCAACACATTTTCAAAGGTCATTCCGGCTTCAGCTAAAACAGCTTTCATATTTTCCATCACCATTTTGGTTTCCGCTTTAATATCGTCTGTTACCAAATTACCGGTTTTAGGATCAATCGCTATTTGCCCAGAAGTAAATAACATATTTCCTTTTAAAACCGCTTGGTTATAAGGTCCAATAGGAGCAGGGGCGTTGTTAGTTTTGATTATTTTTTTCATATTTATTTCCCGAGAACTCGGTTTTTTTTTAGGTTATTAATTAATTTTTACTGTTTTCCGTGTTTTCGATATAAAATTAAAGCCATTAAGGTGTCTATAATTTCACTCAAACACCTTTTATCATATATTTTTAAATTCCAATTCTTCCAGCTTTTAACTTCCAACATCCTCACTATAACTGCTGATCTGGCTCTCTTCGTTTATCGTATTTAATATCACTTAATACGGAAGATTTTATACCGATGAAGAAATACCAAGAAGTATTAATACTTCCAATAGGCGTCCAATTGAAGCTCATTTGCCAACTTTCCAAATCTCGTTGAAAACGGAATTGTGTTAAGGTTACTCCTTTATTTTTAAAGTCATATCCAGAAGAAACTCCAACGGTCCATCGAGGGGATAACTCTAAATTGGAACTAAACATGAGAGATTGTGATGAAATTTCACTCTCCCGTTGTCGGTTGGAATACGTCATTGTGTAAGCCAACCTAAAATCCCAAGGAATATCGTAATTGTACCAAGCTCTGTCCTGTTTACTTTCATCCTCATCATCGTCTTTGTAGAGCCTGTTATTGTCTATATCCCTAACATCGCCAAAAAGGTCATCAGGTCGTCCGCCATTTCGGAATGTTTCATTATCAAACCTATCTTTATCTTCTGAATCAACTTCCAAATCCTTACTAGAAAAAGAATAATTGACACTGATGTTGGCATTTGTTAGCCTAAACAAACTTCCGCCATTATCAACATTAAATTTGTCAATACGTTGGTTGCTATTGTTTAACGCATACGGATCTAAACTCCCATTAAAGTTAAAGTCCAGCTTTTCTAACACCGGAATGCTTCCGCTAAAGTTTACGGGGCTTAATGGTAGCGAATCTGCCGCTAAATTATAAGCTGTAGAAAAATTTAGGTTATTTAATAGCTTGATTTTTTTGGGTTCAGTAGCAGTAGTGTCTTTATTCCGCACTTTAGCTTCAAGGGTGTTACTAAGAGAAAGGCCTATACTACTCGAATAATTATTATTTGGTGCTCCATATAATGTATTCTGAAAACGCGAATACTCAACCACTTCGTCGTTTACGTCAGGGTCTGCACTAACAAACTCAGCCGGAATTGTATATTCATCGTAATATTGATCAAACGCTGGATTTATGCTGTAGCTCACAGAAGGTCGAATCACGTGCCGAAGCGCTTGTATTTTTTTGTCTTTTCCGAAGTTAAAAGTACCATATACAGTAGTTCCCAAACTGGTGGAAAAATTATACGTAGAGTACCTGTCAAAACCAGAAATGGTATCGGTAACCTCTCCGCCATCTCCTTCGTTAAACGTAGGGTCAAACCGCCGATTAAACGTCTTTAACACCCACGTTTCTTGAAACCGCGTACTTGCAGAAGCGCTTAAATAATCTAATATTTTAAAGTTGGTGCTTATCGGAATAGAGTGCTGCGCACCAATTTGGGCATTGTCGAACATTTCAGGTTTAAAAAACAGAGAGTCTGTTGTCCGTATTCTGTTTTCCGCAGCGACATCGTACTGAAAGTTAATATTGTCTATAATCCCTTTTTTTATTCCTGTTTTAGGGGCAAACGGAAAAATACGAGATACACTAGCCGTAACATTGGGCAAGGACAAATTAATAGTTTGTGTGTTGGTGTTTTGTGAATGTGTTCCTGCGATAGAAAAATTAACCTGTGGTTCGCCTTCAAAAGTCTTAGAGTAGGAAACTGAGGAGCTCAACGTGTTTACTAATGCACTGGCATTGTTGGTTTGATTAATAGATTGTTGAAAATACCGGCTACTCCCTAAGTTAACCGATGCTGAAAAGCGGGAACTTGGGCTGGCCTTTTGATCTTGCGTATGATTCCATCGAATATTGTACACCGAACTTTGGCTAAAATCTGGGAAACCGCGCTCGCCATTTATCAGATTTTCGTATCGTACGCTCACATTTCCCCTAAATCTGTATCGCTCTGCGTACGACGATTCCGCGCGTAAACCATAACTACCATTGGTATAATAATCTCCTAAAAAGGTAAGATCTAAATAGTCGTTAACGGCAAAATAATACCCACCATTTTGCAGAAAGAATCCACGACGGCTTTGCTCTCCAACAGTAGGAATGATAAATCCTGAAGCACGATCTTCCGTCAAGGGAAAAAAGGCGAAAGGTAATCCAATAGGAGTGGGAACATCGGCAATGTACATATTGGTCAATCCCGTTACAATTTTCTTCTTGGGTACAAATTTGGCTTTTCGGGTATAAAAGTAATATTCGGGATCGTCAATGTTTTTTGAGGTGGTAAACTTCACATTCCGAAGAAATACGACCGAATCATTAATTTTTTTGGTTACTTCAGCAATCACGTTAAAACCACTTTCCTCGGTACGCGAATTGTATACCAATGCTTTTTCACTATCAAAGTTAAATCGAATGGAATCTGGTTTTACTTCGTTCTGAGCTTGCACAAACACCGGTTTCTGGCTATATACTCCAGCACTGTCAATACCTTTAGCATATACTTCGTTTTTGTTGTAGTCTAATATAATGTTTCCCGCATCGATGCGCATATCCCCATAAACGATATATGCTTTGTTATACATGTAAACCTTTTTTTTCTTTCGGTCAATGTACACGTAATCTTCCCCGTAATAATCCACTACATCGGTTAGCAGTTCCTGTTTTGGTTTTACAGAATCTGTTTTAACCGTATCGGCAATTGCTTCGTTTACTTCTTTTGTAACGCTTAATATACTGGGATTTAGCGTGTCTTGTTTACTTTCAACAGGGATATCCACTTCATTTTTTGGAGGAATATCCTGTGAATGCATCGTTACGCTACACAAGAGTAGAACAAGTACAATTATAAAAATTTGCCGATGTGTTTGCAATGCTACGATGCTATTTTTTGTAGATTTGGCTTAGTTTTTGAAAGTTCAAAATTAAGCAAATTTTTGGCTTAGTTTTTTAAAAATTCAATATTTAAAATATCAATGAATATACTCCGTTCTACCATTATGAAAACGAAACATATACCTTTTTTCGTATTTTTTATTTGTATCGCAATCAATCTTTCCTTTTCCACCAACAATAATGATACCACAAAACCTTTTGTTGTTGTACTCGATGCAGGGCATGGCGGCCATGATAGTGGTAATACGGGCAATGGTTATAGAGAAAAAAATATTGCTTTAAATATTGTATTAGAAGTAGGTAAGATTCTTGAAAAGAAGGAAAACATAAAGGTAATTTATACCAGAAAGACTGATAAATTTGTTGATTTATTTAAGCGTGGTGCCATTGCAAATGAAGCAGATGCAGATTTATTTGTTTCGGTGCATTGTAATTCACATAGCTCACAAGCGTATGGAACTGAAACCTTTGTATTGGGTTTACACGCCAATAAACGCAACCTTGAAGTGGCTAAAAAGGAAAATGAAGTGATTTTTCTAGAGGAAAATTACGAAGAAAACTATGCTGGGTATGATCCTAATGCTCCAGAATCTTTTATTGGACTAACCTTAATGCAAGAAGAATACCTAGACCAAAGTATTATGTTGGCCGGGTTGATACAAAACAATTTTACGAATAAATTACATCGGCACGACCGAAGTGTAAAGCAAGCTGGTTTTATTGTGCTGCACCAAAGTTATATGCCAAGTGTATTGGTTGAGACTGGTTTTTTAACCAATAACAAAGAAGGGGCTTACCTAAATTCTAATAAAGGACAAAAGGAAATGGCAAATGCTATTGCAGAAGGTGTTTTAAGCTATCAAAAGAACTTGGATTTAGCTACAAGCAAAGCAAAAAATCCAGTCATTACCCAAGAAGAAATAGACAATGCCATTGATACTACCGAAGAAAAAATATATCCCGGTTACGTTTTTAAAGTACAATTAGCTGCAGCTAGAAAAAAAATAAGTACGGAGCCCCAAAACTTCAAGGGATTAAAAGATATTAGCCGAAATAAAGAAGGGGGAATGTATAAATATTACTATGGCGAATCATCAGACTATAATAAAATTGAACTCATGAAAACCTTCGCCAAAGAAAAAGGATACTCAACGTGTTACATAGTCGCATTTAAAGATGGTAAAAAGCTAAAACTCTCTCATGTATTAAAAACACAACGGAAATAACGAGGTTTTTCTATATTTATTTCTAAATTTGTTTAAACCCTAAAAAACATCCATTGAGATTATCCAGAGAAGTTAAAACCGGGATCCTTGCCATAGGAGCCATCTTACTATTTATATTTGGTTACAGCTATTTAAAAGGTAGTAACTTACTTGAAAAACACCGTGTTTTTTATGTACAATATGACAATGTAGAAGGCCTTTCCAAATCAGCTCCTGTTACCATTAACGGTCTAAAAGTGGGGAAAATTCAAAATATTGGATTTGAAAATCAAGAAGGAGGTTTAATAGTCGAATTTACCGTAGAAAACGATTTTGATTTTTCGAAAAATAGTTTAGTTCGTATCTATAGTAGTGGATTAATAGGAGGGAAGTCCTTGGGAATTTATCCAGAATACGACCCGAACAATTTTGCTAAATCTGGCGATACATTAAAAGGTGAAGTTGAAAAAGGCATGCTCGATGCCGTTACAGAACGTCTTGGCCCATTAGAGAAAAAGGTAAACGGTACCCTTTCCACACTAGACACCTTATTACTTAGTTTTACCGCAATTGTTGATGAAGACACGCGTAAAAACCTAAAAGAAGCTATTGCATCCCTAACAGATGCTTCTGCTTCTTTTAAAGGGATAACGGCAAATGTAGATGGTCTTTTAGGCGATAACAAAGAAAAATTAAATAAGACATTTGCCAATTTGAATGTTACTGCAGAAAACTTTGCACGCCTTTCTGATTCGCTAGCTCAAATAGAAACAGGGCAAATGGTTAGGGATTTAGAAGTTGTAACCTCAAAACTAAATACCGTTGTAACCCGTATGGAAAACGGAGAAGGCAGTGTAGGTAAATTACTGAAAGACGATCAACTGTATACTAACTTAGAAGGCGCTTCTCGTCAACTCCAAGAGTTATTGCAAGATTTAAAGCTTAACCCTAAACGTTATGTACATTTTTCCTTATTCGGAAAAAAACCTAAAAACTATACAGAACCTGAAGACCCTAATAAATAATGATGCAATATCTACCCAACATTCTATTTTTTATAGTTTTAGCTGCCGGCATAGGTTACTTCACGTTTAATATTCGGAAAGTAATCCGGAATGTAAAAGTAGGACGCGAAATTGATACCTCAGATCATAAAAAGCAACGTTGGAATAATGTAATCCGTATTGCTCTGGGACAGTCTAAAATGGTTGTTAGGCCGGTTGCAGGTATTATGCACATCTTTGTCTATGTTGGATTTATCATCATAAACATTGAAGTGCTCGAAATAATTATTGACGGTATTTTTGGTACACACCGAATTCTTTCTTTTCTAGGACCTGTGTATGACATTCTTATCGCTTCTTTTGAAATATTAGCTTTTTTAGTTTTACTCGGTGTTATCGTATTCTGGATACGCCGAAACATTCAAAAAATAAAACGCTTCTGGTCTAGTGAAATGAAGGGATGGCCAAAAGACGATGCCAATTACATTCTATATTTCGAAATGGTATTAATGGTATTGTTTTTAACCATGAACGCTACCGATTTACAACTACAACAAATAGGTGCCGCACATTATGTTGAAGCTGGTGCCTATCCTATCAGTAGTCTTTTTTCGCCACTTTTTGATGGGTTATCTGAAGCAACCCTAATAATTATTGAACGCGCAGCTTGGTGGTTACATATTATTGGTATTTTAGTTTTCTTAAACTATTTATACTTCTCCAAACACCTTCATATTATTTTAGCATTCCCGAATGTGTACTTCGGAAAAGTAGTGCCAAAAGGAAAATTTAAAAACTTAGAATCGGTTACTAATGAAGTAAAACTGATGATGGATCCAAATGCCGATCCATTTGCAGCACCAGCCGAAGATGAAGCCGATAGCGAACCGGAAAAGTTTGGCGCCAGCGACGTAATGGATTTAAGTAGAATTCAATTACTAAATGCGTACACCTGTACCGAGTGTGGCCGTTGCACCAGCGAATGTCCTGCCAATCAAACGGGTAAAAAGCTATCGCCACGTAAAATTATGATGGATACGCGAGATCGTATCGAAGAAGTAGGAAAAAACATCACCAAAAACGGCGAATTTAAACCCGACGGAAAACAATTATTAGACGATTACATTCAGCAGGAAGAATTGTGGGCATGTACCACATGTAATGCCTGTGTAGAAGCCTGTCCGGTTAGTATCGATCCACTTTCTATTATTATGGATATGCGCCAATATTTAGTGATGGAGCAATCTGCCGCGCCAAATGAACTGAATGTAGCGATGACTAATATTGAAAATAACGGCGCTCCATGGCCTTACAATCAAATGGACCGTTTAAACTGGAAGGACGAAGCTTAAATTATGTTGTATGAAGAAAGAAGAAGTAGATAAGTTGTTACATGACAAAGTAGAAGAAGGCGAGCACGTAAGCCCTATACTTCCAAAAGACATAAAAAATTACCTAATTGATATTGACGGCACCATTACAGATGATATTCCTAATGAAGAACCGGAACGCATGGCAACGTGTGAACCATTTCCAGATGCCTTAAAAACATTGAACAATTGGTACGACCAAGGCCATATAATTTGCTTTTTTACCTCTAGAACTGAGGATCACCGAGAGGTAACTGAAACTTGGTTAAACAAACACGGCTTTAAATATCATTCCTTATTAATGGGAAAGCCTCGCGGCGGAAATTATCACTGGATTGATAACCACCTAGTAAAAGCCACACGATATAAAGGAAAATTTACAGACTTGATTGACAAAAAAGTAACCATTCAAGTTTTTAAAGAATAAAATAAAGAGACACCATGAGTGAACCTATAAAAGTACCTACAATGGCCGAATATATGGCGGAAGGCAAAAAACCCGAAGTATTATTTTGGGTAGGTTGTGCCGGAAGTTTTGATGATCGCGCCAAAAAAATAACCAAAGCATTTGTAAAGCTCTTGCACAACGCAAAAGTAGATTTTGCTGTACTGGGAACCGAAGAAAGCTGCACAGGAGACCCTGCCAAGCGTGCCGGAAATGAGTTTCTATTCCAAATGCAAGCAATGACTAACATTGAAGTATTAAACGGCTATGAAGTTAAAAAAATAGTAACTGCTTGTCCGCATTGCTTCAATACCATAAAAAACGAATATCCGGAACTAGGAGGTAACTATGAAGTAGTGCACCATACCCAATTTTTGAAATCCCTTTTAAACGAAGGAAGATTAAAAGTAGAAGGTGGAAAGTTTAAAGGGAAAAAAATCACTTTTCACGATCCATGTTATTTAGGACGCGCTAATGGTGAATACGAGGCACCTCGCGAATTGTTGCGTAAATTAGAAGTTGAATTGGTTGAAATGAAACGTTGTAAATCTCGCGGACTCTGTTGTGGAGCCGGTGGAGCACAAATGTTTAAAGAACCAGAAAAAGGAGATAAAGACATAAACATTGAACGTACTGAAGAAGCCTTAGAAACGCAACCGAAAGTAATTGCGGCTGCTTGTCCTTTCTGTAACACCATGATGTCAGACGGTGTAAAAGGAAAAGACAAAGAAGGGGATGTTGCCGTAATGGACGTTGCCGAAATGATTGCCAACGCGCAAGACTTATAAATCTAAAAATTCCTTGTCATTCAGAAGGAAGTATGACTGTTGAATCTTAATTCTAGCTAGAAAAAAGATTCTTCAATCCGTTGCACTTCACTCTGAATGACAAAGCGAATTCATTTACTACCCTTTTGAAGCATCATCCCGCTCCAAGTTTTCATTACTGTCGCCACCTTGGCTATGTAATTTATTTTCTTCATCATTCAATTTATTGGGACCTTGTCCTTTTTTAGCCTTAGTACTACCAGGAACATCTAAGTTTTTTCCGCTAAAATCAATTTTTTGTGCCCGCTCTTTTAGTTGTTGGTCATCACCACCATCACCGTGTATATTGTCTTGTCCTAACACTTCTAAGTCATGTTTCGTAATATCAGAATTGTAGGTTGTGTCTTTACTATTTCCAGTTTCTTTTTTCTTTTCAGCATCCATAATTTTAAATTTTTATATAAAGTACAGGTAATTATTGAAAAACAGTTTGCTTTTAACGCCTTGTAAACAAACTATAACAAGATTTTATAGGTTTCATTTTCTATGAATATGAAATACTTCAGTAAAACAAACAAAAAAGGAATCGTGTTAAAGTTGACTTTTCTCAGTAGCTAGAACTATTTTTCTTATAATTTTAGATACTTATTTTGAAAACCACCCATTTTATGAAAAAACAACCACTACAACTTTTTTTGTTTCTTTTTATAACCCTAGTAAGCTGTAATCTTACCATTGCACAAGAGGAAACCGAAAAAGAAGATGTCTTTAAACAACTTGAAGAACTTGCTGTAATCGATCAAAAGATTATGATGCCCATGCGGGACGGCGTTCGATTGGCTACTGACATTTACCGACCAAAAACCGATAAAAAAGTACCCATTATTTTTTCACGAACACCGTACAACTTCAACACGTGGAGAGATGGTGAAAAAAGTGAACGAACTGCTTTAACAGCACTACAAGCTGTAAAAAGAGGATATGCTTATGTTGTTCAAAACGAACGGGGACGCTTTTTTTCTGAAGGCGAATGGGATATTCTTGGAGTTCCGTTAACCGATGGCTACGATGCCTTTACCTGGATGAAAGACCAAGATTGGTCCAATGGGAAAATCGGGACGTTAGGATGTTCCTCAACTGCTGAATGGCAAATGGCTGTTGCAGCGTTAGATCACCCTTCTCACGCAGCAATGATACCTATGGGCTATGGAGCTGGAATTGGCACAGTAGGTGAGTACCACGAACAAGGAAATTGGTATCGTGGCGGTGCTGAGCAATTACTATTTTTTGCTTGGTTGTATGGAGTAGAGCAGGATAAGTTTAAACCCAGAATTCCGGAAGGTGCCACGCAAGAAGATTTAATCCGTATTTCTCGTTTTTACGATTTAGCACCGGAGAATCCTGAAATTGACATGGCCGAAGCGTTAGCACATTTACCGATTCAGGATATGTTAAAAAATATACACGGTAAAAAGGAAATATTTGATGACATGGTAAAACGCAAACCAGACGATCCTGCTTGGTATGAAGGCGGTTTGTACCATGATGATATGGAAATTGGCGTTCCTAGTTTTTGGTTTACCTCTTGGTACGATGTTTCGATCAGTCCTAATTTAGCCTTATTTAATCATGTACGTAATGAAGGTAAAAGCAAAGAAATAAGAGATAATCAATACCTTATAATAGCACCAACCTTACACTGTGGATATACCAGAGCAACTGAAAACACTATTGTGGGAGAACGACCTGTTGGGGATGCCACACTAAATTACGAAGAACAAATCTACGGTTGGTTCGACATGTGGTTAAAAGGGGAGGAAAACGATTTTAAAAAAGAAACACCACGTGTTCAGTATTTTACCATGGGAAGCAACGAGTGGCAAGCTTCGGAAGTTTGGCCTCCTAAAAAAGCGAAATTGACTACTATGTATTTAAATAGTGGCGGAAATGCAAACACCTTAAATGGTGATGGTACATTAAGTTATAAGAAACCCGGCAAAAAAGATAATGCTGACTCGTTTATATACGATCCTATGGATCCAGTGAAATCTCACGGTGGGAACGTTTGCTGTACCGGAAATGCGGTGCAAGGGGGTGCTTTTGATCAACAAGCCATGGAAACCCGCGAAGACATATTGGTGTATACCAGCGCCCCTCTAAAAGAAGGAATGGAAGTTTCTGGTTTTATTGAATCTAGTCTGTATCTTTCATCAGATGTAAAGGATACCGACCTTACTATTAAGCTTATCGATGTGTATCCAGACGGCAGAGCTTATAATCTTGATGAAACCATACAGCGGGTTCGCTACCGCGAAGGCTACGATAAAGAAGTCTTTATGAAAGAAGGAAATGTATATAAAGTAGATTTAACGCCTATGAGTACGAGCAATTTCTTTAAAAAAGGGCACAGCATTCGTATCGAGGTATCAAGCAGTAACTTCCCACGTTTTGCACGGAATTTGAACACTGGCGGGAATAATTATGATGAAAAAGAAGGTGTGGTAGCACACAATACGATCCATCATTCTAAGGAATATCCTTCCATGATTAAGCTACCTATTGTTTCTGAATAAATAATAAATAGAATTCAAATACTGAAAGCCAAATGGAAATAACCATTTGGCTTTTATTTTTCACACGAGTAAGTTTTCAGCAGGTATCACTTCGCCGGCTTGCATAGAATCTACATACAAACTACCAATACGAACCCGTGCTAACCGAAGTGTCGGAAAACCAATAGCGGCTGTCATTTTTTTTACTTGCCTAAACTTTCCTTCCGTAAGCGTTATAGACACCCAGGAAGTAGGACCGTGCCGACTATCTCGAATCTTTTTAGCTCGTTCTGGTAACACAGGAGTTTCTTCTAAACGAAAAGCACTACAGGGTTTTGTCTGGTATTTTTTACCATTGTATCCTATTTCAACGCCTTTTTGTAGTTTTTTGATAGCTTCTTCGGTAATCAAACCATCTACTTGCGCGTAGTATTCTTTTTCAATCGCCCCGTTGCAAATATCATAACTTACTTGTCCATTGGTGGTAAGAAGCAATAAACCTTCGGAATCTTCATCCAATCGACCAATGGCCATCGTTTCTTCAGGAAAATTATATAATTCCCCCAATAATTTTTTGGTATTTTTCTTTGGGCCATTATTTATAAACTGACTTAAATAACCATAGGGTTTGTATAAAAGAAAGTGCTTATGTACTGCTTCATTCATGTTTCAAAAGTATGAATTTCAAAATTTAGTATAAAAATTATATCAAATTCACCATAAATAATGTTAAGTACTGTTAATGAAAGCGTTAAATCGATTTTGATCCTTTACTGCTTTCAAATTTTTGATTAATTTACTGTAAAATCTAAATGATATGAAGAAACTATTGATATTCGTTACATTGCTAATAGGAGTTACCGCGTTTTCACAGGATCCTTATTTACAAAAAGATTATGATAATTACGAAATAAGAGCAGATGCCTTAACCGAAACCTACAATGCAGAATTGGCATTACGGTCTAAGCAAGAGTTGCTTTTTAAAAAGAAAATTGAAGAGTTTTTACCGCGTTATGATGCCATACGTAAAAACCATGAAGGTAGAGACAAGTTAAATAGAATATTAAGTTTAAGTAAAGAAGAATCTGCTGAAATGCGAAATATTCTCACCCAACCTCAATTCGATTTATATGTTACACTAAAAGAAAAAATACAGCCTTTAGGAAAAGTAAATAATTAATCGCTATATATAAATAGGCTTAAACTAAAAACGCGGAATTTAAAATTCCGCGTTTTTTAATATTTTTTATGGTACTATTTAAAGTTTTCATCGTCCGTTTTAGACTCAATGTTGGGTTCTTCGGTATGCATGGTTTTTTCAATACCAGCCGACTCAACACCAAAGAAATTCATCACATCTGGCGGGTTTTCAACTTGTACCGTTTTTTGTCCATTTATGGCAATAGGCTGTGTTAATACTTCATTGTTGTTTTGAAGTATCTTAACCCAATCCTCCGTATTAAACTCATCGGTATTGGTGTTTTTATCTTCTAGTTTTCGTTTATCCACAAGATCACCAACTTCTTTTCCCATTGCCTTAGCAAGTTCTACCCATTGGGTGCCAGTTACTTTTACTTTTGAAATATCTACGGCCTCCACTTTTTCGTCAATCCCTTGTAAATAGCTTAAAGTATGCTTACCCACACGAGTATTGCTGCTGTAAATTAAGGTAAGTTGTCTATCGTCTCTTGCGATTTCTCCCATTTCTTCCATGTTTAGTGTGTTTTCATTTTTCCTTTTCGCTTTTGAAGTTGTCGATCTAATTGGTTGATCACTTCAGCTAACGAAATTTCAAATTTTTCTTTACTTTCTTCAGCGTATAATCGAGGCCCTGGAGCACTTAGCTGAATTTTAGTTTTTCTTCCGGTTTCAGCATCTGAAGTGTTTTCTGCTTCAAAAAAAACATCGGCCCGTACAATAAAATCATACTTGTTTACCAACTTATTTATCTTCTCTGTTGCAAGGGCTTCCAATCGTTCACTTCCCGATACGTTATCATATTCAAAATTAATGTTCATAGTCTTCAGATTTTAGTTCTTTAAATATACAATTCAGTAAGAGAGAGCACAAAGAATTAATAATACTTTGTGAATTAATTTTCTTGTGAAGGGGCTTCTTCCGAAGGGATAACAATAGACGCTATAATACCAGCTGCCAAGGATAAAACAATGATTAACAGCGATAACCATTCGGGTATTTCCACGTGATGTGAAAGAATCATTTTTACTCCTACAAAAGCAAGAATGACCACTAAACTATAATTAATGTACCGGAATTTTTGAAGCATTCTTGAAATTAAGAAATACATAGAGCGCAATCCAAGAATTGCCAAAATATTAGAACTAAATACGATAAAAGGATCGGCTGTGATGCTCAATACTGCTGGAATACTGTCCAAAGCAAAAAGAATATCGGTGAGTTCAATAACTATCAACCCAATAAATAGGGGAGTGGCTGCCTTAATCCCCATTCTTTTAATAAAAAACTTATCACCTTCTATTTTGTCTGTTATGGGAAATGCTTTTCGGATATAGCGAAAGACAGGAGATTTTTTAGGATCGAAGCTATCTTCATCTGAGTCGTACATTTTATAAGCCGTATATAACAAAAACCCTCCAAAAACATAGACAATCCAATCTACTTTATTAATCAAAGCGACTCCGAAAAAAATCATAAGCGCTCGAAAAACAATAGCACCCAATATACCCCAATACAAAACTCGGTGTTGGTATTTCTCGGGGATTTTATAGGATGAAAAGATAACGGCAATCACAAAAACGTTGTCAATACTTAACGAAAGTTCAATTAAATAACCAGTTATGTATTTTATAACCGCCTTGTTGGGGGTAAGACCCGTTGGGTTTTCTACCATGCCAGTACTAAACAACCAATAGATTACCCCAGAAAAAGCGAGTGCAACACTTACCCAAACTGCTGTCCAGATAGAAGCTTCCTTTGTTTTAATAATGTGCGAATTTCTATTGAAAACACCCAAATCGAGGGCTAAAAAAACAATAATTACAGCAATAAAAACGATCCAAACGGTCATATAATAATTGGCTTGTTAGTAGATGGCATTCTTTTTAATACATTAAAAAGTTTTTCAAATATCGGTAGAATTTACTTGTCATTATATTAAAAATTACCGAATAAACACATTTAATATATAATTTAATGTTAAACCGATTTCAGAAACACATTATATTAAATAACTTAATGGAAAACTTTGAACAATGGGATTAAACGTAACACAAAAACTGATAAAAGAACATTTAATTGAAGGAGAAATGACTCCTGGAAAAGAAATAGGGCTAAAAATTGACCAAGCCCTCTTACAGGATGCAACAGGTACTTTGGTGCAATTGGAGCTCGAAGCTATGAATCTAGACAGAGCCAAAACAGAAGTGGCCGTCCAATACGTAGATCACAATCTACTGCAAACCGATTTTAAAAATGCAGATGATCACGTATTTCTACATAGTGCCGCGCAAAAATTCGGCTTATGGTATAGTCGTCCTGGGAATGGGGTAAGTCACCCTGTTCATATGGAACGATTTGGGAAACCTGGTAAAACCTTAGTAGGGAGTGACAGCCACTCCTGCGCTGCAGGTTCGTTGGGAATGCTAGCCATTGGTACTGGAGGATTAGATGTAGCCGCAGCGATTGCCGGTCAGCCATATTATGTAAAAATGCCCAAAGTAATGGGCGTAAAGTTAACTGGTAAATTGCCAGATTGGGTAAGTGCAAAAGACGTGATTCTTGAAATGCTGCGCCGCCACGATGTAAAAGGAGGCGTAGGAAAAATTATAGAATATTACGGAGATGGACTACAGCATTTAAGTGCGATGGATCGTCATGTAATTGCCAATATGGGCGCGGAACTAGGAGCTACCACTACTGTTTTTCCCAGTGATGAAGAAACTCGGCGGTTTTTAAAAAGCCAGACTAGAGAAGATGACTGGAAAGAAATACTAGCAGATGACGATTGTGAATACGATTTACACGAAGAGATTATTCTGGACGATTTAGTTCCATTAATAGCATTGCCAACCAGCCCTGGAAATGTAGTACCGGTAAGCGAAGTAGCCGGAAAGACCATAAGTCAGGTGGTTATTGGCTCTTCTGCCAATCCTGGATTACGTGATTTTTGGATTGCCGGAGCCATTGTAAAAGGAAAAGCAATTGATGAAGATATTTCTTTCGATGTAAACCCAACCAGCCGACAGATTATTCAAAATATGATTGAAAACAAAACGTTTGCCAATCTAATTACAGCAGGGGCTCGGTTTCATCAAAGTGGTTGTATGGGTTGTATTGGTATGGGGCAAGCGCCAGCAAGTGGCACTATAAGTTTGCGTACGATGCCAAGAAACTTCCCAGACCGAAGTGGAACAAAAGACGATCAAGTTTATTTGTGTAGCCCAGAAACGGCTGCTGCTTCCGCATTGACTGGTAAAATTACCGATCCGCGTGATTTAGAAAAATTATACGATATGAAATATCCGAAATATGTAGCTCCCGAGCTTCATATTATTAAGACGGATATGCTACTTGCTCCGCCCGAGGATACGTCAAAAATTGAATTGAAAAAAGGACCAAACATTGCTTCAATACCGCATATTCACGAACTTATGGATACCTATGAAGTTCCTGTGCAGTTAAAAATGGGGGATAATGTTTCTACTGATGAAATATTAAAAGCAGGAGCAGAAGTGCTTCCGTTCCGAAGTAATTTGCCTGAAATAAGTAAATATAGTTACACCGTTATCGATCCTACTTTCTATGACAGAGCCATGAAAAGCAAAGATCAATATGGCGGACATATTGTGGTAGCTGGTGCTAATTACGCACAAGGAAGTAGTAGAGAGCACGCAGCATTGGCGCCTAAATATTTAGGACAAGTTGCCGTGGTTGCTAAAAGTTATGCCCGAATTGCTTGGCAAAATTTAGTGAACTTTGGGATTCTTCCACTGGAATTTGAAAATAATGACGACTATGAAAAATTTGAACAAGGTGACATGATTCAATTTAAGAATTTACGTGCCGATGTGGAAAATAGAAACTCCATCACAGTTCTAATTAAAAAAGAAACGGGAACTATTGAAATACCCACCAAACACAGTATGAGTGATCGACAAATACGTATTTTATTAAAAGGTGGAATTATCAACGATTTTAAAGAAAGATTAGGCGGTTAATTCAGCTTTAAATAAACTTTAATTTTCCTTCCCTTTTTATGGGAAGGTGCCCTAAAGGGGTAGAAGATTTCAAACCATATTTCAATCAAATTAAACAACCCAAAACGGCTTTAGACTAGGTTTTAATATCGTTAAATCTTTTTTAAAGCCTTTTGTTAGGGTAGTAAACCCTGTATCTTTAAAAGAAAAAGCATGAACCAATCAAACTATATAGAAAAAGAAACTCCAACTGAATATGAAATACACAATTTAATAAAACAGCGTTGGAGTCCGAGGTGTTTTTCAGAAAAGCCTATTTCAGAAGAAACGGTAAAATCCTTGCTTGAAGCAGGTAGATGGGCACCGAGTAGTAGCAACCAACAACCTTGGCGAATTATTTGGGGAATAAAAGGAAGTAAAACCTACGATAAGATTTTCGATTGTTTGCACGAATTTAATCAAGGATGGGCTGGCAATGCACAGGTATTGTGGGCGTGTGCCTTTAAAAAAGATATGCAAAACGGTAAAAAGGAAAACTTTCACGGATTGCACGACTTAGGCTTGTTTATGGGTAATGTGTGCACACAAGCTCAAAGTATGGACATCGCCGTTCATCAGATGGCAGGAATAGATTTTGAAAAGGCTAAGAAGGATTTTAACTTTCCCGATAACTACCATGTAGCTACTGCTGCTGCTTTCGGATATTTTGGAGGTAATCCTGATGTACTGGATGATGATTTAAAAGAACAGGAACTAAAAAAAGAGCGAAGCCGGAATCCACAATCTGAATTTGCTTTCAACGGGAATTTTCAGGAATAAGTAATTTAAATGTAAGGTGATTATGAGTGATATAAAAAAGAAGAAACACGCAGATTTTCAAGATAAATACAGAAGATCTTCCAATTTTGGAACTTCAGAAGAAGAATTGAATGTCGATAAAGATGGAAACTTGAAAAATACAGAAACTGATAAAAAAACAACAAAAGACATTAGAAAATCGGTTGATGATTTGTTGGAATCTGAAGAAGAATAAAGTACTAATAAAAAAACATTGATTATGAAAATAGGAATAATAGGAAGCGGAAATATTGGTGGAAACTTAGGGAAACATTGGGCTAAGGCAGGCCATGAAGTATTATTTAGTTCTAGACATCCTGAGGAATTAAGCGATATAGTGCGCGAAGCGGGTGGCAATTCAAAAGCCATAGGCCTTGATGAAGCATGGGAAGCCAATGCAGATGTCTATTTATTGGCCACTCCGTATAAGGCTATCGATAAGCTGAGTGAAGTATATGCAGGCGAATATGGAGGAAAAATTATTATCGATGCCACCAATCCGTATCCTGAACGCGATGGAGAAATGGCTCAAGAAGTAAAAGACAGCAATAGAAATGCCTCGGAATATACGGCCATGAAGTTTAATACCGCTAAAACAGCAAAAGCCTTTAATACTATTCAAGCCCAACATTTAAAAGATAGAGCTTTTAGAGATGCTGACAAGTTAGCAATACCTTTTGCAGCACAAGATGAAGAAAGTAAGCAACTTACTCAAAAACTTATTGAGGATATTGGATTCGATGCAGTCTATGTTGGTGATTTAAGAGCTACAAAGATTATGGATCCCGATCAAAAAATATATGGTAAATCGGTTACTAGAACTGAATTAGAAAAAATGCTCTAAAAAAGCTATATTTAGCTATGTAATAATCCTTCAGTAGGATCACTTCTACTGAAGTTTTTTTTTAATATATATGACAAAAGAAGAACAAGAACAGCATGAAATTGATTCAGAAATGGAAAATATGGCTCCTTCTGAAGAAAACATGGCAAAGTCTCATGGGGAGATTTTAAAACAACAAATTTGCGAAGGACAAGAAGTGTATAAAAAAAGTACCGTAAGTATCTTGTTAAGTTCCTTTACGGCTGGGCTCGAAATTGGTTTTAGTTATTTATTGTTGGCAACGTTGTTTTTCTTTTTACAAGACAAGGTTTCTACAGATACAGCCTTCAAACTACTTTCGTTTGTCTATCCTGTTGGTTTTATTATGGTAATTGTAGGACAATCCATATTGTTCACAGAGCAAACATCCTTATTGACCTTGCCTGTACTTAATAAAAAACAACCTGTGGGAGATCTTTTAAAATTATGGGGTTTTGTAATTTTTGGAAACTTATTGGGAGGATGGGCTATGGCAGCTTTATTGGTATGGATAGGTCCTGAATTGCAACTTTTTGATACTGATGTAGTAGCCAAAATTGCCATGCACGTAACAGACTACAGTATGTGGGTTATTTTGGTAAGTGCTATTTTAGCCGGATGGCTTATGGGCTTATTATCCTGGGTTATTTCTTCTTCAAAAGATACTATAAGTCGGATTTTTATAATCTTTATGATTACCGCCGTCCTTTCTTTTGCAGGATTGCATCATAGCATTGTGGGCAATGTAGAGGTATTTGCGGGACTATTAGTACCTTCTGCTTTAACATTTGGTGATTATGCCACTTTTCAAGGGATTGCCTTATTAGGAAATGCCATTGGAGGAACCGTGTTTGTGGCTCTTTTAAAATACCGGGCTTTTGTAACTAATATTAAATATGATTAATACTGTCTATTATTCAAGTAGACATCTTACTGTCAATATTTTATAGGAACGATTTTTGTGATATACTAATAGCATAACCTTTAAGATACTAAATTATGAGAATTATATTATTTATAGCTTCCATGCTTTTAATAAGTTGTGGAAGTACCCAAACAACTACGGAAGAAAGCCAGATGAGCGAAGTAAAGCAATGGGTGGCAAACAAAGAATTTACCATTGAATCTGACTGGGCGATTCCGCTTGGTGGCAGTCAAGTAAACTTAATAGGAAATTCTAATTTTTTGACCTTTAAAAAAGACACTGTTTCGGCCTATTTGCCTTTTTTTGGCGAGCGACATAGCGGATATTCATTAGATGGTGGCGGTATTGAATTTGAAGGAGTTCCAGAAAATCTGCAAACTATTTACAATCAAAAAAAGCAATCCAGTATTCTAAAATTTGATATTTCAGAAAAAAGTGAGCATTATCAAGTGACTGTGACCCTCTACAACAACAAAAACAGTACAATTTCAGTAAACAGTTCACAACGCGATGTGATGCGGTATAATGGAGAGGTAGAAGCGCTACCTGAGGAGGATGAATAAATAAATTTAGTTGTTACTCCTGTTTGCTTTTTACGCGTTTTTTTCGTCTACTTATTTTTAAGGCAGCTAATAACACCAAAGATAATCCAGCACAGATTGAAAATCCTATAAAAAGGGGTAAGGCTGTTCCTTGAATAAAGCGTCCTATAAAAACACTAATGGGTACTGCAATTAGAATAGAAATAAACCCAGTAATGGCCGAAGCTATTCCCGCAATATGCCCAACAGGATCCATGGCCATGGCGCGTAAATTTCCGAAGAGAAAACCGATAGAGAAAAACTGTAAGGCAAAAAACACCAATAACACTTCAATCGTTGGGTTTTCAGAATTGTGAAACAACACAATATAAGCAATCGAAACAATAAAAAATGATAGGAGGGAAGTCGTTATCATTTTTTCCATTCCGTATTTTACCACTAAGGTTCCGTTTAGGAAAATAGCAGATCCAATGGACAATGCTAAACCTGCAAAAATAAAGGGAAACTCTTCTTTTAAGTTATACTGAATCTCAAATATTTGTTGTGAACTACTTAGGTACACCATAAAAGAGCCCGTTACAAATCCGGAAATAATGGTAAAACCAATCGTACGTTTATGGCGAATCAATTCTTTAAAACCACCTGCAAATACTTGAAATGAAAACTTCTTTTTATTTTCTATAGACAGAGTTTCGGGCTGGCGTTTCCAAAACCAAAACGAAACTAAGAGGCTAATGACAATCTGAACATAGAAAATGCCCTCCCAACTATAGTGATCAAGTACAAATTTCCCCATAGTAGGAGCAACCACAGGAACCAAGATAAAGACAACGGTTACAAACGACATGATTCGCGCCATATAATCGCCCCGAAACAAATCGCGGATAATAGCAATACTAATGGTTCTGGGAGCGGAAAGGCCAATACCTTGTAAAATACGTCCCAAGACCATAATTTCTAAACTTTCGGAAGTAACACAGATAAAACTTGCCAGTATAAACAATGTAAAACCCATATATACAACAGGTTTTCTCCCCAAGCTATCAGATAAGGGACCAAAAATTAATGGCCCAATACCAAGCCCTAGAAAAATCATAGTAACCAGCAGTTGATTATCCACAACATTGGTCGTACCAATATCAAGGCCAATTATATCTAACGCCGGTAACAAAGCATCGATGGATAAAGCAACGACCGACATTAACGACGCCATTAAGGCTACAAATTCAAATTGGGAGGTAGGTTGTTTTGTTTTCACGAATGCAAAAGTAGCTTCATTACCATTAAAACTCCCTTTTTATGTAAGAAATATCACAGGGGGTATGAAAGACTTAACGTATCCGTACCGTTTCTGAAGTAGTGTGGTTCTTGAAATAGCTTCTTTTATAAATTTATGAAAGCTTTATGGCAATAACCTCAAGACCTTTTGTAGCTTTATATATACTAATCCTTTAATTTTAACAGGTATGAAACGGATTTTAATAACTATTGATTACCATCCAACATCAGAAAAAGTAGCTGAAACGGGCTATAAGCTAGCTCAAAAGTTGGGTGCAGAAGTTTGTTTGTTGCATATTATAGCAGAAACACGGTATTATGGGATGGAACACCCTACATTTTTAGGGTATGAAGGCTACAACTATCCCATAAATGTGCAAATGGAATCTGAAATTGAAAAAGTAGCGAAAGATTTTTTGGAAAAAGCCGCTACACATTTGGACAACAACGTAGAAACTCAACTAATAAAAGGAGAAACTGCCAGTAGTATTCTGAAATTTTCTAAAAAATGGAAAGCAGATCTTATTGTGATGGGAACTCATAGCCATAGCGTTTTGGAAAAATTACTCATGGGAAGTGAGGCCACAAAAGTGCTGGAGAAAACCGAA
>Ga0209309_10001384_pt1 | contig 24488 bp, 27 predicted proteins | sample COGITO_mtgs_1204_2_FD_184807 | JGI IMG/M metagenome (GOLD analysis project Ga0209309, IMG submission 184807) | Pelagic marine microbial communities from North Sea - COGITO_mtgs_120412 (SPAdes) (version 2) | ecosystem: Environmental > Aquatic > Marine > Epipelagic ... | reverse complement strand
ACAGCCTTGCCTATGGCGCGTTTAATGCGTCTCAGGGCTTTGGTGCGCGACAGACGATAACCCGGCCAGAAGAACGGCTGCGCAGGCGCAGTTGCGGTGCCGTATTCGACAAGGTGCGGATATCGCACATCGGAACTGCCAACCGTCACCGCCGCCTGATTTGGCGCAAGTACAGTCTGCCCACCGGGTTGCGAATAAGGTGGCGTCATCCCGCCCGGTCGCGTCACCGTAACGCTATTTTTCAAATCACCGCTGCGCTCAGGTGCGAGGGCTTCGATGGTGTCGGTAATCTCTTGCGCACCTTTTAGCAGTGCAGGTTGCACCGCCTTCGCGCCGTCCAAACGAATTGCACGCATACGGCGCTGATATGATGCGAGACCCCGGCCCATCAGAACGTGAACCCCCGGTATTCGGTGACGATCTCGGACACACCAAAGGGAACGGTCGTGACCGTCATGCCGCTAACTGCCGTTTCGCGTTGGTCGTGCCACCATGCCGCCAGCATCAGCACCGCTTGGACAAGTGGCGCGGGCAAGTCGTCCTGCCCATCGCCGCCGTAGGTACTCGCAAAGGTGAAGCCCAACAGCCTTTCAACGTGACTCTCAGCCGCGTTTAGCAGATGTGCCAACACGGTTGCGTCCTCGTCCTCGTCACCCGTTAGGTTCAGGTGCGCTTCGAACTGTTCAACTGTCACCATCGACATGATTAGACGCCCTCAGCCGCTGCGATGCGCACGTAATTCGAGTTCACCCACAGACTGCCGTTCAGCAGAGTCAGGTTGTTCACCTCGTCCACTGTTTCAGTTGCTGAACCGACTTCCGCACCGAACAAACGCTCGGACCCGGTGCCGCCGGTTGGGGCATCTGGGAACAGGATTCGGAACGCATAACTCTTGCTATCAGTCACGGCGGCATAGACTGCGAGTTGACCCGGATCGGACGTGTCGAGTTGGCAGACCGCTTCGACAGTACCGGAATCGCCAAGCCCTTTCGTGCGCTGCATGACAGGCGAACCCAAGTGCGTTGCGTCGATCTCGGCAGGTGAGTTGCCGAACGTGCCAAGGCCGGTAAGGCGCTTGACCTCCACCCATGTCTCGTCTGTGAAACTGGCCTCAGTCAGAAGGGCGTCAGTTTCAATGACGCTGCCGATGTAGAGCTTGGCCCCCGCCGCTGCGAAAATAGTCATTGTTTCGTTCTTTCTGCGCGTCGGTCCTCGGACTGTTTCGCGCTGTTGTGGTCATGGGCGCAAAGCGCCTGCCAATTGGATTGATCCCATAAAAGCGACTGGTCGCCCTTGTGAGGAATGATGTGATCCACCACCGTCGCAGGTGCGCCGCATCGGGTGCAAAACGGATGCGTTTCGAGGTAAACCTTGCGAGCCGCCGCCCATTTTCGCCCGTATCCCCTTGCAGATGATGAGGGGCGCTTGCGGTCATGCTTGGCCTTGGATCGTGAAGCCGCCGCGCGTTGGCAGGGACACGCAATGCCAGCGGCAACGCGGTATCCACATCCACAAATGCGAGGCGGCTTCATAGGCATCAGGACGCGGGCCGGGTGGCGAGGTCTGACTTGATCGCCGTGGCACTTGCGCCGATGGACGTGCCACCGTTCTTTGTCAGAACAAGGCGCGCGTACCGCTTGAACCCGCGATAGCCGATCCGGTAGCTGGACGCCGCTTCGAGAGTGGCGGGGGCATCGGTGTCGATCACACCCGCCGCCGCGTCGGTATAGGTCGCGTTGTCATCCGATTCCTGCACCGATGCGGTGAAGTCACCAGACGAAACGATTGCGCCGGTTGCCAGAATGAAGGCCAGCCGGTTGCAACCGAACGTGTCGATCCCTGCCCCGGTCACGGTTGCAGATTGAACCGCCGGGGCGATAGCCGTCACGGCTGCGATGTTGGAAATTGCATCACGCATGGCTTACGCCTCCATCTTGAGTTTGCGGAACTTCGCAGGTTGCAGAACCCCGCCGCCCGTGCGCCGGGTCGCGTGAATGCGCGTGATCCCGTTCGTCGCCAGCAGGTAGGGGTTGCTCAGGATCGACAACGCCAGACGGTCCACGATGCGGTAGCCGCTCCAATCACCGTAAATGATTGGCGTGGTGCCAGACGCCAGATCGGGCATGTCGATCATCTCCACGACAGGACGGCCCAGAATGGTTTCAGGCTGGCCCGCTGCATAGGATGGTTGCCACAGGAACCGGCCATCGCCGTCCTTGAGCTTGCGGATCGCTGCAAGCGTGGTGCCGTTCATCGCCCAGGAACCCACATTGCGGTAAGTCGCAGGGACCGCATAAAGCAGCGTAATAAGAGCGTCTGCGCTCAGGTTCGTCGCGTGACCGTTTGCCGTGGTGACGATATCCGCGTGCTGCATGACGCCGTGCGGCTTGTTCGCACCGTCGCCGTTCAGGAACGCTTGACCTTCCTTCTGCCCAAAGTCCTCGGCAAGTGCGCCGCGCACCTCGGCCTCGGCCATGCCTGCACTGTCTGCGAGCAACTGGTTCGAGATATCAACGTAGGTGTTCAGCTCGTGGATAACGATGGACTTTTGCCCGAACGTCGGCTCGGAACCTTCCTGCGTTTCCGTCTCGCCTTTCCACTTCGCAGCCGTGCCGCCCGTGCGCGCGGGATAATCAACGGCAGGACTTCCCGTGGTGCGAACCGATGCGACCGAACGGATGGGCGAATATTCCACCAGTTCACGGATGAACTCCGTACTCATCTCAGCCGGTGCGAGGTAGCCGCCTTGCGGATCGCTGGACACAATAAGCGTTTTTAGCTCGTCCACCGGGGCGTTGTTGCCCTTCGCCAGATAAGCCGCGAACGCCTTGCGCGCCTCAGTCTCGTCGGGCTTGTCACCATCGCCACCACCTTTGCGGTTCAGCTTGGCTTCCAGCTTGTCGAGACGGCCGGCCATTTTGGTTTCGGTCTCGTCGCCTTCGATCTTATCGAGACGTTCAGTCATGCCCTTCACGGCATCAGCCACCGGCTTCACCAGATCGGCAATTGCCTTGGTCACGATAGCGTCTGCGTCGTCGTCTTCGCCTTTGCGTTCAATGCTTGGGAACGCGCCCATGTCGTGTTTAGTCATAGTAATTCTTTCTGAAATTGCGCCGTGGCGCGGTTGAGTGCAGCGGCTAACTTGAGCGCGCGCACGGCTGATTTTGCGGATTGAATTTGTGCGCCGGGGTGCATCGGGATGGTCACAAGTGACGCCTCCAAAAGGTCCAGCGCCTTGATTGTGCGACCACCGCCCTTGCGAGGCTCAACGCCTTTGATCGCAAAGCCGATGGATATGCCGCGCACTGCACCGGCTTTCACCAGCGCATAAACTTCACGGGCGCGGGCTACGTCATTCACCAGCAGCTTGCCGGACATGCGCAGATCGTCACCATCAGGCGCGGCCTTCTCCCACACGCCAACAGGGTCGGTGCCATCGTGACCGAACAGCATGGGCAGGGGCATCGTCATACCTGCGAACGCTTCCTTGCCGATCACGTCCCCGATCCGGTCAGGCTGCGAGAACTTCCACGCGACGGCAGAAATCGCGCCATCATCGCGTGCGTCAAACTTGGTTTCGAGGAAAGCGTGGTGCATCAGTCTGCCCCCACCATCGGCGGGCGCTCGCCTGCAAAGGCATCAATCTGTTGCTGGACCCACTGCCCCGCCTTGAGAAGCCGCACAACGTTGGCGTGACCGAACGGGACCGGCGCGCCGTCTTCTTCGATCTCCCAATCCAGAACGCACCGGGCAAGCGACTTGATCCGCAGCCGTTCACGTATCTCAGCAGAGACGCGCCCGTTCTCATCCGCCATTTCCACTAGCTCATCAGCGAAGGCCAAGCGGCTCTTGTGCTGCGTCTCGGAATCGGGACCGGCGATGCGCAAGCGTATGCCGCTCGGTTTGCCCTCCACAGGCTCGGCTAGATCGAACCAGCGGCCCTTTTCTTGATCCAAGCTATGCGCGATAATGTCATTCAACTGCATCGGTTTGCCCCTCGGCTGGCGTGTCGGTTGGCTTGGCAATGTTCGGGTTTATGAAGGCTTCACCGCCCGCGTAGGGTGCGAGGCCAAGCCATTGCCGCCCCTCATTCGGGTTCAGCACGCGGGATGAAATCAGGCTGTTGATAACCGTGGCGCGGGTCGCCAGATCGGCGCGGGTGATATCGTCGCGGTCGAAGCGAACCACCAGATCGGCGCGCTCATCTGCGAGGAACAAGCCCCGGCGCAACGCCCCTTCGATAGCCACCAGCCACGGTTCAAGCGTGTAGCTCAGGAACTCCAAGCCTTGCTGTTCAGCATTCGCCCATGTCGCGCGGCCAAGCTCGGCAAGCATCGGGGGGGGAACACGGAATGCGCGCGCCACTTCGAGGATTTGGAATTGCCGGTTTTCGAGGAACTGCGCATCGGTCGAAGCCAGAGTGAGCGGCGTGAACGTCGCCCCATCGTGCAAGATCGCCGTCCGTCCGGTGTCTTCTTCGCCTTCTTGCGTGGCGCGCCATGCCGTGCGAGCCGCCTTTACAGCAGCCTCACCCATGCCTTTTGGGAAGCTCAGGACGCCAGAAGGCCGCGCACCGCGACCGAACAGACGCCCCGCGTGCCGGTCCAGCGCAACCGCCGTGGCAATCGCATCACGGTACAGGGTCAGCGGAGAACGCCCGAACGGGCTGCGCAGGTGAATGATATTTGCAGCAGGCTCAGGACGCCCGCCGATCTTGTAGGATGGTTCGCCCGTCGCATCGTCAAACTGAACGTCGATCACGCCGTTGCGGTAGCGGATCAATTCCAGAACCCGGCCATCACCCGCACGACTGACATGGACCATGCCGCCCTTGTCTTCTGTCAGCGCGTCGATCACCAAATCGCGGATGATCTCGAATCCACCAGACCACTCGTTCGCATCGCCTTGCAGCAGGTCGGCAACGGGGTGCGCCTCAATTGTTTCGGTGCCGTCTGCCCCCTTGCGCTTCACCGCAATATCGAGGGTCGCAGCCGCCTCAGAGATAAGCCGGATTGCGGAACCAACAGCAGGAACGCGCAACGCGGTGTCGGATGAAATCGTAATGCCCGACGAGCTGGACGGGACCAGACCGAACAAGGCGAGCATGTCCTCATCAGGTGAGGCGAGACCCTTTTGAGCGGGTGCGGATTGAGACTTGCGGAATGATCTGAACATGCCCACAGTATCGCATCGGACGCGGGTTCACATCAGATAGCAAACCGTTGTTTTCCGTGGGTTTACGTGGCTCAGACTGCCCAAATCCCATACCGCCGGTTTTCCTATTTATTGCGAATGTTGAGCGGTGGACCCATGACCGGTTCCCCCTATTGCCGGAAAGTCTAGGACCACCCCCGGTGTCGATGCTCTGCAAACTTTAGGAGAGGGGCGGCGCACGGGGATAACTCGCATTTAATTGTGGGGGCATCAAATTGAGCAGTCCCCGTGTGCCGTATCTGCATTAACCCGAAGATCAAGGCGCTAAGACGGCTTGAATCGTACCACTTTGTGACAGACTGCGGCGAAGGTGTGACCATGGCTGCGGTGTATGTGTCATAAATATACCTTGAAGGTGTTGCGATCATGGCAATGCCCTCAGATCACCACCACGTCCACGACTGGCAGACCCTCGGCAGTGTGGTGCGCGATCTTGATCGCATCATCATAGTTCGGCCCTGTCCATATGGTCAGCCGTCCTTCACCCTCGTCCACAGCTTCGATGAAGAACACCCACTCGCCTGTTGCCTTGTCCGTGCCGCCGTCGATCTCGTACAGCACTACGTTCAATTCGCTCATGACTTGATCCCCTCGTACCGCTGAACTGCTCCGCCCGCATAGCGGCTTGCCGTGGTCAGGTTGTCGTCCCCCATTGGGGGTTGGCGCTGTTCCACCTCGCAGGGCTGTTCCTCCCTCACAGTGGACGTGCGCAGCCATTCGATGAGTTCATGCCGGAATGCGAAGTATTGCTTAGAGCCGTGTGGCTTGTAGATCGGCGTTCCCGTCACAGTCGCCAGCCGTCGCACGGTATCCACAGACAGGCCCAGAACCTCGGCTATGGCTTCCTTGCCCCATATCTTCGAAGGACCGCGTACCAGCACGTCGAAACGCTCGGCAGTGATTGGTGCAATGTTGGCGTTCATGCTCGTGTCTCCTTTCCATTATTCACGTATCCAGTTTGCAGCACCACTACCGCGCTCATGTGATGTGCAGCACCACCACCCACCGCCCCCGTAGGGGGTGGTGGTGGTGCAGCACTTTCACCGGGGTACGTTGCAGCACCTTGCATCACCAAGGTTTTCAGGGTGGTGCAGCAGATCATTCGACGGCCCATTCACCCACCTCAATCACTGGTCTTTCAATCCGGTTCGCGTCTTTAATCTTCACCTTTCTGAGCGCACCAGACTTGAGCCATGCCGCAATCATTCGGGTAATCCGTTTCTTGTCGGCATCCGCGTCGAGGTCCAACACATCGGCCACTATGACGCCCGCCCAATCATCAGTTTGGCTTGAAAACCTCGCTTCGATCCCGTCGAGGGCGCGCTGTACCCTGCGCAAATCCTGACTGGTGAAGCCATCGAACGTGTCGGGATAGGTCCACGCCTCACAGACGCCAACTTGATCGCCCTGCCCTAGATCGACAGACGCCATGCGCCGCCATATGCGCTTGCCAGCAGGCGCAAGATTGGCCTTGTCGCGGGTTACAGCGAAGTAGGTGGCCGGATCATCCTTAAGGCCCGCCTCGTCCTTTTCCTTGTCGCCCATCTTGTTCAGAACGCGGGCGGATCGTGCGGCTCCCAGCAAAGCGGACGCGCCCCGCGCACTTTCAGTGGTGGCCTCCTCGCCATTGGTCTTGCGGGTGTGGTGGACCAATTCGATTGCGCAGTTGCAACGGTCTGCGAGACGCGCCCATTCCTTCGCCACCAAATCGATTGCGCCGTTGTCATTCTCGTTCACCTGATGGGATGAAACGAACGGGTCGATCACCAACACGTCAATCTTGCGGCTCTTAATCTCACGTTCCAGATCGGCCATGACAGGACGCATGATTTGCGCGCCTTCACGCATCTGAACAGCAGTGCAAAGCTCTCGCTCTCGCCCAGTGTCGAGATATAGCCGCCCTTCCACTTCATCAGGTGCAACGCCGTGGTGCATCATCGCCCCGACAACACGCCGATTGAGTTCGTCGCGCGGGTCTTCGAGGTTGAACACCCACACGTTCAGTGGTCCAGCGTTCCATTCGCCTAGCAGTTCACGGCCTGAAACCATCGCCAGAGCCTCCACAAGCGTCATGGATGACTTGCCAACGCCACCGGGCGCTACAGTCACAGATGCTTGCCCCCGGATCATATGCCGCGCGTACAGCCACGGACGGGGCGGGATTTTCAACGGATCGATCCATTCAAAGGCAGTGGGGGTGCGCTCTATGGATCGTAGAACAGGCTCAGAAGCTGCCGCCTGCATCCGCTCATATTCAGACGGCTCATGCAGATCTACCCAACCGGTTGTAGCGTCCATATAGGTTCGGACGGTCCCGTCAGGTCCAGGTTTAAGATCGCCGTGACGAGGCGCGGTGCGGTCGTGGATTGTCATTTCAGAACCCTCCGTTGCACATGCTCCACGAAGGCCTGCTTGTCCGGGTCCGACAGGCTCAGGAAGCCTGCGAGGGTGTACGCCTTGCGCTCCGCAACAGTCGCGCACTCAGCCCAGCTTGTTGCCTGCCCCATGAGACTATCGAGGGGCGGCACGATCATAGTCGCACCAGTCAGGTCGTGGTGAGCGGCTTCGATGATCGCTACGGCATCCTCAGCCGCACACGCGCCAATCGCAGCAGCCAACACGCTTGCCCGCTCTTTCCGGCTCAGACGAGCGGCCCAGATGGACGAAACGCTGCGCCAAGTTTCAGGATCATCACCCGCAATGAGCGCCATGCCCATCGTGCGAGCCGCCCGCTTGTGCGGGTCCGACAGGTAATTTCGGGCGGGGTGTTTGATTGGCTTATTCATGCGCCGCACCCATTACAAATGGGGTGACAGGCGAATCCGCCTCGTCTAGTGTTATGAGGAAGCTGCCCTGCTTCTTAATGATTTGAACCTCGGTTGAGCCTGCCAGCTCACCGGGGTTTTTATTTGCGCGGGGTGGTTCTAGGAACGAATTTCCGCTATATTCAGTGGTATCAGGTTCGGTAGCTGTTCCGGCTTTGTCTTGATACCTTTTCAAGCCTTGTGCTTTGATTTCGTTAGGAAAGGCGCAGGATTGCAAATCCGTGTACAGGAGTTCGATTCTCCTACTCGCCTCCACACTCCTACAATTAGTATATACGTTTAAAACCAAGTACGTTCACGCCTGATGCACCTCGAAAGCCCTAGGATTGCCTCGTTTCACGCTTAAATCGCCCCGGGGATACGCCGAACTCACGGCGGAATGCGCGGGTGAAGTGGGCTTGATCCTTAAATCCGAAATCTAGAGCCAAGCCCGCCAGGTTGTCTGCCGCGCCGGACTTGCTTTCGAGAATCTGTCGACACGAGTGCAATCTCAAGCTGCGGATATAGGCCGCAGGTGTCGCGCCCGTGACGGCAAAGGCATTATACAGGCTACGGCGGGATACCCCGAATTCACTGGCTAGTTTTTCCGGCGTCAAATCAGGGGTCGCCTGAAGGCTGAGAATCTTCTGACGCCATGCGCTGGGAAGCTGTGTGACATCCAGATCCATTTTGAATGGCAATTCCAACGGCGTGCTATGTTGCGTCAACAGCCTGCTGGCGAGCTGGCTGGCGCATTCCATAATGTGGGCGCCGTCATCGCTGGGCTCGGGGTCTGACAGCAGTGCCAGCAGCATAGATTTCAGGGCGTTCATGCCCGTAGATGACTGAACATGGCCGTCCGGCTCACTGACCAGCACCCGATCCGAAAATGCTTGCGAGGATCGTGAAAAACCTAAAACCAGAAGCTTGAAATCACCGCTGACCTGAAACTTATACGGCGTCGATATATCGTAAAGCCCCACATCCCCCTGCTGCAAAGTGACGGAGCGGCCTGCCTGTTCGATGTCGCTGCGGCCGCCGATCTGCCAGACCAGCTTACAAATATCTTCGTTGGATTTATCGTCGACAATGTCGCCAGTACGCTCTGCCGTCAGTGGACTGACGGAAAGGAATGCTGATGAGGCGGACGGGGCGCGGCACGAGGCGATGCCTCCGTGAAACGAGGTGCTCTGCGATGTCATATCCAGACGGGCCAAGCTGGACTCAAGCTCACGCGCGAACGACTTCACATTATCGGTTTGAACGTGGAATCTGGGCGAACCACTGTCCGAAATCTCAGTAAATGGCTGATTAACCACTATAAATTCCCCCTCACCACTATGCTATGGGAAAACCGGATCGCAGGCAAGAAGCTGCCTTTGCACGCCGTTGCGGCACTTATGCCCAATGATGATGCACGCAATGGCATAAAAATATGCACGGATCGACAATACGCAGGGTTAATTTTCACGGCAGAATCGCGGTTCAAGTTTCCGTCAGACTACAAACGACTGAAACACCCAAGGGAGAACGGCATGAAAAATTCAAGTGAGCAAAAGCTTCACCGCGACTTCAATGCAGGTAAGATTTCACGGCGTGGATTCATACGTCGTGCGGCCGCGCTCGGCATTGCAGCGCAGGCGCCTCTGTTTCTAGGCGCTGCCCACGCGCAAACAACATCGTCCGAGGAATACGACTATATCATCATCGGCGCTGGTTCCGCCGGCTGTGCCGTGGCGGCCCGCCTGTCAGAGGACCCGGCCAACAAGGTTCTGGTGCTTGAGGCTGGCCCCGCAGATACGAACCAGTACATCCACATACCCGCGACATTCCCGCTGCTGTTCAAGAGCGAGCTGGACTGGGATTACACATCAGAGCCACAGACCAAGCTGGACGGCGGCACGCTGTACATGCCCCGCGGCAAAGTGTTTGGCGGCTGCTCATCCATCAACGCGATGATTTATCAGCGCGGCCATACTTCCACCTACGACACTTGGGGTCAAACCAACCCCGGCTGGAGCTATGACGACCTGCTGCCGCTCTTCAAAAAATCCGAGACCAACTCGCGCGGCGCATCCGATACGCACGGCGCTGAAGGCCCTCTGAGCGTTACCGATTTGAACGATCCAAATCCCATCACCCTGGCAATGGTTCAGGGCGCGGGTGAGGCTGGCTATACCCTGAACGGGGACTTTAACGACGGCGACCAAGAGGGCTTCGGCATGTATCAGGTGACGCAGAAGGACGGCTATCGTGCCTCCACTGCCGTCAGCTATCTGCACCCCGCGATTGAAGCTGGCCGTCTGACCGCGCAAGCCGACGCCTTGGTCACACGTATCGAGGTGAGCGACGGTCGTGCGACTGGCGTTACGTTCCAGGCGGATGGCGGCACGCACACGGTTACCGCGCGCAAGGAAATCATCTTGTCTGGCGGTTCGTTCAACTCCCCTCACATCCTGATGGTATCGGGCATTGGACCCAAGGCGCATCTGGAGGAGCACGGCATCGACGTTGTTCACGACCTGCCGGGCGTCGGTCAGAACTTGCAAGAGCACTACATGATGCCGGTCGTTTACACCTGCACCCAGCCCATCAGCCTGACCCACGCCGGAACCGAGGCGCAAGGCGCGCTGTTCGCTGAGGGCAAGGGTCTGCTGACATCCAATATCGGTGAGGGCGGTGGCTTCCTGACGATCAATTCCGATGCACCCGCGCCCGACCTGCAATTCCATTTCGTTCCCGGATATTTCGTTCTGGACGGCGCTGGAAACCCCACAGACGGCTCAGACGGCATGACCATCCTGCCCTCCTTGGTGCAAAGCAAAGGCATCGGCTCCGTCGAACTGGTCTCCGCTGACCCTACGGTTAAGCCCAAGGTCAATCCCAACATCTTCCAGAATGACGGTGACTACGACATCCTGATTGAAGGCGTCAAAATCGCGCGTGAAATCTTCGCTTCGACTGCAATGGACGAATTCCGGGGTGAGGAATTTCTGCCCGGTCCCGAGGTTCAAAGCGATGAGGACCTAAAAGCCTACATCAACACCTACATCCAGACGATCTATCACCCCGTTGGAACGTGTAAGATGGGCGACGATGATATGGCTGTTGTCGATCACGAGCTGCGGGTCCACGGCCTACAGGGCCTGCGAATTGCAGATGCGTCGATCATGCCGACAATCGTGAACGCAAACACGAACGCACCGTCGATCATGATTGGTGAGAAATGCGCGGATCTGATCCGCTCCGCATAACGACCTGAACTTACGCCGCATTTCCCTTGGGGGGTGCGGCGTCCTACATGTGCCCCATCGCGTTGACGGCGGCGCCAGTCCGCTGTGCAGCCGACGAACGTAGATAGCACATATTCAGCAATTTTCGGGGACTGCTGGCTGACACTCCTAGCCTCCCCCAACAAACACAGGGAGTTCCTTCATGCAGGGGCAAATGATGGAAATGCCACTGACCATTGGCAGCCTTATTCAACACGCAGAACGCTATCACACGAAAACTGAGATCGTTTCGGTCGAAACCTCGGGTGAGCGGACAACGACGAACTGGGGCGCGGTTGGCACCAATGCACGTCGTTTGGCCTCAGCCTTGCGCAAACTGGACGTGGGTGACGGGGATCGCTGTGCGACGATCGCGTGGAACAACCGCCGCCACTTGGAAATCTATTTTGGCGTGTCCGGCGGCGGCATGGTGTGCCACACGATTAACCCGCGCCTTGCGCCCGAGCAATTGGTTTTCGTTGCGGATGACGCCGAAGATCAGGTGATGTTTTTCGAGCAAACCTTTCTGCCATTGGTTGCGAAAATTCACACACAGCTGAAAACGGTGAAGCACTTCGTTCTGATGGGCCCGCGCGACGACGCAGCGGCCGATCAAATCGACGGGCTGATATTCTATGATGAACTACTGGAAACGGGCGATGCCACCGCGCAGTGGCCAGAGGTGGATGAATCCTCTGCCTCCAGCCTGTGCTACACATCCGGCACGACGGGCAATCCGAAGGGCGTGCTGTATTCGCACCGCTCAACTGTGCTCCACACTTTGGTCGGCAACCAGCCCGACGGCATTGCGATCTCGGCGCAGGACACTGTTTTGCCAGTCGTGCCGATGTTCCACGTCAACGCATGGGGCGTTCCCTACATCGCGGCGGCGAACGGGTGCAAATTGGTTCTGCCGGGACCGAATCTGGACGGCAAGAGCATTTTGAACCTCATCGACGAGACGGAAACAACGCTGGCTTTGGGCGTTCCAACAATCTGGATGAACTTGCTGTCCGCGCTGGATGCCTCGGATTCCAAGATGCCCAGTCTGACCCGCACCGTCGTTGGCGGTGCTCCCCTGCCCCCATCAATGATCCCGAAATTCGCCGCATATGGTGTGGAGCTTTTGCACGCATGGGGCATGACCGAAACATCGCCCGTGGCCACATTGAACCAGTTCCTGCAACGCCACAGCGCGCTGTCGGATGAGGATAAGACAACACTGCGTACAGGTCAGGGCCGCCCCATGTTCGGCGTCGATCTGCGCCTTCTGGATGAAAACGGCGATCTGCTGCCGCATGACGGGAAAACGCAAGGCGACCTGCAAGTGCGCGGTCACTGGGTCGTCAAACGCTATTTCGGCAAGGATACTGACGCCCTGACCGATGATGGCTGGTTTGATACAGGTGATGTGTCCACGATTGATGCCGACGGCTACATGGTTATTCGTGACCGCTCTAAGGACATTATCAAGTCCGGCGGCGAATGGATTTCCACGGTTGAGCTTGAGAACATCGCAATCGCCCATCCCCAAATCGCCAACGCTGCCGCCATCGCAGCGCGCCACAAACTGTGGGATGAACGTCCGGTCGTGATAGCCATTAAAGCACCCGACGCCACCGTGACGGAGGCGGAGTTGATTGCGTTTTACAAGGGCAAGATTCCGTCGTGGCAAACGCCCGACGCAATAATCTTCGTTGATGCTCTCCCCATGGGTGCGACCGGAAAAATCCAGAAGAACGAGCTGCGCAAACAGTTTGGCGATCATCTGATTGAGGGAGCTGAAGGCGATGCTTAATCCGCAGCCACACGATACCACCCCCCCGAATATCGAGTTGGACACCGCGCTAGCCGAACTCAGCGCGGCCAAGGATAGCTGGGCACGCACCAGCATCGCGGACCGGATCGCGCTACTCACGCAGATCAAGGATCAGCTGCTGCCAGTTTCACAGGATTGGGCAGAAACGGCGGGCCGCATGAAGGGCATCCCCGAGGGGTCCGCGCTGGTGGGTGAGGAGTGGATCTCCGGTCCCTACACCGTCATGTCAGCCTGCAACGGCCTGCTGCAAACCCTGTCGCACATGGAGGGTAAGACCTTCCTAAACTCACTGAAAAAGCGTGAGACGGCCAGCGGTCAAACGGCGGTGCGCGTTCTGCCCCACTCGATCTGGGATCACCTGCTGCTGTCCGGTGTCTCCGCCGAGGTGTGGATGGAAAAGGGCGTCACGGCTGACAACCTGCCACAGCACACAGCGGAGGCTTACGGCAGCCCCGCAAGCGAGCGTGAGGGCAAGGTCGCGCTGGTCCTTGGCGCAGGCAACATCGCGGCCATCGCGCCGCTGGACGTGCTGCAAAAGCTGTTCAACGAACATCAGGTCACCATCCTGAAGATGAATCCGGTGAACGAATATCTGGCGGAATACCTGACGGCGGCGTTCAAACCGCTGATCGACATCAATGTGCTGCGCATCGTAAAGGGCGGCGCGGATGTCGGTGCCTATCTGTGTGAGCATGCCAGCGTCGATGAAATCCACATCACCGGCTCGGGCGCATCCCATGACACGATCGTTTGGGGCCGTGGTGAAGAAGGCATTCGCAACAAAACCGCCGGAACGCCAAAGCTGACGAAACGCATCACGTCAGAGCTGGGAGCGGTCTGCCCTACGATCGTTGTACCCGGCCCTTGGACCGCTGCTGATCTGAGGTTTCAGGCTGAAAACATCGCTACGCAAAAAATGCACAACTCAGGCTTTAACTGTGTTGCGTGCCAAATGCTGATCCTGCCCAAAAACTGGCAGAAAAAGCAGGAGCTTCTGGACACCATCGAAACGGTGATCGGCGGCCTTGATCCGCGACAGCCCTATTATCCGGGTGCGTCAGATCGCATGTCCAAATTTGAGGCCAATGCAGACAATGTCGTCAAGTTCGACCGTGGATCAGTGCCGGCATGCTTGGTCGGCACTGACACCGATGCCTCGGGAGAGATGTATCGCAACGAGGAGGTCTTTGCCCCTGCCCTCACCACGCATGAAATCGCCAAGACTGATCCAGAGGCGTACCTGCGCGCCGCGATCAAATTTGCGAATGACAATCTGTACGGCACCTTGGGCAGCAATATCGTCATCCACCCCAAGACGATCAAACAGATCGGCAAAAAGCGGTTCGAGCAAATTCTTGCCGAATTCCGGTATGGTACGATTGCGATCAATACGTGGAGCGGTCTGGGGTTCCTGACCACTGCCTGCCCGTGGGGCGCGTTCCCCGGTCATACGCTAACAGACGTTCAGAGCGGCATCGGCTTTGCGCATAACACCTACATGTTCGACAAGCCCGAGCGGGTGATCGTGCGGGCCCCGTGGCGCCCGTTCCCGCGCAACCTATTGTCCGGCGAAATGACCTTGCTGCCACGGCCACCGTGGTTCGTAACCAATAAAAAGCAGCACAAGGTCGGGATGTTGTTGACGCGCTTTCAGCACAGGCCCAGCTTTTTGAAGCTGCCGCGCATCTTCCTCAACGCGCTTCTCGGCTAAGCTGGTGGAGCGCCCCTGCGGGGGCGCTCCAACTCGCTAATTGCGTCGACCACGCATGGTCACACGCAGCAGTGACTTACGCCATATCCAGTGCTTCGCGGTACAGTTGCAGTACGGCCTCTTCTTCGCTGATCTCTTGCGGGTCTTTCGCACGCAATGCGATCAGCTTGCGCAGTGCCTTGGTGTCGTACCCACGGCCCTTCGCCTCAGCCATCACTTCTTTTTGCTGGTCTGCAACGACCTTCTTTTCCTCGTTCAACCGTTCCATACGCTCCACGAAGGAGCGCAGTTCGCCTACGGTAATCCGATACTGAGAGGTCGGGCTGTTGTCGTCGTCGGTCACGTCCATAATCGGTCCTCGCAGGTCATCAGGGGAAACGCGCGGACCATACGCACGACCCGCGACTTCGTCCAGCGCACTTGCGCGTTGCCAAGGGACGCCTTACGCCCAGTCGCGAAACCGAACCACGAGGACCGCCATGAATATTCTGATCATCATCGGAGCCGTCACAACCATTTTGGGCATAGCGGGCCTCGCTTATTGCATCCGCGAGGCCGCACGCGTGCGCAGCGGCAGCGTTCCTGCCGATCAGACCACGGAAAAGTTGCGGGGTCTGATCGCGATCAATTTGGCCGCAGTTGGTGTCGCTTCCATCGGCCTTGGCATGGTGATCGTCGGTGTAATCCTGTAACGACGATCCGCCTAGTTCGACATGGTCGCGATCCAGCGGATCATCTGATCCGTGACTGGCACAGTCTGGCCGGGCGACTGGATGTCACCGGCGATGACATGATTGTAGGGATCGTCACCGGCCGCCATTTGCGGATTATAGATTTCCACCGGTCCGCCCCACGCATCTGCGACCTCACGCGTGACGCTTTGATCAATGACACTGTCGTCATCCGAGAAGATGAACAGCGCAGGCACATCGGTTTGCTCAAAGGGCAGCAGGCCCGCAGCCTGCACAGAGGCCGCCATAGGCAGCAGCGCCAACGTACTGTAGCTGGTTGTCCAGAACTGGCCGTGCAGCTCATTGGAAGGCTCAAAGGAGCGCTCTGCCCCTGCAACGGTTGGCAGCCAATACCGTGCCAGTGGCAGGGTCAGCAGCCCGGACGCCGCGTTTGCGACCTTGAAGTTCGGGGAAACGAAGATCGCGCCAGCCACCTCCTGCTCGATCCGCCCGTCAAACATACCCAACGCCGCAACCGTCGCCCCCGTAGATGTGCCAATGACGATAACCCGCTCACCCAAGCGCGACCCGATAGCGACCGCCTCGGCGTAATCATCCACCCATGCGGTGACAGACCCGTCCAGCATCCCGTCTGATCCGCGCCCGTGCCCTGCAAAGCGGACGTAGTACAGGTTCGCACCCAGCGCCTCGGCCACGTTGTCTGTGACGGGGCGGATTTCCTCGGACGTGGCAGAAAAGCCGTGCAGGTAAACAATGGAATATGTTGTCCGCACACCCGGCGCACCCGCCCAGACGATGCGCTTCTCTACTCCGGGAATGATGTCGTTAAGCCGTGCCTCACGTGCGGACAGGTACAGGTCCAGATCATCGCCCAAATTCGCCTCGGCAAATGTAATGGGTCCCTCAACGGGTTCACGCGGGCCGAAAAGCAGTAGGCCAGTAATCGCCACAGCGAATACGATGAAAATCGCGGCAATAATACGCATGTCCGTTCCCTTGTATTTTGTTTGACGCAAAGCCTAGTGAGGCCACATCAGCAATCAAAGCTGATTGTCACATATCGCCACGTCAGGCGACATCTATGGGGACCAACATGGCAACTATTCTGATTACAGGCGCAAGCCGTGGCATCGGCGCTGAAATGGCCCGTCAGGCCGCTGCACGGGGCGACAAAGTCATCGCAACCATGCGCGAGCCCGCAACCGCAGAGCTGCCCGACGAAATTGAGCGCCATAAGCTCGACGTAAAATCCGAGGCTGGACAGTTACAGCTGGCGCTGGAACTGGGCAGCCGCCCGATTGATCTGCTGATTTGCAATGCAGGCGTTTTTCAGGGCCGTGGTGGTATCAACGACGCGGACCTGAATTTCACCGCGTGGGAAAACACCCTGATGACAAATGTGGCCGGTGTATTTTTCACCATCCGCAGCTTTTTGCCCAACTTGCACGCCGCGCAAGCCGCGACTGGCAACGCCAGAATCGCTGTGATTTCGTCCCAAATGGGTTCGAGCGAAAAGGCCGACGGCCAGCACTACGCCTATCGTGCATCGAAAGCCGCTGCATCCAACTTGGTGTTCAACCTCGCCCACGATCTAAAGGCCGATAATATCGCAGTTGGCGCATATCACCCCGGCTGGGTGCAGACCGGAATGGGCGGCGACACTGCCGACGTAACCGCCGCCGACAGTGCATCTGGTCTGCTGAGCGAATTTGACGCCCTGACGATGCAACGCTCGGGCTGTTTTCGCACTTGGGATGGCAAAGATCACCCCAAGTAGCCTAGGCAATATCAGCCACGGTTTGGTTGATTAGGTTGAGGCATTCCGGCGTACTGAACCGATGATCTGCGCCTTTCACGAAAGTCAGGCGCAGATCATCGCAGATCGCGTGCTCCATCAACTTTAGCGGCCGCGACATATCCACATCAACATCGGCTGTTCCGTGCAGCAGTCGCACTGGGAATGGCAGCGGCAGTGGATCGCGCAACACCAGTTGGGTGCGTCCGTTCTCGATCAAGTTGCGGGTAATGACATAAGGTCCATCGTCGTATTCACTGGGCAGCTCTACCCGACCCGCCTGCATCAACGCGGTTCGCTGTGCGTCGTTGAAACCGGCCCACATGGAATCCTCAGTGAAATCGGGCGCAGCAGCAATTCCGACGAGGCCTGCAATGCGCTGCGGCATCCGCTTGGCCAACAGCAGTGATATCCAGCCGCCCATAGACGAACCGACGAGGATTTGCGGCCCGTCTGTCAACGCCTCTACTGCATCGGTCGCGTCCTGCGCCCAATCCCCAATGCTGCCATTTTCAAATTCGCCGGAACTGTCGCCATGCCCCGTATAATCCAAGCGTAGAAAGGCGCGCCCATTTGCGCGGGCGAAATCCTCCAACGCGACAGCCTTCGTGCCGCCCATATCCGAGCGGAAACCGCCTAGAAACACGATACCGGGCTTGTCCGCCCCCGCGCGCTCAGCCATTGTACGATGATAGGCGATTTTCCGCCGCTCATCCGGTGCGAATACCTTAAAGGACGCCATGACCAGCTCCGATCTAAATAATGACTTTGAGTCTAATCCTGACCGTCGATTGACCGTCCTGCAACTGGTTCCGTCACTGGAAACCGGCGGAGTCGAGCGGGGCGCGATTGAAATCGTGCGTGCGTTGACCGCTGCCGGGCATCGCGCCCTGGTCGTGAGTTCAGGCGGGCGGATGGAGCCACAATTGCGCCGCGCTGGTGGTGAGCTTATCAAAATGGACATCGGGGCGAAAAATCCGCTCTCGATCCGGCGCAATGCGCGCGCCCTGCAAAAGATCATTCTGGCTGAGGGTGTGGACATCGTTCACGCCCGCTCCCGCGCTCCGGCCTGGGCTGGCTGGTTTGCGACGAAGGCGACAGCTACACCCTTTATTACCACCTATCACGGCGTGTATAATGAGGGCGGCGTGCCACTAAAGCGCTGGTACAACTCAGTCATGGCACGCGGAAACCCCGTTATCGCTGTGTCCGAGCATGTTGCGCGCATCGTGCATGAACGTCACGACGTTCCCACCTCAAACATTGTTACGATTCATCGCGGTGCCGACATCCAGACCTTCGCTGAGGAGGCCGTGACCAGCGAGCGGACAGTAAGCCTCGCTCAGGCGTGGGGTGTTATTGAAGATCCCCGCCCTATCGTGATGCTGCCCGGCCGCCTGACCCGCTGGAAAGGCGCCGAGGATTTGATCGCCGCCGCTGGGCTGCTGAAACAGCGCGACGCGGCCTTTGATATGCAAATCGTTCTCGTCGGAGATGATGGCGGCTCGGGCTATGGTTCGACGCTAGAGCATGCAGTGCAAAACGCCGACCTTAGCGGATCGGTCCGCATGGTTGGTCACTGCGCCGATATGGAGGCAGCCTACAAGCTCAGCGCGGTTGTGGTCAGCGCCAGTCGCGATCCCGAGGCATTCGGCCGCGTCGCGGTTGAGGCGCAGGCGATGGGCCGCCCCGTTATCGCGACCGCACATGGTGGCAGCGTAGAAACCATCGAGCATGGTGTGACCGGCTGGCTATACCCATCAGGCGATGTGACCGCGTTGGCCGATGCGATCGAGACTGCACTCGCATTGGACGATAGCGCCCGCGCGCACATGAGCCTTGCTGCGCGCGCCCGCATCCGATCCCGCTTCACCGTGGAAATGATGCAAAAGGCCACGCTGGCAGTTTACGAGAGCGTTCGCCGCTAGAGCCACTCGCCTTGACCCCCCTGCCCGCGTCCCGCATACCCTCTGAACATATAACCGCAGCCGGGCGCACTCGTTGGCGCCAAACCGAGGAGGCCCCCGATGGCCCAGATCACAATCACCCTGCCCGATGGCGCACAGCGACAGTACGAGGCCGGCGTAACCGGGGGTGAGGTTGCTGCAGACATCTCAAAATCTCTGGGTAAACAGGCCATCGCCTGCACTGTAGATGGCGAATTCCGCGACCTGAGCCGTACCATTGATGCGGACGCCGCATTGGCTATTCACACCGTGAAGGACGAGGCGCAGGCGCTGGAACTGATCCGTCACGATTCAGCACACATCATGGCACGCGCAGTGCAGGAGATGTGGCCAGACGTGAAGGTCACTATTGGACCCGTCATCGCCAACGGCTGGTATTACGATTTCGATCGTGAGGAGCCCTTCACCACTGAAGACCTCGAAGCTATCGAAAAGAAGATGCGCGACATTATCGCCCTGCGCGACCCTGTGCGCACCGAAACATGGGACCGCGCCCGCGCTATTGCACACTACGAGGCCGCGAACGAACCGTTCAAGGTTGAGCTGATCAATTCAATCCCCGAGGGTGAAGATCTGCGGATGTATTGGCACGGCGATTGGCAGGATTTGTGCCGTGGTCCACACCTCGCCCACACAGGTCAGGTGCCCGCCGACGCATTCAAGCTGACCCGCGTATCCGGTGCCTACTGGCGCGGTGATGCAAAGAACAAACAACTTCAGCGGATCTACGGCGTTGCCTTTCGCACACGGCAGGAACTGAAGGATCACCTTCAACAGGTTGAGGAAGCGGCGAAGCGTGATCACCGCCGTCTGGCCAAGGAAATGGACCTGTTCCACCTGCAAGAAGAAGCACCCGGAATGGTATTCTGGCACCCCAATGGCTGGACAATCTACCGCGCGCTTGAGGATTACATGCGCCGTCGTCAGACGGAGGATGGCTACAAGGAAATCCGTACTCCTCAGGTTGTAGACCGCAAGTTGTGGGAGGCTTCGGGTCACTGGGACAAGTACCGCGAAAACATGTTCATCACTGAGATTGATGAGGAACATGCCAACGAAAAGCGGACAAACGCGCTAAAGCCCATGAACTGCCCCTGCCACGTGCAGATTTATAACCAAGGCCTGAAATCCTATCGCGACCTGCCATTGCGACTGGCGGAGTTCGGCTCGTGCCACCGCTACGAGGCGTCCGGCGCGATGCACGGCCTGATGCGTGTGCGCGGCTTCGTTCAGGACGACGCGCACATTTTCTGCACGAAGGAACAGATCGAGGCGGAATGCGCCAAGTTCATCCAGCTGCTCAGCCGCGTTTATAAGGATTTGGGCTTCGAAGATTTCAAGATCATGTTCTCCACCCGCCCTGACCAGCGTATCGGCACGGATGAGGAATGGGATGTGACAGAGGGTGCGCTGGAAGCAGCGATCAAATCCATCGGTATGGATTACGAAGTTGATCCAGGTGAGGGTGCATTTTACGGCCCCAAACTTGATTTCAAGCTGACCGACGCGATTGGCCGTGAATGGCAGTGCGGCACGTTCCAAGTGGACAGCCAACTGCCCGATCGCCTTGGCGCGGAATATGTGGGTGAGGATAGCGACAAGCATCGCCCCTTCATGCTGCACCGAGCGGTGCTCGGCTCCTTCGAGCGGTTTATCGGCATTCTGATCGAAAACTACGCGGGCAAGCTACCATTCTGGCTAGCCCCACGTCAGGTCGTTGTCGCCTCCATCGTGTCGGACGCGGATGATTTCGTGAACGAAACGGTTGAGATGTTGCGCAAGCAAGGCATCCGTGCCGAGGCTGACACCCGCAACGAGAAGATCAACTACAAGGTTCGGGAACATTCGCTGGGCAAGGTTCCCGTCATCCTCGCCGTGGGTCGGCAGGAGGTCGAGAACGGCACCGTTTCCATGCGACGACTGGGTGAAAAGCAATCCGTCGTCTCGCCGCGTGAGGATGTGGTCGCCACGCTAATGAACGAGGCGCTGGCACCCGATTTGGCCAACCAGTGATCGGCTGGGGTGGCGGGCATATAACCGCCGCCCCCAACCTACTAGATGGATCCGCTTTGTAGAAACTGCGTCAGACCGATAACCGTCAATATCTGGCCGGCCAGATACGTGAACCAAATCAGAGGACTAGAGAGACGCCGCAGTGGCGCGTCCTCCTCTAGCAAAAACATTTCCAGCCCTAGCACCAGAGCAGATATCAAGAATAACGTCGTCGTATAGGCAATTATGATCATTGCGCCGCCGACCATCTGCCCAATGGAAAACTGCATCAGCACAATGCCTGTATGCAGCACACCAACCAGCCAATGACCTGAGAGCGACTCCCAACATACGAAAATGACCGCTACAGAACAAACTGTTGCCAAGATGATCGCGGGACCGACCTCCATCAAAGGCCGATTTGCGAGGATAGAGTACTCGATCAAATACAGGGCGTGAAACGCAAAAAATGCTGTAGCGCTCGCTGTGATCCACCGCAACTCACCACGACTAACTGCAATATCTCCGATTGCGGCGAACCCCAGCGCGATAACAACAATGCTCGGCGCACCAAGCAGGATCGCCCAGATAATGATCGACACCATCGAAGTCGCTTTTGTCAGGGTCCGGGTCCACGAAGTTTGCCTCCACGACTTTAACAAGCCGTAATCAAGGCCAGCCCCAATGCCGATTACTAGAAATAGCAGCTCCATGGCTTCCTCTCCTTCAGATTCCGCCAATCATCATCAGCACCAAGCCTGCGTAATAGAGGACCCAAATCACAGGGCCAACGATCAGCAAAAATTTATAGCGGTCCGCGAACAGGATCAGCTCAAACCCGAGTAATATCAGAGACACTAAATAAAGCGCGATGCCCGTCATCAAATACGGTCGATCCGGCGACGCCCCAAGACCCAAAGTTAGGAGCGCAAGCGAGGTAACAAAGTAAGGCAGCAGCAAGATGACGCGCCGCCCGAAATGCGGAAGGATCATAACAAAGAAACCACCTGCGATTCCAAACACGCCGAGAATCGCAACCATCGGCGCATCGATTCCACGCCACAAAACTGCCGCAAACCAGATGCAAACCAGCACCTGCATTCCCCCCGATGCGATGATGGCAATCGCCAGTGATCGCTCACTGCGATAGCTTTTGAAATAGTCCCCCACTGCCGCGAGCAGCAGTGCTATGCAAAATATCAATGACACGCCACCCGCCCACGCTGCGACGGCCAGTGCCGCCGTGGCTGTGGTCTTGCTAAGCCTGCGTGACAGTGAAACTGCGCGGAGTTGGAAATACGCCACATAGGTCAGCGAACTGGCGATAGATATCACCAGAGCCGCCATTGCGAGGGCATTAAAGTCATACATCGGCCTATTATGCCCCTCGCCCAAATGAACGCTACGAATTATGTCGTGAAAGCCACGAAAAACATCAGCAAAGACAGGTAGTATGACGCCCAAATAATATGCGCACCTACCCGAAACTCCAGCGAACCCGACTTGAGAACAAAGAACTCAAGCGACATAAGCACCTGAGCAAGCAGGTAAAAAAACATCCCCACAACTGCCAATTGACCATGAGTGGTTGTACCAAGCGCCATGTATGTGACCGCAACGACTCCCATCGAATATCCGATGATCATGAATCGCGTGCGCGCCAGTCGATCCCAGATCATCATAAAAAACCCGATCCAGATACCGGAAAGGCCCAATACGGCAATCAGCGGTGCCTCCATTCCGGTCCACGCAGAAAAAAGCGTGAGACACAAGAAAACCTGCGCTAGCACACCTGTCACGATGGCTAGATAGAACCCTTGGTCATCCTCACGCGATAAATACGCATCCGAAATTCCTGCCGTCATGAAAAAGAATACCAGAGTTATCGGTGCATCATCAATCGACGCCAGCGCAAGCGCGCCAGCCGCTGTCACCTTGATCAACGTGCGTTTTCGCCCTGGCAACATAAGCCGATATCGCAGCGAATAGCTGACGGCCGCTGCCACGGAAATGGCGATCAAAATTGCTTGTACGATCACCAATGCCCCCCGACATAATCCCTTAAAGCTATATCCACTATTGACCAAATGCCCAATAGGCTCCACTTAAGTTTTCTGTTGCTGTTAAATCTGCGTGCTTGCAAAGCCTGTGCGCCGAGGCAATTTTTTGATATATACGATCTGTCACCACAGAAGGACGAGAAGACCATAGCCAGAAGACCGCACAATGCGCCCCCCACCCGCGACACGGGACCCCGTGTCAACGACCGTATCCGCTCAAACGAGATTCGCCTGATTGGCGCTGACGGAGAACAGGTCGGCGTCGTAACTCCTCGCCGTGGCATTGAGCTGGCCGAGGAAGCAGGACTCGACCTTGTCGAGATCTCTCCGAACGCTGAGCCGCCCGTTTGTAAAATCATGGATTTCGGCAAGTTCAAATATGAACAGCAGAAGCGTGAATCCGAGGCGCGGAAAAAGCAAAAGACGATCGAGGTGAAGGAGGTGAAGTTCCGCCCCAACACCGATACCAACGATTACGACGTCAAAATGCGCAACGTGATGAAGTTCCTCGAGGGCGGTGACAAGGTTAAGGTCACACTACGTTTTCGCGGACGTGAGATGGCGCACCAGGATTTGGGTCGCATCCTTCTGAACCGCGTTGCTGATGATGTCGTCGGTACAGGAAAGATCGACAACATGCCCCGCGTCGAGGGACGCCAGATGGTTATGATGATCTCGCCAGTTAAGACCTGACATTCTGGCATTTTGCGAATTATAATGTGAGAGGCGGCGCAGTTGCGTCGCCTTTTTTCGTTGATCTTGAGCGATTTAGCCTGATGGTCATACTAACCCCGAGTGCACTCGCGCGCAGAAGGCATCCATTGCATGACATTCCGTGACCGCCTGACTGACATTTTCCATTATCTGTCCAACGGCATCCTGCGCGTACTTGGGCGTGTAATACTGATGTTTCCGTATTCCAAGCGGTTAAAAATCGGATCGTGGATTGGGCGCAATATTCTGGTGCGAATACCAGCTGCGTCGAAACGCATTAATCAAAACCTCGATCGCATTTTGCCTGACTTGACCACAACGCAGCGCGCCAAACTTATCACCGGCGTCGGAGATAATTTCGGGCGTGTCCTCGTCGAGGAAATGATGATGCCTGATGTGATTGCTGATCCATCACGGTTTCGTGCCACAGGTGCCGGGTTAGATGCGT
>Ga0209309_10001383_pt1 | contig 24491 bp, 19 predicted proteins | sample COGITO_mtgs_1204_2_FD_184807 | JGI IMG/M metagenome (GOLD analysis project Ga0209309, IMG submission 184807) | Pelagic marine microbial communities from North Sea - COGITO_mtgs_120412 (SPAdes) (version 2) | ecosystem: Environmental > Aquatic > Marine > Epipelagic ... | reverse complement strand
ATCAGTTGATTTGGACGGCGGATCAAATCACCTGGTTGGTTGATGATATCCCCTACTTTAGCTATGTCCGTGAATCGCAGGATTGGGCGGCGTGGCCTTTTTCAGAGCCTTTTCATTTGATTTTAAACCTAGCTATGGGTGGAAACTGGGGGCGCGCCGGTGGGCCAATCGACAATCGCGCGTTGCCTGCTCGAATGGAAGTGGATTATGTGCGGGTTTATGCGTCCGAGCCGGATGGTTCGAAGTCTTTGGCGCCCGAATGAGCCCGGTCTGACTGGGCGCAAATTGCCCGGCCTAACCTGGCCCGCTGTGCAGCAGATTAGCGCTGGCTTAGATTAAGGAATTCCGCCCTAAAACGGCGCGCCCGAGGCCAAGGATGATCAGGGTTTTTCGATACAGGCCCGCTGTTTTCGGGGTCTTGGCGGCGAATTTTGTATTTCCGAGCTAGCCATTCCGTCTCACCGCATATATCTCCCTATTCACCGTTTTAGGCTGGAGGTGGTGCGTTCTGCCAAAGAGAATGAAATTGTAAAAAATTTTAACGGGCAAGGTGTGCCCGCCGCAAACGTTAAGGTAGGGGAACTCATGTATCAGCAACAAAGACAAAATTTGTGGGGAGGTCTTTCTCACCTTTGGGAAAACAATGGCCTGATTGCTGCGCTATCTTTAGCAGGTTTGTTGACGCTATCGGCTTGTGGCGGTAGCAGTAACACGATCACAGAGAACGATCTTGCTGATTCTGGAGCAGATGGTGTCGCGCCAACGTTAACCGAGGTGGCGATTTACAACGGCGCTGATTTATCTGACTCGGTGGCCCTTGGAGAGGAGGTTCTGGTTGCCTTCACCGCGAGCGAAGCGTTAATGAAGCCTAGTGTGACCATTAATGGCGTGGCCGCAGACGTGGAAGACTTTACCGATACCGGGACAAATAACCTTAAATTTAAAGCCACACGAGCGATGACAGCAGATGATCCGGAAGGGGTCGTCACGTTTTCAATTACCTTCACGGATCGAAGCGGCGAAGCAGGTGCTCCGGTTTCATCCACAACAGACGACACATCCGTGACATATTGTGTCGAAGGATGTGCCGCAAGCTGCGAAGCACCAGAGGCGACAATATTCGATTTTGAAGACATGGATACGCCTAGAGTTTTTGCAGATTTTGGCCCTGATGGAACAGCCCGAACAGCGGCACTGTCGGCAGTCGTGCCTGATCCAACTGATGGATCAAACAGCGTTGTTGCCTCAGAAAAAGATGCTGCTGCCGAGGTATGGGGTGGTTCATGGGTGGTAGAAGGAACTGAAGCAGAGCCCTTGAAGGCCTTGATGCTGACCGAGGGTGACCCCCTTGTCAGTATTCGATTTTGGAGTCCGGCTGCTGGTAAGACCGTGAAAATGAAGCTTGAAGTCGCGGACAACGGTAGTGTTTTCGTTGAAGCGGATGCCACAACCACGGTCGTTGGTGATTGGGAAACGCTGACCTTTGATTTCGCGAATCCAGCAGCAGGTAGTATTGATCCCTTCGCCGAGTACGGCAAAATTGTCATTTTTTACGATTTTGGTACGGCTGGTGTTGGTGAGGCAGTCGCTTTCTATTGGGATGATGTGACTCAGGGCGGCGTCGGTTTTGACCCAGACAGTTGCGGGAACGAAGTAGAGCAGTCGGTTTTAGATTTCGATGACGCAACGGCAACCTTCGTTTTTGCAGACTTTGGTCCTGACGCCGGTGGTGGTCGAGGCGCGGCGGAATCAATGGTGGTGGCAGATCCAGAAGATGCAACCAATTCAGTTGTTGCGTCTCAAAAGGATGCGGCAGCTGAGGTTTGGGGTGGTTCCTGGGTCGTGGCGGGCAGCGAAGCAGCGCCAGAATTTACATTAAGCCTGACGCCAGCAGACCCGATCGTTTCTTTGCGTTTTTGGAGTCCTGCGGCGGGTAAGACCGTGAAACTCAAGCTCGAAGTTGCCAATGACGGCTCTGTATTTGTTGAAGCGGATGCAACGACAACAGAGGCCGGGGCATGGCAAACGCTTTACTTCGATTTCAGTGCGCCAGCCGCAGGCGCAATCGACCCGTTTGCTGCTTATGGGAAGTTCGTTGTGTTTTATGACTTCGGCACGGCAGGAAGTGGTGCTGCGGTTAGTTTCTACTGGGATGACATAACCCATGGTGGCGTAACCGCCGCCGGTCCGACGGCTCCTACGACCGTTGCTGATGCGCCGACCGTTGCTGCGGGGTCTGTATTGTCTATTTTTAGTGATAGTTACACTAATGCTGCAGGAACAAACGTTAATCCAGATTGGGGGCAGCAAACCGTTGTATCGGCGGAAACGGTAGCGGGTGAGAGTGTTCTTAAATATGCTGGTTTGAACTATCAAGGCACGATTCTAAGTCCTGCATTAGACGTTTCTGGCTACGACACCCTCCACATAGACTTTTGGACAACAGATGCAGAAAACCTAAGATTCTTCTTGATTAACAGTGGCGATGTAACTGGCGGCGACGCGGTTGAGGTTGCTTACACCTTCGACACCAGTATGAAAGGGCAGTGGGTAAGCGTTGACATTCCTTTGACAGCATTTGATGGCGTTGATTTGACGCAGGTTGATCAGTTTAAAGTCGACGGTAGCGGTACGATCTTTTTTGATAATTGGTATTTTTGTAGTAATTGCAATGCGCCTGCATCAGCGCCGACGACCGTTGCGAGTGCGCCAAGTGCTGACGCAGGATCAGTAGTTTCGATCTTCAGTGATAGTTACACCGACGTATCCGGCACAGATGTTAATCCGGATTGGGGCCAAGCAACTATGGTATCGGTAGAATCGATCGCGGGTGAGAGTGTCCTTAAATATGCTGACCTTAATTATCAGGGCACGATTCTGACCCCAGCTTTGGATGTTTCAGGTTATGACACGCTACATATCGATTTTTGGACAGCGGACTCAGAATCGCTAAGGTTCTTCTTGATTAATAGTGGCGGTATCACTGGCGGCGATCCGGTTGAAGTGGCGTACACTTTCGACACGAGTATGAAAGGGGAGTGGGTGAGTGTCGATATTCCTCTGGCAACGTTCGATGGGGTTGACCTAACGCAGGTTGATCAGTTCAAGGTCGATGGTAGCGGTACGGTCTTTTTTGATAACTGGTATTTTACGTGCGACGGTGGATGTGGCAGTAGTCCTGCCTCAATTGCAAGTGCGCCGACAGTTCCTGCTGAAAATGTAATCTCAGTCTTTAGCGACGCCTACGAGAATGTCGCTGGCACGGATACTAATCCGAACTGGGGTCAGGCGACTGTGGTATCCGCAGAAACCATTGCAGGCGAAAGCGTTCTGAAGTACTCAGATCTGAATTATCAAGGAACAATATTGAGTCCGCCACTTGATGTTTCTGGGTACGAAACGCTACACATCGATTTTTGGACAGCCGATGCAGAATCCTTGAGATTTTTCCTGATTAACAGTGGCGATATCACCGGCGGTGATGCGGTTGAGGTGGCTTATACTTTCGACACCAGCATGAAAGGGCAGTGGGTCAGCGTGGATATTCCTTTGACAGCGTTCGATGGGGTTGATTTAACGCAAGTTGATCAGTTTAAAGTCGACGGTACTGGGACGATATTCTTTGATAATTGGTATTTTTGCAAAGAGTGCGCAACCGCGCCGAGTGCAGTCGCCAGTGCGCCAACTGCCGAGGCTGGAAGCGTTTTGTCAATCTTCAGTGATAAGTTCGAAGATGTGGCAGGAACAAACGTGAATCCTAATTGGGGGCAGGCGACGTTGGTTTCCGTTGAGACGATAGCTGGTGAGAGCGTTTTGAAATACGGCAATCTGAACTATCAGGGAACGATCCTGTCACCCGCACTCGATGTTTCTGGGTACACAAGTCTGCATATCGACTTTTGGACAGCTGATTCGGATGCACTACGGTTCTTCTTGATTAACAGTGGTGATATCACTGGCGGCGATGCGGTTGAGGTTGCCTATACCTTTGATACGTCTATGAAAAGACAGTGGGTGAGCGTGGATATTCCTTTGACAACGTTCGATGGGGTTGATTTGACGCAGGTAGATCAGTTTAAAGTGGATGGCAGCGGTACGATCTATTTTGATAACTGGTATTTTGAATAAGGTCTCGGGAATAAAAAAAACGGCTTCGGCCGTTTTTTTTTGTTCGCTGGTTGGCCAGCGCAGAGACAATCAACCCTGCGCCAATGAGCTTGAACTCGAGGGTTGATTGATCCGGGGCGGTTGGGCCGGATATTAGCTAGGATGTTCTTGGTTCAGAAGGTCTTTGGTTTCAGCGACTTGAACAGTATTGACGCAAAAATGTCTCGTGAGCGGGAAGGCTAGAAACAATTTGATCAACTCGCTGTTGATGATGACGGAGAAAGTTGGCCAACTCCGTATCATCCATCATGTCGACGATCGGGTGATACGCCGCGGGCATGATTCCTTGGCCGAGCATAACCTGGCTCCAGCTGTTCTCGCCAAAGACATCGGCAACATTTTGAAAAATATTACCGGTTTGTCTAAACAAATTAATTTTTTGCTTGAGGGTTTCAGGTATGGCCATACTCGAAACGTGCTGCCAGAACCGACTGTCGTCTCTTTCCGTTGCATGGTAGTGCAGGATGATAAAGTCTCTTACAAGCTCGAACTCCTCGCGCATTTGTCGGTTAAATTCATCTCGCTCTGATTCCTGGTTGCCGTCATGCGGAAACAATTGCATTAGTCGAATGATCGCCCGTTGGATGAGATGTATGCTGGTCGATTCTAGCGGCTCTAAGAAACCTGCTGAGAGCCCGATGGCAACACAGTTTTTTCGCCAGTGTTGGCACCTTTGTCCTGTTTTAAACCGAATGAGCCGCGGCTCAATTAGGGTTTCTCCAGACAGGTTGCTCATCAGCGTTGCCTGGGCTTCGTCATCGCTGACATGCTCGCTGCTAAAAACGAGCCCATTGCCAACTCTTTCTTGCAACGGAATTCGCCATTGCCACCCGAATCCGTGGGCGATTGATCGGGTATAGGGTATCGGCGTTTCAGTGGCTGCTGTTTGTACGGCGATGGCTCGATCGCATGGGAGCCAGTGCTGCCAAGTCTCAAATTCTGTTTTAAGGGTTTTCTCGATCAGTAAACCAGCAAACCCTGTGCAGTCGACAAAAAAATCGCCTTCGATAACCTGACCAGATTCAAGCACGATGTCTTTGATCGCGCCATCCTCGCGCTGGCCTACCTCTTGCACAATCCCCTCAATCCGGGTGACACCTTCGCGTTCAGCAAGATGCCGTAAAAAAGTTGCATAGCGACCGGCATCGATATGATAGGCGTAGTGCAACGGCGCTTCTTTCAAGAAGCCAAATTTGTTTTCCTTGGCAGCCTTAAGTTCGGGCGTGTAGTCGCCGTAATCTTCGCTCACGCCCAATTGCTTGCCCTTAAGCCAAAAGTGCTGGAAGCCCGCAGCCCAACAACCTTGGCCAGTGAAGCCAAATGAATGAATGTATTGATGTCCGATCTTCCGCCAATTTTCGAAAGAAATACCCAGTTTGATGGTGCCTTGAACTTTAGATAAAAAATCGGCCTCATCGATCTTCAAAAGTCGATGAAGCGTTAAAAACGTGGGCACAGTTGCTTCACCAACGCCGATGGTACCAATTTGTTCGGACTCAACGAGTGTGATGTTCAGTCGATTGCCAATAAGTTTGGACAATGCTGCAGCGCACATCCAGCCAGCTGTGCCGCCGCCGACGATGATTACATTCTGTTTTTTCATAAGGCTTCTTTTGCTTGCCGATAGGGTTATTTTAAATGCTCTCGTAAGGTTTTGCGGAGCGCGGTGGCCGTGGTTTCGGTTAAAGGTTTTAAAACACCTTGGCTGTTATCAGGAATATGTGAGTATGGGGCGTCATCTTCATTAAAAACGTAATACTCGATTAAATTACGCCATGCAGCTCTTTGGTGCTGAGGAAGGTCTCTAAAACCAAGTAATGCATGCTGCAGCGCGCTGAGTGGAGATCCGTGAAAGGCCGGACTATCCCGCCACCAATAGTTGACTAAGACATTAAGCGCGGCTGTTGCCTCGACCTGATGCCACCACATTGACGGTATTACGATGGCATCGCCAGGTTGTAATGTTGTGGTGAATGCGGCCTCTTCTGCAAGTTTAAACCGGGGGAATCGCTCGTAATCAGGCGCTAGGCTGTCAACAAGACTAATTGGCTGTCCCGCAGGGGTGAAATCCAAGGGGCCGATGTAAAGGTTTTCAAGCTGTTCTGGTGGGTAGAGGGTGACGCGCCGCTCACCCTGAATATTGCAGGCGAGATTTGCCGGAAAATCAAAGTGCGGGGCTATGCGGGTTTGATTGCCAATCCATATGCTCTTGAGTTCGTCTCGGTGAATCGACAGATCATTGCTTTTGTCAAAACCCGGAAACCAGCGTTCCAGGTTGATGGAGCCTGCATACCAAGTGTCCCCACTTACCGCAGTTTGTTCAAGTTTTGACCGGAAGGTGTCAAAATTGATTCGCTCGTAGCTGAAATTAAAGGCGGTCAGGTCCTCGTTATAAAAAATTCTTCCTTTTTGGGCCTGATCGAGCTTCATTGCGGTAAAGGCTAGGCCTGAATCAAAATCAGATAGATAGCCGAAAAAGGCGGCGTCAGACTCTAAACCTGCTTGGACTGCAGGCCAAGTTTCAACGAGCCCTTTAATGACCACGGGCGTTTGCGAATCTAAAGCGATGGATCCGAAGGCCGTTTTGTCGATTTGCGGTATCTGCCTGACGTCCATTTAACGAGGTGCTGCCATCTCGTTAATTTGCCTGTTCTTGGCCTCAATAATGGTTCGCAGTCTAGACATAGAAGCGATTGCCATATATGCGGGTTGAAGAAAGCCATTTTGGTTTAGTTGCTCGAGCACTTTGCCGCTAAGTTTAAAAAGTTGTTCTTCGGCGATCCCGTAAAACTGATTAAGATTGCAGTCTGTGCCATCGTCAAGGGTGAACGATATCGTTATGGGTTCCAGCAGATCGTGTTCCAATAGGGCGGTCATAAATTCTTTGCTATGGCTTAAGCCAAAATGAATCTGATTGAGAAGCGCTGCCGCATCTTTCAAAAATGGGGTTTGCGCACCGGCTTCGTCAAACAATACTTGCCCCGCCTCGGCGTTCACTTTTGGGTGCGCCGTATCGATAAGAATAACAAGATCCGTAGAAGCTCGGTCGTCCTCTGGCGATGATATTAAAAATGGGTGTCTTCTAACTGTGGCGGGAATATAGGGTGCATTCCAGGTGCTATTATCTAAAAACAAATTTTCATCAGGCCGCGTGCCTAGCAGCGCGACAGGGAAAAACGCGCCAGTATTTGAGTCCTTGCTGAATAAAATAGGATAACAAGCTTGAATGTCACGAAACTCTATAGGGTAGGTGATCGCATAACCAATGCCATCCCCAAGTTGGTGCCCGTAATCGGTTACGACTCTTAAAGGCATGTGGTCTGTTGCGTTGAGCGTTTGAATGCTTGAATTCGCCATCAATATATCCAATTTGTATTTGTTAAAATTTCGGCAACCCTTGCTTCACAATCGCTGCGATCAAATCGCGATGATCAGGCAAAGCGCGATATAGTTTTGTCGTATATTCCTGGCGCTTACTAAGCGTTGCTTCGGCAGAGGCTTTATTGTCCTGCCGATAATGATCATTCTGCATTGTTTTGAACTGCATTCCATAAAGAATGTATTGATAGCTAGCGGTCGGAAACAGCTCATCGACATGCGCTTGGTCGCGGTGCCAAGGTGTTTGGTATTGCCAGATCGATAGGAGTTCTAATAAATCGTCCGGGACGGTGCTAGATGCGCGTTGATCTACCCAATATCGGTGATTCGTTCTCTCGCTGAGCAGGTAATGCAGCTTCAGGAAATTGATAATCGAGCGCCAGCGATACAGAAATTTTTTATTAAACCGCCTTGCGATGGGATCCATCGCAGCCCTTGTGGGCGGCATCTGCTCCGCGATCATAGCGGCAGAAAGTTCTACCATGACCAACGCGGAGGCTTCCAGAGGTTCTATGAAGCCCGCAGCCATGCCAATCGCGACACAGTTCCTGTGCCAAAAGACGGTGCGATGACCGGGGTCAAATTTGATTAATCGAGGTTCTATTTGCTCAGAGTAAGCGGGTGTAAGGTTATGCTTGGCATATTGATCAAGTCGATCAATCGCTTGATCATCATGACAATACTCGCTTGCATAAACATGCCCGATGCCGCGCCGCTCAGGGAGCCCGATATCCCATATCCAGCCGACGTCTTGTGCGGTTGAGAGTGTTGCCGATTCCAAAGGTAAGTTAGCTTCTGAGGTGTCAATGCGCGCGGCCACTGCACGATCATTGAACAGAATATGTTTCTTTGATTCGAAAGGGATTTGATAATGCTGGCCAATCAAAAGTGCTCGACTGCCGGTGCAATCGATGAACAGATCGCCTTTAATTTGATCGGCTCGGTCCGTAATAACCGCATCGATATCGCCATTATCTTTCGAGACAACCGAAACTAAATTTGCAACTTTATGGGTAACCTTGAGCTTATTGATGCAGTGACTTTGCAAAAAGGCCGCGAACTTGCCGGCATCGAGATGGTAGCCGTAATTAAGAACGCCAGCATATTCCGGCGTAGAGATTTGCTTCGGTGCTAGCTGGGCCTTTAGCGTCGTTGCCTGCGAGGATGAGAATTCATCAAAGTTAAGGTCTGAGGAAGGCGCCCAATATTCTGACAAATTGATGCGCTCGTATCCTTCAGGCGGTGAAAAAGGATGGGTGTATTGATCACCGTCATCCGTCCGCCAGTTTTGAAACCAGGTGCCTTGCTTGAAACTTGCGGTACACTCTCGGAAAAAATCTGTTTCCGATACGCCGATTTTCTGCAGTGTGCTACGCATTGATGGCCAAGTTCCCTCACCGACCCCGATGGTCGGAATGTCAGGGGACTCAAGTAGCGTAACGGATAGTGGTGATATCGGGTTAGGTTCTTTAGCCTGTCTAGCGGCTGCAATAACTGCTGCAGTCAGCCATCCAGCGGTGCCACCGCCAACGACAACAACACGATTGATGGGCTGCTCTGACATAGTTTAACAACATTCCTTTAATATTTGTTGTACGGCTTCCGGTCGCTAAGTGCGCTACTAAAAGGTGAAAAAGTGCACCAGGAGACATCTAGTCTATTTGAGCGGCAGGTAAAAAAAAGCCGCTGTTCAGCGGCTTTTTTTCCTTGAACCCCAAGCATTCTATTGGAAAGTATAGCGAATCCCAATGTCGTATCGTGGTCCACCTTGTACAGCTTGTAACACCTGACGTTTAGTTAAGCCGTAAACATGCACCGTTTCATTGGTAATGTTCTGGCCAGAGAAATAAACGGTAAGGTTTTCACTAGCTTCATAAGTGATACCCAAGTCGAGCTGACCATAGGCTTCGACGTTGGTCGGATTCGTATTGGTCCCTTGACCTTGTCCCGCACCGGCTAGGAAATCATCTCGCCAATTGTAAGCAAGGCGAACCTGAATACCATTCTTGTCGTAGTAGCCAATCAGGTTTGCTGAGTCACTTAAGCCGTTAAGGACAAATTGGCCAGCGCCAATTTTACTCGTGTCGTACCCAATATCCGCATTTGCAAAAGTGGCGTTAGCGACAAAGCCGAATCCGGTGTCTCCAAGGGTATGTTGCAAATTAACTTCAATGCCATCTACCGACGCCGTTTTTTGATTAACCGGTTTGGTTAGCGTCCACATAAGGGTGGGGTCGCCTGCCTGGCTGTAAATCACGCCGTCCACAACAGCGGGGTTATCGCTGTAGTTGGCTATGATGTAAGCACCAATCTCCGAATACTGATTTGCAGTGAAGCCACCTTCCTCGATCGCTTGGCTCCACAATTGCCCACCAATAACGTTCTTAACCTCGGGGAACAGTTCGACGTCTTGCGGGAGCGTACCAATAAAGTTGTCTACTTCTTTTTCAAAGTAGCCAACAGAGAAGTAGCTATCTGACCCGTAGTACCATTCTATAGAGAGGTCAATATTTTCGGACTGAATCGGGACTAGGGTTGGGTCGCCGGCGCTGAGCGCTGGAGGCGTGTTTGTTCGATATTGAATGGGTCCGCCGGCAGCAATGCCGCCCTTGATGTCGCCATAGGAGGGACGTGTAACCGTCTCACTGAACGATGCCCGTGCAATGACATTTTCGGCGAACTCGATATCGAAATCGATGCTGGGAAGGAGAAAGCTATAATCGCCTTCGAAGCTCCGATATTCTGGAACATTGTCACCAGATGCATCGACTGCGGGTTGTACAAAAACCTCTTCACCACTAGCGCGCCAGCTGGTGCCGTCAAATTGAAGGCTCTTCTGAGCAGAGACGATATCGGTTTCTTCATAACGCACACCGGTGTGCAGGTTAGCCGGCATGCCGCTGATTTCACCTGACCAATTAAGTCGGACAAAAGCCGCAAAGGACTCTTCGGTAGTCCTGAGATCCTGATTCCAGTCCGTTGAGGCGCAATAACCGGTGCCACAGTCTCCTGTTGCTGCATAATCTCGCCCTGATGCTGCATAGCCTGCTTCGCTTACGGCCTGCAGGTCTGCCAGAGATGCTGTAAAAAACTCAGTCTGCGCACCAGGATGGCTTAATCCAGAAAGCTCATCGAACTGATCTTCAATAGAGGACCTGACCAAAATGCTGTTCAGATCGCCGAGTGCAGTAGGGGCTAAGTCCGCGTTCCAGTTATCGAGCTGTACGACCGATGATACGGAACGGTTACTAATTTCTGTTGCCTCAACGCCGAAATCGATGCTGGAGGACTCTGTGAGGTTCCATTTACCCGACAACTTGGTTTGTTGAATATCCATTTTTGATGCATCGTTGCCAAAGGCGCTTCCGGTGATCAACATATCGCTCTTGTAAAGGGGTCTGTCGCCCTGATTGCCTGAAGAGTCCAAGTCAAGGATCAAGACTGGCATGTCATAGCCCGTCACCAGTGTCTGTCCTACTTTTTCATAACTCGCCATCGTGATGAGCGAGCTTGTACCGTTGGGACCAGTTGCACCTTGTTCGGCCGAGGAGTCATGATGGTCCAAAGATAGTACGAGATCATCGTTAACGACCCATTCCACGTTGAGACCGACGGATTCATTGAGGTTCTCTCTGCCGTCTCGGCCTGTTCCCATCGCAAAATCACGGTAGGCAAGCGTTTCTGTGTAATAAATTGGCGTTGCATGGATCCCGTCCATGGCCCACTCACTGCTCTGAGTCAGCGCATTGGTATTGGAGAACCAAGCTGAAAAGTCGCTGTATTTTCGTTCTACGGTGTACTCAGAGCGAATGTAGTCGAGCGTGGTTGTAATCGCGTCCGTTGCTGCCCACTGCAGAACGACTTGGCTATTAACGCGATCATTTTCGAATTCGGCGATGTTGTAAGCCATGGATTGCGGGATAGAATAAAATTCTCCAGATGCGGTCGGACGGTTAATCTGATTCGCGTCATTGGGGACTATGCTGCCACTGGTTCCCTCTTGAGTGAACCATCCGCCTGTACTCGCCGCATTAACGCCGTTATCACGGCGTTGCTTGCTTGCAATAATCGCGATTCCGAATTTATCATCGTTGAAGCGCTTCATGTAGATGCCTGAGAATTCTGGCGTAATGGAGTCTCCCTCTCTGGTGGAGGTATCGTTGACAGCCTTTACAGCCAGATTGAAGACCTCACTGCCCTCAAGCGGTTTGGGTGTGGAAATATTAATGGTGGAACCGACGCCGCCTGAAGGCACATCAGCGCGGCCAGTCTTATAAACCTGCACGCCCGCTACGCCTTCAGAGGCAAGGTCGCCAAAATCAAATGAGCGGCTTAATCCGTAATGTGTAGGCATTTGCCGACCGTTAAGCGTAACCAAATTGTATTCAGGGCCAAAACCCCGAACGGTAACCTGACTACCTTCCCCTCGAGATCGAGAGATCGAGACGCCCGTGATTCTTTGCAATGATTCCGCGAGGTTGGCGTCAGGAAACTTGCCCATTTCCTCAGCGGAAATGGCATCGACAACACCCATTGAATCGCGTTTGATATCCATCGAACGCTGCAGACTGCCTCGGATGCCCTTAACCACAACCTCTTCCATCTGGGCGTCATTCATGGCCGAACCTTCTTCTGCCATAAGTGGGGCAGCGTGACCGGCAATTGCTAAAGCGATGCTGCTCGAAAGTAGTTTCCGTTTGAATACCATTGTTATAACCCCCTAGGTCGATCTGTATTCTTGAGAACACAGTTGTATTCTGATGGCCCTCAGTTGGGCATCTCTCCATTGAAAATGCTAACGGTTGACTTGTTGAAACTCATTGTTTTTGAGACTAACAGGGCATTTATGCGATAACAGGGACGTTCAGCTTTTGAAATAGATCAGATGCGGCAGTTTAAAATATTCGAAGCATTTTTTGGCATAGAAACTGGGCCGTATTGAGTCGGTTCTCTGCACTTTATATTAACCGGGTATCAATCAACGATCATGTGCTCAGGTAATCGCGACGAGTAACGATAAGTCGGGGCTGGGTTAGAAACTACCCAACGTTTTAAACGTTAAAGGGTCGTTTTCAACTGGGCAACCACCCGTTGATCGACTGGCCATTTAAAATCAGTCGGATTCAAGTCGCAAAGCGCGACCCAGCGCGGGACTTCGCATTGCAAGCCGGCGTCATCAGGGAAGTCAAATGGCGTCAATTTCGCCTCAAATCGTTGTTCGCCAATAAGTTTTACATGGTAATAAATGCTGATCAGTTGATCGGTCTCGCGGAAGGCGGATGGTTGAAAATAATCCGTGGTGTAGAAGTGCTCTAGCACCTCAACGGGTTGATCGAGTTCCTCCATAAACTCCCGTGCTAAGCAATCTCGTGTGCCTTCTCCCCATTCTAATCCGCCACCTGGGAACTTGGTGAACCGATTGCCTTTTATCAGCTCATCGCTCACCAATAATTGGCTTTGAGGGTTCACCAAAATACCGTAAACCCTGACATTAAATTGCTTCGACATGATGCTTTGATTGCTCTATTGGTGCTTCGGATTTAGCGGCTACCGTGCCGGGTTGTAATAGGGAGGACCCATACCCTGCCGGGGTCCATAATCGTTGCCTGCCCAACATTAAACCATCATTGACCCAATGCTGCGTAACTTAATCAGGCTTGCGCTGAACGGCGTCGTCGATCGGCATCATTCTTTGACGGTGGTGAACCGAATAGGCTTTCGGAAGGTTTTGACCGGTTTGTTCTTTGCGTCTTCGGTAAGGGCGCTTGTAGAGCGGCGAATGCGGAGCAGAGGATGCGGACGAGACGCGGCCATTATCTTACCCATTTCGGATACCGCAATACTGGCTTGCCACCGCGCAACAGCAAGGCTGGCGAGCCTTAGATCGTCGCCGACGTGCTGGGTTTTGAGCGGCGCCGCCGTAACAATGCCTAGGGAGCTTCGGCAATCTCTGGCGAGTGTCGATGCAAAACTGTGGCTTCTCGAAATGGATGTCGTTAGCCGTAAAAGCAGAAATAATCCGTTTCAGGCGTTGCCGCGTTGATTCGCCGCGTTAACCCGAGTTGACAGCGTTGTCATTTAGGCTTAAAACTAGAAATGACACCGTTGTCATTTCTCGGTGTTGAAGGGGATGTTTCCGATTTTCGAATTTTAAAATGCATGTTTGAACTGAGTGCAGGGGGTTGTGTCCAGTGGCAAGTAATCAAATGCAGCGTTTTGACGGACGGCTTGAGCGGGCTGGTTGCCCAGCTGAGACGGTCCAAGTGGTTGTGGGTTGTAGTGGTCGATCGGTTTTAATGAAGTTGAAAGAGATGCTGCGCAATGAGCGGCTGATCGAGGTCGTGGCCGCGTGTCCGACGGGCGATGAGATTTTAAGAGCTTGTGAGGAATTAAGACCCAGCCTGGTGATGCTCGATACCGGGATTACGTCCCCGGATGCCTTGGTAGTGGCAGCAACAATACATGCGCAATATGCGCCAAAAATAGTGTTGCTGACGGAGCCGGTTGCAACTGATGTGGGGCGTCCTGCGCTTTTGGCCGTTGAATACAACCCGCAAACGTTTGATGCGAGCTGCTTGTTCGAAACGGCTCGAGACACACTGGACGCAATTGATGGCGGTGATGTCTTGGGCGGTGCCGGACGCTTTCAGTCAGACCCAAGAGGTGCCATGGGTTCTGTTGCAGCCCCGCAAAAAACAAATCATCCCAATCAACCAGCATCGCTGCAAGCAGACAATAGTGCGCGCCATCGTATGCTCCGAAAGCTGCTGGTCCGTGATTCGGGCGTGGTAAAAGTTGTACCTTTTGATGACATTGCTTGGGTGGACGCAGCGGGCGACTACATGTGTGTGCATGCCCTTGGCGAGACGTTGGTGATGCGCAGCACCCTACGTGAACTCATTGATAAGCTTGATGGGCGAACGTTCGCGCGAATTCATCGCTCGACCATTGTTAATGTTGAAAAAATCGTTAGCCTGACGCCGCTCGCAAAAGGCGCTGGGTTGCTTGAGCTTGCATGCGGCAAAACGTTAAAGGTCTCCAGAAACTACCGGGACTCGGTTAAGAACCTGTTTCAGTAGTGGGCTGCTTTGTTCGGGTCGGGCGTTCGGTATAGGGCGCACTGACCGGCTCAGAGAAGCCGTTAGGGCGCGCTCGTGCTCGGTCAATTGCGCATAACGGTCTGATTGCCAGCTGCGCTTGGTTGTTTCAGCCTCTTGCCCCAACACCCCAACACTCAAATTCCGAAGCTTGCCGGCAAAGCGAGCGCGACGAGCCTTGCAGGGCGCCCGTCTAGATGCAATCGCTCATTAAAGGATCGCTTTAGAAGCAGGCGCAGAGGGTCTTGATGCCAACACTTTGAGATAAGGGTCGAGTGAGCTTTGCGGTTTGAGTGCGCAGGCTCAGGCTGAGTATTAAGTCGCCTGCGCAATCCCTTTGACCTGGATTAGGGGGCATTGTCGCAACGAGGGCTGCCCGGTCGTTCAGATGAGGGTGTTTGCGCGGCGTCTCAGGCGGTCGGCGCCCAAGCAACCGGAAAGACTTCAGGAAACTCAGACAACGGCTGACCGTCTTGCGGATGATGGTCATACAACTTCAAGGGGTCCGGAATGGCTTGGCTCCGCCTGCGTAGATACTGCACATCAGGGCCTGCCCACAGCGAGGCATGGGCGCGTCTTGGGTGCGGTAAGGTTGCGCCGCCTCGGGCCGAATGCAAGATGTGACCATGAAACAACAGCACGTCTCCGGGCTCGTATTCCCAGCCGAGAATCTCGAAGGATTCGCGGTGTCCTTCTATATCAGGGAGCACCGGCAGGCTTGGGTCTAAAAAGGAATCAAAGTAGGTCCACTGTTCATGGGCCTCGCGACCAATCAGAATTTCACCGGCCGCATGCGCTTGCTCGAGTTTAGCGGCGCCCTCGGGGTCGGCTTTGGGATCCAGGCCAACTGGCGGCCGATAGGTCACGTTCCATCGATGCGATCCGCGAATGACTTCGATGCTGACGTCTCGCGGCGCTGGGTCTGCACAAACCCAAGCCCTTACCAATTGATGGCCATCGATATTGTAGTAGCTTGTGTCCTGATGCCAGGCGCTTGGAAAGACCTTGCCTGCGGGTTTATAAAACATCTGATCCATATAGAAGCGAACCGGCGCCTCAAGCACCGATCCAACGATCTCGGCGATCGGGGACGTCTTCATGAGTTGGTCAAGGCACGGCGAGTGCGAGGCTGGAAACTGATCGATCCGCAGGGGCATGGCGACGCCCGCGGACATCCCGTCAGGGTTTGCTTGTGTGAACTCAAGGCCCTCCTCGAGCAAGGCGTTCCAGTGGCTTGCCAGGACACCTTTTAAGAGGACCGCGCCGTCACGGTGAAAATCGTGTTTTTCCTGAGCGGTGATCTCTCGATTCAATCCGGATGTTGACATCAATTTCCCCCGCCCGTTTTGGTGTTAGCATATCAGAAACACACGGTAGTTTAGGGGGGCAGATGACCAGTCAAGTTTTTGAACACATCATCTATGAAGTTGAGCGGGGTCGCGCGCGCATTACGCTCAACCGTCCTGAAAAGCGCAACGCCTTATCGATCGAGCTGGTAGAAGAATTGCGCACGGCTTTGTGGGAGGCTGACGACGACAAGGCCGTGCATTGTGTCATTCTAAAAGGCGCCGGCAGCTCTTTTTGTTCAGGCTACGACCTCACGCCATCGCGTTCAGTTGCGCATGACGGGGTTGATCGTCGCAAAGGCCGAGGCTTCGATGATGACGCTTGGCATATCGAACGGTTCCAGCGGTGCCTGCGGACGCTAACCGAAATGCATAAACCCTCGATTGCTCAGATTCATGGGCACTGTTATGCCGGTGGCACGGATCTCGCGCTCTATTGCGATCTGCTGATCTGCTCGGACTCCGCAAGCTTTGGCTATAGCGCCCTAAGAAACATGGGTGCAGCACCCAACCAGATGTGGCTGTATCACATTGGCCCGCAGTGGACCAAGCGATTGCTATTAACTGGGGACACGATCAGCGGCGCGGATGCGGCAAAAATCGGCTTGGTTTTAAAGTCGGTGCCCGCGGCGTATTTAGAACAAGAGGTTGAAGGTTTAGCGGATCGTTTATCTTGGATCGATGCGGAAATGCTGTCGACGAATAAGCGCATTGTGAATGTTGGAATGGAGCTTATGGGCGCCCAGGTTCTGCAGCGGCTCGCTGCCGAAAATGATGCTCGAGCGCACACTGCGCAGGCGGCAAAGGACGTTTTTAAGCAGATTGCCACTGAGGGCTTGCGGGCCGCGCTGGCTGCGCGCGATGCGCCGTTCGGTGACAGTCGCGCAAAGGTTACGGGTCCCGAGATTCGAGATGAAAACGGCTATCTGATTCCGGATTCCGAGGAATCAAAGAAGGACTTTTAAACTCGATATTGGGGCACTGTCTGGGTCGGGCGGGCATACCGATCTTGGCAACCTCGCAAAGGGCAGCGGCCATCAAGCATGATGGTTGCGCAAAATAACGAAAAAGGAGCGCGCTCATGGCCAACAATCCGAAGATTGATGTTTATCTTGTCTGTAATGCGAAATACCACGACACCAATTTCGCTCGGCTCGAAATCTTAAAGCTGCTGGCGGAAAACGAGGACATTCATACGCGCGTCGCCGAAGACTTTAGTGATATTGAGGCGATCCAGAATGCTGGTCTGCTGATTACCTATACCTGTGACCTAAGACCCAGCTTGGATCAGCAGGCGGGATTGGCGCAGTACCTAGAAGCGGGCGGCCGCTGGTTTGCCTTGCACGCAACAAACGCGCTCATCGAGTTCGTGAACGGTAAACCCGACACCCCGGATCTCGCGCCTAATTTCATGGCGATGTTGGGCAGCCGGTTTGTGGCCCATCCCTCAAATACCAGTTTCGAAGTGCGCGTCACCGACGTCGACCATCCTTTAACCGCTGGCATCAACGATTTTGAGGTGCACGATGAAGAGCCTTATTACTGCGAGCCGATCGGCGAGCAAACGGTTTTGCTTGAAGCAACCTACAACCAACCCTCCGCAGGCTACGTGCAATCGGATTACGGCACCGATCGGGACAGCCAACCGCAGATGTACTTGCATCCCTTTGGCGAAGGCGAGGTGCTGTATCTGTCTTTAGGGCACTGCACGGGTAAGCACGATATGAAACCGATGGTAGAGGTTGTGCCCGTAATACGCGGGTCCTGGAATAATCCAGTCTATTACGAGTTGTTGCGCCGAGGGATACGTTGGGGGGTTGGTGATCTTTAGGCGGGTTTTGTCATAGCCCTGAGTCTGCTTTTTGGTTAATCATGGCAGCGCGCGGATAGTGGCTAGAGCGGTGATGATGATCTAAGGCGCAGGCCGTTAGAATCAGCCTGTCATCCATGCGTTTGCGCAATTTGGGCCGGGTGAACTAGGGTTTGCGCGTGCAATTGGGGCCGAGGTCTTATCGCGGCGAATTATTACTTCACCAAGATTCGTGCGCGCCGCATCCTGGTGCGTTAGCCTGCTGTGCTTGAACCTGTAAATCTCTGGAAGCTAAAGATGCGAATCGTTGAACTTACCCAAGACGCCGTCCCGCTTTATAAAGTGCTCAAGTTCGAAGGCTTGGTTAATTCTGGCTCCGACGCGAAATTGCTGATCGATGAGGGTCAGGTAACGGTGAATGGCGAGGTCGAAACGCAGCGGCGAAAAAAGATAAGGGATGGGGATGTGATCCAGCTTGGTGATGAGATCCTGCAAGTCACTTTAGCGCAGTAATGAGCAGCCTGAAGCCTTTTTGAGACGCAATCAATATTGCGCCAGCGCGGTCTCTAATGCCCGCCTTTGAGCGTCTCAACAAAGGCGGTTGGTTGAGCACAAACGGCGCATAATGTTGAGCAAGCACGATGTGTTAAGGAGGGTTGTGTGAGGCATTGTCGATGACAAATAAGGGTGCGTTGATTTTAGTCTGCCGCTCGGATCAGCTTGAACATTTCAGCTGGTTTGCAGGTCGACTACATGATCAGTTGTCCGCTGAGGGCCAAACGAATATCACGATCATTGAGGTGACGAGCAGCGCGCAGTTGCATGACGCCCTTTTGGTTTGTCCGGCGCCCCACGATGTTGCCGACATCCATATTTTTAGTGAATTTGAAAGTGACCGGTTGTGGGTCGATCAAAATGCGCAAGAGTATTTCAAGCCAGAATCGATTCCTGATCCAAAGGCCGCATCAGGGGCGACGTTTGCCATCGCAAGCTACTCGCCGGCGGCAACCTGTAAAGTCTGGTTTTGGGCCGATCGTCAAAATGCGCAAATGAGTGGCCCTGGCTTTGAAATTTTAAAAAGCTTTGAAGCCTGTTTTGGGCACCGATTTTCTTTTTCACCGATTGGCCAGTTGAAGCAGCGACGTCCTAAGCCAGCAATTGATCAGGAAAAGGGTTTGGGTCCATCCAGTGTACAGGTCGATGCGCGAACACCGGCCAATGATCAGCCGCGCGAAGCGCGCGCAACCGTCAACCTGTCTTTACGCCAATGTGCCGCGGCACTGGCTGGTATTGGCTTGATCTATAGTTTTGTCATTGACACGGATCTCAATTATGAAGGCTCGTTTGATGAGGTCGTGGATTATCAAGACACGTCTTATGATATCGACAAGATCACGGCTGACATGATCGATAAAGGCGGTGAAATGTCGGAGCACGTTTGGATTTATGACCGCAAGAAATGGGCGTACGAATGGTTTCTTGCCGATGAGTGGCTCGATGCAGCGGATCGTGAACTCAGTGCCGCCGAGGAAACCCCAGGCCGCGGCAGATGGCCCGTAATTTACAATCAATTGCTTGAAAAGAATCAAGATCGGCTGACCAGTGTTGCGCGATCCTTGAAACGGGCTGCGGACAAGTACGGGTACGATCGCTATGAGCTTGCGAGTTTAACCTTGGCTTTTGTCCAGCATATTCCCTATAAAATCCCAAGAAATGAGCTCGGGCTGATGACGCCGCCAACGACCTTGTCCAAGCGCTGGGGTGATTGTGATACAAAATCATTGCTCTATGTCCTGGTCATGCAACAGCTTGGGTTTGACGTCTCGCTGTTTATTAGCGATCGATATCGTCATGCAATGGCCGGTGTTAACATCAATGCGGTCGGCACCTCGATGGGGCATCGCGGCCGCCAGTATTATTTTGCCGAAACGACGACGCCAGGACACCGGATCGGGCAGCTCAAAACGGGGAATGGCAATACCGCAAGCTGGTCGTTGATCCCATTAACCAATAGTGTCTCAACCGGGATTTAACCCTATGAATCAGTTTTTAATTTGGAACGGAATCTTTAGCTTGCTGCTGGCTTTAGGGCTTGGGCTACTGGCAATCTATCTTGGTTTTAACGCGTTTAAAGTGCTCAATCGTGGCATCGACGAGGAATTCGAGCTGCGCAATAACAATGTGGCGGTTGCCCTTGTGAGCGGCTCGTTTATTTTTTCCCTCGGCATCTTGATGCGCAGTGTGATTGACCCGATCACCCTCACGATCTTCAACCTTGCCCACAAGTACGAGCAGTTTGGTGTATCTGTAACGGAAGTCCTATCGACGTTTGGGATCATCTTTGCGCAATTTTTCGTCGCGCTCATTCTGTCTCTTGCAACCCTCAGCATTGGCACGCGTTTGTATATGGCGCTCAACCGGCAGACCAATGAGTTAGAAGAGATTGCAAATAATAACGTTGCGGTGGCGATCATGGTGAGCGCGATTACGTTGACCCTGGCCTTATTTTTGGCAGGCGGCATGGAAACCTTTCTCAACGCGATTGTGCCAGCCCCGCCAGTTTTGAACGAAAACTTGCCGTTTAATTAGCAGTAGCGCTGATTAAATGGCTCTGAGGATTCAAGTCCGGGTTCGGGTCGAAAGGGGGTTGCGAAACGCCTGGTGCTGGGGTGACTTGATATCTAAAGCAATGCGTCGCGTTCCAGAAAAGTGAGCCAATGTCGTGAGCCTTCTCCGAATAAAAAACAAACCCGCGCGCCAACTATGGCTAACGTCTCAAGGTCTTGGCATCTCCCCGACCGGTCCGCTAGATCTATTAGCGCTCATCAAGCAGCTTGGGTTCGTTCAACTCGACGCCATTCAAGTCGTGGCTCGGGCCCATCATCATATTTTGTGGAGCCGTAATCAGAATTACCGGGAACCCCTGCTGGATCAGCTGCTGGCAAAGGATCGCGCCATCTTCGAGCACTTTACGCATGACGCGTCCGTGATTCCGATGGATTTTCTGCCCTACTGGCAAAGACAGTTTTTAAGGAAGAAGGCGCATTTAGATCGGCCGAGGTCGGTTAAAAGGCTGCCCGATCAAGCTGCGCGTGAGGCGATCAAAGCGCGAATAGGGCGCGAGGGTCCGCTGTCGACTCACGCCTTTGACACTCAGATCGTGGGCGAAAAGAAAATGTGGTCGCGGCCGCCGCACAAGCTCGGTCTCGACTATCTCTGGTACACCGGGGAGTTGGCAACCTCGCACCGCGTGAACTTTACCAAATACTATGATCTTGCTGAGCACGTTTTTCCGGCGGCGCTTAGAGCCCTGGAAATTTCTGATGCGGCCCAAATCGACTGGCTGTGCCAGGCCGCACTGGACCGGATGGGCTTTAGTCTGCCGAGTGAGGTGCAACAATTTTGGGATGCTGTGAGTCCGTCGGAAATGAAGGATTGGATAGCGCGCTCGCAAGCAATGTTACAGACCGTTTCAATCGAAACCGCAAGCGGGCAGTGGTTTCAGGCTATTGCGCCGGCTGACATTGAAGCGAGACTGGCCAATATGCGGCCAGCAACCAGCCGGCTGCGCATAGTAAACCCATTCGACCCGGCAATCCGAGACAGGAAACGCCTGCAGCGATTGTTTGGTTTTGAATATCGGGTCGAGATGTTCGTGCCCGCCGCCAAGCGCGTTTGGGGTTATTACGTGTTCCCCATTCTGGAGGGCGCGCAATTTGTTGGGCGGATCGAGGTCAAGGGTGATCGTCAACAATCGGTCTTGCAGGTGGTCAATTTCTGGCCAGAGCCAGGGATTACGTGGTCAGACAGTCGGTATAAAAAACTGGCTTTGGAGCTTGAAAGAATGCGGCAGTTTATTGGTGTGAGGGACGTTGAATGGACGCGCGAGGGTCGTTGAGGCAGGTGGCGTTAAGTCAAACTCTGAATCAGGGCGGGATGCTCTATTTTCCCAGTCTAGTCCCAGATAGTAAGGGCCGACGCTGTAGAGGCAGAAGTGGGGGAGGCGCACCCGCTGAAGGGTAGTCCATCCCCCTGCAAGGCAATTAATCCTTTTTAGCCTTGGCGCGCTGCGCATTCAAAAACCGAATGAGGGTTAGCGCTTCCGCTGGATCCATGCGTCCGATTGGAGAATTACTGTAGGTCGACATCATCACCTTACCGGTTTGGGTGAGCACAAACTCGCTGGGTTGAATATGATCACGGCGCTGCTCCCACCAGGCTCCCATTGCGTCACCGTCGGCGCGCGTCATGCCATACGCGACAGGAAAACCCAAGTCGCGCGATACCTCAGCTGTTTGCTCCTGTGTGTCAACGGTCCCGGCAATGATACTGACGCCCTCTGCTAAGAACGCGGCACGGCGTTCTTCATAGCCGGCTAAGAGCCGGCGGCAATAGGGTCACCAATGGCCGCGATAGAACAAAGCGATGGTCAGGGGTGTTTCAAGATTGTTCGGGAAAGAAAAGGTGCCGCCTCCCGCCAAATTCAGAGAGATCGCAGGAAAATCGTCTCCGGATGTTAGAAAGTTAGACATAGCTTGCTGACTCCTTAAGTCATCATTGGCGATTGGGTGCGCTCAGACCTTAATGCCTAGAACGCACTCAGGGTCGTTACTGATGCGGTTTGATTAAAAACTTTTCACCGGTTGCCTGTTTTGAATAGGCTTTTATGGCGTCTTCGCTGAGCACGTCGACTAGGGATATCTCTTTAGTATAGTGGCTATCAAAGGTAGTGGTGATTTCGTCTGCGACGCGTTGGCGCAAAGCAGCGAACGCTTCCGGGCTAATTTTCTGAATAAAATAGGTGAGCAACCATCCGCCGAGACTCCAAGCCAAGCCGAACGATCGGTTCAACACGGTGGGCGTTCGATCTAGGCCGCCGTAGATGTAAACCTGTTTAAAGGTGGTTGAGCCGTAAATACTGTGGCCCTCTGCACTCTTATTCGCGGCGATTTCCATGCCGGTTAAGATCTGGCCGGCAAGTTTGCCACCACCGGTTGCGTCGAAGGCCAGCGTTGCACCCGTTGTGACAAGGGCTTGTACTAGATCTTCTTGAAAGGTTGGGTCGCTAGAATTGACGACATGCACCGCGCCCAAAGCCTTCAGCTGTTCCACCTGTTCTTGCTTGCGGACGATATTGACCAGTTGGACATCGTCTGCCAGACAAATTTTGACTAACATTTTTCCCAGATTTGAAGCAGCTGCCGTGTGCACGAGGGCAGTATGGCCTTCCGCCTTCATAGTTTCTACCATGCCAAGCGCGGTCAGGGGGTTCACGAAACAAGAGGCGCCCTGAGCGGGCGTTGTACCCTCGTTCATCACAATGCAGCTTGCCGCAGGTACGCATCGATACTGTGAATACATTGCGCCACCCGCAACACCGATGGTTTGACCAACCAGGTGCTCTGCGCCGGCGCCAGCGGCGATAACCACACCCGCACCTTCGTTACCGACGGGTAGCGCTGCATCGAACCTTGCTTGCATGGCCGGCATCATGGCTTCAGGGACATCCATACTCGCAACGGTGTCGTCGCCAGACCCAGTGATGCTGAGTGAGGCGACGTCCGCTGGCCCGAGCAATAAACCGAGATCGGAAGGGTTGATGGGAGAGGCCTCCACCTTGACCAGCACTTCGCCCTCGCGAGGTTCCGGCATGGGCACCGTTACAATTGAAAGCTCTAACTTGCCAGCACTGGTGAGTGTGGTCCGAAGTTCTTTTGATGTTTCATCGTGCATACTATTTTCCTTTGGTTGTATCACTACAGGGTAATGCTTGTGTAATGGTTAGCTTGTATCGCGAGGGACTGGTTGACGTAGCGACCCGCCCGCAACTGTGACCGCCTTGGGCGAACCCGAAAGACTTTGTTGGTTGCCGAGCGGCGCCACGACCAAAAGGTCTTTGCTGCCGCCCTATTTTAATTCTGACTCGTGCCGTAGAGCCGCTTTCAACTAGAGGCTTACTGGATCTGCTGCATCATGAAAGCTGAATTTTCAAATGGCGTGAAAGCCACTTGCTTGCCATCTTTCATGGTTACCATATGCAACGCCTCGGTTTGCTTTCCGGCGATTGAGATTTTTACGTGGACGAAGACTTTATCTCCGGACTCAAAATAGGCCATTGGTTCCACTTTGAAGTCGGGCCATAGAACGCCGATTTGAGAAAATACATTCTCAATGATTGCGTCCGTACCGACATAAGTGCCAGCGTAGGGCAAACCTTCAAGAATCGTCCAAACGACATCGGTGCTGTGTACGGCTTTCCAAGCTTCCATATCGCCGTTGGAAAAAGCGGCGTAGGCAGCCTTTGTTGCTGTTATGTTAATAGACGCTTTCTCTTCGTGGTGCCCCGCATAACCAAGACATGAAAAGCTCAGGACAATTGCAGCAATTAAATACCTCATTCATTTTCTCCTTACAAAAAAATTAATCCATGTTGACGTTGTCATAATACACTCATGAGTAAGGCATTGTAGCCATAAACCTCGCGTTCGATGGGTGGTCTTGGTATGGCTCCCAAGGATGCCTTAAAAACTTTCCTCCAACGAGTGTCTGTAACTTACGGCTTCTTGCTCATGTTTACCTCTCGTACAGAACCTTGTGTGACTAGAAGGTGTCTAGCAAACTAGGGGCGATTCAGACGAATTAAATATAACGCAAGGACAAAAAGATGAATGATATTGCGCAAGCGCTTTCTGA
>Ga0209309_10001382_pt1 | contig 24507 bp, 21 predicted proteins | sample COGITO_mtgs_1204_2_FD_184807 | JGI IMG/M metagenome (GOLD analysis project Ga0209309, IMG submission 184807) | Pelagic marine microbial communities from North Sea - COGITO_mtgs_120412 (SPAdes) (version 2) | ecosystem: Environmental > Aquatic > Marine > Epipelagic ... | reverse complement strand
ATCCGTGGGGCGGATCGGGTTATGATCCTGTTCCACCAAAAAAAGAAAGACCCTAAGGTTTGTATAGCTGTTGGATTTTCTATCTTTACAATCGCACACGTATTTTTTTCAGAAAAAAGACTGGAATTTAAAACGTACGCTATAAAACACTACTACATGACACAATTTTTAGCTTTTACCTGGGATCCCTCCAAAGGGATTGACCTTGGTTTTTTTGTGATTCGTTATTACAGTTTAATGTTTGTAATCGCCTTTACCTTGGGATGGTTCATTATGAAACGGATTTATAAAAAAGAAAACGTTTCCGAAGAAAAACTGGACAGCCTTTTTATTTATACAGTCATTGCTACGCTTTTGGGCGCACGCTTAGGCCACGTAATTTTTTACCAACCCGAACTTTTCGTAGAAGACCCACTTTCCATACTATTGCCCATTCGTACGGTACCAGAATTTGAGTTTACCGGATTTCAAGGGCTCGCGAGTCACGGAGCCGCCATCGCCATTATTATCGCGATGTTTATGTACAGCAAAAAAGTGATTAAAAAACCCGTCTTATGGGTTTTGGACCGCGTGGTAATTGCCGTAGCCTGTGGTGGTGTTTTTGTACGTATTGGTAATTTTATCAATTCTGAAATTATCGGGAAAGCCACCCACAGCGATTATGGAGTTATCTTTAAGCAATTAGGCGAAACGTTTCCGCGTCACCCGGCGCAGTTATATGAATCGGCTGGATATGTGATTGTATTCCTTATTCTTTGGTTTATTTACTGGAAAACTGACAAACGAAACTATTTAGGGTATATTTTTGGAGCATTTTTAATCATGCTTTGGACGGTACGCTTTTTAGTGGAATTTGTAAAAGAAGCGCAAGTTGAAGATAGAGCCGAATGGGCACTTAACACCGGACAATGGCTGAGTATTCCGTTTATATTAATAGGTATTTATTTAATGACACAAGCGTCTAAACGGAAGTATCCGAAGGAAGTGTAATGAAAGGTAATCTTTTAAGGTGTTGTCATCCCGACAGAGGAACGACGAGGGATTTCATCTGATTGAAAAAAAGCAAAATCTAAATAAAGAGGCGAATTTCAGACGTGACTAGTAGGGTGTGATTTCTCCTATCGTCGAAATGACTGAAAAACATTAATTATGAAAAAAGCAATTATACTGCTACTGAGCATCGCTTTAACAGCCACTATTTTTAGCTGCAAAGACAAACCAAGCGAACAAAAAAGTATTACCAAGGAGGTTGCGTTCACCAAGGAAGGTGAGCTTACCCTAAAAAAGGCCAAAACGGATTCTATCATCACTACCTTGGATATCGAAATAGCCGACGACGAATACCAAACCCAAACTGGATTGATGTACCGCAAAAGCATGCCCAACAACCAAGGAATGCTTTTTGTATTTGAAGACTCCCGTCCGCGATCGTTTTACATGAAAAACACCGAGTTTGGTTTAGACATTATCTACATAAATAGCGACAAGGAAATTGTAAGCATTCAGAAAAATGCAAAACCTATGGATCCCACCTCCCTACCTTCTGAAGATGACGCCCAATATGTACTAGAAGTAAACGCAGGGCTTAGTGATACCTGGGGCTTGGAAAAAGGGGATGTTGTGGAGTGGACGACAAATAACTAACTGTTTATAAAAAAAACTAATATTGTGTTTATTTATATGTTGGGTTGTTGGGTGTAACTTAATTTAGATTTCAATCCTTTTCACTTAACTTATACATTGATTTTGCGATACTCAAAGAAGTTTTATCATACTGTTCATGTCCATAACTATGTCTCTCATTCAACTCATAAAATTCTCGATACAAATCGAATGGATTTTGAGATTCAGCTACCCAGTGTACAATAATGTCTAAGATTTCATTCATAACAGGCTGAAAGGTCATACGTCCATCTGACTTTCTAATACCATTATTGTCTGATTTCTTTTTACCTAAATTTAAAAAAATATTTTTTTCATCATAAATGATATCTCTCGCTTCTTTAAACTCCTTCCCCTTTGGTAAATAGTCCATCAAAAGCCTTCTTATACCTCTATAATAAATATTATATTTTTCCTCAGGATCTTCAAACTCTTTACCAATAAGCTCTCTTAATTCATCAACTTCCTCGAGATTACCTTTTTCAGCATTTATTGATAACTGCTTACCAACTTTTTCATTAGCTTTTTGCAGTAATTCCATTCGTTCGATATCTGCCTCGGATAATTCTTCTTTTTTCTTTTTCTTGTTATTATCTTCTGCCATATTATTTCTTATTTAATTTCTAATATATCTCTAATTCTTTCACTAGCCACTTTTATACTATCATCATTCCAAGAGATTGGACTTAACTTTCCAACTGCATTTTTATAGTTTGGATAAAACTCTCGAAATGCTGCGTGGTAACTTTTACCATACAATTTATCCATGTACCAAGTAAAAAATGTGTAAACCAATGATTCATGGATTTCATTTTCTTTGGCAAATTTTGACACTAAGAAAGAATTATTGATATACTTCTTGATATACTTGAATTTATCAACAGATAAAAAATAATCCCTTGCAAAAGAGTCTGCCTTTTCTTCGATAAGAAATAAATCATCATCACCCGTAAGGTGAAAACTATTTTTCTCAATTAGATCAAAATCAAATAAAACATGATGTAATTCATGCATAAGTGTAAACCAAATAGTAGAATATTTCTTATTAAAATCTGTGATTACCACACAAGGTTTTCCATCTATAATAAAGGTTCCGCCTCTAACTTGTGTTGTAGATAAATAATCTTGAAAAATTACAGTGATTCCAATACTATATAAAGCCTTACATACAGTATATAAACCATCTTGAACATCTTGGGAATAAGGCTTTAGTTTAATTATTAAATCTTTCAATTTATCTCTATCATAATCGTGTGGATTATCGACAATTTTAAAAGTTTGATAAGCCGACTTTACCCAGAAATCCTTCATTTTATCTGAAAAATTTCTTTTTGTCCGACTATATAATGGTTCTTCTAATTGATTTTCATATTCTCTTATAGATTCATATCCAAAAAAACCTAAAACTTTTTGCACAAGTTCATAAGTTCCATAATCGGATTCAAAGAAGCCCAATTTGGTCAACGTTTTTACATCAAAATTCTTCAATAAAAAAGTAGCCTTTCTTGCGTTATCAATTGAAGTAACATTCTCTTCATTTTGATTTTTTAAAACAACTTGAACAAACCGATTAATTTCGATATCAAGAAACTCAGCAAGTTTAATAACATGAATTAGATTAGGTTGCTTTGCTGTACCTGAAATAATCTGCTCAAAAACATCCTTATCAATTTTTAGGAGTTTCAATGCTTTAGTTTTACTAATATTGTACTCCTTTAGTTTATGCTCAAATTCTCCTCTTACATCAAGGTCTTCGCTATCAGAAAAAATTGATTTTAAAAGATTATCTAAACTGGATTTATTCATAAAAAAGGGAATTTACCCTGCAAATATACGCCAATTTTATAATAAAAACACAAAACAAAGGTAATTACCCTCAAAAATAAATTCCATCTATTTGTAAAAATAATTACTTAACCTTTGTCTATTCAGAAAGTCTTACGGGTTTTCCTCTGCTTCTTTAATTTTTTCTAGATTAGTGATCTAACCACACACCACTCTTACAAAAAAATTAAAACCCAAAAAACGCCCATCTTTTCAATTGAAAAGATGGGCGTTTTTATATTCTTCCGAAGAAAGAAAGTACGTATTACTTTTTAACGACTTCTCCTTCTTCCTCTTCTTCTTTTTTCTCGGTAAGGTCAATACCTTTCTTTCTAACTGTATCGAAGAATACCGGTGTCGCGATAAAGAGTGATGAGTACGTACCTACCACAACCCCTACGATCAAGGCGAATATCAATCCACGGATAGATTCTGCCCCAATAAGGAATATCGATAGCAATACAATTAACGTAGTAACCGAGGTATTTAACGTACGGCTTAATGTACTGTTTAATGCACTGTTGATTACTCGGTTCATTTTCCAGCTGGTGTGTTCATTAAAGAACTCCCGAATACGGTCAAACACAACCACGGTATCATTCAGTGAGTACCCAATTACCGTCAAGATTGCTGCTATAAACGATTGACCAATCTCCATATTAAACGGCATAAACTTATAGGTAAGTGAGAAGATACCCAATACGATTAAAACATCGTGGAATACCGCCGCAACAGCCCCTAAACTAAATTGCCATTTTCTAAATCGTAATAATATATATAAGAATACCACAATTAAGGATCCTAATACGGCCCAGAATGACTCTTTCTTGATATCATCGGCAATAGTAGGGCTTACCTTGTAGTATTTCATTCTACCTATTTCTTTTCCTTCGTCATCAGCTTTAAAGTCATCATACGTCATTGCAGATGGAAAGTTAGGCTTTAACGTTTCAAAAAGCATTTGCTCTATTTCTTGATCCACTTCGGCACTGGCTTCATCAACTTTATACTTAGTCGTAATTTTAAGTTGGTTATCACTACCAAACGTTTTTGCTTCCGCACTACCAAAAGTCTGTATCAAGTCGGTTTGAATATCGGTAGGGTTCACCGTTTTGTCAAAACGAACGGTATATGTACGTCCACCCACAAAGTCAACACCTTGGTTTAAGCCGTTGGTGAATAAAGAAACCAAACTAATCAATATTAAAATACCTGAAATGGTGTAGGCTATTTTACGTTTTCCAAGGAAATTGATATTAACATTCTTGAACAGGTTTTTAGTAGCTCCTGTAGAACACGTTAATGGTTTCCCGTTTTTAGCATACATATCCACAAACAATCGCGTAATGAAGATTGCCGTAAACAAGGAAGTAAGAATACCGATTAATAAGGTAGTTGCAAATCCTTGGATAGGTCCTGTACCAAATATTAATAATATTAAACCAGTTAATCCTGTTGTAATGTTAGCATCGAGAATAGACGAAAGTGCATTGTTGAAACCATCTTTAATGGCATCGCGCTGTGCTTTTCCTTTAGCGAGCTCCTCCCGAATACGTTCAAAAATAAGTACGTTCGCATCCACCGAAATACCAATGGTCAATACAATACCGGCAATACCAGGCAACGTTAATACGGCGCCAAGCCCTGCTAAAATTCCGAAGATAAATAAAATGTTTACTATCAAAGCGATATCGGCAAAAGCACCGGCTTTTCCGTAGTAAAAAATCATCCATACTAATACAAATCCCAACGCAAGAACGAATGATAGAATACCACTACTAATAGCTTCTTGACCCAATGTAGGACCAACAACTTCCGATTGAATAATATCAGCAGAGGCTGGTAGTTTACCCGCACGTAATACGTTTGCTAAATCCTGCCCTTCAGTAATGGTAAAGTCTCCTGTAATTTGGCTACTTCCTCCAGCAATTGGCCCAGTAGTAACACCTGGTGCAGAATACACCGTGTTATCAAGCACAATGGCAATCTGACTTTGGTTTTTATAGGCTTCGCCGGTCAATTCTTCCCAAATACGAGCTCCTTTACCGTTCATTTGCATAGAAACGGCAACTTCACCCGTTTGGCCATATGTTTGGTTTGCATCGGTCACCACGCCACCAGATAATGGAGGTTCATTGTTACGGTTTCCTTTAATAGCATATAATGACGTTATTTCGCCAACATCTTCTGTTTGACTCTCTCTTGGAAGATCCCAAGCAAATTTTACATATCTGTATTCAGCTGGTAATAAAGAGCGAACTTGCGGCATACGCAGGTAGCTATTTATTTCGGCAGTATCTTTTAATTTGAAGGTTGCTAATATAGGTCTTCCCTGAAATCCAGGAGAAACTATTTTATCTAAAATCGGATTTTTTTCCGTTGCTTCTTCTACATCTTCACCACCTAAAAGCTTACTAATATCATCTTCTTCGGTAGCTGTTGAATCTTGTGCTGTTTCGGTAGAATCTTTTTGAGTGGAAGCTTCTTTTTCTGAAGATGCGCTTCCTTTTAATTCTTTTACCTTTTCATTGGCCTGCGATAAAAAGCCTGCCATGTCTTCAAACTTATATACGTTCCAGAACTCTAATTGTGCTGTACTCTGCAATAATTTTGTAACACGTTCTATGTCTCTCGCTCCTGGCAATTCTACCAAAATACGACCCGTGTTTCCTAAACGCTGAATGTTAGGCTGTGCTACCCCAAACTTGTCAATACGTTTCCGTAATACCTCGAATGCTGAAAGGATAGACTCATCTATTTTACGCTCCAATACCGATTTCACTTCATCATTGGTCATGGAAGCATTGATATCGTCCTCTAGGTTTTTATTAAAGAAAATACTGGAAGAAGCCAAGGAGTTGTCACCTGGAATGGCTTCAAACGCCTGGAAAAAAGACTCTAGATACGTATCTTGGCTGCTTTTTTGAAGTTCCGAGGCATTATCAAGTGCCTGGTTAAAAGCCGGATCTTTGGAGTTGTTTGCCAACCCTCGTAAGATATCCTGAATCGACACTTGAAGGATTACGTTAATCCCTCCTTTTAAGTCAAGCCCTTTATTAAGCTCTTTACCTTTTGCTGTGTTGTAGTCAATCCCCAGTATCACAGGATCAGCTCCTATAGAATCCAGATATCGGGATTCTACCATTTCCCGTTCATCATGTTGGTTTTCCTGTGTGTATTGGCTTCTCGCAAACGCCTCTGCATCGCCTTCCACTTTGCTTGCAATAAATGTAAATGACAATTGGTATAAACTTACCAAGCCAAATAGGATTGCAAATACTGTAATGAGTCCTTTATTTTGCATTCTTGTACGTGTATATAAATTTTAAAACGTGCAAATATAGGTTTTCAAAAAAGAAATGCCAATTATTTTCTTTCTAAAAACTTTAACAAATTAATTCAATACAAATCAATATTTTATAAGAACAGAAATACCGATTACTTAATTTTTCTTTTCCTGAAAATTAATTCTACAATCAGAAAACGGTGCTTCTACCTATTTAATAAGCGAAACCTTTAATGAACACCCTAATTAGTATTCATGGTTTATTTTAAAAGATATAATTCTTCTATAAAAAATTACCTTAAAACTTGCACAGCTCAAACCAATAAGAGCCAGCTCATTATCATATTCTATTTTCAAAATTTGTTAACTTTTTATTGTTAACAAATCATCATTTTACTGAATAACAAGTATTTAACTATTTTTTCTTGACAACTTTTTATTTTTAAATAGCGTAAAGTGTCATCTATTTTTCTATATTTACACTTTAAGAATTGAATGTTTCTATACACTAAAACCTCATAAAATATGCAAGTAAAAGCTCCCGCCTCCACCCCGAAAACTTACACACAAGACGAAGCCTTTTCTGCTTCATTAAAATACTTTAAGGGAGACGACCTCGCAGCCCGCGTTTGGGTAAACAAATACGCATTAAAAGATTCCGACGGAAACATCTACGAAAAGAACCCAAATGATATGCACCGTCGTATCGCCAACGAAATTGCTCGAGTCGAGAAAAAATACCCGAATTCGATGACCGAAAACGAAGTGTTTGACCTTATTAAAGACTTTAAATACATTGTACCACAGGGAAGCCCGATGGCTGGGATTGGCAATAAATACCAAGTAGGATCGCTTTCTAACTGTTTTGTTATTGGTAATAATGGTGATTCTGATTCGTATGGAGGAATTATGAAAATTGACCAAGAGCAAGTACAACTTATGAAACGTCGTGGTGGTGTTGGGCACGATCTTTCTCACATTCGTCCAAAAGGATCGCCAGTAAAAAATTCAGCCTTGACCTCTACAGGAATAGTTCCTTTTATGGAACGATACTCTAACTCTACTCGCGAAGTAGCTCAAGATGGTCGCCGCGGTGCTTTAATGCTTTCGGTTTCCATTAACCATCCAGATGCAGAAGATTTTATCGATGCAAAAATGGAACAAGGAAAAGTAACTGGTGCCAATGTTTCTGTTCGTATGGACGATACCTTTATGAAGGCAGTTAAAAACGAAAGTAGCTACACACAGAAATATCCTATTTTCAGCCAGAACCCGAAATATTCAAAAGACATTGAAGCCAATAAGCTTTGGAAAAAAATTGTGCATAACGCATGGAAATCTGCCGAACCAGGTATTTTATTTTGGGATACCATCATCAATGAATCGGTACCGGATTGTTATGCCGACTTAGGATACAAAACCGTATCAACCAATCCGTGCGGGGAAATTCCTTTATGTCCTTATGATTCTTGTCGTTTGTTGGCAATCAACTTATTTTCGTATGTTGAGCAACCCTTTACCGATAAAGCTAATTTCAACTTTGAGTTGTTCAAAAAACACATCGCCGCTGCCCAGCGCATTATGGACGATATTATCGATCTTGAACTAGAAAAAGTAGATGCTATTCTAGCTAAAATAGATGCCGATCCCGAAGGAGAAGAAGTAAAAGGAGTAGAACGAAACCTATGGTTAAATATTAAAAAGAAAGCCGAAGAAGGTCGCCGTACCGGAATTGGCATCACTGCTGAAGGTGATATGTTAGCAGCTTTAGGCATTAAATACGGAAGTGAAAAAGGAACAGATTTTTCAGTCGAAATCCATAAAACCATTGCTCTTGAAGCGTATCGTGCTTCGGTATATGCAGCAAAAGAACGCGGTGCTTTCGGTATTTTTGATTCAGAACGTGAAAAAGAAAATCCGTTTATTCTACGTTTAAAAGAAGCCGATGAAAAACTGTATTACGATATGCTAGAATACGGCCGTCGTAATATTGCACTTTTAACTATTGCTCCAACTGGAACCACTAGCTTAATGACGCAAACTACATCGGGTATTGAACCTGTATTTTTACCAGTTTACAAACGAAGAAGAAAAGTAAACCCGAACGACAAAGATGCGCGTGTTGATTTTATAGATGAAATAGGTGATTCTTGGGAAGAATACGTGGTTTTTCACCACCGCTTTAAAGAGTGGATGAAAATTAACGGTCACGATATCGACAAAAACTACAGCCAAGAAGAATTAAATGAATTGGTAGAACAATCACCATACCATCAAGCTACTTCTAACGATGTAGATTGGTTGAGCAAGGTGCGCATGCAAGGTGCCGTTCAAAAATGGGTGGATCACAGTATTAGTGTAACCATTAATTTACCGAATGATGTAGATGAAGAATTGGTAGGTAAGTTATACTTAGAAGCGTGGCAAGCCGGTTGTAAAGGAGTTACTGTCTACAGAGATGGTTCCCGTTCTGGTGTGTTGATTTCAAATGAAGAGAAAAAAGAAGAAAGTCACGAATCATTGATTTCTTTTCCAACAAAACGCCCACAAACACTAGAAGCCAATGTTGTTCGTTTTCAGAATAACAAAGAAAAGTGGATTGCCTTTATTGGTTTAATTGATGATAAACCGTATGAAATCTTTACCGGTTTAGCCGATGACGAAGATGGAATTTTAATCCCACGATGGGCTACCGAAGGATTAATTATTAAAAACCGAAATGAAGACGGAACGTCTCGTTACGACTTTCAATATCAAAACAAACGAGGGTACAAAACCACTATTGAAGGCCTATCGCATAAATTTGATCCAGAATATTGGAACTACGCTAAACTAATTTCCAGTACACTGCGTCACGGAATGCCCATTGAAAAAGCCGTTGAATTAATCAACAGCTTACAATTGGACAGCGAATCTATCAACACCTGGAAAAATGGTGTGGCAAGAGCTTTAAAACGCTATGTTGAAGACGGAACATTAGCAAGAAAGCAAAAATGTGATAACTGTAATTCTTCACAACTTATTTATCAAGAAGGTTGTTTAACATGTAAGGATTGCGGTTCCTCTAAATGTGGTTAATTCATTTACATAAAATTGTATCTTAACACAAAGAAAGCCTCGACAACAGTTCGGGGCTTTTTTATATCTTTAATTCATCTTAACTTGATTTAAAAAAAATGAGTCATTCATCATCTATTGTAATACGAAAAGTAAAAAGTGAAGAAGCCATATCCTTGCAAACGATTTCGAAAAACACTTTTTTTTCTACGTATGCTTCTGAAAATACGAAAGAAGATATGGATGCCTATTTAACTGAAAATTTCAACATTGATCGGCTACAGAACAGTCTTTTAAATCCAGATTCGTTTTACTATTTTGCCATTCACGAAGAAGCAATAATTGGGTACTTAAAAGTAAACCGAGGTGCCGCACAAACCGACAACCTATTACCAAAAGCTCTTGAAATAGAACGAATTTATGTAATTACAGAATTTCAAGGAAAAGGAATTGGCATGCTTTTACTTGAGAAAGCAATTGAGAAAGCACACTCTTTAAGCATAAAAATACTCTGGCTGGGCGTTTGGGAGAAAAACACAAAAGCCATTGCCTTTTATAAAAAACACATGTTTGTGCCTTTCGCCAACCATCATTTTATGGTAGGAACCGATGAGCAGTATGATGTTTTAATGAAATTGGAATTAAGTTTTTGATTAACATTTCAGTAAAAGACATAAAAAAACCGCCTCGAATGGAGACGGTTTTTATTTTTCTTGTACGGTTTACAATTCTAGCAAACCATTTGTTTTTTTAACGCCTTCAGCACTTTCTTTTAAGTGATCTTTTTCAGCATCAGTCAATTCGATATCAACAATTTTTTCGATTCCATCACGACCTAATACTACCGGTACACCGATACAAAGGTCGTTTAATCCGTACTCCCCCTCTAAAAAGGTAGAACAAGGGAATATTTTCTTTTGGTCGCAAGCGATGGCTTGCACCAATCCGCTTACGGCAGCTCCTGGAGCATACCAAGCCGAAGTACCTAATAATTTGGTAAGCGTTGCGCCCCCAACTTTGGTATCTTCTTTTACTTGGTTTAGTCTATCTTCAGAAATAAATTCAGTTACTGGCACACTGTTTCTAGTTGCCAAACGCGTTAACGGCACCATGCCTTTATCGCTGTGACCACCAATTACCATTCCGTCAACATCGCTAATTGGAGCACCTAAAGCTTCGGCTAAACGAAACTTGAAACGAGCACTGTCTAACGCACCACCCATACCAATAATTCGGTTTTTAGGAAGCTTTGTTGTTTTATGCACCAAATATGTCATCGTATCCATTGGATTACTTACAACAATAATCGTGGTGTTTGGAGAATGCTTTACTAAGTTAGAAGAAACATCTTTTACAATCCCGGCGTTGATACCGATTAACTCTTCACGAGTCATTCCTGGTTTCCGTGGAATCCCGCTGGTGATTACACAAATATCGCTATCTGCTGTTTTGCTGTAATCTCCTGTTGTACCTATTACGCGTGTGTCGAATGCATTTAAGGAAGCGGTTTGCATCAAATCCATTGCTTTTCCTTCTGCGTAGCCTTCTTTAATATCTAAAAGAACCACTTCGCTTGCAAAATTTTTAATGGCGATATATTCAGCACAACTTGCGCCTACTGCACCTGCTCCTACTACTGTAACTTTCATTATATTATCTATTTTTGAATGATTAATTTAATTTTTTAAAGGCTATTTAAAAGCCAATGCAAAAATACAATTATACTTGTTAATTGTCCTTACTTGAGTGTATTAAATTCCGAAGTGCATGCCTGCTGAAACAGTATTGTACTCCGAAAAATTATAATCAGCATGCAACCCAAAAAAGCCTAGTTTTAATTTAGCCCCTATGGTTCCTTTAACTCCTGAAACTTTTGTCCGTACCGAAAAAGGATCTGTAAATTCATTGCTATCTTCAAACAGCGGAGTACCACTTTCAACGCGATACGTCCCCAACACATCAAAATCTGATGTTCCCGTTACATAACCAATACCTCCATACACATTAAAAACAGGTAATTTAGTTGATGCTTGAAGCTGAAAAAGCCAGCTATTTTGTTTTACATCAAACTGCTGATTTTCACCGTTTATAATATTATTATCTGTAAAATCGTAATTTGCACTTAGGTTATTGTAGGCTACCAAACCCGAAATAGCCACTGGAAAAATAGATTCTGCAGGAAGCCATTGCGTAAATTCATGTTGTAGTCCCACACCAAAAAGACCTGTTTTTACATCTTCGAGCTTTATCTTCGGAACGTAGCGTACTTTTAATTCGGTCGCTTTAAAAATTCCAAGTCGAGCTTGTAAAAAAGCGGTCGGCAGAAAATCAACATTAGCAGAAGCCAAGCCCTGCGGAAGTGTAAATTCTACCTCTTCGGTAAACACACCTGTTTCATCTTGAACTTCAGCATACACTACTATATCAGGATTGTTTTCACCAAAGGCCGTGGCAACTTGATTTACTGTACTTCCATCCCTAAAATAAAGGTTGTTATAATCCGCTGTGTTTAATGTAAAGCTTTTATTCTCATCTTTTACAAATGAAACATTCCCTATTACTGAAATTTCAAACCTGAGTGGTTTTTTCACTTCAGCAGATTGTATCCAACCGTTGGAGGTGTTATAAATTAACCCTTCGGCAGCCGGAGTAATGTACCCTGTGGCAAAACGCTGCGCATCGTCAATTCCGGCAGCTAATAAATTTTCTAAATTTTCCTGTGAAAGGGCTGGCAAACTAACCAACAAACCAATCAAAACGACTACGTGCTTCATCTTTTTTAAGTTTAATCCTTGATAAAATAAAAAACCTGTGACATACATCACAGGTTTTTAAGAAAGTTTAACGCTAAAAATTAAGCGTCAATATTTGCATATTTTGCATTTTTCTCAATAAATTCACGTCTTGGCGGCACCTCATCCCCCATAAGCATAGAGAAAATACGATCTGCTTCGGTACCATTATCGATGGTTACTTGACGAAGAATTCTGAATTCAGGATTCATAGTCGTATCCCATAACTGGCTAGCATTCATCTCACCCAGACCTTTGTATCGTTGAATACTGGCTCCACCACCAAATCCAGCATTAATTTCTGCTCGTGCTTCTTCAGACCAAGCATACTCGCTTTTCTTTCCTTTTTTCAATAAATATAAAGGAGGCGTTGCAATGTACACGTGTCCTGCTTCAATTAAATCTTTCATATAACGGAAGAAGAACGTTAAAATCAATGTTGAAATGTGGCTACCATCTACATCGGCATCACACATAATTACAATTTTGTGGTAGCGAAGTTTTGAAAGGTTTAATGCCTTGCTGTCTTCTTCAGTTCCTATGGTAACCCCTAATGCGGTAAAGATATTTCTAATTTCTTCGTTTTCAAAAACCTTGTGTTGCATGGCCTTTTCCACGTTCAAAATTTTACCACGTAAGGGTAAAATAGCTTGGAAATTACGGTCACGACCTTGTTTTGCCGTTCCACCTGCAGAGTCACCCTCTACCAGGAATACTTCACATTGTGCAGGATCTTGTTCAGAGCAATCGGAAAGTTTACCGGGTAATCCAGCGCCACCCATTACGGTTTTACGCTGTACCATTTCACGTGCCTTACGGGCTGCGTGACGGGCGTTTGCTGCAAGAATCACCTTTTGAACGATGGTTTTAGCATCATTCGGATTTTCTTCTAAATAGTTTTCAAGCATTTCGGAAACTGCTTGACTTACTGCTGAAGAAACTTCCCGGTTTCCTAGTTTAGTTTTGGTTTGTCCTTCAAATTGAGGTTCTGCTACTTTTACCGAAACAATAGCCGTTAATCCTTCACGGAAATCATCACCCAAAATCTCAAACTTCAGTTTGTCCAACATTCCCGAAGCATCAGCATATTTTTTTAAGGTAGTCGTCAATCCACGACGGAAACCTGTTAAATGCGTTCCTCCTTCGTGAGTATTGATGTTATTTACGTAGGAATGTAGATTTTCGTTAAAAGATGTGTTGTAAATCATCGCTACTTCTACAGGGATATCATTCTTCTCCCCTTCCATAGAAATAACATCGTTAATAATTGGCTCGCGCGTTTCATCTAAGAAACGGATAAATTCTTTTAATCCTTCTTCACTGTGGAAGGTTTCAGAAATAAACTCGCCATCATCATCAGTTTCACGTTTATCGGTTATGCTAATAGTTAATCCTCTATTAAGAAAAGACAATTCACGCATTCTACTTGCCAGCGTATCATAGCTAAAATGACGCGTTTGTTTAAATATTTCTTCGTCAGGCTTAAAAGTTACAAGCGTTCCTCTCTTATCTGTTTCGCCAGTATGCTTTACAGGATACATGGCTTTACCACGCTCGTATTCTTGTTCCCATATTTTTCCATCGCGATAAACCGTGGCTTTTAAATTTACAGATAAGGCATTTACAACCGAAACACCTACTCCGTGCAGCCCACCGGAAACTTTATACGAATCTTTATCAAATTTACCTCCGGCACCAATTTTGGTCATTACAACCTGCAGAGCAGAAACGCCCTCTTTTTTGTGCATATCTACCGGAATACCCCTACCGTTATCATTTACGGTTACCGAGTTATCTTCATTAATCCAAACGTCTATGGTATCGCAATATCCTCCCATAGCTTCATCAATGGAGTTATCCACCACTTCATACACCAAATGATGTAATCCACGTACACCTACATCACCAATATACATCGATGGGCGCATACGCACGTGTTCCATTCCTTCTAACGCCTGAATACTATCGGCACCATACACTTTAATTTCTTTTTCGTCCTTCATAAATTTAGGTTGTTTTTCAAACTAATACGTAACAAACAAATATAACGAAACCCTTTATAAATTAAAGGTTTTCCATTGATTAACACCCGGAAGTTATTAACAGATTAATGTGAAGAAAAAATCCAAGTTTGTGATACAATCCATCGCTATTAAAATGAGATCCCTCCGTCACTAAAATACTAGAGTACTTAACCATTTTTGAATAAAATTAAACCAATTGAAAGTCACATAGTCTTACTTAATAGAACATTTGTAATTTATATACGTTGAAACCGACAAAAAAATAGAACTTTTAGAAAAAATTATAAGAATTTAATTTTTCAGAAGTTATCTTTAAATAAAACAGAACTATGAAATCATTACTTACAACAATCGCTTTTTTAGCAATCACGATGCTAACTGCACAAAGCACGCAATCGCAAACCTTCCCGAAGATGGACGTTAGCCCCATGGATTTAGCCATGGCTCGAGCAGACAGAAACACTCCTCCTATTGCTCGTGTAATTTATAGTCGTCCGCAAATGAAAGGTCGCGAAATATTTGGCGAGTTAGTTCCTTATGGCAAAGTTTGGCGAACTGGTGCAAACGAAGCTACTGAGTTAACTATTTATGAAGCCCTACGATTAAACGGAACCGTATTACAGCCTGGCACGTATACTTTATACACCATTCCTGGTGAAGATTTGTGGACTGTCATTATTAACGAGAACACCAATGTTTGGGGTACTATCTACAAAAAAGAAAACGATTTGGTGCGAATGAAAACTCCCGTAAGAAATGCTGCAGCCCCTAGTGAATCGCTATCTATGGTATTTCGTCCTGAAAGCGACGGCACTACTTTAATGATTGGATGGGACAAAACCTATATTGAAGTTCCTTTCAAAAAAATCAAGTAAAAATAATTTTTAAGGAATATTAAGATATTTGTGGGTTTGTAATGACACTTTCCATTTTGGATTTTTCATTACATAATCCACAATTTCTGGCATCATGGTATCCCGCTTGCTCCACTCTGGTTGTAAGTATAAAATACAGTCTTTGTTGATTTTTTTAGCTTGCTCTTCAGCAAATTTAAAGTCATGCTTATTAAAGATGATAACTTTAAGCTCATGAGCCTTTTCGTATATTTCAGGTTTTGGAAGCTTTATCTTTTTAGGAGATAGACAAATCCAGTCCCAAGTTCCGGTTAGCTTATACGCCCCAGAAGTTTCAATATGAATCTGCATGCCTTTATCCTTTAATTTTTTGGTTAAAGGCCCCATATCCCACGTGAGTGGCTCACCACCGGTTATTACAATTGTTTTACTGTACTTATCGGCATTGTCAACTATTTGATTGATCTCTGTAGGTGGGTGAATATCGGCATTCCAGCTTTCTTTTACATCACACCAATGGCACCCTACATCACAACCGCCTATTCGTATAAAATAAGCTGCTGTTCCTTTATGGAATCCTTCCCCTTGGATGGTATAAAACTCTTCCATTAACGGAAGCATTTCCCCTTTGTTAACGCGTTCTTGAATCTCTGTCTGCATAGATTGCAAAATTACAATTTATAGTTGGCAGTTCATGGAAAGCCGCATGCTTTTTAGCATTAATTTAAATAGTAATTAAAATAATATTTCAGAAGCTTGCTTACAATTGCTATTTTTATCGAAAATTTGAACGATGGCAGATAAACAGGCTTTTTTTGACCATATTGAAAAGGGATACACTACCAAAGGTGAATTTATCACTTTAGGTGCTGCCATGCTGGAGGGCGAAACCCTCACCAACGCCTTGGTTAAAATCCCACTGAAAACCATGAACCGCCACGGCCTTATTGCAGGTGCTACGGGGACTGGAAAAACAAAATCATTACAAGTGTTGGCAGAAAACCTTTCTGAAAAAGGAGTTCCTGTACTGCTAATGGATATGAAAGGTGACCTCAGCGGAATCGCTGAGCCTAGCCCTGGTCACGCTAAAATAGATGAACGTCACGAAAAAATTGGTATTCCTTTTACCCCAAAAAAGTTTCCAGTTGAAATCATGACGCTTTCTGAACAAAACGGTGTACGCCTTCGCGCCACCGTAAGTGAGTTTGGACCTGTACTGTTATCTCGTATTTTAAATGTAAGCGAAACCCAAGCGGGAATCATTTCAGTAATATTTAAATATTGTGACGACAATAAACTTCCGTTATTAGATTTAAAAGATTTTAAAAAAATATTACAATACACTACTGCCGAAGGAAAAGAAGAATTTTCTAAAGAATACGGCCGTATTTCCTCTGCCTCAACGGGTGCTATTTTACGGCATATAGTAGCGTTAGAACAACAAGGAGGCGATTTATTTTTTGGTGAAAAATCATTCAACACAGATGATTTGCTACGAATAGATGAAAACGGAATGGGCTACATCAACATTGTACGTTTGACTGACATACAAGACCGCCCCAAACTTTTTTCAACGTTTATGTTGAGCTTGTTGGCCGAAATATACACGACCTTCCCAGAACAAGGCGATAGCGGCAGACCAGAATTGGTTATCTTTATAGATGAAGCGCACTTACTATTTAAAGAAGCAAGTGATGCTTTGTTAGATCAAATTGAAAGCATTGTAAAACTCATCCGTTCAAAAGGCGTAGGACTGTATTTTGTTACCCAAAATCCAACCGATGTGCCCGATGCGGTTTTAAGTCAGTTAGGGCTGAAAGTACAACATGCCCTTCGTGCTTTTACAGCGAAAGACCGCAAAGCCATTAAATTGACTGCAGAAAATTATCCGCTATCCGATTATTACAAAACCGACGAAGTTCTGACTAAGTTAGGAATTGGAGAAGCATTGGTTTCAGCATTAAACGAAAAAGGAATTCCAACGCCATTAGCCGCTACCATGATGCGCGCACCGATGAGCCGAATGGATATTTTAGAAGATAATGAGCTAAAAGAATTACTGGGCGAGTCGAAACTCATAAAAAAATACAACGAAACCGTAGATCGTGAAAGCGCCTACGAACTATTGAACGAAAAAATTGATATCGCAGAAAAAGAAGAAGCGAAAGAAAAAGCCAAAAAAGAAAAGGCCAAAGTAAAACGCTCGAGTAGCCGTTCTTCTTCTCGTAGCAGCAAACAAAATCCTTTTATAAAGGTTTTAAGTAGCCCAACCGTTATACGTAGCGTTTTGGGGATTTTAGGAAAATTATTAAAATAAAACAGACAATAAAAACTATATGAAAAAGACATTATTATTAGGCGTATTAACTACTATTTTATTTGCTTCTTGTGATTCAAATAAAGATCCATTTACAATTGGAGAAGGCAGCATTGGTAACTTAGATAAAACCATTCAAATGAAGCAAGTGGATTCTATTTTTGCTGAAGATTCCATTGTAAAACTCAATCCTATTAAGAATGCACTGGGTACGCAAGGGGAAGTTGAAGTATTTGACAAAGAAGGAAACAAACTGTTATTACTTTCACCTGAAGATGAAAACGATCCCAATGCAACCGTAACCAATGTTCAGGTATTTGACAGCCGTTATAAAACCGATAAAGGACTTACTAGCGGCAGTACTTTTAAAGATGTAAAAGCAAATTATACCGTATCAAACATTGAAACAACTATCAGCTCGGTTGTAGTATTTTTAAAGGACAGTGAAATTTACTTAACTATTGACAAAAAGGAACTTCCGGAAAATATACGATACAATCCCAATGCAAAAATTGAAGCTAGCCAAATACCAGATGGTGCTACATTCAAGTACTTTATGATTGGTTGGGAGCCGGATGTTGTTACCGAAAAAGAATAAATTTTACTTAAATCCTCTCAATATTTTGTTAAGCCCCACTTAAAAGCGGGGTTTTTCTTTTAATTTTAATAATTAACCAATCCAACTAATTATTATGATCAAGATATTAGGATTTATTTTAACCATCGGCGGAGCTATTGCATTAGTACTTGGAATACTGAGCGTATTTGGAAGTTTAGATGTAGGGTTAAGTCCGTGGGCACTTATTATATTAGGAATTGTTTTCTTCTTTGCAGGTATCGGTTTATTAAAAAAACGAAAAGACACCGATACTATTGAGTCTGAAAATGAGTAATACATAAAACCTTCTTTTCGAAGGTTTTTTTAAATTTTTACGATATGCCAAACCCAAGAATAAAAAACGAAGATCAATACGAAGCCCTTCGAGATAAAGGGTACAGTAAAGAAAAAGCAGCTCGTATTGCCAATACACCTAATTCAGGTGAAAAAGGAGGCAACGCACAGCCCTACGAAGAATGGACAAAAGATGAGTTGTACAACCAAGCTAAAAATGTGGGCATTGAAAATCGTTCCAAAATGAATAAAAAACAATTGATTAACGCATTACGAAATAATTAATGAGCATACACCCCTTTCATTTAGCAATTCCTTTACACAACCTCAATGAATGTCGAATTTTCTACCGTGATGTGTTAGGCTTTACTGAAGGCCGAAGCAGTGATCATTGGGTAGATTTTGACTTTTTCGGACATCAACTAGTTATTCACTATAAAGAAAAAACAGAAACAGAACAATCATCATCAAACCCTGTAGACGGTAAGGATGTTCCCGTCCCTCATTTCGGCGTAGTATTGGATATGGAAACCTTTGAAGCTTTTTCCTCTTTATTAAAAAGTAAAAATATTACCTTTATCATTGAACCGTATATTCGGTTTAAAGGAAAAACCGGAGAGCAAGCCACGATGTTTTTTAAAGACCCGTCTGGAAATGCCCTTGAGTTTAAAGCCTTCAAAAATAGGAACCAACTTTTTGCAAACTAACTGAATGAAATTAATTTCTCCACAAATAATTAGACAAGTATTCGTCTTATTGCTCATTTTATTAATGGGCAGTCTTATTTTTAAAGAAATGGCACCTTACCTTTCTGGGGTTCTAGGCGCTGTAACTATTTATGTGTTGTTGCGGGGTTGGATGAAAAAACTGGTTAAAAAAAAGGGTTGGAATCCCAGTATTGCAGCAACGCTACTCATGTTACTTTCCTTTATTGGCATTTTATTACCCGTCTCGGGAATTGTATTAATGCTGGGAAATAAAATTGGAAATGCGGTTCAAAATTCTGAAGATGTAATTAGAGCTTTTAAAGAACAATTAGGCGAATGGGAAGCTCGACTTGGTTACGATCTTACCTCCCAGATAGATGCCACCGCTATTTCATCTTGGATTTCTACTCAATTACAAAGTTTTGCTGGTGGTACCTTTAATATGTTTATCGCAATTGGATTGATGTATTTTATGCTGTATTATATGCTGACCAACCGGAAGGAGTTAAAAGAATCGCTCTTTGATTATATTCCTATTGGGGATGACAACTTAAAAACCATTGGAGAACAAGCCAATGCTATGGTTCGTGCCAACGCTATTGGTATTCCTTTAGTGGCAATCGCACAAGGTATTGTAGCCCTTATTGGTTTCTTGATCTTTGGCGTTGAAGATCCTTTCTTTTGGTTTGTAATTACCACTATTGGCTCCATGATTCCGTTTATAGGAACCCTTATTGGTATTCTCCCTGTGTTTATTCTCGCACTATCCACGGGAAATAACTTTCAAGCTTGGGGTATTTTATTATATGGGATTATCGTTGTAGGATCTACCGATAATATTTTCAGAATGTATGTATTAAAAAAACTAGATAATGTGCATCCATTAATAACCTTTATAGGTGTTGTTGTGGGAGTTCCGCTGTTTGGTTTTATAGGGTTGATTTTCGGCCCGCTTCTTATTAGCTTGTTTCTTATTATACTTCGTATTTACCGAAAAGAATATGGTAAACCCCATGAAGAGCAACTATAGCCATGTTTCAAAAGTTTACAAAAACCAACTATCCCCCAATCCATAAACCTGTGTTGGTGTGGGATGGCGAATGCGGCTTTTGTAAATATTGGGTAACGCGCTGGAAAAGCTTAACCGATAACAAAGTAGATTACAAAACCTATCAAGAAGTAGCTTCGCAGTTTCAAGACATTCCCTTAAAAGAATTTAAAAAAGCGTCCCGCCTTATTGAAACCGATGGACATATATATAGCGGCCCAGATTCCGCCTATCGAAGCTACACCTACACAACAAAGAACTTGCCTTGGCACACATGGTACAGTAAGCATCCAATATTCACAAAACTAAGTGACCACGGCTACAATTTTACAGCAAAACATCGATCGTTCTTTTTTAGCCTTACAAAACTTTTCTTCGGAAAAAACCCAGAACGATTACAACCGTATTGGTTATGCTACGCACTTATACTTTTAGCAGTTTTTTATGTACTGTTGAGGTTTTTATAACAATTCTTTAAAACAGTTTTCTTTTTTGAAGCTGTATCTTTCAGCAAACAGAAAAATTCGACTATGCTATTTGGTAAAAAGAAAGAAAAAATAAATTTCAATCCTGGAAACCGAGATGACGGAATTGATGAAAACTATGTTGAAGAAGAAGTCAGTAAAATTGGAGAAGACGATGTAGAAGTTGTTTTAGACAATGAAGAAAATATTGACAAAAAATTCAGCGGAAACAATACCCTTTCAAAATATGTGGAACTGGGTAGAATTATGATTAGCATGCTAAAAGACGTAAAACGCGGCACGTATAAAAACATTCCGTGGTTTACCATAGCAACTATCGTAATGGCTTTGTTGTATGTCTTAAACCCAATGGATCTCGTACCTGATTTTATTCCAGGCATTGGTTATATTGATGATATTGCTATTCTTACAATGGGTGTTGGTTGGATAGAAAGTGATTTGCACCGCTACTTAGACTGGCGCATGGAAAATGATTTAGGGATTTAATGCCCCTCAAAATAGCTTTCCCAAAGGAAAAAACAGCTGTTTCTGATTAAACACAACGTAGCATAATTATTTGCTATTTCTACGCTGCTCTCTAGCGAGTAAGGTGTTTTTTAGCAACATAGCAATGGTCATAGGGCCTACGCCTCCTGGAACAGGTGTGATATATGAAGCCTTTTTACTAGCATTTTCAAAATCTACATCTCCCTTCAGTACATAGCCTTTTTTCGTGTTCTCATCTGGAACGCGGGTGATACCCACATCAATCACAACCGCATCATCTTTTATCATTTCGGCTTTTAAGAAATCTGGAATTCCCACTGCGATGATAACAATATCGGCTTGCGAAGTAATTTGCGTAAGGTTTTTAGTGTATTCGTGAGTAAGCGTTACAGTAGAGTTCCCAGGAAATCCACTCCGCCCCATTAAAATACTCATCGGTCTTCCTACAATGTGACTTCTACCAATAACAACGGTATGTTTCCCTTTAGTAGGAATTTCATATCGTTCTAATAATTCCAGAATTCCAAAAGGAGTTGCCGGAATAAAAGAAGTCATATCCAACGACATTTTTCCGAAGTTAGTGGGATGAAATCCATCTACATCTTTATCAGGATTTACCGCTAAGAGTACTTTTTGTGTATTGATTTGCGGCGGCAAAGGAAGTTGAACAATAAATCCATCGATAGAATCTTCATTGTTTAATTTTTCAATTTTGTCCATTAACTCCACTTCACTAGTAGTACTGGACATTCTAAATAAGCTAGATTCAAAACCTACATGCTCACACGCTTTTACCTTGGTGTTTACATAGGTCATACTCGCCCCGTCATTTCCGACAATAATAGCAGCTAGGTGCGGTACTTTTTCACCATTTGCTTTCATCGCATCGACTTCAGCTTTTATTTCAGCTTTTATTTCATTTGAAACTTTCTTTCCGTCTAAAATTGTCATTATTGCTTAATTAAAGACCTCTCAATCATACTTAAATACTTAAACAAGCTCAGTGTGAAATGCGCGAGGTGCTATTATATTTTTGAAAACCTATATTACTATTTATTGTCTACTGCTCACTGAAAACTGCTACTGCCAACTGCTTACTAATTTACTTCATCTTATTCATCATTTGCATCATCTTTTGTCCGCCACCACCTTGCATCATCTTCATCATTTTACTCATTTGGTTGAATTGCTTCATCAGTTGATTTACTTCTTGTACTGAAGTTCCGCTACCTTTGGCAATACGCTTTTTACGGTTTCCGTTTATTACAGATGGGCTACTTCGTTCTTCAGGCGTCATCGATTGGATAATGGCTTCAATCCCCTTAAAAGCATCGTCGTCTATATCGACTCCTTTTAGGGCTTTTCCGGCTCCGGGAATCATCCCCACAAGATCCTTCATACTACCCATTTTCTTTACTTGTTGTATTTGCTTGATGAAATCGTCAAACCCGAATTGGTTTTTCGCAATTTTCTTTTGAAGTTTACGCGACTCATCTTCATCAAACTGCTCTTGGGCGCGCTCCACAAGCGACACCACATCTCCCATTCCTAAAATACGGTCCGCCATACGTGCCGGGTGGAATACATCAATCGCATCCATTTTTTCACCGGTACCGATAAACTTGATGGGTTTATTCACCACACTTTTAATCGATATTGCAGCACCACCACGCGTATCACCATCTAACTTGGTCAATACAACTCCGTCAAAATTAAGGCGCTCGTTAAAGGTTTTTGCGGTGTTTACCGCATCTTGTCCCGTCATAGCATCGACGACAAACAAGGTTTCGTTTGGCTGAATGGCTTTATGGATGTCGGCTATTTCAGTCATCATCGCTTCATCGATTGCCAAACGACCGGCCGTATCTATAATAACCGCGTTGTTTCCATTTTGCTTAGCGTGTGCAATTGCGTTTTGTGCAATTTCTACCGGGTTTTTATTTCCTTCTTCGCTATATACCTCAACGTTTATCTGCTCCCCTACTACGTGTAATTGATTAATTGCTGCCGGACGGTATACATCACAGGCAACTAATAAAGGCTTTTTGGTTTTTTTAGTTTTTAAGTAATTGGCCAATTTCCCCGAGAAGGTTGTTTTACCACTACCCTGTAAACCCGACATTAAAATAATACTTGGCGAACCGCTTAAATCGATCCCTTCCGTGTCGCCACCCATTAATTGGGTCAGTTCATCTTTTACAAGCTTTACCATTAACTGCCCAGGTTGTAGGCTAGTTAATACGTTTTGCCCAAGGGCTTTTTCTTTAACGGTATTGGTAAATTCTTTGGCAGTTTTAAAGTTAACATCGGCATCAAGTAAGGCACGGCGTACTTCTTTAAGAGTTTCGGCTACGTTTACTTCAGTAATTTGGCCATGTCCCTTAAGGACGTGCATTGCTTTATCTAACTTATCACTTAAATTATCAAACATATTCTTTACGCTTTAGTTTACAGACACGCTTAGGTGTATAAGGTTGCAAAGATAACATTCTGAAAGGGAGTTTCAAAGTGATTTTTGAAATACGAAAAATGAAATACGACGTACGATTTGTCTTCGATACGATTTTATGGAATTAACACCTTGCCTTACATTAAAATGTCCCAACCATAAAATCACTCAGACACCTGTAAATTATAATTTTTGAAAGAAAAATTGAAAGGTGATTGAGTGAATTTGTAAAACTGCCAGAGATTACAAATTTGTATCGAAAGCACCATAGCGAAGTACAAAATACGAAATACGATTTGTCTTCGATACGATTTTATGGAATTAACACCTTGCCTTACATTAAAATGTCCCAACCATAAAATCACTCAGACACCTGTAAATTATAATTTTTGAAAGACGAATTGAAAGGTGATTGAGTGAATTTGTAAGACCGTTAGAGATTACAAATTCGTACCGAAAGCACGATAGCAAAGTACAAAAAATGAAATACGACGTACGATTTGTCTTCGATACGATTTTATAAATTTAACACCTTGCCTTACATTAAAATGTCCCAACCATAAAATCACTCAGACACCTTTACATTATAATTTTAAAAGAAAAATTGAAAGGTGATTGAGTGAA
>Ga0209309_10001377_pt1 | contig 24568 bp, 25 predicted proteins | sample COGITO_mtgs_1204_2_FD_184807 | JGI IMG/M metagenome (GOLD analysis project Ga0209309, IMG submission 184807) | Pelagic marine microbial communities from North Sea - COGITO_mtgs_120412 (SPAdes) (version 2) | ecosystem: Environmental > Aquatic > Marine > Epipelagic ... | reverse complement strand
TACGCATCGCATCAGACGGCAGCGCGTGCAGCAGGTTTCCACGGCACTGATCGTCGCGCAGCGCCAGTTCGCCGGAGGATGTGTTGAACAGGAGCGCGCCCTGCGCCTCGGCCAAATCTGCAATGGCCAGCATCACATCCGTCGGCGCGTCGAGCACAAGGAACGGCGTCTGCGACAGCAAATCCAGGGCAGCGTCGATCGGGGCTGCGCCGTCCTGTAGCGTGACTGCTGTTATCTCGTACGTATGGTTCAAGAACCGACCGGTGGTGATGTTATCCTCCAGCCCGGTCTGTGCCCCGGCCAAGCCCAGATCATCAGGCTTCGCATCCAGATTAGACAGGGTGGGCGGCTGCGGCTGATAGACCGACAAGTAGCCGATATTCAGAGTGACCTCGGCGTGTGCTGCCACTCCGAAACACATTCCGACAACTGTTGAGACGGATACTTTTTTAATCATGCAATTGTCTTAGCAAACGAAACTTGGGCCCCGAATACGACCTTGGTCACAGTGCGTGCCGCCCATTCAACCAAGGTCGTATATGCCGCGGTGACTGCTGCTGTTAGCTCTCAGGGTAACCAAAAATACAATCAATATGATTAGGGAGCGAGACATGATCCGCAGCACACTTAAACTTGTCGTTGGCGCAGCTATCTTTGGCGGAACGATCAGCGCAGCATTGGCTGCTGGATTGCCGCTGGGAATTTCGCCGGTCGATACGGGTAACCTGCCGTCCACAGGCGACGAATGGCTGACGGAAAACCCCTACCGCGCCGAAACCGCGGGTGAGGAAGTCTGGAAGGAAGCGGTTTCCATCGGTGAATCCGGCTACATCCAGAACTGCGCCCGCTGCCATGGGCTTGAGGTTGTATCAGGCGGATTAGCGCCCGACCTTCGGTTTCTCGAGGCTGAGGAGTACGGCGATTCCTGGTATGTAGAACGCTTCCGTGCAGGGTATTCGCAGAACGGCACGACCAAGATGCCTGCCTTTGAGGAGGTTCTGGGTCAGGACGCGGCGTGGGCGATCCGTACCTACATCGAAACGCGCCCCGATGACGCTGTGATGGCAGATTACGTGGCCGAGTTGTCGGACCTGCGCGATACGTTGAAGGTTCTGGGCGATGACGCCGCTGGTGGTGATGCAGATGCGCTGAAATCGCGTTTGGCGGAAATCGCGGCAGAGATTCCCACAATGTCGGGTGCTCCGCTTGCAGATAGCATTGCATATCGCGCGTCACACATCATTGACGGATCAGCCGAGGCTTATGCCCGCGCCGCCGAAACGTTGACGATCGGTTTGTCAGCCGCACAGTAGGGGATACACGTGATTTTAAAGGCTTCACTGTTTGCATTGGGTTTAATGGTCGCCGGACAGGCCCAAGCGGCCGATCCGTGCGCCTACTACCCGCCGCAAAGTCGCCCGCAAAATACCGGGCGTGACATCGTCGGTCAGGACTTGGACACGATCCAGGAGCAGGGCCACATGTTGTTCGCGGTCTATGAAAACTTTCCTCCCTACTCGTGGGAGGAAAGTGGCCAGCCAACCGGTGTGGACATCGAAATCGCGCAGCTGATTGCCGAATATCTTGGCGTCGAGGCAAGGTTCAATTTCGTCACAGCAGGTGAAAACCTTGAGGCGGATTTGCTCAACAACATCTGGAAGGGTGCTGTGATCGGCGGGCGCGTCGCGAATGTGATGATGCGCGTTCCGTACGATTCCGCGTTTAGCTGCCGCGTCGAACAGGTTGTGTTTACCGGCCAATATGGCGGTGAATCAATCGCGATTGCCTATGATCGTGACAGCTATCCCGACGAAAAACCTGTGCCAGCCTTTTTCCGCTTTGACAGTGTTGCGGTCGAAAGCGACTCCATTGCTGATTTCTATCTGGCGTCATTCGCGGGTGGGCAGTTGGCAGGTAATGTTCAGCGGCACCCCACCATGGCTGAGGCAATGAATGCGCTGAACGCGGGTGAGGTGAAGGCGGCAATGGGTCCGTTGGGCCAGTTGGAATACGGTCTTTCAGACAGTTCTGCCGTGCATCAACCCCCGTTGGCCGGATTTGCGATCAGCACGTGGACATTGGGCGTTGCCGTCAATTTCAGCTATCGCCCGCTGTCATATTCTGTGGACGATGCTGTGAATGCGGCCCTACAGGACGGCCGTATTCCTGCGATTTACGCAAGCTATGGCTTAAGCTTCCAAGAACCGGAACGTTGACGCGCGACTAATCCCTTGGTCGCATATCGCCCCACGGGCCGCGCCCTTAGTCTATCATGAAACAACAACGGATAATGTTATGAACCTGACTGGCAGCCGCGAAATAAATGCAGATGTAAATGCCGTGTGGGCAGGCCTACTGGACCCTAACGTTCTGAAGGAGTGTGTGCCCGGTTGTACCGAAATGGCCGGCTCCGCTGATGAGGGGTTCGAGGCTACAGTCGTTCAAAAGGTCGGCCCGATGAAGGCCACCTTTAAGGGCGAAGTCGAAATTAGCGATCGTATCGAGCATCAGAGCCTGAAAATCAGCGGTGAGGGCAAGGGCGGCCCAGCCGGTTTCGCCAAGGGCGGTGCAGATGTGCGGTTGGAGCCGAACGGCGCCTCGACAATCCTGCACTATGATGTTGAAGCTAAGGTTGGCGGAAAGCTGGCGCAGCTCGGCTCGCGTATCATCGACGGTTTCGCGAAAAAAATGGCCGACCAGTTTTTCGAGAATTTCCAGGCGGCTGTTGAAACCGGCACCAGTGAACCAGCGGAGCCACAGGCCGTCGCAGCGGCTGCTCCGGCAGAAGAAAAGAAAAAGGGTTGGATCGGCCGCGTTCTTGGTCGCTAATCTACTGTTACGATATTTGGGAGGATACCATGACAAAAATAACAATGACGGTGAACGGAAAGTCGGTTTCCAAAGACGTGGAGGGCAACACACTGCTCGTCTCGCTCTTGCGCGACGACCTGCGACTGACCGGAACACACGTTGGCTGTGATACGTCGCAGTGCGGTGCCTGCACCATTCACGTGAACGGAAATGCTGTGAAGGCATGCACCATGTTCGCGATTGAGGCAGACGGCGCAGATGTTGCGACGATCGAAGGGCAAGCCAATAGTGACGGCTCGCTGAACGTTATCCAGCAGGCATTCCAGGATCATCACGGATTGCAGTGCGGGTTCTGCACGCCGGGCATGGTCATGTCCGCCGCAGCCCTGCTGAAGGACAATCCCAAGCCGAGCGAGGCTGAGGTCCGCCACTATCTGGACGGAAACATCTGCCGCTGCACGGGCTACCATAACATCGTGAAAGCGATCATGGCGGCTTCTGGTCAGGATGTGTCCGCAATTGCGGCCGAGTAACTCAATTTCTTGGTAGAAATGCCCTGAGGGAGACTAATAAAAATGCCTAAAGATGGTGGAATCGGTGCCTCAACCACGCGCCGCGAAGATGTTCGCTTCCTGACCGGACGTGGTCAGTACAGCGACGATATTATGACCTTTGGTGAATGCGCAGCGGTCTTTGCCCGCTCGACCGTGGCCAATGGAACAATCAAATCAATCAACACAGACGCTGCGGCGGCCATGCCCGGCGTGCTTGCGATCTTTACCGGTGAGGATTTCGTCGAGGTTGGCGGAAACCCGGCTGGCTGGGCGATCAACAGCCGCAATGGCGACCCGATGAAGGAGCCAAAGCGCCCCGTTCTGGCCCACGGTAAGGTGCGCCATGTGGGCGATGCCTACGCTGCTGTTATCGCCGAAACGGTTCAGCAGGGTCGTGATGCTGCCGAGGCGATCGAGATCGACATCGAGGAGCATGACGCCGTCATTAACATGAAGGACGCGCTGGCTGGCACGAACTACGTGCATGATGAGATCGGTACAAACCAGTGTTTCGACTGGGGTTGGATCGAGGACAACCGCGACGCAACCGACGCCGCGATCAAGGGTGCGCATCACGTCACCACGCTGGAGCTGGTGAACAACCGTCTGGTGCCGAACGCGATGGAGCCTCGCTGCTCGATCGGCAGCTATAATCCCGGCACCGGCGATTACAAGTTGCAGACAACCAGCCAGAACCCCCACCTGACGCGCCTGCTGATCAGCGCGTTTGTCATGGGCATTCCGGAAAACAAGCTGACCGTGATTGCGCCAGACGTTGGCGGAGGTTTCGGCTCGAAAATCTATCACTACGGCGAAGAAGCCTTGGTGCTGGCTGCCGCGAAACGGCTGGGTCGCACGGTTAAGTGGACATCGGATCGCAGCGAGGCGTTTTTGACTGATGCGCACGGCCGCGATCACGTGACCAAGATCGAGCTGGCCTTGGATGCGGAGGGTAACTTCCTCGCGTTCCGTACTGAAACTCACGCTAACGTCGGCGCCTATCTGTCGAACTTCGCGACTGCAACGCCGACATTCCTGCACGGCACGCTGATGGCGGGTAACTACACGGTTCCCAACGTCTATGTGAACGTGAAGGCGGTGTTTACAAACACAGCCCCTGTTGACGCCTATCGCGGTGCTGGCCGTCCCGAGGCGACCTATTCGCTGGAGCGTGTCATCGACATGGCGGCACGTGAAATCGGCATGGATCCGGTTGAGCTGCGCCGCAAGAACTTCATCAAGCCGGATCAGTTTCCCTTCGCGTCGGCAGCGGGTCTGGAATACGACAGTGGCAACTACGATGCACTGATGGACCAGATGGAGAAAGTGGCCGACAAGGCTGGTTTCGCCAAGCGTCGCGCAGAATCCGAGGCCAAGGGCTTGCTCCGTGGCTTTGGCGTGAACGCTTATGTTGAGGCGTGCGGCATTGCGCCATCAAACCTCGTCGGTATCCTCGGCGCGCGGGTCGGTCTTTACGATGCTGCAACGGTGCGTGTGAACGCGACGGGCAACTTGTCGGTTATGGTTGGGGCGCACAGTCACGGTCAGGGCCACGAAACAGTGTTCCCGCAAGTGGTTGCCGATATGCTTGGCATTGATGCCGGCAGCATCGACATCGTTCACGGCGATACATCCAAGATTCCGTTCGGTATGGGTACATACGGGTCGCGGTCCCTGGCTGTTTGCGGATCGGCGGTTGTACGTGCAACCGAGAAGATCATCGCCAAGGCCACCAAGATCGCAGCCCACATGCTTGAGGCAAGCGAGAGTGATATTGAGTTTACCGACGGTACATTCGGCGTCGTTGGCACGAACAAGTCGGTCAGCTTTGGTGAGGTCGCGCTAAAGGCCTACATCCCGCATCAGTTCCCGATTGAGGATATCGAGCCGGGCCTTGAGGAAACCGCGTTCTACGATCCGGCGAACTTTACGTTCCCATCGGGCGCCTATTGCTGCGAGGTCGAAGTTGACCCCGAAACTGGCAAGGTGCGCGTTGACCGGATGACTGCAGTGGATGACTTCGGAAACGTTATCAACCCGATGATCGTTACCGGACAGGTCCACGGCGGATTGGGGCAGGGCATTGGCCAGGCTTTGATGGAAAACACCACCTACGATCCGGACGGCCAGTTGCTGTCGGCAAGCTACATGGATTACGCCATGCCGCGCGCGGACGATCTGCCCTTCTACACCGTTGATCACAGCCAGGGCACGCCCTGCACGCACAACCCGTTGGGTGTGAAGGGATGTGGTGAGGCTGGCGCAATCGGCTCCCCCCCCACAGTTGTGAATGCTGTGATCGACGCATTGCAGTCTGGTGGTAAGAACGTGACTCACATCGACATGCCAGTGACCCCGCACCGTGTGTGGTCAGCCATGAAGAACGCAGGATAAGGAGAGCGGATATGTATGCATTTGATATCGAACGTCCAACGTCGGTTGCTGACGCAATTACCGCTTTGGCAACCGAGGACGCGCAAGCACTCAGCGGCGGTCAGACCCTTATTCCAACGCTAAAGCAGCGATTGGCTTCACCATCCAAGCTGGTCTCCCTCACGGGGATCAGCGAGATGCAGGGCATCGAAACCAGCGGCGACACCGTGCGCATCGGCGGAGCGTCAACACACGCCACCGTCGCTGCGGGTGTAGCCTCTGCGTACCCGGCACTTGCCAGCGTGGCCGCACGGATCGGTGATCCTGCGGTGCGCAATCGGGGTACCATTGGTGGCTCGCTCGCCAACAATGACCCGTCCGCGTGCTATCCTGCCGCGGCTCTCGGCTCTGGCGCGACAATCATCACCAACAGTCGTGAGATTGCTGCGGATGATTACTTTCAGGGTATGTTCGTGACAGCACTGGAGGAGGGTGAAATCGTCACTGGCGTTTCATTCCCAGTGCCGCAAAAGGCCAACTACCAGAAGTTCATTCAGCCTGCATCGCGGTTCCCGTTGGTCGCTGTCTTCGTCGCAAAATACAGTGACGGTGTGCGTGTGGCTGTAACCGGTGCGTCCAATGATGGCGTTTTCCGCTGGACTGAGGCCGAGGAAGCGCTGTCTGCGAACTTCTCGGCGGATGCGATTTCTGGCCTGACGATGAGCTCGGATGACCTGATTGCAGACTTGCATGGTTGCGCCGATTACCGCGCGCATCTGATCAAGGTTATGACTGGTCGGGCTGTTACAGACGCAGCTTGATGGTTCTGAAATGACGAAGGGCGCCGGAAAAATCCGGCGCCCTTTTTCGTGACTATATGAAATGTGGTATCACAAACTGTTGAGGTTGCCGTCCAGATCGACCAGCGTGATGCGGTGAACACCATCCATCGCGCGCACATGCTCGATGAGCGAACGTGGTGCGAGGCATAGGGCTGTGGACAGGCAATCGGCCAGTGTCGCCGTATCCGCCTCAACCGATACAGTTGACCATTGCACGGTGCCGGTAGGGTGCAGTATGTGCGCCTGCTGGCCAAGCATCATGGCCGAGGGGCTGGACGTTGCAACGGCATTGCCGTCTATCGTGCGCGTGCCCATCAGACCGAATGTCGGGTCGGACAGGCCAAGCCGCCATGGCCCGCCAAGCGCACTGTACTCACCAATATTGACCAACGCATCGGTCAGGCCGATGTCCCGCAGACGGGCGGTTACAAGGTCAGTGGCGAACCCCTGTGCGATGCCGTTGAATGTCAGGGTCTGTCCCGCGCCGAGGCGAATTTGCCTGCGGTCCCAGCTGACCTTGTGCCAACCGACAGCGTCCTGCGCAGCAGCGGTATCGCCGCCGTGCGCGACTGCCTGCCAAAGGGGCTGGATCGTCGGGTCAAACAGGCCGTCGGTTGCGTCATGTCCTAGATCGACAGCATGTAGCAAATCAGCAAATCGTGGATCAAGCGGGCCTAATGCGCCGGTTCGGTTCAGCACTGAAAGCTGCGAGTGATCGTCAAATAGGCTGAACAGATCTTCAACCTTGGCCAGCATCGCTGGAATTTGCGTCACAGCTTCGTCGGTCAGCTCACGCGGTCCCTTGAGCGTTAGGCTGACATCCGCACCCAATGCGTAACCTTGCCACGTTTGGGTTTGAGCGGCATAGGCAGGCGCCCCGATAAAGGCGGCGCAGATTGTCAGGAACCGACGGCGGTTGAGGGTCATGCTGCTACCTCTGCCTGCAAAGCGCGTTTCTTTTTTGCGGCCAGGATCAGCGGAACGCACAGCTTTGGGTCGTCGTGGATGGTCACGCAATCGAGGCATTGGAAGCATTCAGAGTACTGGATTTCACCGGTTTTCTTGATGGCGCCATACTTGCATTTCACCTTGCAAAGCTGGCAGGGGGAGCCGCATTCATCGCGCCGCTCGATCCATTTGCGGCCTCGCAACAGGCCACCGATCGCCATCACTGCACCCAGCGGGCAGACATAGCGGCAGAACCCCTTGAACAGGACCATCGACATCAGCAGCAGCCCCACTGCGTAGCCGACGTAATACCATTCACGAATGAAGAACGTGGTGATTGCGGTTTTGAACGGCTCCACCTCGATCGCTTTATCCAACCGCGCGGGGGCGGTGAAAATCAATGTGATGAGGGCGGCCAGAACAATATACTTGATCCACTTCAGGCGATTATCCCATGCGCGGGATGGCTCGATCTGTGGCAGGCGTAAAATCCGGCCGATGTGATGTGCAAATTCTTGCAACGCGCCAAACGGGCACAGCCAGCCGCAGAACAAGCCGCGTCCCCACAGCACAAAGCCAAGGATCGTTACGCCCCACAGCAGTAGCGAGAACGGGTCGTACAGCAGAAACCCGAAATTGCCTCCTTGGTATGCGGTGCGGATCACCGCTATCGGCGTCGCGATGGATAGTTGCCCCTGACCCCACCAGCCGATGAATACGGTGACAAAGGCCAAGATACTCAGCCGGATGGGCGTAAAATACCGATGTCCGGCAAGCCGGTTTAGCCTCAGCCCCAGCACAGCCACCAGCAACACCAAGAACCCCACCAAGACCGCCAGATCAGTGGAACGATTCCACAGCGCGTCCAGCCAAGCGGGACGCGGCTTCACAACCTCAGGCCGCAGGAAAAACCGTTCGTCGGCAATCACGGGAGTGCTGAGAGTGACGGTGCCGATCTCGGGTTTGAACATGCCATGCTCACGCAGGCTCGCGATATTCAAAAGCCATTCGGATGTCGGATCAAAACCCAGCCTGCGATCTGTACGCAGGATCAATGCCGCGCCATTGTGTAGCTCATCAGGAACGTCACGATTGAGCTGAATGAAGATATCGGAGTCGCGAAACGCAATCGGAAATCCGCCTTGCTCCGCACTGATCAGGTCGGGCGATGTGTTGCGAACAAAATCATCCGTCACCAATCCATGCCGTGCTGTATCGATCACCAATACAGGCTCGTCCGTGGTCGAAATAGCCATGAATCCTTGCAGGCTCTCGAATGTTTCGGGCGTTAGAACAGCGCGCGCAATGGACTGTGGTCCGATGTCGATCACCCATAAATCCAGGTAATTGCCATCAGGATCGGCGCGGCCGATAGGGTCATCGTATTCCCACGCGGTTCCCGCGAATTGCGCGTCCATTTCCGCGTTGGTGACAGTGTGACGTGCGACCAGACCCTGATCGATCAGGTCGCTCCACGTCAGGTCCTCTTGGTATTCGGTATTTGGATAGGCGGGTGGTCCTGTGGATATGCCCCCCATCTTCTCACGCGCGACCTGTAGGGCGGCTGCCATGATGCTTTCATGCGCGATGCGGACCGAGGCGGTGGCCTTGGTTACACCGTCTAGATAGACCAGCGCAGATCCGTCAGCGCCTGCGCCATATGGGCTGCCAACCACCAGACTGTCGGAAATAGACAGCCCGCGGTATTGCTCGAAAAACTTGCGAAACGGGGCCTCTCCCAGTCCCGAAACAAAGATCGGTTCGTTATGTGAAATCAGCCTGACATCAACAAACCGTCCCTCCAGATCAAGCATGACCAGCATGTTGATCGCCGCACCAGAAAACCCGGGCAGGGGGGCCATCGGCTCCGTCTCGAACACATATCCTGCATCGGCACCGCCGGAGTTAAGAAGCTGCCACACCCCTTCGTCATTTAGTCGTTCGCCCAGCGACATGGGCGGCGCGACAAATGTCTCGATCATATCCCGATCAAGGGTCTCAGCCTGCGCCAGGGAGGTCCGCAGAAAGAGTATCAGGAGGATGAGAACAAACGAAGGGGTGCGCATAACCAGATGCTATGCGGGTGAATCGATAACGCCTATGCGACTTAGGTATGACTCCGCCATTTTCCCGTTGGGGGTTGCCCGCATTCGTGTGAGGGTTTGGCCATGACGATGAAAACAACCCACGTTAATGGTGCAATAACAGCCATATCCTTGGTTGGATTGATTGTGTTCTGGACCGTGCTGGCGTGGCTGAAATCCGATCCTGACGTTTTGCCCATGCCTGCCGAGGTGTGGCGGATTATGCGTGCCGAGGCAGCATCCGGTGATCTGGCGTATCATATGATGGCAACGATCCGCCGTGTGGTGGCGGCGTTTGCTTTGGCTATGTTCCTTGGGTTGGTGATCGGAATCGCCTTGGGCCGCTATCGCGCCTTGGATCGCTGGCTGGGTGTTTGGCTGGTTGTGTTTCTGAACATACCCGCGCTGGTGGTCATCGTCTTATGCTATCTTTGGATCGGTTTGAACGAAGTCGCGGCCATAACCGCCGTTGCACTAAACAAAACAGCTATGGTTGCCGTTTCAATTCGGGAGGGCACGCGTGCCTTGGACCCGAAATTGCGGGATATGGCGCGGTCGTTCGAGTTGTCACCGCTGCAAAACCTGCGGCATGTTGTACTGCCGCAGCTGTGGCCATTCATCGCGTCAAGCACACGCAATGGCCTCGCCATCATCTGGAAAATCGTACTGGTGGTCGAGTTTTTGGGCCGTAGTAACGGGATCGGGTTCCAGATCCATCTGTATTTTCAGCTGTTCGAAATTGGTTATGTGATGGCCTACGCGCTTAGCTTCGTGGCTTTTGTTCTGATCCTTGAATGGACCGTAATCGCGTTATTTGAGCGTCGCGCAACGCGCTGGCGGCTTGAGGGGCAGGGTGAGGCGGGCTGAAATTCCGGTTTCGGTCGGAATTGCTGGATGTGGACGCCTTGCACCTCCCAGGTTTTGGCGGAAAACGGGTCGAGCAGGCCGATGCCCAAGCCTTTAAAAACCAAAGCATATCCCGCGTCTGAAACCCGCGTCGTCACATTGGCGCTCTGCCACTAGTCGCGTTCCTTGTTCAGCTTGCCGTGAGCAGTGAAGTCGAAATTGTCGAAGTCTCTCGGGCGAATAACTTTTTCACCCTTCAGGTAGGTATCGTAAATCACATGCAATTCGGCAAGCCGATGGCCGGGAGGCAGGGTGCAAACATAGCTTTGCGTTATGAGGTGCGTTTGAAGGTGTTCATTCAGCCCGTCCAGCTTGATTGAAAACACCAGACTAAGCTCGGATGGTCGACTTCCGACTGATCGCACGGCGCGACGCAAGGGCCGCGATTGTCTTCCTGCGCGAGGCAATCGAACGCGTGCGTTTACATCGGCCGGTCACGATCTGCACGGACAAAGCGCGTGCCTATCGGCGCGTCATCCGAGAGATCAATCACCGATACGATCCGCATTTTGACAGCATCCAGCACATCGACAGAACGTGGCGAAACAATCTGATCGAAAGCGATCATGCCGCCCTTAGACTTCGTTTCCGATGCACTGACGGACGGTTGTCGCTTTAGCATTCCGGCAGTCGTCGATGACTTCAGACGTGAGAACCTCATGTTGGTGGCTGATACGTCTTTGTCTGGCTTGCGGGTCACGCGTGAGTTGGATCGTGTGATCGCTGGACGAGGCATGCAGAAGGCAATATTTTCGGACAACGGGGCTGGTCCACCAGCATGGCGATCCTCAAATGGGTTCAGGAGACGGGTATGGGTTGGCATTACATCGCACCAAGAAAGCCCCAGCGGAACGGCTTCATTAAAAGCTTTAACAGCACGCTGTGAGATGAATGCCCTAATGAAACGCGATTTGGCACATTGCGTGATGCCCGCAAAATGGCAGGAGGATCACAATCGGCGCAGACCATATTTAGCCTTGGAAAACCTGACACCGATGGAATTTTGGCAGAGAAAGGCAATCGACAAGATGGCGGCCTAGAGCCAGAGGTTAACTCCAAGGATTCCGTGCAAAGCTGGAGGAGACTTAGGCCTCAGGTCATTTAGTCGGAAGCCTGAAAATTTCAAAGTTACTAGTCGAATTAATGGATCGTTGCGAATTTTATCTTCATCGTTTCTTTACCGTATTTTGCAGTCCACCTGCGATCAGGGTCGCTATCTCCGTCGCAACAATCAGAATATTTGCGCGGGGAGATACAGCCAAAAATCGTGGTTCCCATTCAGGATCGAATTTGTTTTTGAAATTCCTAAGTCCGTCGAAGTTATAGAAGTGGGCGCCATGCCGATACACCATCGCGCCCAGACGGGAGGTCCAGCGACTGCCGCGTCGCGTTTCCAGACCTGCCAGCGGGGCCATGCCGAAGCTGAACTGCGCATATCCCTGCTCCTTGAGGGTCAGCATCATTTGGGTGAACAGGAATTCCATCACACCCGAGGGCGCATCATCCAAGTGACGCATCAGATCGCGCGTCGCCATCTCACGCAGATCAGTCCGCATGACATTCGCAAACGCCACGATCCGGCCCTCGAACCGGACGACCGCGATCGGAAACTGCCGGAGGTAGTCGAAATCGAACCGCCCGACGGAGAACTGTTTCTCCGCACTTTTCTTGGCTGCCAGCCATTGATCGGAAATCACGTGAAGTTCCCGCAAAACCGCGTCGCTGATCAGGGGTTCCAGAATCTCGAAGCTCAACCCGTCACGGCCCGCACGGTTATAGGCTGTGCGCAGTTTTTTGCGGTGACTGCCGTCTAGCGAGAACGTGGCCAGATCGACGACCGCCTCCTCACCCATCTTGTGCAGAGCAAGGCCCATCTCTGCCCATAATCCCAGATTATGCGCGGTCACTTCGTAGAACACAGGACGGGCATTCACAGCATTTGCCGCGTCCGAAAAATCCCAGACCAGCTGAGTCGCGTCGCCCGCAGCCCCGATGGGATCACCGAGCACGATCCAGGATCGCCCCTGTACGCGATACATCAGGAAGGTCTGTCCGCTTTCCGAAAACAGGATCGACTTGTCACCCGTCAACGCGAAGTTCGCATCAGGGTTGTTCTGTGTCGCGATGATTGCACGCGCACGATCCAGATCGGCAGGCGTAGCGAGATTCGTCAGGATGCGTGGTGGACGCAAAATTGCGATCAGAGTGAACAGCGCGATGAACAGCGCCCCGACCAGTCCGGCCCGCATGGCACGCGGTGCGGTCTGGTCAGTGGCGAATTGCCACCACAATTCATGGCTGTACGGCGTGGCCTCGTGCGCCATAAAGTAGACCGTGGCCGATGCCACGACGATCGCACCCAGTAGCAGCATCCAGCGCAGTGAGAACACGTTGCGCGTCAGTCGTGTGGCGCGGTTGAATTCCTGCCGACACGGCAGGAGCACTAGGGTCATGATCGACAGGATGATGGCCCGTTCGTAGTCCAGACCGTGCAGCAGTGATGCCACAATACCACCGGCTAGTGCCGCCACCGCCAGCCAGAATGCCCCCTCACCGCGTCGTAACATGCTGTGCGCGATGATCAGCAGCGCCGCCCCGATGGCGCTGGACAACAACGCGCCGCCCTCGACGAAGCCGAGCGGCAGAAGCAGTTCCATTTCCTCGGCGAAGTCGCTGGATGCGGGGATCACGGCCGAGATCAGCATGAAAACCCCGGATGCGAAGATCATGGCCGACATGGCGAGCGGGACGATGGAACTGACCGCATGAAACACTGGTGCGAGGGCTTGCATCTGTGCCGACTGCACCTTGCCGCGGGCCATGCGCAATTCGCTCAAGGCCAGCAAGACGAGTGCCAGCGCGAAGGGCACCAGATAATAGACCATGCGGTATAGCAGCAATCCCGCCACGACCTGATCCAGCGGCACCGATGTAGGCAGGGCCGCGAGAATGATTGCCTCGAACACACCGACCCCGCCCGGAACGTGGCTGGCCACACCGGCAAAGATTGCGGCGGCAAACACGGCAAGAAACGTCGCGAACCCCATCTCGTTCGGAGGCAACAGCAAATAAAGTACGGTTGCTGCCATCACGATATCGATCGCAGTGAAGGCGAGTTGCCCGCTCATCAACGCAAACGAGGGTGTCTTGAACCTGTGCCCCCGCACGCGGATTTCCGATTTGCGCAGCGCCAGCGCGCTTAGCACACCCAGCGAGACGGCCAGCATAGCGATGGCGATCCAGCGCAGAATCTGGGGATTTGTGGATGTCAGCGACTCTAGGGCATAGGGATGATAGGCGAGCGCCCCGAACCCCACGATCGTCGCGCCCAGTCCGAAGGCAGCAGATCCGAAAATCGCGATCGCCGCGATGTCATATCCGCTCAATCCCAAAGACGAATAGATCCGGTACCGCACCGCTCCGCCCGTGACCGGCCCCGCCCCGACAGTGTTGCCAAGCGCATATCCTAGAAATCCGCCCAACATGATGACTGGAATGGGGGGCTTTTTGCCGAGATAGCGCAGAGCGGACCAGTCATACCCGATCAGGGCCGCATATCCCGCAAACGTAGCCAGCAATGACAGCGCAACGATATGCCATGGGGTGCCGCGCACTTGGACCATGACGTCCCTGAAGTTCACTGGGCGCAGCAAGTGATAGAGAGAATAGGCGCCAAGCGCGAACAGCCCCGCAATGACGAGATATGGCACCGCAGGTCTGATACGAGACCAAACCGTCATTTGTGGCGGGTGTGTCAGTTCGGTCATCTCGTCGTATCCATAGTAAGAGGTCCGTCCATAGTGGCGGCGGAAATCAACTCGATGTGTCATGCCGCCCGCGGAGCAGTTGTCGTGCAAGACGGTATATGTAGACGCCGACGAACACCAAAATGACACCTGTCGAGACCGGATTGATCCAGTCCGCTACCTTCTCGTATTGCGACTCCAGTAGGAAGCCCGCAATGGCCAGAAGGCTGGTCCAGATCAGACTGCCAAATGTCGTAAAGATCAGGAATGGCATCAACGGCATCCGCGCCACACCTGCGGGAACGGAAATCAGCGTTCGTACTCCGGGGATCATCCGGCCAAAGAATACGGCCTGCCATCCATAGGATCGGAACCACGAACTGGCGGCATCGACCTCACGCGGGGAAATCGTCAGCACTGCCCCGTAGCGTGCGCAAAAGCGCTGCAATCGCGCTTCTCCGATCCACAGGCCGATATAATACCACATCAGGGCTCCCAGAACCGAGCCTACAGTTCCAGCCAAAATGGCGACCGGTAGCCAAAGCGCGCCCTGCGCGGACAAGAACCCGGCGAGAGGCATCACCAGTTCGGACGGGATCGGGGGAAAGATATTCTCGGCCAGCATCAGGGCGGCTACGCCCCAGTGACCCAAACTGCTCATCCACGTCGTAATGATCTCAAACAAACTTTCACTCCAAAATCATGCGCATTTGCGATGTACCTTTGACGATACAAATACATCAGCAATATCGCGTGCGACTGGCTGCAACGTTACGCTTTCGTAATGTTCGCGTCGTGCTCTGGTGGAGTGGTTGCGTAGCCGCTACGATTTCTTCACTCGATCAGAGTGAGGACCAGGCGCCGTAAACGACTGGCAGTTTCAGATGGGCCGAACGATATGACCAGCCATAAATTGTACGTCGCGACGCTGGCCGCAAAAGCAGGCCTGGGAGTTGTGCAAGTCGTGATCGCGGTAGCTCTCATTCTGGGAGCCGCCGAACAGGCACCCGGTTTTGCACGTTGGATATTCAGCGGTGAGCTTGCCGAGAATCCGTCGGACTTTTTTGCAACCAAGATTATCGCGGCTGTTGGCGCGGTTCCTGCGACGGACGTCGCATTCTACAAGATCTATTTCTCCGCACATGGCCTGCTTCATATCGGTGTTGTTGGCGCTCTGCTATACGGTGCCCGCTGGGCGCATCATGTCGGTATTGCGGTGCTTGCAGGATTCGTAATTTATCAAACAATAGAGTGGTTTCACATCCACAGTACGATGTTGGTAGTGCTGACCGCGATTGATCTGTTCGTCATTTATTTGACCGTGATGGAGAATCGCCGGTCGCACTGAGGCGACCCGGTGTCGTGTCGCGTCTTCACCCGGCCTTGAACGTCAGCGTGATACCAAGGCCCGGATCGTTGGAGCGCAGGTCGAGACTGGCTTCGTGCAACTCCGCTATGACGGCGACGAGGCTGAGGCCCAGACCGTTGCCCGGCGTCGTCCTGCTTTTTTCCAAACGATAAAGACGACGTAGTACGTTTTCACGCTCACCAACTGGAATACCGGGGCCTGTATCATCGAGGGTGAGGATAACGGTTTCCGCAATCTTGCGAACTCCGATGCGAATACGCGTTCCCGAGGGCGTGTGACGCAAGGCGTTCTCGATCAGATTGGCGATGAGCTGCCCCAGAAGCACCTTTTCGCCGTGAACGATGCAGGTGCCGACCGGTGCCAGATCGGTCTGCAGTATGTGACCGCTTTCCTCCGCCGCAGGCTCGTACACCTCCGCGAAGGTTGCGGTCAGTTTTCCGATATCCATAGGCGCGAACCGCTCTCTCGGGCTACCCCCCTCGATCTGCGCGATTTGAAGCAATGCTTGGAATGTGGCCACGATACCTGCCGTTTCCGCCTGCGCCTGCGTCAGGATTTCTGCAATCTCATCCGACAGGCCCGGCGCACCACCTGCTTTGCTCAACAGGACGGAGACGCGCTGGATCGGTGTTTTCAGATCATGAGCGATGTCTGCCGACACCTGTCTCAATGCACTGACCGAGGATTCCTGCGCTGCGGCCATCCGGTCGACCTGCTCTGCAATCGCGGAGATATCATCGGGACGTCCCGTGAACCGTGAAACGCGTGCATGCAGATCGCCCTCAGCCAGATCCCGCAACGTCGCGTTGACGGCGTCAATGCGGCGTGCGCTGCGCCGCGCAATCACGATGCCTGCCGCAAGCGCGATTAACGTCGTCGGAAGAAGGTTGATATATAGAATGTAGAGGAAGACCTCTCCCAAGTCTGAGATCTGCTCACGACTGATTGCTACGACCAGCAGACCGCCGTCCATGCGCTGTCCCTTGCCGAGGTAGCCGCCGTCAGGGCCATCATCACCTTCGTACAGGCGGAAAATCTGGAAGCTGGTAGATGCGGTCTCTATGCGGGCGTTGCCGACATGCCGCCCGCCTGCCGTGATATAGCTGATCACCCGTTGATCCGGGTCCAGACTGTCGGATCGCGACTGGACCCGGTTGCTGACCTCATTTCCTGTCAGGACATCCTCGAACGCGGCGAGTTCCAGCTCGATATCGCTTCTTATCGATTTGTCCATCGCGTCGCGCACCACAAAATATGTGGCCCCCAGAGTGATGAGACTGACCAAAGCGAACAGCACAACGAGCCCGACGGTCAGCCGCAATGGCGTGGAGCGTAACAGGCCGCGCACACTGGCGAGAGATACCCTCACTCCTCGATCCTGTATCCGGCACCACGGACCGTCTTGATTAGTTCCTTCGCAAAAGGCTTGTCCACTTTCGCTCTAAGGCGGCTGATATGTGTCTCGACGACGTTGGTTTGCGGGTCGAAGCTGATATCCCAGACCGCCTCGAGCAACATGGTTCTGGTTTGAACGCGCCCTTTGCGCCGTAGAAAATGCTCCAGCAGCGCGAATTCACGGGGCAGCAGATCCAATTCGCGCCCGTCGCGGGTCACTTTGCGCCGGAGAAGGTCCATCGTCAGATCACCGGCCTTCAGTTGGCTTGCTTGTTCCTTCATCTGCGGCCTGCGTGACAGTGCGGCGATGCGAGCGGACAGCTCCCCGAATGCGAAGGGCTTGACCAGATAATCGTCCGCACCGGCGTTCAAACCGTCAATCCGGTCATCCACGCCATCCAGCGAAGTCAGAAAAATCGCAGGTGTCAAATTCTTGGCGCCCCGCAACGTCTTCACGATGGATACTCCGTCGATGTCGGGCAACATCCTGTCGATGACCAGAATGTCGTATTCGGTGGTCGTGGCCTGGATCAAACCATCACGACCATTGGCGATCAGGTCCACTGTATGGCCCTCTTCGCGCAAGCCCATAGCGATATAGTCGCCCGTGGTCGTGTCGTCTTCAATCACCAAGATTTTCATACCGGCCTCGATAAAATTCAGGCGGCTTCCCGAAAGAAACCGCCCGTGTGGTTTACGGTAGCATCACAATGGCGCGAAGCCTAGTTGTCGTCCTCCTCGTTATCGTCGTCCTCATCGCTATCGTCGTCCGCATCCTCGTCCTCGAGTGTCATTGTGCCCGTAACGCTGTCGAAGAGATATTCCGCCTCCAGCCCGTCGGGCAACGCCACTTCGAACTCCACCTGCGTCGCACCGTCCCCAGTTTCATGGTCGAATTCAGCTTCGATCACCGTGCCGCCGGATTGCGCTTCCAGCTCCGCGATCACCGATGCGAGTTGTGGGTTGGCTGTCACGAACTGAGCGAGTTCGGCGGCGTCCCCTTGCGAGGACGTGTTCTGCGCCATGACACCCGTACCGGCGGTGGCCGTAATCGCCAAAAGACCCGCTGCTGCGGTCGCAATGAATGTGCTGCGTTTCATATCGTTTCTCCGGTTTCTCGAACGACACCTTGCCGTCTGATAAACTGAAGATGGACGCCCAATATCACTTCGAAATGCCGTTCGGATTACAATTCTGTAATGATAAAACATTATATCTAACAAAAAAGGCAGCAATTTTCATTGCTGCCTCGGTTGCCATCAAAGAGGGTGTTGTCAGGCAGCGGCGATGCCGCCATCCACGGTATCCAGCGCATGTTCGGATGGCGCTTGCGTCTCCGGCTTTTCGGTCGAGCTCGCGCTTCCCAGCTTTATCAGAAGGGCGAATGCGCCCCCCAGAACGATCGCAAATCCCACCATCATGATACCGAAGCCGAAGCTCGCGATCAGGATCAAGGCAGTGAGGGCGCTGGCGAGAGCAGATTTTATCTTTGTCATTTCACAGTCTCCGTTGGTTACTCCAACAAACATGAGAGGTGAGTGTGCGAGCGCCCTGACACCCGGATTACAAATGTGTAATTTTTGGCGTTTGCAGACTATCCCTAGGCTGCGCGAGCCGGTTCCCGCAGGAAATCGTGCCAGCATCGGCAGGGTTGGCGCGCTCGTCCGTCAGATATCGCCAAACGACGGTATAGGCCGAAATGTCCAACTGTAGCAGTCCTGCCGTGCCTGTTATCAACTGGTTGGCAACAGGCTCCCGCGCAATTTCACGGGATGTGATCCGACCATCAGCCCCCGCGATGAACTGGGTCGTTCCGAAGTTGGCCGGAGCGCCGACCGCGTCCATCGGCTTGCTACGCTCATAAAAATGGTTGTGGCCGTTCAAAACGAAACGCGCACCTGCGTTCGCCATCAGTGCGAACAGAGATCGCGCATCATCGGATTTTTCACGCGGGACGCTGGAAAATGCAGGCTTATGGTAGAATGCCCCAACACACATTTCAGGATTGGCGGCCAGCGTGGTCTCGACCCAGTCTGCCTGTGGGGACCCCGGCGAAGCGTCGATCTCACTATTTAGGGAGAAGATGATCCAGTTCTCACTTCGCACTGCGTAGTATCCTTGCCGATCCGGACCCGCACGCTCACCCCAATAATCGTAGTAGCCATATGCGCCCGGCGATCCGTATTCATGATTTCTTGGCGACGGCCATGTGCGTGACTTGGCGAGATCTTAGAACGGATCGTAACAATCGGACAAGGCGACAGGCTCCCCTCGTCCGTATGCAAGGTCCCTCAGTGCGAAAACAAGCGCGTCGGGGTTCGCTTCGATGATACGCGAGGCCATGATCATGTCTTCGTTGGCAGTAGGCTCGGGCCTACTCAAACCGACCGAATACCGTAGATTTCGCACCGCACGATCGAGGGAGCGACCTGTCTCGCAATTTGCTATGTCACCAGCCGCCAGAACCGTAAACGGCTCCACCACGTCTAGATCGTGGACCCGGTTGTCATCGAAAAGCGTGCTCGGCCCGGCTGGTATCAGCCGACCGAACCCGGACGTCGCCATGGAAATGACCTGACCTTTCGTGGCTGCCAGAACCACCACCAAGATCATGCATACGGCCAACGCGCACACAGCTATTTTCATCATTACCGCTCCCCTTTGGGAGAGCAGTTGCATCGGGCGGCTGGCAGGAACGGTTCCGCAATGTTGCGTTTTGGTTAGTTTAGCCCATGGGTGCCAGTTCGGGCATCAACCCGTAGGTCACTGGATCTGAACGCCCAGACACGGCTGAGCCAAAATGTGAACAGCGCCGCACACCCCGTCGCTAGGCTAAGTGCGAGCGTACCTGACAGCGTGGTACGCGAAAGCAGGCCGAACAAAAGGGCTTCGTTGACGCTGAAACCCGCTATAGCGACTAGGGAAAATCGCCAGAGCGCCGTCATCGGATCGACATCCTCGTCCGCGAACGAAAACCCCAGATGCCCGCAGAAGCTTACGAGGAATGCCGTGGCAAAGGCGGCGACGTTCGCGGTCAGCGGTTGCCACCCTGATTGAATCAATAAAAAGCCGATGATGATATGGACCAGTGTGGCCAGCGCCCCCACCAGTCCGAAGCGCAGCATCTGGCGCAGCATCACGAACGATCCGATGCGGGGAAGTGATCCTCGGCGACGATGAAACCGGGCCGTCCTTTGACCTCGGTGAACACTCTGGCGATATATTCCCCGAGCACGCCGATGGAGATCAGCTGAACGCCGCCCAGCAACGAAACCGCGACGATCAGTGTGGACCAGCCCGGCACGTCAATGCCAAAGATTAGCGTTCGAATGGAGATCCAGACGCCGAACAAGATCGACAGGATCGCGATGCCCATTCCGATGCCGGTCCAGACCCGCAGCGGCCATGTTGTGAACGACGTCAGACCGGTCAGACCCAGTTTGAACAGTCCGCGAAACCCGAATTTCGAGGTGCCGACCGTGCGGCACTCCAACTCGATCGGGATCACTTTCGTCCTGAAACCGACCCAGCCATATAAGCCTTTCATAAAGCGGTTCCGCTCGGGCAGGGCACATAGCGCATCGACGACACGGCGGTCCATCAGCCGGAAATCACGCGCATCGGCGGGAATTTCCGTATCGCTGCCCAGATTGAGCAAGGTATAGAACACGCGCGTAAAGGTCCGCTTGCGCCATGTTTCGTCGTCGCGCTGCGCTCGAACGGCGTAGACCATCTCGAATCCTTCGCAGTGGTGGCGCAGCATGGTTTCCAGATGGCACAGCGGTTCCTGAAGATCGGCGTCCAGGATCACGACCGCCGCCCCGGCGGAGGCCTCCAGTCCGGCCATGATCGCCTGCTCCTTGCCGAAATTGCGCGACAGGCGCAGGCAACGCACCGGATAGTCCGAGGCCAGCGCCTTCGCCTCATCGAATGTGCCGTCGTCACTGCCGTCATCGACCACGATGATCTCGAAACTGTCCACCAGCGTATGTGCCGCGGCGGCGACCCGCGAAACGGTTTGGGAGATATTGCCCTTCTCGTTATAAGCGGGAATGACGAAGGAAAGGTGTGGGGCCGTCTGCGAAGCGTGCAGTATGGTCGATACTCGATAGTTCACCATGTGATCTTTCATGAAGCGTCTCCCAGATTGCGGTTTTCAATGAACAAAACGTAGTGGCCGAATACGCCGATCCGCTCGAACGCGGGGGGCAGCATCGGGGCGGCTTGCGCCTCGTTCCAGTCGCGGATCGCCACGGCATCGTGCAGATCGTTGGTGACGAGCGCTGCAAACTCCGCGCTTTCGGTCGCGAACGTGACCTGACCTGCGGTGTAGAATTCGGCCGAGTACAGCCGACGCCCCCAGAAGGTAAACGCGACGTCTGGATCGTTCCTCTGCGCGGCCGCGACGAGCTCACGCGTGGTTTTCAACCCGAGAGACGTTGGCGCGAACTGGGACATGAACGTCACTGCCAGAAACAGTATGGCAATCCCGCCAAGAGCCGCCCCCACGAAGCCCCTCGTCCGACGCCCCGGCGTGCCCCGTGCGCTCGCCCATAATGTGACCAGCAGGACCGCCGTGGCCGGAAGACCGGGCAGGGCGTATGCCGCGAGAATGTTGGCTGCAGGGGTGAACAGCAGCATCGGCGCAATCGACCAAAGTGCCAGATAGCTGAACCAGCCCGCATCGTCGCTGCGCACCACGTTATGCAAGGCCTTAGGGCGCACCAGCAGCATCAAGGCAAAGCCGGTCCACGGCAGGAAAGTGGCGATCCAGTACACCCAGATCATCCCTTTCGCCCGCGCGTGGCCTGAGCCGTACAGTTCACCCTGCCAGCCCGAAACCACGAACCGCTCGAAATGCTCGCCGATGATGAAGTATCGCAGGAACCCCGGCGTCTTGATCTCGGCCGCGATGTACCATGGCAGCGTCAGAACGGCGGCGATGGCGATCCCGGATACCCACGGAAGCGTGGACAGCTTGCGCCAGCGGCCTACGAATGCCAGCCACGGCACCAGTGGGATGCCTGTGATGACCAGCGCCACCGGACCTTTCGCAAGCAGGCCGATAGCGATGCCAACGAAGAATAGCCGCCCCCAGATCGTGCGCGAAGACTTTCCCATCAGGCAGTTATAAAAGCTGACCATACTCAGCGTCGTCCCCAGCACCATGGCCATATCCGTCATCACGAACGCCGAGGCCCCGAAGAACATGATGCTCGATGCCAGAACCGCGACCGCCACCAGCGCCTGATCACGGTCGCGGTGCGCACGGACCCACGTATAGATCAGCGCCAGCACGCCGAGCGCGGTCGCCAGAATGAGGATGCGACCACCGAACGGTCCGACCCCGAAGATCTTCATCCCGATGGCCGACAGCCACGTGTGCAGCGGTGGCTTGCCCCAGAACGGAACGCCGTAACCGAATTGCGGCGTGATCCAGTCACCGGTCTCGATCATTTTTCTGGCGATCTCGACGTAGCGCGCTTCGGTCGTGTCCGTGAACGGCAACCAGAATACCGCAAGCAACCTGACTGCGAGAAGCGTCGCGAGCGCGATCAGCAGAAATTTTCTGTCGAACGCAGCCAGCGCGAACCGGCGCGGCTTTTCGCCGACGTCGGTCACTTGGGCACTATCTGATTTCAATTCTATCTCTGCCATAAATCCCACCCTTTGCAGAATGAGTAGACCAACCTGAATGCCGCTGAGATGTCGCCGACTATACCAATCGGTAATGTGCGCGCGGTCGCATAGTCCGGCATACTCATCTAGTTTTTTGGAAAGCAATGAGGAGTGCGCCAGAATGAAAGTGCTTGTTGTCGAGGACGATCAGGAAACTGCCAACTATATCTGCTCTGGCCTCAGAGCGATGGGTCATTCCGTAGAACATGCTATTGATGGCAAGCAGGGGTTTCTTCTAGCGCTCGACAGCGATTTCGACGTCATGGTGGTCGACAGGATGCTTCCGGGCCTTGACGGACTGTCCTTGGTCAAATCCATTCGAAGCGCAAATGTCGTGACGCCGGTCCTGTTTTTAAGTGCAATGGGCGGCCTGAGTGATCGCGTGACGGGACTGGATGCGGGTGCCGACGACTATCTCGTGAAACCTTTCGCATTCTCGGAATTGTCGGCCCGCCTTTCAGCTCTGTCCCGCCGCCCGCCGATCCAAGCGGAGGAAGCCCGCCTACAAGTAGCGGATCTGGTCGTCGACCTGATCCGGCATACCGCCACGCGGTCGGGCGAAGACATAGTTCTGCAACCGCGCGAGTTTCGTCTGCTGACCTACCTGATGCGTAACGCGGAGCGGGTCGTCACACGCACGATGATGCTGGAGGCTGTCTGGGACTTTCACTTCGATCCAAACACCAACGTCATAGAAACCCATATCAGCCGCTTGCGCGTGAAGGTGGACAAACCCTTCGACAAACCATTGATCCATACCGTGCGCGGAGCGGGATACAGCCTTCATGACTAAGATAAATTTGCCAATGCGGACATCCATTCGTCTGTCGCTGCAGTTCTCGTTTCTATATGCAGTTCTGTCGGCGTTGATATTCGGGATGGCGTATCTGTTCACTCAATACGAAGTGCGCGATTGGGTGCTCGACCAGATGCGCGGAGACGCTCAAACCCTGCTGGAGATATACCAGGGCGAGGGCGCGCCCGCACTGATCAGTCGTGTAGATGCACTGGCCGAGGTCAGTTTCGAGAATGCACGTATCTACCGCTTGGTTGACCCTCAGGGGACTGCGATATCTGGAAATGTTGCAGCACCACTGGAAAGTCCGGTGCGTGCGACGCTCCCCGCATCGGCCGTTGACCTTCACGGTGACGCTCATGACGAAGTGGATACCTATTGGATGCGCGAGGAGCGGATCGGTCCATATACACTGTTTCAGGGAACAGGGGATCATATCGTCGCGGAAGTGTTGGAAGCTCTCAGCATCGCGCTCGTAACAGGCTACCTGGCAGTTGTCATTCTGGGACTGATCGTAGGAATCAGAATTGGCAGGATGACCGAAAAGCGCATAGTGGAGATTTCCGGCACTTTGTCCGCCTTCACCGATGGCAAGCTTGACGCGCGCATTCCAGAATCGACCTCCACACATGATGATATTGCGCGAATAGCTGCGGAGATAAATTATACACTTGAGCGAACGAGGCGGCTTTTGGAAAGTCAGGAGCAGATATCAAACGACATCGCGCACGACATGCGCACGCCCCTCCAGCATTTACGCCAGCGCCTTGAGGCAATGACCAACAGCACAGATATCGATCCTGACGACGTGTCGGGCAGTCTTGAGCAGACCGAATCCATCATTGCGACGTTCAACGCTTTGTTGCGGATTGCGCAAATTGAAGCGGGCAACCGCAATGAACGGTTCGCGCAACTCGACATTCGGCAACTCATTATGAACGTCGTCGAAGTTTTCGAGCCCTCGGCAGAGGATAAGGGAATTTCGTTGCATGCGACTATCCCGCAAGACGCCCTGGCCGTGTTTGGAGATCGTGACCTGCTGACACAAATGCTCTCGAACCTGGT
>Ga0209309_10001372_pt1 | contig 24618 bp, 17 predicted proteins | sample COGITO_mtgs_1204_2_FD_184807 | JGI IMG/M metagenome (GOLD analysis project Ga0209309, IMG submission 184807) | Pelagic marine microbial communities from North Sea - COGITO_mtgs_120412 (SPAdes) (version 2) | ecosystem: Environmental > Aquatic > Marine > Epipelagic ... | reverse complement strand
CCACAGAAAAGTTGGAGATTTGGCGTAGATACTACAACGAAGAACGGCCCCACAGCGCGATCGGAAACAAGTCACCGATCATGCTCGTAAAATCAGAAGGTGAAACCAGCCCACCGATCTGACGAAAGTCGGAAATCTCTAGGCCCAGGTGGTCCAAGGTTGGGGGCAAGTGCAGAAACCCAAGGACTCTCATTATGACCGAGGGACGAACGGGGGGGGGGCAGGTCAAGCAGACTACGTTCTCTACGTAAAGAAAGCGAGTTAATCAGGCATGATCCCGCTCACAATCTGGATGTTTTGGGAGGATGGTTTTGAGAATGCACCCCCATTGGTTAAGTTATGCTTAGAGCAATGGCGAGTGCGCTGTCCGGCACTTAACTTTCAACTTCTTGAACAAGATGCTATCGAAACGTTCCTGCCAGATTACAAAGACCGTGATATAACTATTCAAGCAAAATCAGATATTTTGCGTATGAGACTACTGTCTACATACGGCGGAATTTGGGCTGATGCCGCCACCTTACCCCGCGTTGATGTCGGACTATGGATTGAAAATCTTAATTCAGAAGATTTTTTGGCGTTTTCATATGAAAATTCAGAGTTTTTACTATCTTCTTGGTTTATTGCTGCCCCAAAAGGCAGCTATATTTTATCAAAATGGGCGGAAAGAACGGATGAATATTGGAATTCTGATAGAAAACTTGAGGTTGGCCCAAGGCAACCCAAGCGTTTCAAGAATAGGCTTCTGAGACAGGGAAATTTCTTAGACATCGCACATGTGAATGCGCACCCGTATTTTTGGCTTCACTATTTATTCGATGATTTAATACAAAAGGATCAGATAGCTGCGCAAATATGGGGCGACACAGCGTCCCCGTCATCTGAGGTAGCCCATCGTCTGCAATCAACGCTCAGAAAATTTGGTTCGACGCGGCCAAGAAAGCTTAGACGCGCCTGGGCTGCATCACCAGTTCACAAATTGGACTGGCGTTTGGATATTGATGAGCAATTTGTGAAAATCTTAGGTCTTTGATTCCGATTGGCCGGTAATCCCCCCATTTTTGGTGGTGTCCAGCCGTAGAGTTCAGGCGGCTGTTTTCAGTTGCATTGCGGAAGTTATGCCGCCGATACCAACGTTGGGTCGCTCGTTGTTGTAAGTCCAGAGCTATTGCATTGTTTGATTTTGTGCTTTCTCGATGGTTTCAAAGATGTATTGGCTAAGCCATTCGCCCCGAACCGTGCGGTTGTGGCGCTTGATATAAGCGTTTTGTGGGGGCAAGTGCACAGGTATCGCCGATCTGCGCGTCTCTAAATAACCCGCTCTTCATCGCAAATACTCTCAGATATCTTGCCGAGAAAATCCTACCTTTGGACGCCGAAAATTTTAGGGGGGATTACCCAGGGACATTGCGAAAACCAAGAGTGCATAGCCACAATCGTTAAGCTATATATGCACATTGCTCCCAATGTGTTTTCGAGGCCTCAATGCTATTTCCAGACCCTATCATCGATAACCTTGGGCCTGCTGAACTTGTATTCGGACCAATGCCCAAACGCATGCAGCGGTACCTCGATATCTATGATCAGCAGGGGCGGGCTGCGCGGTTTTGCCGGGATCGTTCGGGATCTATGACAACGCTGCCAATGGCGCCGCATATAGACGGTTTAACACCGGAAATGCGGGGTGAGGGCGGCGCTGTGCTTGAGGAACCCGCACTCTATGCCGGTTTGGCCCATGACCAGTTTGGCTTTGCTATTCTGCAATCCTTGGGGCGGCTTTGGGCTTGCGATAAGCTGCCGAAAGAAACCCGCTTGCTGTATGTTAGCAAGTTTCGACCTCGCAAGGTGTTGCCGCCATTGCGGGCGTTGTTGGGGTGGCTTGGCATCGAAAACATGCCGGTCTTTGTGCAGGGGAACATGCATTTGGCCCAAGCGCATACCTGCCCCAGCCTGTTTGGTGAAAGTCATGAGGGCCACGCCGCACCTGCATTTCGGGAATGGCTGGAAACCCGCCTACCGCCAGCCCCTGACATGGTGACAGGCCGTAAGCTATACATTACGCGCACCAAACTTGGCCCCCACTATGGGCGCATGGCCTGCGAGCAGCAGCTGGAAGAATTCCTGCGCCGGGACGGGTTCGAGATTTTTGCACCCGAAGCGCATAGCCTAGCGCAGCAGGCAGAAACCTATCGCCAAGCCGAGGTTTTGGTTTTTTCAGAGGGATCGGCGCAGCATTTTTACGGCTTGGTTAAACGGGCGGGGCAGCGCATTGTCGTAATCCAGCGGCGGCCCGAGGTTCCTGAGCTGATCAAGACGCAACTCACAGCCATCAACGATGAGCCGGTGACCTATATCAATGCGATCGATAAGCTGCACTGGCGCTTGGAGCGGGCAGATAACCGCGGCATTTGCGAATTGGATTTTGATCAATTGCGCACGCAACTGATCGCGGCCGATGTGTTGAATGCGCAGGCCGAATGGCAATCACCCACGTCAAGCGCGGTTACAGCCTCCATCCATGACGGGTTGCCTGCTGGAGAGCGGATGTATGGCAGCGCGGCTGAGGCGGCTGCCGAACGCAAATTGCGCCTGCCATCCTAGGGCCGTGTTGTTAGGGCGGATCGGCGCTGTTCACGTCAGTCTTTAGGGCGTCTACCAGTTCGCTCATATCAGGATCCAATTTGATCGACGCTGCCTTGCGCTGATGCCAGTCGACTGCGCGGGCGTGCAGATCTGCCAGAACAGGATCCGTCTTTAGCTCTGCGGCTAGGGCGTGCGAACGCTGGGAATATTGTGAAATCGATGTGTCTACCTCGTCGTTGAGGTTGAACCGATCCCAGTATTCCTGCCCCAGAACGTGGTGCGAATGGTTCGCGCGGCCGCGTGCCCGTTTGATCAGGAAGCTGTCCATTGATCGCAAGGCGTAGTGGTTCACTTGGGCATGTGTGAAAAGCGGCGGGTTCTCGGTGCGATCGCCGTTCACAATGTAATCTGCGCCCCCGGCCAAAACCCGCTTGGTGGTTGGCACGTGCTCATCCAGGGATACGGGGGCGTGCAGGCCCATCCTCTGGAATTTATGCTGGTTGGTGTACATGGATTTAACAAATTTGCCTGTATCTGGACGCTCGATTTGGTCCCAAGGCAGTTCCCCGCGGTCGAATTGAGCGGTGACGGGCGTATCCTCGAATGTTTCCGTCCCATTCGGCCCAAAGACACGCCACGGTACAGAAATAACGTCTGCATCAGCGCCAGAGCCATCGACCAGCGCCTGAACAGACCCGTCCCCCATGTGGATGTTTAGATATTCGTCCACATCACAAACGAACACCCACTTTGCGTCCATTACTATGTCATAGCGGCGCGAGGCCTGCCGCAGTGCTGATCTATGAATGCCACCACCGCGAATAATCGTTGGGTGGTGTACTGCAAGACCCATCTCTTGCAGTCTCAGCAGAATACCTACGGTCGTATCCGTGCAATCGTTCGTGCAAACTAGAATGTTATCAAAGCCAAGAGTTTTATAGTGAGCGACCCAATCGATAATGTATGGACCTTCGTTTTTCATAGTGGAAACGACGGTGTATATATTTTCGCTCATATCTGGCTCGCTAGGTGTCTGAGGGGCAGCCTCTTGAATTAGTAGCGGCTTTCGTTGTCAGTTTATGCCATTCTCAATTTGAAAGCGACGGGGCTTTTTAGTCCAGTCCAGCGTGATTGTGGCGCGCGTAAGAGAATAGGGCCTCTGCCTGCTGCGGATAATACCGTACATCACAGTCAGAAGGTATCGCTCGGTTCACTGCGAGTAGCTGCTGACCACAGTAATAAAAGAGATTAAGCTCTATTTTGGCCTGCATTTCATGAAATTATCGGGGCGTATGATCAAAATGACTCGTCCACAGTGGCGCACTTTATGTGCATGCGGATCCGTCTGTTTTGGGAGGTTTATGTGACAAACGCTCACGTGCTTTGCGAAGAGTCAAACCTCGATTTTGAAAGTATTTTTCGTTATCAGTACCTAGTTGCACCAGGTCGCGAGCCCCTTACGGGTATGCACATGCTGCCATTTGGCGAACATACATTCTATGTCGGAAAACAATTACCACATAGTATCCTGACTGACTGTAAAGGTAGATTTTTTGGTTATGTAATTGGCATTGCAGTTGATAAATCAGGTCTAATAACAGGTGAGCATCAAGTAAAATCTCTAGATTTAGATGATACTGAATTGTTTTCACGCTTCGCAGAGTACCTCACAGATGTTTCCGGGCGCTATGCTGTGCTTTGCGGCAGAGGAACCGAGCAGCGTGTCTACACTGATCCGGTTGCGATGATTGGCTGCGTCTATGATCGCGACTCTGGTCGCGTGGGCTCATCAGTTAATTTGGTTCTCGATAGGGAAATAGATTACCATCCAAAGATAGATCACGAAGCGGTGAGAAGCCGCGGGGGTAAATATACGCTATTCAATACGATTGACGCACACGTAAAGAGGCTAAATGGCAGTTTTTTTCTTGATCTAAGTACTATGATTGATACTCGATTTTGGCCACGTGTGGACCATTTTGAGCGCCCTGTCTCAGATTACCCTGAGATTTACGACGAAATTATAAGTGTATCGCGACATAATATTGGATCCATAGCATCTGTACACAAGACAGCTATGCCAATATCGGGTGGTCGTGACAGCAGGTTACTGGCTGCGCTTGCGGGGGATCACATCCATGAGGTTGATCAGCCCTTTACGCATATCGTCAATTATTCCACACGTTACGATGCCTCTATCGCGACGCTGATCGCCAATCACCTTGGTATCAAGCACGAAATTCATAGCTGGCGGCAACCTCCGCCCCCTCAAAGATCCAAGTTTCAGTATCGCCAAGATTTACGCGGGTTTAGAACGGCAGTTGGCGCTCAAGTCAGTATGCCAGGTGAAATGGAAAAAAATGTTCACCAGTTTATTGATGAAAATCAGGTCGTTCTGCGGGGCCACTTAACTGATTTGCTCAGAGCTGTTTATGTTTTCACTGGTAAAAGGTCCAAGTGGAATGAATTTTTCTGGCAAATAAGAAGATTGTTTCCCGTTCCCTCCAAAGAATTCGACGAATAAACTTTTCAAAATTACCTCCCTGATTTCATTGCATGGCGCCGATCGCTTCCTCCTGCAGCGTTAGAGTTGCCTCTCGATTTCATGTTCATTGAAGTATATTATAACTCTACAGTTGGATTTTCATTTAACGGCTTTCATAAGCAATTTTATATGTCTCCATTCAATAGTCGCAGACTAATAGAGCTATGCTTATCTATTAATGTGGATTATCGACTAACAGGAAATCCTGTCGATGATATAATTTTTAGAATAGATCCAGAAATTTGCGAAATACCTTACTATAAGGAAGCTGGAGCTGATCTAGAGGTTTTGCAGTCAGTAGTTGATTGGGCAGAAATATCGAAAAATCGTATGGAGAAGGTGCGTGCGCGGTTTGAGGATTGCTACGCTGAGGCTAATGAATACGTCCGCAAGGGCATTCACGGCAATGCAAAGCCAATTTTAGAACTTGAGAGTACAAAAAAGGTGACCCATTAGGCCCGAACATGGAGTCGGGTTGATCGTGGATGCCACTCTATATCCTTGGTTAGTTCAACCGTGCGCGCAGTTGCCGGAAAAACCGGTCGTCGCGCGTCGATAGCACATGGTCGGCCACGCGTAGGGCCAAGGCCTCGTGGTTTCGTTCCAAGGCCAGGTTGGCCAGCTCACGCTGATATCGTGGAAATTCCCGACGCGCCCGCAAGAGTTGACGGAAGGCGTCAGGCGTCAGGCTTCCCTCAACAGCTTGATAGACCACATCCTTTAGCACCCCCATTTGATTGAGCGAGGAGCCGAGGCGGTGGCCCAAGAGCGGGCAACGCCATCGGGTGACGTTCTGCCCTTCGAACCGTGCCGCATGGGCCGCATCAGCCTTCACATAGGGATCATAGAGCAAATTGACCGAAGCCGCTGACTGGCTGGACAAAGCCGCGTCGCCATAGGGGCCGCTAAAATCCTGACCCCACGCGACCTTGTAGCGGGCCTCCCACGGGACAATGGTTTTATCCAGTGTGGATTGGGGGCTGATCGCGACGACATGCGCGCCGGGGCAGGCGGCTGAAAATGCCGTCGCTCCGTATCCGCCCATTGAGGCGCCGTAAAAAACGACCCTCAAAAATTTCTCGAAAAAGCCACTCTCGCGCAACTCATCAAAGGTATCACTGACGAAGGGATCGCGGAACCATGTCCACCCACCGGCCATAACGCCAAGCGCGGACCAGCCTTGCTGTTCGATGAAGGACCATCCCCACGGTCTGCGATCGTCCCGCTTTTCCATGGCGATATCGAGGTTATCAAAGGTCACGACCAGCGTGTCACCGCGGGGCACATGCAAGAAGGAGTGGTTTTCACCCTCGCGGAACCATCCCTGTGGTCCGGCCAGATCGGTGGCAATGCTGGCCCAGCTATTCTTGTTGGAGGTGTCCTGTTTTGGTGCGGTTTGCGCCGTCGTGCTGGACGGTTCGGCGGACAGCACAACGCGGAATTGCTGGCGCCCGTCAACCTGTCCCTCGGACACGGTATTGGCGTTGCCACGCGCACGCAGGAAGGGAAACGCGCCGGAGCCCTTGCGGATATCGAGGATCAGGCGACTTCCCACCGGCAGTGCCTTGTCGAGCATGGGGGCCAGCGCCGCGATTTTGTGGCGCACTCCGAACCCGTCCAATGTGGCAATAACATCTTGCGGTGTTACATCGTCTAAATTCTGCACGATGCGCAATCGCGCAGCGGGAACATTTGCCGCACGCAGGCTGTCATACCATGCCTGTGCTGATGGCGAGGTTTGGTCGGAAAATGTCCCGCCAGCCACCATATCAAAGCAGTTCAAATCGCAGTCGAACCTATGGAACAGTGCCAAGCATAGGCCCGGCGCAGTGCCGCCGACATCCGCCATTTGCGTGACATCATCCAGATCCAGCGCGGCAATCACGGCGCTGAAATCCTCGGCCTGATTGATGGATGCCGGATTCATGGATGCTGGGGTGGGCGGTGGCGCGGCTGCTGGGATCGCAGCACCCTGCACTTGGTTCGCATCATAGCGCAAGCGGCCCCGTTCAACGATGGGGGACGCGGCCGGGTCGATGCCCTCTGCACGGCACAGCATGTCGAGGAAGGAATGCGCGGGGGCGAGCCCGTTATACTGCCCGCCAAGCGCGCGTTTGTTCGAGGCCCACAGGTGCAGCGCGGTGGTACGCTCTGTCAGTTTGCGCCACACAGTTTCGGGCTGTTCTAGAAAGTCGCCCTTGTCGCGGAAATGCACGGGGTAGAATGCGTCCTGCGGATGGGCCTGATCTGTGACGCCATGTTGCTTGGCAAAATGCGTGATCGCCATCGGCCCCCATACACCCCAAGGCATCTTGGACACGTGTACAGGCGTTCCCTGTGTCTGGGCCTCGCGATATTCCTCGCGCAGGCGGCGCGGCAGGAAATCAGGGATCGGTTCGCGATCTGACATGAATTCCAGCAGGGAGCGTTGCAGGTCCGATCCGGGCGCCAGACCCAGCACGGCATTGTTGATCCGGGAGGGGCTTTCCAAGCCGAAAACATGCCCTGCGGGATAATCAGGCGGGGCCACGCAGTAGACATCTGTATCCACCCACAGGACGTGTGGACGGCGATCGGTTAGTACGATCCGGAAATAGTCCGCGAACAGCGCAAAGCTGTCCTTCTTTTCGTATTTGATGAAATCATCTGTATCGATGATCTCACGACCATCGCGCAGATCTACGCCTTCGGGCACGCCCTGAACGTCCTGATAGGCGTATAGGGTAATGCCATGCCCGCGTGTCACGAAGGAGCGCAGGCAAAGCTGTTCCAGCCAGCTAAGTTGCCCGCCGATCCAAAGGGTCGCAATCTGGCGCGGGGCTGTCATTCGATGGCCTTATCCCGTTTGTTTCGTCGTTCATGCGTGTGGTGTAACAGCCGTACACACGCATGAACCACTGGCAAGGTGTATCTAGCTGGCCAAACGCCGTGCGGGATCGGATGCTTCAACCGGAACCAAGGCCCGTACCAGATCGCGCATGTGCAGCAGGCCGACTTGCTGACCGTCCTCCATCACGCGGTAGTGCAGGTTGGTATCCCCCTCGGACATTGCGATCATCCGCTCCAGGTTGGAGTTTGCATCAACATCGCCCGCAATCGCATGACCCGGATCTGTCGTGACATCCATGACCGAGCGCACACGCAGAACGCGGGCGCGGTTAATATCAGCGATAAAGTCCATGATGTAGGGATCGTTGGGGTTCAGCAGGATTTCCTGCGGCTCACCCTGTTGGATCACGGCACCATCCTTGAGGATCACCAGATGATCCGCCAGCTTTAGCGCCTCATCCAGATCGTGGGTGATGAACACGATGGTCTTGTGCAATTCGCGCTGCAATTCCAGCAACAGATCCTGCATGTCTGTACGGATCAGCGGATCAAGAGCGGAAAACGCCTCATCCATCAGCATGATTTCACTGTCTGAGGCCAGCGCGCGGGCGATGCCCACACGTTGTTGCATACCGCCCGACAGCTGGTTGGGATAATGCTCCTCGTAGCCTGCCAGACCGACACGTTCGAGCCACTTCTGACCTTCCTTGTCCGCGGCCTTGCTGCTCTCGCCGCGCACACGCCGGGCCATGCCCGCGTTTTCCAAAACGGTGCGGTGCGGGAACAGCGCAAATTTCTGGAATACCATCGACATGGTGTTCTGGCGCAGCGCGTCTAGCTTGGTCGCATCATAGGCCAGCACGTCCTCACCGTTCACCACGATCTCACCCGCTGTGGGTTCGATCAGGCGGTTCAGGTGGCGGATCAATGTCGACTTGCCACTACCGGAAAGTCCCATTATAACAGTGACTTCCCCTTCTTTAATGTCAACATTAATATTTTGCAGGCCCAGAACGTGACCGTGCTGTTCCAGCAATTCCGGCTTACCCAAACCCGCATAAACATGCGCCAACGCGGCCTGTGGGTCGGTTCCGAAAATCTTGAACAGGTTCTTGATCGAGACCTTAACGGTTTTTTTCTCTGTCATGATCTTACTGCTCGCTTGAATTGATGCGGCTCAACGCCGCCTTGGTGGCACGATCCAGCAGAACCGCAAGTAGCACGATGCAGAAACCTGCGACCAGACCGACGCCCAGTTCCAGATTGTTAATACCGCGCAGAACCAAACGTCCCAGACCCGGTGCAGACACCAGCGAGGCGATCACTACCATGGCAAGGCTCATCATGATGGTCTGGTTGATACCGGCCATAATGTTGGGCAGCGCCAGCGGAATTTGCACGCCGGTCAGCTTTTGCCAGTTGGACATGCCGAACGCGTCTGCCGCCTCGATCACGTCCTTATCGACCAGGCGGATGCCCAGATCTGTCAGGCGGATCACAGGCACGATGGCGTAAAGGATAATCGCGATACCGTAGAGTTTGGATTCCGTAACCGAGAACAAGAAGATCAGCGGGATCAGGTAAACGAAGGTGGGCAGCGTTTGCAGCATGTCCAAAATCGGAATGGTGATGCGCTGCATCGTATTGCTTTTCGACATGGCGATACCGATGGGCACGCCCAGTAGGACCGAGAATATCGTACAGACAAAGATGATCGACAGCGTCTGGATCGCCTCGTTGTAGTGATCGATAAAGGCCATGAACAGGAAGGACAGCGTCACCAGAACCAGTACGCCGACCGACCGCGCGGCGAACCACGTCAAAATCATCAGCAGGGGGATCATGATGAACCACGGCGTCGCCTGAAAGGCGTCGAGCGAGATGTCGAGCAACCAGCCCAGTGGCGTGGTCAGAGGGTCCAGAACAAACTTCAGTCCGTCTTTGACGTTCAGAAAACCCTGCTCAACCGCCTCGGTCATGTCGCGGGTGCGCCAGATCGAATTACACGACTGGTGCAATGCGTCCAGTGAAGGGAACGGTGTTTCCATCAACGGAACGGGGGGATCAACGCCGTCAGTGCCGCCGCCATTTGCGCGTGCCAGCAATTCAGCCATCGTTACCGGCCCGCCGCTTTCGCCAGCCTCCCCGCACCAGCCGCTCAGGCCTAGCGTCTCGATCAATCCGTCGTAGAAGGCCATGTACCGTCCGTTCTGTTCACTGGTCGTTGGATACGCAAAAAGCCCCGTAGCTCGGGCGTTTTCACAGCTCTATGAAAAAGGCCCCCGCCGTGGCGAGGGCCCCTCGGTATTTACTGGATGAAGGCCGCGAGCTTTGCGCGCGCGTCGTCGTTCAACCAGTCAGCCCATGAGGCGCTCTCGGTCGTGATGAAGTAAACAGCGGTTTCCTCAGCGGAGGCGTTGTTCTCTTCCTGCCAAGCCAGCAGTGCGCCCATCTGTGCGTTGGTGAAGGACACCTTGGACATCAGATCAGCAACCTCGGGGTTCTCTTCCTGGAATGTGGTGGTCACGATCGTCTTGACCGGACCCACTGGATAGGAGGACAGGCCGACCTCTTCACAATCCGGGTTCGAGTTACAGGTGTGGATTTCTTCGTTGTACTCACCCAGATCAACCATGGTCATGTCGTACTTGCCCAGAACGCTGGTTGGCGCCCAGTAGTAGCCGATCCATGGCGCGCGGTCTTCGTAAGCAGCAGCGATCGAGGTCGCCATCGTCTCACCGGAACCGTGCTGGAAGATCTCGAAGCCATTGGCCTCCAGCTCGGCAGCTTCGACCAGTGCGGCGTTTGTGTTCTTACAGCCCCAACCGTCGGGACAGTTGTGGAACCGGTTGTCCAGCAGGTCCGCGTTGGCCTGAACGCCGGCAAGGGTCGCCAGCTCGGGATGCTCATCAACCAGATAGGTCGGGATCCACCAACCCTCTTCGCCGCCATCAGACAGCACGTCGCCCAGCGTGACGATGCGGCCTGCCTCGGACAGCTCACCATATGCGGGTGTGCCGTTGATCCACAGCTCGGTGATGATGTCCGGCTTGCCGGTCTCGGACACGGATGCCAGCGAGGTTACGGTCGCAGAAGGAACTGTTGTGACTTCACAGCCGTAGCCTTGCTCCATCAGGAACTTGGAAACATGCGTCACCACGGCGGAGGACGCCCAGTTCATTTCAGTGATCGAAACTTCACCACAGTCCTGTGCGGCAGCGAGCGTCGGCGCAGCTAGGCCGAATGCGGCAGCCAAAATGATCTTTTTCATACGATAAACCCCTGTTTGTCGGCCCGGATATCGGCTCCCGACATCGATTTTTGTGTGTGTGCTGAATGAGAGGACAATAGACGCTCGTTTGCAACCCCTTTTCCTACGTCACCTAACCAATTGAAATGGCCGTGTAAAAAAATCGCAAGAGGTGTAGTTCGGTCGCTTTCGCAGGGTTTTGATTGACGCATCAGTTGAAAAAAACCATCCCTAGAGGTGTATCTCACTGCAAGGAGTCACCCTATGCCAAAGATTGGAATGCAGCCTGTGCGCCGCGCAGCCTTGGTTCAGGCGGCCATCGCTGAAATCGGGCGACAGGGCTCCTTGGACGTGACGGTGACTCAAATTGCGAGCCGCGCTGGCGTGTCCAGCGCGCTGGCGCACCACTATTTCGGGTCCAAGGAACGGATTCTGACAGCCGCCATGCGCCACATCCTCGGCGTGCTGGGCGCCGAATTGCGGGTCGAGCAATCCAACGCCCGCACCCCGCGCGCCCGGTTGAGCGGTATCGTCACGGCCAGCTTTTCGCCCCGCAGCTTTCAGCATGACGTAATCGCGGCATGGCTGGCGTTTTATGTGTCAGCCCAAACCGCACCCGAGGCGAACCGCCTGTTGCGGGTGTATCAGCTGCGATTGCGCAGCAATCTGATGCACGATCTGCGCCCCCTGATGAACGGTGATCCGCGCGCTCTGGCCGAAACCATCGCCGCCCTGATCGACGGGTTTTACATCCGTCAGGCGCTGCGCGACGCACAGGGAAACCGGTTCGAGGCTATGGCCTCCATCGAGCACGTCATCGACATGGGGCTGCGCGCCCAGTCCTTTCAGCCCGTTAAGTAGGATTTTCGCATGAGCGCCCCTAACATCCTGATTTTTATGGTCGACCAGCTGAACGGTACATTGTTCCCCGACGGGCCGGCAGACTGGCTGCACGCGCCAAACCTGAAACGGCTGGCGGCGCGGTCTGTGCGCTATGCCAACTGTTATACAGCCTCACCGCTCTGCGCGCCGGGACGGGGGGGCTTTATGTCGGGGCAACTGCCCTCGGTCACCGGAATTTACGACAATGCGGCGGAGTTTCCGTCCGACATTCCCACCTATGCCCACCACCTGCGCCGCGCGGGCTATCAGACCTGTTTGAGCGGCAAGATGCACTTCGTTGGACCCGATCAACTGCACGGGTTCGAGGAACGCACGACCACCGATATTTACCCCGCCGATTTCGGCTGGACCCCTGATTATCGCAAACCGGGTGAGCGGATTGACTGGTGGTATCACAACATGGGGTCGGTGACGGGGGCAGGGGTCGCCGAAACCAGCAACCAGATGGAATATGATGACGAGGTTGCCTATCACGCCGTGCGCAAGGTCCGCGAATACAGCCGTGGCCTGGACGACCGCCCGTGGTGCCTGACGGCCAGCTTTACCCACCCCCATGATCCCTATGTGGCACGGCAGAAATACTGGGATCTGTACGAGGAGTGCGCGCATCTGGACCCGCCGATCCCCGCGATGGATTACGACGACCATGACCCTCATTCGCAGCGGATTTTTGACGCGAACAACTGGCGTGATTTCAACATCACGGCTGAGGATATCCGCCGCTCACGGCGGGCATATTTTGCCAATATCTCATACCTCGATGACAAGATCGGTGAGGTGCTGGATGCGCTGGAGGCAACACGCCAAGAGGCCGTAATCCTGTTCGTGTCCGACCACGGCGATATGCTGGGCGAACGCGGATTGTGGTTCAAAATGAGCTTTTTCGAGGGGTCCGCCCGCGTCCCCATGATGCTGTGCGCCCCCGGACTAACGCCCGCTCTGGTTACAACTCCGGTATCCAATATCGATGTCTGCCCGACGCTGTGCGATCTGGCCGGAATCTCGATGGATGAAATCATGCCGTGGACCCAAGGCGAAAGCGTGGTGCCGCTGGCACAGGGCACGCCGCGCGAAACCCCCGTCGCCATCGAATACGCGGCTGAGGCATCCTATGCCCCCATGGTCGCGCTGGTGCAGGACGGCTGGAAATACACCCGCTGCGATCTGGACCCGGAACAACTGTTCCACCTGACCGAAGACCCGCATGAACTGACCGACCGTGTGGGCGATCCTGCCGCAGCCGATGTGCTGGCCAAATTCCGCGCGCAGGCCGATGCGCGCTGGGATCTGAAGCGTTTTGACGACGATGTGCGCAAATCGCAGGCCCGCCGCTGGGTGGTCTACGAGGCACTGCGTCAGGGCGGCTACTACCCATGGGACTACCAACCGCTGCAACAGGCGTCGGAGCGCTACATGCGCAATCACATGGACCTGAACGAAGTCGAGGAGCGGGCCCGGTTCCCGCGCGGGGAATAGCCTCCGGCCCCTTCGGCTCACACCTTTAGCAAGGGCGCCCCTCGCTGCGGCGCCGCACAATTTGGAAATGACACTATGACCACACAACCCACCGCCAGCCACTTCATCGACGGCGCCTATGTTGAGGATACCTCGGGCGCTCCGATCGAAGTCATCTATCCCGCCACCGGCGAAGTCATCGCCACCGTGTATGAGGCAACGCCCGCAATCATCGAGGCGGCCCTCGCCTCCGCCGCGCGGGCGCAAACCGAATGGGCCGCGCTGGACGGTACATCGCGGGGTCGCATCCTGCGCCGCGCCGCTGACCTGATGATGGAGCGCAATCACGAGCTGTCGGTGCTGGAAACCTATGACACTGGCAAGCCGTTGCAAGAAACGCTGGTGGCGGATGCAACTTCGGGCGCGGAGGCGCTGGAATATTTCGGGGGTCTGGCTGCGGACGTACTGGGGCAGGCGATGCAATTTGGCGGTGACTGGGTCTATACCATCCGCCGCCCGCTGGGCGTGTGCGTCGGCATCGGCGCATGGAACTACCCCACGCAAATCGCCTGCTGGAAGGCCGCGCCTGCGCTGGCCACCGGCAACGCCATGGTGTTCAAACCGTCCGAGACGACACCGCTGTGCGCCCTAAAAGTCGCGGAAATCATGATCGAGGCCGGCCTGCCCGCCGGTCTGTTCAACGTTGTTCAGGGTCGGGGTGCCGTGGGCGCCGCGCTGACCGGCGATGCCCGCGTCGCCAAGGTTTCCCTGACCGGATCGGTGCCAACAGGGCGCAAGGTCTACGCCTCCGCCGCCGCGCAGATGAAGCAGGTCACGATGGAGCTGGGCGGCAAATCGCCCTTCATCGTATTTGCCGACGCCAATCTGGACGACGCCGTATCGGGCGCGATCAACGCGAACTTCTATTCCTCGGGGCAGGTCTGTTCCAACGGTACACGGGTGTTCGTCCACGCGGACATCCAGGAGGCGTTTCTGGCCAAGCTCAAGACCCGCGTTGAATCCGCCGCCATTGGCGATCCGATGGATGAGGCAACGAATTTCGGCCCCATGACCACACAGGTCCAACTGGACATCGTGCTGGACCACCTGAAAACCGCCAAGGCGGAGGGCGCGCGTGTGATCACAGGCGGCGAACTACTGGACGAACCCGGCTACTGGATCACCCCCGCCGTACTGGCAGACGTCACCGACGACATGAAAGTCGCACGGCAGGAAGTGTTTGGCCCGGTCATGTCCGTCCTGTCCTTCACCGATGAGGCGGATGTGATCACACGCGCCAATGACACCGAATTCGGCCTGTCCGCCGGCCTGTTCACGCAAGATCTGACCCGCGCGCACCGCGTCGTTGCGCAGCTTCAGGCGGGCACCTGCTGGATCAACCAATACAATCTGACCCCGCTGGGAATGCCCTTTGGCGGGTCCAAGCAATCGGGCATCGGGCGTGAAAACGCCCGCATGGCGATGGACCACTATACCGAGGTGCAAACGATCTATGTGGGCATGTCCTCGGTTGAGGCAGCGTTCTGATGAACCCGACGCCGCTACTGACTGCGACCCAGCCGATCCCGCTGCATGCCTTTGCGGCGATGGCGGCGATGACCCTTGGCGCGGTGCAGCTGGCCCTGCCCAAAGGGACGTCGCTGCATCGTGGCACCGGTTATATCTGGGTGGTCCTGATGGGCATGGTCGCAATCAGCAGCTTCGCAATTTACGAGTTGCAGATTATCGGGCCATTTTCCCCCATTCATGCGCTGTCTGTGCTGGTGCTGGGAACGCTGTGGATCGCCGTTCGTGCGGCCCGGCGCGGTGATATTGCACGACATAAGCGGGTGATGATCCTGCTCTACGGGCTTGCCCTGATGCTGACGGGGGCGTTCACGTTAATGCCCGGTCGGATCATGCATACCGTTCTGTTCGGAGGAACACCATGAACCCAGATTTCATCATTGTCGGCGCAGGCTCTGCCGGATGCGCCATGGCTGATCGCCTGTCTGCGGATGGTCAGCATCAGGTTCTGGTCATTGAATTCGGCGGCACCGACGTCGGCCCCCTGATCCAGATGCCCGGTGCGCTGTCCTATCCGATGAGTATGTCGCGCTACGATTGGGGCTATCAGTCCGAGCCGGAGCCGCATCTGGGCGGGCGCCAGCTGGCCACCCCGCGCGGCAAGGTCATTGGCGGTTCATCCTCCATCAACGGCATGGTGTACGTGCGCGGCCATGCCAAGGATTTCGATCACTGGCAGGACAGCGGCGCGACCGGCTGGTCCTACGCCGATGTGCTGCCCTACTTCAAACGCATGGAAAACTGGGAGCCGCGCGGCCACGGCGGCGACCCTGATTGGCGCGGCACTGACGGCCCGTTACACGTTACGCGCGGCACCCGTGAAAATCCGCTGGTCACCGCCTTTGTCCAGGCAGGCAAGCAAGCGGGCTATCAAACCACTGACGACTATAACGGGGAACAGCAGGAGGGCTTTGGCCCGATGGAGCAGACGACCTACAAGGGTCAGCGCTGGTCCGCCGCGAACGCCTATCTCAAGCCCGCGCTGAAACGCCCGAATTGCGAGATGATCCGCGCCTTCGCCCGCCGTGTGGTGATCGAAAACGGTCGCGCCGTGGGTGTGGAGATTGAGCGTCGCGGCAAAATCGAAGTGATCCGCGCCACACGTGAGGTGATCCTCGCCGCGTCCTCCATCAATACGCCAAAAATCCTGATGCTGTCAGGCATCGGCCCCGCTGCGCATCTGGCAGAACACGGGATCGACGTGATCGCAGATCGCCCCGGCGTCGGCCAAAATCTACAGGACCATTTGGAACTGTACCTGCAAATGGCCGCCACGCAGCCGGTCAGCCTGTTCAAATACTGGAACCTGCTGGGGAAGGCCTATGTCGGCACGCGCTGGCTGTTCACCCGCACCGGACCGGGGGCATCGAACCAGTTTGAAAGCGCGGCGTTCATCCGCTCCGCCGCGGGCGTCAATTATCCCGATATCCAATATCACTTTCTGCCCATCGCAGTGCGCTATGACGGACAAGTCGCAGCCGAGGGCCACGGCTTCCAAGCCCACACCGGCCCTATGCGCAGCACCTCGCGCGGGCGGGTACAGCTCACCTCGGCCGATCCGGCCGCCGCGCCCTCGATCCTGTTCAACTACATGTCTGACGAAAAGGACTGGGCCGATTTCCGCACCTGCATCCGCCTGACGCGTGAGATTTTCGCCCAAGAAGCTTTCGCTCCCTATGCCGGCCACGAAATCCAGCCCGGCTCGGATGTGCAAACCGATGAGGAGCTGAACGCCTTCATCGCGGAACATGTGGAAAGCGCCTATCACCCCTGCGGCACCGCCAAAATGGGCGCAGTAGACAACCCCATGTCCGTCGTAGACCCCGAATGCCGCGTCATCGGCATCGAAGGCCTGCGCGTCGCTGACAGCTCGATTTTCCCGCGGATCACCAATGGCAATCTGAACGGGCCCAGCATCATGGTCGGCGAAAAAGCCTCGGACCATATTCTGGGCCGCACGCCGTTGCCCCGATCAAATGCGGAACCGTGGATGCACCCTGATTGGCAGGGGTCGCAGCGATAAAGTTTCAATCCCCGAGCCACATTCGGCGTCGCTCGGGGGAAGCAGGATTTGTGAAATCCGCTTATAAATTAACATAATATTTATTATATTATATTTTTTTTGTAGCCGCAAAGTTAGAATGTCCCACATCTGCAAAGTAGAAGTATCACACTTCCCTGTTGATCAAGCACGATTGGAATGTGGCTGTGGGGATTGATGATCATGAGCGAGCGCGAGCTGAACCGCATTGAAATACTGAGCCAGGTGTCATGACATCAGACACTAAGCACATCTTAGGGCTATCCCTAAGCCTCCATGGTTATGCCCAAGTGTCCGGTCGAAAGGGGGGCCAGTTCACGAGGCCTGACACCCGAGGCGCGACTGGCAGCAAGGCAAGACAGGTCAGCGCCATTGATCGCTGCATTTGAGACGTGGCTTACGACCAACCGCGCCCGCCTCTAGGCGAAGCCCTCGAATACATCGCTAAATACTGGGGTGGGCTTTGCCTATTTTTGACCGACGGCCGCGTCGAGATGGACAGCAGCGCCATCGAACGCACAATCCGGCCCATCGCTTTGAATCGCAAAAATGCTCTCTTCGCTGGCCACGATGCCGGAGCCGCAAACTGGGGCGCCATCGCTTCCTTGATTGAGACCTGCAAATTGAACAATGTCTATCTGGCCGGTACCTTCACTGCCATCATCGCAGGCCACAAACAAAGCTAGATCAACGACCTGCTATATGGAATTACGTCAAATAGGTGGGATCGGCGCAACGCTTATCCATAGTCAGTCTCCTTTGGGGCAGAAAATGCTATCAAAGAAACGGCATCAAACCGCGACAGGTCCAACTTGGGGCACAGGTCAGTCATGTGACGAGCGGTGATTGCCAGATCAGCATATCTTCTACGTCTGCTTCCAGCGCATCGCGGATTTCCATGACATCAGAGCCCATGGTGATCAGGACATCGTCTCCGTTTTGCACTGTCGCCGCGAAGGCGTCCGATTGGCTGGCAAAATTCAATCCTGTTACGTCAATCAGGTCCAGTCCTGCTTCGAAGTCCCGTACCGATGCGTTCTCATCGCCACTCGTGAACACGAATACATCCTGATCCGTGCCACCCCACAACGTGTCGTTACCGGTGCCGCCTGCCAGAGTATCCATTCCAGACCCTCCGTTCAGCAGATCGTTGCCATCGCCACCCCGCAGCATATCGTCGCCCGACTGACCGAAGAGACGGTCCGCGCCAGCCTCTCCCTCCAGCACGTCGTTTTCCGTGCCGCCATCCAGCAAATCGTCGCCAGCGCCACCGTTCAGATAGTCCGACTGACCCTCGCCGCGCATCGTATCATTGTCTGCGCCGCCCATCATGCTGTCATCGCCGGTGCCGCCGCGCATGTCATCGTTGCCCTCGTCACCGTTCAGTGTGTCGTTGCCTGTGCCGCCGTTCAGCGTGTCGTCGCCCGAACCACCATTCAGAACATCGACCGCGTTCTGCCCGAACAGTTGATCATTCCCGGCGCCGCCGTTCAGAACGTCAGAACCGTTCCCGCCATCCAGAAGATCGTCACCCTCGCCGCCATCCAGCGTATCCTCATCGTCGAGCCCGAACATCGTGTCGTTGCCATCGCCGCCGATCATGCTGTCAGCACCACCCTCGCCGCGCATGTCGTCATTACCCGCGCCACCGTCCACTGTGTCACTGCCAACACCGCCGTTCAGAACGTCGTCGCCATCGCCGCCTGACAGGCTGTCGTCGCCCTCAAGACCGAACAAGCTGTCCGCGCCCGCGCCGCCGTCCAGGCTGTCATTGCCCTCGCCGCCGTTTATCAGGTCCAGACCCTCACCACCGAACATCGCGTCGTCGTCTTCCTTGCCGTAAAGCTCGTCGTTTCCGTCGCCGCCCAACATCGTGTCGTTGCCAGCGCCGCCCGACAGACGATCGTCGCCCGTACCGCCGTCCAGGCTGTCCGCACCCGCATGACCGAACAGTGAGTCCGCCTCACTGCCGCCGTTAAGGTCATCATCGCCATCGCCGCCGTTCAAAAGGTCGATCCCGGCGCCGCCCTGCAACGTGTCGTTGCCGCCTTGGCCGAACAGACGATCCGCACCCTGACCACCCACAAGTATGTCATTCCCGCTGCCGCCATCCAGCAGGTCGTCATCGTCCCCGCCGTCTAGGCTGTCCGCGCCCTCGTTACCGCGCAGCGTATCCGCACCCAAATCACCCAAAAGCGTGTCGTCGCCCAGATCACCCGTCAGGCTATCCGCGCCCGTACCGCCATCCAGACTGTCCGCACCCTCACCACCGTTCAGCGTGTCATTATCCGCGCCCCCCAGCAGCGTGTCCGCACCAGAACCGCCAAAGAGGTTGTCACGACCAATCTGACCATCGAGCAAATCATTATCGCCGCCGCCATCCAGAAGGTCGTTACCATTGCCGCCCTCCAGGGTGTCCGCACCATCATTGCCCCGCAGTGTATCGTTGCCAAAGCCGCCCAGCATCATGTCGTCGCCCAGACCACCCGTCAGATCGTCCAGACCTGTGCCGCCATCCATTGTGTCCGCACCGTCACCGCCGTTCAGCGTGTCGTTGCCGTCGCCGCCCGACAGGTTGTCCGCGCCGCCCTGACCGAACAGACGGTCATTGCCCAAACCACCTGAAAGCATGTCCCCATCGTTGCCACCGTCCAGAAGATCGTCGCCATCACCGCCGTCCAGCGTGTCCGCCCCGTCCTGACCCCGCAACGTATCGTTCTGGCCCCCCCCCAGCAAACTGTCCGAACCAGAACCGCCAGACAAACTATCCGAGCCAAAACCACCGTCCAACGTGTCAGCACCAAGACCACCATCCAACGTATCATCGCCGTCATTTCCAGATAGCATGTTGTCGAGCGCAGTGCCGACTATGACGTTACCAAGTTCGTTTCCGATCCCGTTGATCGCAGTGCCGGCGAGCGTCAGGTTTTCGACATTGACTGCCAGTGTATAATCCACGAATGACGTGATTGTATCCGTACCGGCGCCCGCGCCCTCAACCACCACATCGGCTGCGTCATCTACCACGTATGAGTCATCGCCCAAACCACCTGTCAGCGTGTCTGTGCCTGCGCCGCCGTCTAGTGTGTCGTTGTCGTCGCTGCCGATGATCAGGTTGTCTGCGGCGTTGCCGGTCAGGCTGGCGTTGCCCGTGCCGATGAAGGTCAGGTTTTCGAGGTTGTCGCCGAGGACTGTGGTGGAGAGGGTGGTTAGGACGGTGTCTGTGCCCTCGCCCGCGTTCTCAACAATCACGTCGCCAGCGTTGTCTATTGTGAAGGTATCGTCGCCCAGGCCGCCGATCAGGCTGTCTGCGCCGGTGCCGCCGTCGAGGACGTCGTTGCCTTCGCCGCCGGTCAGGGTGTCGTCGCCGCCGTTTCCTTCGAGGGTGTCATTGCCGGCTGCGCCGCGCAATTCGTCTGCGAGGGCCGCGCCGGTAAAGCGGTCATCGCCGATGGAGCCAGAATAGTTGATGGCGTGCTCGTCCAGAATGAGCTGGAGCGGGGCAGGGTTGCCACCGGCCGCGGCGGCGAGGGCGGGCATTAGCGCGCTGCGCGCAATATACAGGCCGCCAAAGCTGAGGACGGGGATGTCTGCGGGCTCGCCGTCGCTGAACCCCTCAACGCTGAAGATCAGGCCGGTGACGATACCCTCGTCCGGTTCATTCAAGCGGGTGCCGGTAAAGGTTGCCTTGAGCCCTTCAAGGTTCGAGGCATTGGCGAAGGAGAAGGCGGTCGCGCCTTCCTCGGTCAGGGTGCCGGTATAGATTGCGTTGATGAACAGATCATCTACGTCGGCCGCGATATCCTGGCGTGCGGTGGCGGCGTAGGGGGCCTGAGGTGCCTGAGGATTGTTGTTGGAATAGGTGATGGGGTTGGGCAAATACCCTGCATTCCCATTCTGGGAGGATTCACCGATTTCATGGCTTTCGACGACGATATTGTCGGGATCAATCACATAAAACAGGAAGTACTCACCTGCCGGAATATCGGTACGTGCATCTAGGCTGATGGTCACATCCGCGGTGGTGTTTCCGGCCAGGCTGGGTAGGGCAGAGCGCCCCAATTCGTAATCTCCGACATCGAAAAACTCATCGGTGGACAGATAGACTGCCACCTCTGTCGCGCCGGCGGCGGGCACGTTCGTGTTGATGACTTGCACGCTCACATCGACCGGTGTGCCTGCGGTCATGCTGCTAAAGCCCGTCGCGCCGAGGAGCCCCAGATTGGGGAGCGCGATGGTCAGCAGTTCTTCCTGTGAATACAGGGTTCCCGCGAAATCGAAGTTGTCGATTTGTGCGGCGGTGACTGTGCCCTCAACAGCGGTGCCTGCGATGCCGGTCAGGATGACCGCGCGGCGGCTGGAGGAGATGGTGATGTCGTAATCTTCGAGTGCGCTAGTCAGGTGCAGGGTGTCGTCGCCTGTTCCACCCTCAACCGTGGCGTCGCCAGCGCCGGGGGTGAAGCTGTCGTTGCCGTCACGCCCGTACATGGCGTCATTGCCGTCGCCGCCGGTCAGGACGCTGTCTGTATCCGTGGCGATCAGAATATCGTCGCCTGCGGTGCCGTCCAAGGTAAAGACGTCGCTAAGGTCATCCCACGTGGCGGTTTGACCGTCAGGCGCTGTTGCGGTGCCATAGATTTGTTGCAGGGCCTGCACGTCCATGGCCTGCAAAGTTGAAACGATGGCGCCGCCGGAATTATAGCTCATCAACGTCATGGACGTATCGAAATTGGGGTCGTCAGCATTGTCATTGGGGTGTTGCAGGCCCAGTGAGTGGCCCAGCTCGTGCAGCAGGGTTTGGAAATTCTGCGTGCCGGGGCTGTAATCCTCGGTTCCCGAAGTGCCTACGGTCATGGCCAGATAGCCGTTCGCGGACATATCGGTATAATTTTGCGTGCTGAGGTCAGAAATCTTGGGCAGTTTCGACAAACCTTGCAGATTTGGCTCGGTCGTGGTGGCGTTCATCACCTGAATCGAGGCGTTCGCGGGGTCGTCTACCTCGATAAAACGAACACCTGTGACGGCTTCGAATTCGGCTATCGCCAGTTTGAAATTGGCCTGTTGAGTGGCCGAGAAGGCGCCGAAACTGGTCAGGTTATGCTGGGCGCTATCTGTGTAATAGCTTGCAAAGTCAGACGTAATAAAGCTGTAGGTCACATAAGTTGGGCTACCATCACCGGACATTGCGTTCCAGCGCTCATCCTCCTGTGCGAGAATAGACAGGTAATCTGTGCTGGCGACGGTCGGCATGATAGGCCCTCTTTTTCATGTTGCAGCGTGTTTTAGGCATACATTAGTGGCTGGCTCTAACAAAAGAATAAATCATTCGTATAGGATATGAGCGCAATCCAGACTGGGGATACTGGCGTTAGCATACCTTAATTTGGCGTAAAACTCACGTGCATACGCACGGACCCGCCACATAGCCCAGTTAGGCCATGTGGCGGGTCCGTGTCTCAGTCAAAATTGAGGTATGTTAAGCCGCGCCGCGTCCGACACCGATCAGGGACAGGCCGACGGTGGCCATTTCCTCGGCAGTGTAGACATTGCGCAGATCCGCCACATGCTTACCGCGCATCGTCTGTGCTAGCCGTGGCAGGTCCAGGGCGCGGAACTGGTTCCATTCCGTCAGGATCACCAGCGCATCTGCACCCTCGGCTGCGGCGTAGGCGTCCTCGGCCCAGGTCACGCCGGGCAGCAGGGCTGTGCCCTCCTTGGCGCCCTCGGGGTCGGTCACGAAGACCTCGGCACCTGCGCCCACCAGCGCGGGAATGATGGTCAGGGCAGGGGCGTCGCGCATGTCGTCGGTGTTGGGTTTGAAGGTAACGCCCAGCACGCCGATGCGTTTGCCGGCCAATTTGCCGTCGAACAGGTCCATGACCTTGTCGATCATGCGGCGTTTGACCGTCTCGTTCACCTCGATCACGGTTTCGGTGATGCGCATGGGGCAGGCATGTTCCTGACCGATGCGCGCCAGTGCCTTGGTGTCCTTGGGGAAGCAGGAGCCGCCGTAGCCCGGACCTGCATTGAGGAATTTCGGCCCGATCCGCGCATCCAGACCCATGCCGCGCGCCACGGATTGCACATCTGCGCCGACCTTTTCGCACAGGGCTGCTATTTCGTTGATGAAGCTGATCTTGGTCGCGAGGAAGGCGTTGGCGGCGTATTTGATCATCTCCGCCGATTCCAGATCGGTAAACATCACCGGCGCGTCGCGTAGGGAGAGGGGGCGATAAATGCGAGACATCACCTCCTGCGCGCGCTCACTCTCGACGCCGACAACCACGCGGTCAGGGCGCATGAAATCCTCGATCGCGGCGCCTTCGCGCAGGAATTCAGGGTTCGAGGCCACATCGAAATCCGCGTTCGGAGCGGTTTCGGCAAGGATCGCAGCCACGCGGGCATTGGTGCCCACAGGCACCGTGGATTTGGTGACGACGACGGTATAGCCATCCAGCGCGGCGGCGATATCGCGGGTGGCGGCCTCCACATAGGTCAGGTCTGCGTGGCCATCACCGCGCCGGGTCGGAGTTCCCACGGCAATGAAAACCGCATCGGCGGCGGCAACGGCAGATTTCAGATCGGTGGTGAAGTTCAGGCGGCCTGCGGCGACATTTGCCGCCATCAAGGCCTCAAGCCCCGGTTCGAAAATCGGCACCTCACCCGCCTCAAGGCGCGCAATTTTATCCGCGTTCAGGTCCACGCATATCACGTCGTGGCCGAAATCCGAAAAACAAACTCCGGAGACGAGGCCAACATAGCCGGTTCCGATCATTGCAATATGCATGGGGCGCTCCCTGAAAAGTTACGTTCAAATAGAATATTGGCGGTGCGAGGTCGAGAGGGCCGTAGCTAGCGATTTTTTAGGGGACTGTTGCATTAATCGCGGTTCTTGAGGGGGTTGCGTTTTTCTGAGGTTGAGCATGCCGCGGAAGTCGTCGTTCAAGCACCACCGTTTTCCACGTCAGAGCATCCTTTGCGCTGTTCGGTGGTATCTGCGTTACCCGCTATCATATCAGGATGTGGTTGATCTGCTCGAGGACCGTGGGATCAACGTGGATCGGTCAACCGTGTATCTCTGGGTGCTCAAGTTTGGCCTGGAGATCACACCAAACGGACAGAGAAACATCTGCGCCGCGCCAGCGTCGATTGGCACGTATACGAACCTACATCCGCGTTAGCGGCAAGTGGCGTTACTTATGGCGCGCCGTTGATGCCAACGGCCAGATGATCGATTTCTGCCTGATCGCCAAGCGAGATGCAAAGGCGGCAAAAGCCTTTTTGAATAAAGCGATTGATCGCGTAAGGCTACATCGGCCGGTGACTATCGTCACAGACAAAGCGCAAAGCTATCGACGTGTCATCCGCGAGATCAATCACCGTTACGATGCACATTTTAACAGCATCCGGCACATCGATAAGAAA
>Ga0209309_10001365_pt1 | contig 24674 bp, 25 predicted proteins | sample COGITO_mtgs_1204_2_FD_184807 | JGI IMG/M metagenome (GOLD analysis project Ga0209309, IMG submission 184807) | Pelagic marine microbial communities from North Sea - COGITO_mtgs_120412 (SPAdes) (version 2) | ecosystem: Environmental > Aquatic > Marine > Epipelagic ... | reverse complement strand
TCTATAAAGGTCACAAGACTATGTGGTAGACTACTCGGCGTTTCTTTCATTAAGTAGTGTAGGCTTAACCTTTCATCCTTTTGGAATCATCAGTACAATTACACAATTGTAAAGGTTGTGCGCAGAGGTCGTGAGTGGAATGAACCGCTCACGACCTCTGACCTAAAGCGCTATGAAGCGATTAGGATTTGTGAAGAGAGGAGGGCTCAGCCGTTGGTGATCCGACTGACGAGGTTGATGACCGAGTTCGGCTCGACCTGGTCGTCGATGTTCACCATCTCACCATTCATGGAGACGACTTGACCGTGGGCCATGACGATGCCGAGCATCTTCAGGTACATCCCGATGGTCAAACCTTCCTGGAACTCGACCTTGGTCTCGTCACCTCCTAGCTGGGCGATCGTGACGGTGCCGTGCTGGACGACCTCGCCTTCGAGGGCGGGGTTCGACGAGTTGGCGGGGGTGTTGTTGTTTGACATGAGTTCTCCTAGATCGTGATGAGCTGGGTGGTTTTGGTGTGAAAGTCGATATAGCGCTTGGTTTCCAAACCACGCGCAAATCGAGTGAGCTGGGCAATAATAAGCCCAGCGAGAACGATGGGCGGGTGAATGACAGTACGGGCAGCACATGGAAGCGGTGCACCGTCTTCGTCGTCAAACAACCATCCACTATAAAACTCTCCAGCATCAATATCGGACGGATTGAGCGAGAACAGTGAAACCTGTTCGCCACCCATCCGGCCATCGATGTACAGAGATACTTCTGGATTGAACTGTACAGCTGACCAAATTGCTTTGCGAGATTTCATACTGTCAACGCCACTAATCACTACGCCACTAAGTGGTGTCGTTTCAGTGACTTTTTCGGCATGAGCAATCACTTCGCATTTCGGGTCACAGTAGTCTCTGACAATTTCAGCTGCGGTTTCAGCCTTGGGTTTGCCGATATCTTTGGCTCGGTACAGCAACTGAGCAGGGACATTGTGAGCTTCGACTGTCGGATCGTGATCCCACAGATGAAGCTGGCTTTGTAGCCCGAGTTTGGCCAGTGGGAGTGCTAGTGCGCTCCCAATTCCACCCAGACCAATCACGTGGACAGGCCACATGAACGATTCTGGGTCGAAAATATCTGTTTGGTGTTCGTAGCTCGCTTGCGGGCTCATGGTTGTGCCTGCAATTCAATCATGTCAACGTCACCGATATCGAACGTGTCCTCTTCGGACGGGGTGCCGTCCGTAACGGGTAGGTTGCGCATCCTAAAGATTCCTGGTGTACGAGTCTTGACCCGTTCAGCAATCTCCAGGGCAGTACTCTCCATTACCTCAGCGGGGATTGTACTCACAAGCTGAGGCACGAGGTGAGTTGCCATCCTTAGCGACGTTTCGTCGCGCTGATAGACGTCGAGACGACACTCGTATTCGCCAAATTTGTTGGCAACGAGGCTGATCAAGCGTTTGCCTGGCCAGTTCTCGATATTGCGAGTGTCGGTTGACGAGAATCGTGCGTTCATTCTGACGTGACTGTGCCACTGGAACGCCATCTGTAGCGTGTTATGACCACGACCTCTCACTTCGTCCATGGCCTGGGCCACCGCGAGTGGGTCGACTTCGACGTCGCCAGGGCTGGCAACCTGATCAGTGATGAACACATCTTTCAGGGTGAATGCATTTCGCTCATCCAGCTCCAATATGCCGAATCCATTGACTTCAATCGGGCAATTCATGATGTAGGCCATCATTTTTTGCCAGACTTCAATCGGGATAAACAGCTGTGGGCTAGGTAGTCTCGCTTGAGTAATCACACGGTCTCCTTTTGTGGTTTGACGACACGGAAGGCTTTGGGAATATTCTCTTTGTCCGCTTCACCAACGGTGTGCAGTGAAGTGATTGCAATCGATACTGCTTCAAGGTATTGGCCTTTTCGCAGGTGCTCGTCGAGCACATGTTGCTGGTTTCCAAAACAGAACCGGTTTCTAGGTAGCCTGTAATCGGGGTACCTTGCCGGCCATTCTGATCGTAATCCATTACGTACCATGTAGGCGTTGAACTCGATGTCTCGAGGGTGCAGATCAATCTGCCAGTCCCCAAGATCATACAGCTTATCTCTGTATTTATGACTTGCGCGAACAATAATGCGAACACCACCGTTGACTGACTGCAAAGCGATAACTCCGGGGAGCACCGAGATGCGATCAAACTCTTCGATAATTGAGCTTACGCTGGCTTCATCCTGCTTGTTGGTTAACGAAGCTTCTAGTTTTGTAATCTCAGCCCTTGCACTATTGATAGTCTGCTGCTGTTCCTTGAGCTGCGTACCGAGTCTCGTCGCGTATTGGCGTGATTCTTGTAAGGATTCACGAGCTCTGTTGAGCTTGGTTTCGCGGTACTTGATAGCAGCTCCGGTACGCATTTCGCGGTAAGTGTCTTTGGCGACACCGGGCGATGAGTGGTACGTGACTTTAGCCGGTTTTTTGGTTGATGGTTCGCCAGTAGTAGCTGATCTTGACGGTGTTGTGTCCAGATAATGTTCTTCTGGCCACATATCGTAATCATCAGCTATCGTATCGATAAAGTCACGTGCTCGATCACGTGCTTGTCTGACATCATTGCGTCCGTCTTCCATTGCTTGATGGTATACGCGGTTGAATTCCACTTGTTCCGTCATGCGTGCATGGAATTGTGCCTGATATGCTTCATCACTCTTTCGATTGAAGAAACTAACTATCATGCACAGCCAGTAGACAGGACCTAGGGCTACTAAAAACAACCATGGCCAGATAAAGCGCCACGGCTGGTCGATAAAGCGCGATGCAACATCGTTGGTTGCGTATAAAAGCGAGAATACAAGGCCGTAAATCCATAGTAGGAATATGCGGCTATAGAAACTCTCGCCATAAAGCAAAGATGAAGAGTGGTCTGTTGGTTCAACGGCTAGATTCAGCCGACTGCCAGAGATTGCGGATCGTCCAAGTGCTTCGACCTGTGCATCAGATAGGGTAAGGATGTCTTGATCCTCGTCACTATCTGATTGCAACAAGTTGTAGGTATCTAGGTAACGACTGGCTATTTCAGCTCGGTCTCTACTTTCGGACTCAGCGACTTCTGCCTCTATCGCACTCGTTAAGAGCACGTTTTCGGTTGCGGCATTCTCTGTCACATTCGATGAAGGCGAAAGACTAAACTGTATCAAAAATGCAACTAAGCAAACGACTAGTGTTCCGAGAAGTGCAACAACTGCAGTGATAAAGAATGCTACACCGTCAAATTGACTTCGACGTCGGACCATCGATGGTCCTCCTCTCTAAATTGTAAATGAACAGGCCTCGACAAATACCGAGACCCTCTTTTTTTATTTTAACATATTATACAAAACAATCAATAGTTAAGTTGACAAATATGTAAAATAAAGTATAATAAATTTAGTTCGATGGGTTCTCAATCGACTACATTCAAATTGTCGTAGGCCTTGCCGCGACACTGGACAGAGGAGCGTGAGAATATGGCATTTATTGCTGGACTCGCCTTGGCAGTAGCAGGTTTCATCATGATGGGTGACGCATATGATGCGTCAGGCTCTGTGTCGTTCAGCGACGATCAGACAGTTATTGCATTCATTTTGCTATTGGTCGGTGTATCGATTGTGGTTATCGATGATTGGGTCGATAAGTTCACGGATAAGTGACACCAACCGTCACTGATCATCTGCTACTATGAACCATGCCAACCTTGCAAATCGAGCGAGGTTCTTCTGTCCTCACTCCCAGAGTAGTGAACTTAGTTCACTTTTGTGGGAGAGAAAAATCGGATAAATGCTCAGCAAATTCAGTTAACTGTGCAATAGTTGATGGTTCAGAGGTTTCAATTGCCGACTCAATAGTGCCATAACGGACTCCTGTTGGATTAAAATTATGGGAGCCGGTAATGGCTGTTTGGGTTCCATCAGGGAGCGTAAAGATGATATATTTCGCATGTAAATACTGATCACCGCTGTACTGATTACTGATGTGGCTCATTTGTCTGTCCCAGTTTAGTAAAAACTTGTTTGCACGAGTTGGAGCGACTATACCTGTGTTCGCGTAGAATTCTCCGGGTTTGGATCTGAGGATGTTTTTTAATGTGCCTTTTGGGTAGTACTGCGACACGTATAAAAAATATTCACAATCGCTGGCGAGTTCCTGTACACGGCGCTGAATAGGTGAGTCGCCAGGGATCGCACTATCTAGCATGACGATGCCATCAGGGATGGTTTCTTGGTGACCAGGGTATCTTATGTGGTCATGGGCAATTAATTTTTGTTGCTCAAGGAGCGAATAAGCTAGCTTAGGGTCGGAATATTTCAGCATAAAGTCACGGCTTGAAAGGCCATAGGCGTAGAGATTAGCCCCGCCAAATGCATAGACAGTATCATCGGCTACGCTCCATTTTGCATGAGTGCGTCCACGGTAGGGGTTTAAACGGTTCGTTTGCCCAACGACACTGACTGATGCTCCAGCTTTTCTGAGGCGACTGTAGGCAGCTCTGGTTTCATCTCCACTTGGGTGATGGAGCGGTATGTGTCCAAATGCGCGGTTCGCTAGCTCCAAAAAGATGTGACTATCTGCGACGACGGAGACTTCAACTTCACGCGCCGAGGCTTGTTCAAGCTGCGCGAATAGTTCGCGCGTAAGGTTATCGCTCGCAAAGTTCAACGCAGTGACACCAATCTGGGTCTTAGCAGTCGAAACTGATTCGCAAAGATCTACTATATAATCTGGATTGGGCAGTAGCTCGGGGGTGGTCATGTGGTGAGTATAGCAAGTGAGTTGCGTTAATCGCATAAATTTGCTATGATAGAGTCACTTTCAGAGAGGGAATAACCGTACCGACCAACCCATCTCCAGACCTCTTACCTCTGAATATTTACACTGCAATTACTAATTGATATACATAACGAAAGGATCTAGTAATATATGGGTCAAAGAAGACTCTCAACACCGCAAGGCGAAAATAACGCCAAGCGGCCAAACAACAATAACAACAAACCAAACGGCCAGAACGCACGCAAACCGCGTGACACTGCCGTCATGACGAACACTAACACTCGTCGTGGTGAGGTTCAACGTGCACAGCGTCGCACCAGCGAGGACGTCAATGTCCGCGCTTCTCAGCACCGCGTCGATATACCAGTCAACAAATCTGAATACAACGGTTATGACGGAAAGCAGTTCTCAATGGCCGATATGCGCCGTGTGAAACCATCTGGTCGGCCAAGCCTAAAAGTTATTCCACTCGGTGGACTCGGCGAAATGGGTATCGGTAAAAACATGATGGTTCTCGAGTACGATGAAGACATCATCGTCATCGACATGGGATTTTTGTTCCCAGGCGCTGACTATCCTGGTATCAACTACATTATTCCTGATATTACGTATCTAGAGGAGCGCAAGCATAAAATTCGTGGCATCGTGTTTACACACGGTCACCTTGACCACATCGGCGCATTCCGTCACCTAATCGACCGCATCCCAGCACCAGTTTACGCAAGTAAATTTACCCTTGGTATGCTTGGTCGTAACATGGACGACGCGACAACTGGATTTGAACCTGAATACCACGAGTTAGACCCAGAGAAACACGAACGCGTCCAGCTCGGTGACAGTTTCAACATTGAGCTCGTCCGAGTAAACCACTCAATCCCAGATGCAACCGCAGTTGTTGTCCGCACACCAGTCGGTGTTGTTATCGACAGTGGTGACTGGCGCTTCGAAGACAAACCAGTCGATGGCAAAGAATTTGATCTAGCTCGCCTAACTGAAATTGCTACCACTGAGGGCATCGCGCTTTTCATGAATGAATCAACCAACTGTGAATCAGAGGGAACTCACGAACACGGTGAGTTTGATGTGCAGAACAGCTTTGCTCAAATCATGGATAAATATCCAAACGATCGCATTATTCTTAGTACGTTCTCATCTCAGCTGCATCGCATTCAGCTTATCCTCGACGAGGCCAAACGCCATGACCGCAAAGTCGCGTTCGCTGGCTATAGCATGATCCAGAACGTTGAGTTGGCTATCCGCACCGGCACCGTTAAAATCCCGAAAGACACTGTCGTCAAAATGGACCAGCTCGGTAAATTCCCTGATGGTAAAGTGCTGCTGATCTGTACTGGCTCACAAGGTGAATTCAACGCCGTGCTAAACCGCATGGCAACTGGCGCTCACAAACACATCAAAGTCAAAGGCACCGATGTTATCGTCTTTAGCTCAAACCCAATCCCAGGTAACGAAAAATACGTTGTTCGTACGGTTGATGGTCTGATGCGAGAGGGAAGTAACGTTATTCAGAATGGCAAGAGTCACTTGACTGACATTGGCCCGATTCACATGTCTGGTCATGGTTTCTACGATGACCACGTCAAGTTGATTAACGCGCTGAACCCGAAATTCTACCTTCCGATTCACGGTGAATTCCATATGCTTGCGCACAACGCTGACCTGGCACATGATGCCTGTGGTATCCCAAGAAACAACATTTTCGTCAGTGACTCAGGCGACGTCGTCGAGCTATATCACGATGGTAGCGCCAAAAAGACCGGTCGTGTGCCTGTCGGTGGTGTTATGTACGACGACAGCGGCGCGATTGTCTCGGAAGTTGTCTTGAAAGATCGCATTCACATGGCAAACGAAGGTATGTTTGTGGTCGTTCTAACGGTTAGTCGAAGTAACGGTCGACTGCTGACTAGCCCAGATATCATCTCTCGTGGATTTATCTACTTGCGCGATAGTGAAGAGCTCATGAACCTGATTCGTCAGTACCTGAAGCAAAAATCAGCTCGACTGTTCAACGGTCGCAAGCTTGATATGGATGTCGCGAAAAAAGAACTTCGTGATGAACTGTCACACTTGCTCTACGACCAGACCAAACGGACCCCAATCATTATTCCTGTTATCAATGAAATTGGCGGCGGCGGAAACGGTGGTGGTAATGGGGGAAATGCGAGCAGCAACTCCAATGGAAACGCTAACCAAGGTGGCAAACCACAGCAAAACCGTAACAATCGTGGCGGTAGCCCGCACCGAAACCGTAACGAACCTGAATCAGCTCAGCCAAGTCGTGAGCCATCAGTCAAACCTGATCTCACCAAAGATGTTCCATCTGATGAAGCTGAAATACCACACCTTGCTGGACGTAGTCCACGCGATTTATAGTTTGTAGAGCGCATCACCAATAAACAAAAGAGCCCGCACCTGCGGAGCTCTTTTGCTCTACGAAGATGCGGGTATATGTCCTGTTCTGCCGAATTGTATCTGTAGAACTGTCCCCAAGCCGAGGGTTAAGGGGGGAGCTAGCGGTGACGAACGATAGTCAAAAATCGCGACTTCGCCGACACTCAGGTCTCTGAATATGACAGGTGAATCAATCATTACTATTCGAAGCTGAGCTAGCTGCTGGAGCTCTATTTGTGAAAGCGAGCCATCTAGCTGCTGCTGGTGTGCAGCTAGATTTAATTCCCTCAATTGCTTCGTAAGGCTCATGCGTAGCGTCAATAGATAGGGTGCAGGTAGTTCATGAACGGGACAATAGAGTTCATCTAGATCATTACCATTCTTGCATCGTCTACGAACCGTAAATTGACCGATTCGATCTGTTCGTATCGTCACTTTAGGGTTGCGATTCGGGCGCAGACTTTGAGCTGTCTGTTTTGATTGTGCGGCTTGCAATGCAAAGGACATCGTTATCACATCCTTTCACGGGTAAGAGATGAGTACGATAGCTTTAATTATCCTAGTGAGTCTCATTTTTCGCAAGCATAAGCCAATACAATAGCAAAAAGCCCCGTTCCACGCGGAGCTCTTCTGCTTTAGGACAGTTGCTCAACGCGAGAACGGGGCGGGTTAGTCTAGTCTACGAATTTGATCTCATGGACCTCGCCCATGCAAATCACACTCGTGCCGAATGCTTTTGTCCATTCCGGCAAAATGAGGTGGAGCATGTAACCGATTACGACTTGATCACAGCTGATAGGAATAAAATCTGCACGTGATTGCCAGAGATTGTAATCCACACGCTTAGTCTGTCGGTGTTTTTCTAGCTCTGCGCACCGACGGTACTTGGCAGTGATGGCCCGTATGAACTTGGGTGGCGATGCATCCGGAGAGAGTTCGAGTCGAGGACTGTCCATGTGTTCCCAAGTACCAGTGCAGAGAACACGTATCATGTCCGATTTTGTCATGATATTTGCAGTGGTTCCTACGCTCCAAATGTTCATATAGCGATCATTATCTTGTGATGGGTGGGTGCGAGACATGATTTCATCCTTTCGTAGACTGTGAAACCATAGCGCGAGTATGTAAGCTACACCGTCGCTATGCAAGCATAAGCCTATTGCATCTCGTTGCATTTTATGCTACAATAATAGCATAACCGTTCCTCTGCTGTAACATCGACAGAGAAGTGGCCCGTAAAGTATAATAAAGAATATATATGGCAAAAAAGAAAAAAAGATCAAATAAATCCAAATCGAGCGCTAGATCCAAAAAATCAGTCGCTCCGCAGCATCAGCTGCCTGACGGATTCTGGCCACAAGTCTCGGCACTGCTATTGATTGTACTGGCATTACTACTGCTCGTAGCTATATTTGGACAGGGAGGACCACTGCTCGCCTGGCTACTTGGCGCAGGGCTTTCCGCATTTGGCGTCGCAACGTACGTATTACCGGTACTATTTCTGTTTCTAGCCGTCTCTATATTCAAAGCCGAAGACAATAGATTGCCTGGAGTGATGAAATTTGCCTCAATTCTTATCGTAGTCTGGCTTGCGGGACTCGCTGGCATAACGATGGCAGATCCAGATAATAGTGAACTTGCTAGTGGTGGAGCTGGCGGGGGACTGGTTGGCTATACGATCAACCAAATCATGCTGATGCTTGTCGATACCACTGTCGCCAGCTTCGTCTATGTCGTACTAACGGCCATCACGCTCTTGTTCGTACTCCGTATCTCACCACAGTCAGTTATTGATAGCATCAAAAAAGTGTTCGAACGGGATGCTAGCCCAGCGGTAGAGCGTAACGCTGCGATTGCCAAAAAAGCTGAGTCTATAGTGCAGCCACCGAAATCAACTAAAATAGGCGAACTAAAGCTCAACCAAGGTGTGCCAACCATAGATCGAGCTGCCGAAGACAACCAGAAGAAACCCAAACTGAGCAGTCTTCGTAACAGTGTGCAGACTGATAAAACGGCCGAGAGTCATACCGCACTGACGACCTCAAGTGATCCTAACTGGGAAACGCCGAGTATGAATCTACTTGAGAAAAAACAGTCCCCAGCCGACGCCGGTGATGTTAAGCATAATGCTCAGACCATCAAAGACACATTGGGTGAATTCAACATCGAAGTCGAAATGGAAGGGGCTAACATCGGCCCAAAGGTGACCCAGTACACCCTCAAACCACCAAGTGGTGTCAAATTATCACGCATTTCAGGACTTGAAACGAACATTGCGCTTAGCCTTGCGGCCCAAGCGCTCAGGATTGAAGCGCCAATTCCAGGTCAACGCGCAGTTGGCATCGAAGTGCCAAACGTGAAGGCGGCCGACGTACGACTCTATGGCATATTAAACGCCAAACAGTGGACTGCGACCCAAGAACCGCTCGGCTTTGCGATTGGTAAAGATATCGGTGGTGACGCCGTCGTCGGTGAGCTCAACAAGATGCCACACCTGCTGATTGCTGGTCAGACCGGTTCTGGTAAATCTGTCATGATCAACACGCTTCTCAGTAGTCTTTTGTACCGTAACTCACCATCTGACATGCGTCTCATCCTAGTCGATCCGAAGCAAGTTGAGATGGCACCGTATGAGGACATTCCACACCTTCTGACACCTATTATCACTGAGCCAGAGAAGTGTATTAGCGCGCTGAAGTGGGCAGTTAACGAGATGGAGCGTCGTTATAGTTTGCTTGCTGAGGAAAAACTCCGTGATATTAAGACGTACAACACGAAGAAACAAGACGAAGCTATGCCGTATGTCGTCATCGTCATCGATGAGTTGGCTGATCTTATGATGGTCGCGGCTCGCGACGTTGAGGCACTGATCGTTCGACTCGCCCAAAAAGCTCGTGCGGTTGGTATTCACTTAGTACTGGCAACCCAGCGTCCGTCTGTCGACGTCATTACCGGCCTGATTAAAGCCAACGTACCAGCACGAATCGCCTTTACCGTCGCCTCACAAGTTGACTCAAGAACTATTCTCGACCAGGTTGGTGCTGAAAAACTACTTGGCCAAGGTGACATGTTGATGCTGACACCAGCGATGAGTAAGCCAAAACGTATTCAGGGTGCATGGGTAACGGATGAAGAGGTCGTCAAAATTACCGATCATCTCCGTATGCAGCGACCACCGCAGTATGACGACGAAATCGTGGCTCAGCCGGTTCAGCTCGGTAAATCAGGCAGTACGGTAATGGATTTCGATGGAGGATCGGATGACGATATGTATAAAGACGCCGTCCGTGCCGTTATCGAAGGCAAAAAAGCCTCAACCAGCTACCTCCAGCGCAAACTCCGCATCGGTTACTCACGTGCTGCCCGTATCATCGAAGAAATGGAAGAGCAGGGAATCATCGGTGCCGCTGATGGCAACCGGCCCCGAGAGATCCTCGTTAGTAACGTTGACGAACTGTTCGCTGAAGACACCCCATCGATTTAGTTTGCTCACACACTCCCAATCTGCTTAACTATAGGCACTATGAAAGCGTGGGCATCGCATAAGCAAACTGGATTTACTATCGTCGAACTACTGATTGTTATCGTGGTGATTGGTATTCTAGCAGCACTTGTACTTAATACTTTCGCTGGCATACAGCAAAGAGCCCGTGATACTGAACGTAAAACTGATATTAAAGCTGTAGCGACGCAGCTGGAAGCTTACTATGCCCTAGAAGGCCATTACCCTCATTCCCAGCAGATTAATTTCTCAGCTGGCTATAACTGGGTAGAAACGAATATGCCAGGACTTGATAGAGGAGCATTGACCGCGCCTGGCGTGGCAAGTGGCACCAGCTCATTTACGCAGCTGACTAGTCCAAGCACTAGTCAGTATGCCTATCGACCACTGACAGAGCTAGGAGCGCTTTGCAATACGGCTGGTGGTTTTACGGCTAGCGACTGCGAATCATTCATTTTGTATTATCGAAGTGAGCAAGATAACACCGTCAAACAATTTCCAAGCCTAAATTAGTAGGGCTTGACAAATACAACCATAAGCGTATAATACGATTCAAGTTAGTACTTCCAAAAACCAAAAAGAAAAGAAGTTAGATGTCAGTCGAAACACTCATTCGTCCTGAAACAACTCAGCCACAATACGCTCCTGAGATAGGAGTTGACGATCCAGATGTACTGGAAAAAGCTAAAAAAGAAATAGATGAAGAGCGAGAAAAACTTTTAGCGAATCCTGTTGAGTCGGTGCTCAAAAGCGCAAAAATGATCTACCGATCATTTCCATATAGGCGTAGTGGTGAGACCATTGAGCATGGTAGCGCTGTGCTAGAAACAGACACGGTCGCGACGCGTACTGCCAATCGCGATGGTATTGACGAAATACATACGATTGACATGATTTTCGATGAGAGCAAGCTCAAAGAACCAAAGCTTAACTACACTGCACAGATGCGAACAGTCGATGGTTTAAATACAATTACAATAAATCCAGAAGGTATTCTGACGGTTTCTAAGACTGTCGGCGAAGAAGAGCCGCGTATTCTAAAAGGCGAAGAGCAAAATGATACATTGATTGATTATTTTGAGCGATGTGAAATTGCAACTATGGCCATTATGACTCGTGACGAAAAAGAGCGACGTGCCGCGGACGCCTCATCGCTGGAGCTACTTACTGCTTGCGATGGACAAATTTGCTAATCTAGGCTATAATCACCTCTGTAAACAAACCTAACTGCGACAATTTACAAAGAATTGTCGCTCCGGACGCAACCGGAACCACAGGAGGTATCTATGCGAGAGTATGAACTCACCGTGGTGCTACATCCCGATCTCGAAGCAGATCTGGAAACACCACTCAAAAAAGTCCGTAAAATTGTCACCGACAACGGCGGTAAAATCACCAGCGAAGATAACTGGGGCAAAAAACGCCTCGCCTACGCTATTAACAAACAAGATTTCGGTGTCTACGTCTACATGAACGTCGAGCTCGAGGGTCCAAGTGTCAACAAAGTCGACAACACGCTCAACATCACCGATGAAGTCATCCGACATCTACTGGTCGGCGTTGACTACAAAGCTCGTGCAGCTGCTGAAGAAGACAAGCAGCGCCAAGACTCTAACAGCGCTGACTCAGACAGCCGTTCAAACGCTAAAGAAGAGGAGTAAACCATGGCTCAGGGGTTCAATAAGGTCACATTGATGGGTAATCTAACGCGTGATCCAGAGACGCGTACGACTGGTGGCGGACAAAACGTCACGAACATGTCACTGGCCGTTAATCGCCGCTGGAAAGGCAGCGATGGTCAGCAGCAAGAAGCGGTTAGCTACATCGACTGTGTTGCCTGGGGCAAAGCTGGCGATGTCATGGCTCAGTACCTGAATAAAGGCTCGGCAGTGCTCGTCCATGGCCGATTAGACCAGCGTAGCTGGGATGATAAAGAAACCGGTCAGAAACGCTCTAAAATCGAAGTTGTTATCGAAGATTTCAATTTTGTTGGTGGCGGCTCAGGTGACGGCGGTGGCAGCTCTGCGCCTCGTACTAACTCATCTGGCTCAAATAGCTCGAACAACAATTCTGACAACAAACCACAAGATACTAAACCAGCTGAAGTAGACGATTCACCAATCGACCTCAGCGATATACCATTTTAGGAGAAACTAATGGCCCGTAAATTTAAAAAAGATATTCCTAGTCACTTCGACTACAAAGACGTCAAAGTGTTGCAACGTTTCGTTGACCCATACGGTCGTATCGAACCGTCAACCAAAACTGGTCTCAACAATCAGCAGCAGCGTCAGCTCGCTACCGCCATCAAACGCGCTCGACACCTCGCGCTGATGCCATTCGTCGCTCAAGGATAGCAGTGGAACATGTCGAAGTAAGCATCGGTTTTCTCCAATCCGGAGAAACCTACTTGCTGCAGCGCAGACCAGCTGAGCCTCGCATTGGTGCAGCTGGTCTTATCGGTGCATTTGGCGGTAAAGTTGAGCCAGGTGAGTCACCAGTTGACGCAGTTGCCCGAGAGATTGGAGAAGAGACGACACTCTGTCCATCGACGCAAGACTGCAAACCTAATGGCGTCGTTTTGGTTGACTCCGATCTGGATAGTAAAAGTATTGCCGTCACTGCCAATGTCTATACAATTTTAGTTGATAGAATAGACACCATACATGCACTCGAAGGTGATACGGTGTCACTTACAAAAGCAGAGGCGCTTATGGTATCAGATCAATTAACTTCGGCGACGAAAGCAGCATTTGAACAGTTACTTTAAGGAGAATATCCATGTATAGTCCGACAGATTTAAAGAAAAACATCATCATACAGCTCGATAATCAGCCGTATCGCGTTACTGATTACTCTCAAAAAGTCATGGGACGGGGCGGCAGTATCGTCAACGTTAAGCTTAAAAACCTTATGACCGGTGCGGTCATCCCGAAGACGTTTAAAGGTCAGGATAAAATCCAGCCGGCTAGTGTCGATTCACGTAAAGTTCAGTATCTGTACACTGATGGTGACGACTACCATTTCATGGATCCAGAATCATTTGACCAGTTCCAGCTCGCTGAGGATATGCTTGGCGACAGTAAAGATTATTTGAGTGAGGGCGATGAAGTGATGTTGCAGTCTTTTGACGAGCGTATCATCAGTGTCGATCTACCGAATAGCCTTTACCTCGAGGTTATGTACACCGAAGACGTCGTCAAAGGTGACACCACCAGTAGCGTCCTCAAAGACGCTCGACTCTCGACTGGCCTGGTCGTCAAAGTGCCATCGTTTATCAAAACCGGCGATATACTCAAAATCGATACTCGCGAAGGCAGCTATATCGAACGCAAAAAATAGTTATGCCTGAACAGTATCTAGACAAAAATGCAGGTCGATTTATTCCTGCATTTTTTGTAGATATCATTGAGAAAGGTGCCTTATTCGAAAAAGATGAGTGGCCACCTCATATAACGATGTTTCCGCCCATAGAAGAGCCATTTCAGCCTGAATTTATTAAGGAGATGCGTGCTCGGCTTAATCCAATAAGGCCGTTTGTTGTTACGCTTGGTCGTAATGCACTGTTTGGTGCCAATAACGACATACCGGTGATACGAATTGCTAACTCGCCTGAGCTACAGCTGGTTCATGCGAGATTGACTAAAAATATCGGTAACTTGCTACACGATCCGACTTATCGACAGCCGTACAATCCGCACATCACCCATATTCCCGATAGGGAATTCAACGAGGGTGATGAGATTGAGATAGCTGGGTTTTCTATCGCTAGCAAACCAGCTGGTGAGGAATGGACGGTTGTTGATAAGGTTGGTTTTAAAGGCTAAAAATAGACATGATATAATACTGCGAGCTGTGTTTACTGTATTTGTACGGTAGGCACCGCGTCCTGAGTGAGCATCTGCTTGCCCAGTTTCACAATTCGAGGAGAACCATGAACTACCGCACAAACTCACACTCAGATGTGGGATGTTTTTTGCGATGGATGGTGGCGTTTATCGTTACCTCGCTACTCCTAGTCGGGTCAGCGGCCTCAGTCCTCGCTGCCGAAAGCACAGCCGTGCAAGGTCTTGATGGCTACATCGCATCTGACTGCATCGGCTCAGAAGGCGAGAAGACAGGAGATGTAAGTGTCTTTGTTGAAGTAAACAAAGACACGTTTCCGCCAGCGGATATCGAGTACAGGTTGCTCAGAGATGGGCGGCCGGACAGGCCCATAACGATACCGCTGTCAGCCGGTCCGCAGACCGTGGTGAAAGAATTTAGCTACGGCCCCACGGGCTCTGACGATGGCCCTGAATTCGTTAATGGTGACGTGATGTTAAGCTACCAAGGCAACGTCATTGACCAGGACTCCTTCTACCTGCCTGAGTGCGAGCAAGGAGTGGTGCGAGTCAGTGGTACTGATCGTTTCAAGACCAACGCTGAACTGGTTAATCGTCTGAGGCCGTATGAGGCGTCAGATGTGTTCGTCGCTTCGGGCTACAGTTTCCCAGACGCGCTCGCCGCGTCACCGATTGCAGCACAGCTGGGAACCCCGGTTTTGCTTACCAAACCAAATGCGCTGCAGGGTGTATCGATTGATGTACTTAAATACGCCAGCCCAAGTGAAGCATTCATGGTTGGCGGCAGTTCGGTGGTTGGTTCTGGCGTGCGAGACCAGCTAAGAAATCTGGTTGGAATGGTCGATCGAATTAGCGGTACAAACCGCTACAAGACAGCCGTGGCCTTGTCTCAATTTGAGTTCACGATTGGCGCCTCTACGGTATATGTTGTTTCCGGAGACAATTTTCCAGACGCACTTGCCGCAGGGGCAGTAGCTGGTCGAGATTCAAACCCGATCCTACTGACTCGGTCGACCGGACATTTGAATTCGGACACGGCCGCTGAAATTCGTCGGCTTGACCCAGACAATGTCGTCATTCTCGGAGGCGATAAAGCTGTCTCATCGACCGCCCAGCGTGATTTGGAGCAAATCGTCGGTAAGCGTAACGTGTCGCGAGTTAACGGCGCTAATCGCTACGAGACCGCGCTGAAACTCTCGGCTTCCGAGTACCGACCGAGTACGACTGACACAGTCTACTTGGCATCAGGCGAGAATTTCCCTGATGCGCTTGCAGGTGGAGTCGAGGCTGCGATTTTGCGGGGCCCTATGCTGCTTACCAAGGGCAGCCGTCTGTCTGACGGTGTAGCCGATGAGATCATCCGGCTCAAGCCGGATCGTGTTGTCACCCTTGGTGGTACTGGTGCCGTCTCGACTACAACTCAGGATCAAGTACGAGATGCCTGGTTTGAAAGCCGGTTTGGTCCGACTCCTTGAGCCTCAACTTCTATAGCAGGTGAGGCTCTACTGGGCTCCTTGATGTCATTCGCAGGAATGCGTTGCCATCAAGGAGCCCTTTCTTATGTCAAAAATGCTCATGGTATACTTTAGTCATGGCGAAGCCTTTGAAAAAAACAGTTCATCGTCCTAAAAAACAAAATCAAAAACCATCTTTAAAACACTGGTATGGTTCAAAACGTCATCTATTTGGTTGGGTGGCCTTTTTTGTGATGGCGATAGTAGTAGGGCTACAGCTAGCCTATCCGATGGATAGGGCACTACCAAATGCCAAGCTGGGTAATCGGAACGTGACCTATTGGACGTATGGTGAGCTGGCAACCAAGGCTCAGACTAATTTTATTGAAGCAGAAGTGACACTTCGAGTTGCTGCTGACAAATCAGTCACCTATTCACTGGGTGATATAGGAGCCCAGCCAAATGTCGAGTATATTCGTACTGAACTGACGGATTATCCGCTGTGGCAACGTTTAATACCATTTTCGAGCCTCGCCATCAGACCACAAGCAAATGATACTGAAGTGTTTTTTGCGACGGATAAGCTAGAGCAATTCGCAAGATCTAAGGCAGCTGAATTCAGTGTCCCAGCCAAAAATGCTGGCTTAAAGATAGAGGATGGGGTACTGGTTGCATCCGAAGATGTACCAGGTTCTATGGTTGATTCCGACAAACTTGCTAAAGCGATTATAGGTACTAGGTATAGTGATAAAACCACCATCAAAGTGCCAACTAAACCTGTTTTCGCAGATAAGCCAGCGAAGTATTTTGAATCAGTAAAGAGCGAAGCAGTGCAGGTGCTGACGCAGGATATCGTGATCCTAATAGATGATGAGCACGTAAAACCGGAGCGTTCAGACATGGCAAAGTGGCTAGAAATAGCTGAATCAGAAGACGGTTCTGCCGTACTCGGCGTGGCGCAAAAGCCACTGCGTGATTATGTCTTACAGTTGCAAAAATCAACACGAGTTGATCCTGGTAAAACAGATATCAAGCTGGTAAATAGTCGTGAAGTAAGTCGTAGTGAAGGCAAACGAGGTAAAGAGATTGATGCCATGAAGTTGCAAAAAGAGCTCACACAAGCCGTCTTGGATCCTCAAAACGATAGTCTATCTGCTGTGTTTGTAACACTCAAGCCACAAGCAATTATCAATAATACCTATACCTCATCTCAAGACGGATTACAGGCTTTCGTATCTGATGAAACGAACAATAATAGTGTTCAAATAGCGGTCGAACAACTCAATGGTAGCCGCTGGAAAGCCGCCGGTGAAGCTGATAAATCAGTTGTTAGTGCTAGTACTTATAAGTTGTTCGTAGCACTGCGAGTTTTGGATGATATTGGGAGTGGCAAACGTAACTGGAATGACTCCATGCTCGACACGGATGTCCGCGGTTGTATGGAGCGTATGATCGTCGTGTCGCTCAATACCTGTGCCGAAAACTGGCTAGGGCAGTACGGTAATACAGGTATTAATCAGTACATTTACAGCAAAGGATTTAGCAAAGGCACTGATTTTAATAATCCCACTGCTAATCACACCACTGCAAATGATCTTAAAAATTATATGAAACGTCTGCAAAATGGCACACTGATGAACACTAGTAATCGGGATTATATGATTAAAGCACTCGGAAGTCATGGCTACACCAAAGGTATACCGGCTGGTAGTAAGGGCGAAGTGCATAACAAAGTCGGATTCCTATGGAGTTACTCAAACGACTCAGCTATTGTCTACCACCCGAAAGGTACGTACGTTGTAGCGGTCATGACAAACGGCAAATCATTCTACGCAATCGCAGATATCATTCGTGAGATGGAAGTGATTATGTATCCTTGAGTTCACTCAGACTTGATATGGGTCTAGCTGTTCTGTCTGTTATGATTAGCGTATGAAACTTCGCCTCGACCGCGCGCTTGCGCACAAAAAACTGGTTGATACTCGTTCTCAAGCCGAGAGTTGGATTCGTATGGGTAAAGTTATGGTTGATGGGCGAGTGATTACAAAGGCTGGTTATTTCGTCAATGAACAGAGCAGGATTACGCTTGATGCACCTGAACGCTATGTCTCAAGGGCAGGGCTGAAGCTTGCTAGCGTCGCAGATCTACTAGATATTGATTTTAAAGGTAAAATCGTGCTCGACGTCGGTTCATCAACTGGTGGATTTACTGACTATGCATTGCAACACGGAGCCACTAAAGTATTTGCGGTAGATGTCGGTACCGAGCAGCTCCACGATTCGCTACGAAGTGACCAGCGAATTGAGCTACATGAGAAAACGGATATCAGAGATTTTAATCCGAGTGAGGTGCCTGATATCGCTGTAATCGACGTTAGTTTCATCAGCTTACGAGAGATACTGCCACACATCGCTAATCTGAGTTCACCGACGACAGTTATCACTGCAATGGTTAAGCCACAATTTGAAGCCGGTCGGGCGCAGGTTAGTAAAGGCGTGGTTAAAAATAATACCGTGCGACGGTCGATTTTAAAAGAGTTTGAGGTCTGGGCAAAACAATTTTTTGTCATAGAAGATAAGGCCGATAGTGAAGTGGCTGGTGCAAATGGTAACCACGAGCGGTTTTATCGATTAAGACGATTGTAAAATAATAATTTTTATGCTATAATCCGAGCATCACGCGCAGTCGTGATTGCTCTGGCTGCCTATCAGTCTGAGCAGATTCACATGAGTGTGAAGTGTCGGTTGAGCTGGTCAGTATGTAGTGACGATTGTAATTGTCAGTTGCGTGCGTCTGGGCTCCCGACGTACGTACATTTACAATCTAATCTATCTATATACTAGCTAAATCGAGACTTCACAGTCTCTCGAAGTACCATTCACCCACCATCCTCTTGAGAGGGGATTAGCATGAGACCAAACAAAAATGGCTTGCACGTTGTGCTCGCCATGATTGTCGCCCTTACAATGACTTTCGGCATACCGTCGACGGCCATCGCTTTGGTTGACGATCAAGCTTCGTCAACAGCGTCGTCTGACAGCGACAGCGATCAAGATCAAGAATCGGATACGACGAAGACAGCAGTCGTGGAGTCAAATCCACCTGTTGAAGATGATTCTTATCTGATTGAAGAGTCGGAAGATGTTTCTGACACTTCATCTGAGCAAGAAGAAACTTCTGGTACCTCGCCCCCATCCGATGATGAAGAGCAGTTGGCTGAGCCGACCTCTAATCCGGTAGGCGTGTCTGAAGTGACTTCTTCTGTCGAAGACAATGGATCTAGCGCATCCGAAGAAGAATCCAAGCCAGTCGAGAAGAAGCAACCTGTTGAGAAAGATGAGCCAGCCAGCTCTGAAGATAATGCAGATGATGCTTCTGAAGATACCACCGAGTTGGACGACGCAGCTGATTCAACTGAAGAGCTGGTCGGCGAACCCAACGAATACGGTACCGGAGACATCACGTTTGACAACTCACGAGTTGCCAACGAGCTGATCCTCGGCGTGACCGTAGTCTCTACAGTGGGACCTATCACCGCTAACGTTTATTTCGAGCAGTTGTCAGTTGGCAACCGCCCGATCAAAGACGTGACAGGTCTGGGTACCAGCACAGTGACGTTCAATGCTGAGCTGAAAACCTGCGATGACGCCGATTTCATCTATCAGGGTCGTGTCGATGACGGTACGCCTGAGGGTGGTTTGCTCACTGCAGCGCCAGAGCAGACACCTGATCTGAACTGCGACGGAACGAACCCCGACATCACCATCGTCGCTGTTCCACCACAGCCGTCTGATGATGGAGCCGGCAATTGGATTGTTCCCGAGGACACGGACGTGTTCGACTGGAACCAGGATGATGAGGGTAACCTCACCGTGACTATCGTTGCGGACGGCACGACGTTCCCCGATGGCAGCACGACCAAGTCTTACGGTCAGGCTCCACCGCCCGATCCGATTTTTGTATCGCCGGTGGCGCCGAATTTCTCGAATGATGAGCAAGGCTCTATCACGATTGATGAAGCAGAATTCGTTGAGTATTTCTGGACGAATTCCAATGGCACTGTCGAAGGTTCAGTGATTCCTGAAGGAGTTGCCGTCACTGTCAACTCAATTGGTTTGCCTTTCGTCGACGGTGCGACTGTCTATATCGGAGCTCGGGCTGTTGAGCCCGCTTCTTTCGATGACGACGTCGAAAACGTGTTTAGTCACACGTTCACCATTGATCCCGATATCACTATCATCGCCGTACCGGAAGCTCCGGGCATCGATGAAGATGGCCATTGGATTGTTCCTAAGGACACGGACGTGTTGGACTGGAACCAAGATGATGAAGGCAACCTCACCGTCACTATCCTGGCCAAGGACACGACGTTCCCGAACGGCAAGATCGTCAAGGACTACGGTCAGGCTCCCAAGTCTGACCCGAATTTCGTCACGTTGGTTGCGCCGAGTTTCTTCAATGGTAACGCTGACAAAGAAGAGCCACCTTCGTTTACCATCAAGTCGGCCAAGTTTGTCGAGTACTTCTGGACGAACGAAGGTGGTACCGTCGAAGGTGCAGTCATTCCGGAAGGCGAGGCCATCACGGTCAACGCTGACGGTGACACGTTCACCAACGGCGAGACGGTGTACATCGCTGCGCGAGCAGTCGATGGCGCTAGCTTTGAAGACGAAGTGAACACGCTATTTGAGCACACGTTCGTCATCAATTCTGGCGGTGGTGAGCCTTCCGAAGGACCTGACCCGGAATCCATCTACGTGTTCGGTGACGGACCGAGCGGGGTTGATGATCAGTGTTTCAATGCTGATTACTACGGCTACGGTGAGTACAACGGCGTACGTGATGGTGGTCTCGTGATCGGCGAGCTTTTGGTTGATGGAATGGTCGTATCAAGCGATTCAGTTCCGTTTAGCAAAGATGGCGTTGCCGAGATTAGCACGGGTGATTTGCCGCGTGGTGAGTCGTTCGTGTTCTTCATCGGCTTCGTTTACCTCGATGACGAGTCGACTGTTTACGCACTGACCGATCCTGAAGCGGTTATTCGCCCAACGGTCGAGCAGTGCAAGGTTGCGTCTTCACCGACGAAGCCTGAACCGAAGCCTGGCGAGACGCCTGAGCGCCCAGCTCATCCGTCAATTCCAGTCCCGGTCAAGCCAGTTCAGCCAGAATCACCAGCTGTAGTCGTTGTCGTCGAAGGCAGCTCGAACAAGAACAACGTCGAGGTCAAAGTTGACGTGAAAGCTGACACCAAGAGCTCGGCCAAGGCTGAGTCCAAGGTCGTCGTCAAGCCGCCCAAGAAGGCCGCCGATCATGGTGACCGGACGGGTAGCAATTACGACACTGGCGTCGATGAAGGATTCGGTGCGATGTTGAGTTTCTTGGCACCCGCTTTCCTGAGCCTGTTCGGCTTGGCTGCGCTCGCAATCGTCGGCCTTCGACGGAAGCGGCTCGTTTGAGCCTAGGAAGATAGATTGGATTGATCTTAGCTAGAACTCGACTCCTCACTACGAGTAGAGAAAGTTCAGCCAATCACCCCCTGTCGTTTATTCGGCAGGGGGATCTTCTATTCTTACTAAAATAAATTATTTACTTTTACGATTTAAAATTATATAATATATTCAGACATTATGCTCATGCATGGTGTAGTCCTGCTGGTGTTACATCAGCTACAATCAGACACTATACTAGGAGGTGAAGCGTCATGCGCATCATGACCCGCATCAATTTCGTTTGCGCAGTCCTACTCGCAGTTAGCCTCATGAGCGGTTGTAGCTCAGAAGCTACATTGCCCGAGACAACTACTTCGATTGACATTTCGACGGCGACAGCTAGTAACCCTGAGTCTTTTGATGACTGGCTGACACAACCCGACAGGGAACAGTCGACTGAGACAGAGTCATCGCAGGCTTCTGCCTCGCCGACTCAAGCAGCAATTGATCAGTCGGTTCCAACTCACCTGTATCAGCCAGATACAGGACTGGACATCGACGTCGAGACGTTAGGCTCAGATCGTAGAGAGCCGATAGATCCTGCCCATAAAACTATTGCGGCTTGGAATCCGACCCCACTTCCCAAACAGCCCACACAGCCAGAGCTCTACTACGCTCCTGGTGAGTCGACGCCTGATATCTCCGTGATAGCAGGTCACACCGGCACTATCACACGGAACGCGGCGTTCAACCCGTTGTATGACTGGGAACGTGAAGCGTTTCAGATGGATATTGGCAACGAGCTTTTTGTGTCAACCGAAGAGTCAGATGAAATGCGTCTTGTATATGAGCTGCGTCAGCAGTTTCACGTCGAAAAAGGCGAGCTAAGGAATAGCGAAAAGGTGTGGGGCAGCGCCCCAAAGCCTGACACACTGCTGCTCATCGGCTGCAAACAAGTCGGTATCGGCAAGAAATCATTTGAGAACCTCGTGTTTGAATTTGTGCTCGTCGATGTCCGCCCCTCCAACAGGTAGTCCACTACTAACCCCCAGACATTTTGTCGCAATCCAGCGTCAAAAATGAATGGGGGTTTCTCAATATCAAAAATAAGATGGCTATTTGGTTTTATTAAATCGAAACTCTACGACGTCGTCAACACGCATGACATATTCTTTGCCTTCAGTGCGGACTTTGCCTTGAGATTTGGCAATTTGTTCTGATCCAGCTTCGATAAGATCGGGATATGAGAATATTTGAGCGGCGATAAAACCTTGTTCAAAATCAGTATGGATGACGCCGGCTGCCTGCGGCGCAGTGGCACCTTTTTTGATTGTCCAGGCCCGGACTTCATCTGGTCCGGCCGTCAGGTAACTCTGTAAACCGAGCGTATCGTAGGCGGCGTGAATCATTTGCATCAGGCCAGTCTCTTTGACGCCGTAGCTCTCTAATAGTTCTTCGGCATCAGATTGATCGAGACCTTTGAGCTCTTCTTCTAATTTGGCTGAGACGAAGAGGCTACGTGCGGGCGCAACCAGCTCGGTTAGTTCTTTTTGCTTCGAATCGTTCGTCAGTGTGCCTTCATCGACATTGAAGGCGTAGATGACTGGTTTGGCGGTCAGTAGATGAAGATCGGCAATCAGTTCGTGGTCGAGGTCGGGCAGGGCGGATAGCGGCGTGCCCGCTTGGAGTTGCGTCATCAGGCGCTCAAAATAATCGAGCTGGGTTTTGGCTTTAGGGTTGGACTTAGCTTCTTTGCTGGTTTTTTGCATCCGTGTCTCGATGGTTTGCATGTCAGCTAGTATCAGCTCGGTGTTGATGATTTCGATGTCGGATTTCGGATCTACTTTGGCTTCGTCGTGACGCAGAACGGCATCATCTTCAAACGCTCGGACGATATGAACAATAGCGTTACAGGAGCGGATGTTGGCTAGAAATTTGTTACCCAGACCTTCACCTTTACTCGCGCCGGCCACTAGTCCGGCGATATCAACGAAGGTGACTGAGGCCGGAATGACTTTTTTGGCACTATACATATCATTGAGCTTGCCGAGCCGCTCATCGGGAACCGGCACTATGCCGGTATTTGGCTCAATAGTCGCAAACGGATAATTCGCCGCCAAGATGTCGTTATTTGTCAGCGCGTTAAAAAGCGTCGATTTCCCGACGTTTGGAAGTCCTACAATGCCGATACTGACACTCATGTTTCCTAGTATACCGTCTCTGGTCAGCGAAATACAGCATGAGCGCGACATAAACTAATTGCTCTTGGAGTGAAGAGGCTGCTATAATACCGCTTATGAATAAGCTATTTCACGACAAACGCACTGCTATCGTCGTGGTTTTGGTTGGTTTGGCGCTCATAGCGGCGCTACTATATGTATTTTTTGGGCGAGGCATTGCAGTGCAAAACAGTGGTCCAGGCGGTGAGCCAGTTGACCCAAGCAAGGCTGAGATTGAAGATGGCTATAATGACCTAAAAAACAATCCACCGAACGAGCAGGCAGGGGATGTCAAAAGGATTGAGCACTATGAGTTACTTCGTTACAGCGCTTCGCGTCTGGGTGATTGTAGAACGATAGAGGTTGCACAGACTGAGATGCAGAAGTTTGCCCCTAAAGAAAAAGTTATAACGACACAGTTATGGGCAGCCAGCTGTTACCTGCAAGATGGAGCACAAAAAGATGTCGCTAAAGCAGAAAAGTTATTTGATTCGGCAGAAACAGAGATAGATTCAATCCCAGCTGGTGAGATTAGAGAAAACCTGACTACTCAGCTAAATCTAAGGCGGCCAGTGTGAATGTAGCTAGGCGGCACAGCTCAAATCGGCTATATAAATTTGCGGCGGTCGGGTTTGTGGCGGCAGTGCTAGGAATAGGTCTGAGCTACGCACCACCAGCTAGTGCTGCGGTGACAAACACGCTGTTAAACGACGGCCAGCCAATTTATCTTGGTATTGGTCACCATAACACGTTTGATGGTACTTCCCTTACAGCTGGTGTGTACTATGATAACTATAGTAATACCAGCGACAAAATATTGATATATGGCTTGAGTCAGGCTATTAACTCTGGTGAAGGTTGCTCTGATGACAATAGCATTGGCGGTACGATTGTAGTGCGGCCAGATCAAACCTATGCCACGGTAACACTTACGACATTTAACTATACGTCTGGTGGAGCGCCAGTAACTAGAGATAGTGTCCAGTATAATATCCGTCAAGATCGATTTTGTAACGGA
>Ga0209309_10001357_pt1 | contig 24729 bp, 17 predicted proteins | sample COGITO_mtgs_1204_2_FD_184807 | JGI IMG/M metagenome (GOLD analysis project Ga0209309, IMG submission 184807) | Pelagic marine microbial communities from North Sea - COGITO_mtgs_120412 (SPAdes) (version 2) | ecosystem: Environmental > Aquatic > Marine > Epipelagic ... | reverse complement strand
CAACGACCTCTATCGTCGCGTCATCAACCGAAACAACCGACTCAAGAAGTTGATTGATATTCAAGCGCCTGATGTTATCTTGCGAAACGAAAAGCGAATCATGCAGGAGGCAGTCGACGCGCTTATCGACAACTCTATTCGACACGGAGGGGGAGCGTACTCAGTCATGAGTCAAGCCCAGAGACGACCGCTGAAGTCACTCTCTGACTACCTCAAGAGTAAGCAAGGATACTTCCGCCAAAACCTTCTTGGAAAGCGAGTGGACTACTCTGGACGTTCGGTAATTGTGATTGGACCTGAGCTGGCGCTTGACCAATGTGGTCTGCCCAAGCACATGGCGCTTGAGCTCTTCCGACCGTTTGTGATTGCTGAGCTCTTGAAGCAAGAGTTGGCGTACAACATTCGTGGAGCGGGACGACTAGTAGAAGACGGAGTGCCAGAAGTATGGGCAATTCTAGACGATATCATCGCGCACAAGTACGTGCTCCTCAACCGAGCACCGACCCTTCACCGTCAAGGTATCCAGGCCTTCCGCCCGGTACTGATTGAAGGAAACGCTATTCAGGTACACCCGCTGGTATGTTCTGCGTTCAACGCCGACTTCGACGGTGACCAGATGGCGGTTCACGTACCTCTCTCTGACGAAGCACAGCTTGAGGCAAAGAACATCATCTCAGCTAACCACAACATCCTAAAGCCGGGTTCATCAGAGCCGGTTGTGTCTGAAGGACTCATGGATATTGCACTCGGTTCATACTGGATGACAAAGCTCGTAGATGGAGCCAAAGGTGAAGGAAAGTACTTCTCTTCACCCAACGACGCTATTAACGCCTTTGACTACGGAGTAATTGACTTCCAAGCCAAGGTAAACGTTCTAGCGACTGATACTGCTAAGTACGCGCAGTACGAAGGCAAGGTATTTGAGACATCAGTTGGACGACTATTGTTCAACTCAGGTCTCCCAAGTGACCATAAGTTCGTCAATGCACAACTCGGACAGCGAGAACTCTTCCAAATCATCATCGACCTTATCGATGAACAAGGAACTTCAGAAGTGCCAAAAATTGTCGACAAGATTAAGAAGTTTGGTTTCAAGTACGCTACTAAATCAGGAATTACCTGGGGGCTCGACGAAGTAGTCGTACCAGAACAAAAAACTGCCATCGTAGCCAAGGCACGAGAAGCAGAGCGACTCATTATCGAAAGTTACGAAGAAGGTCTCTTGGCCCGAGTCGAACGACGCCGAATGATTGTCGAAATCTGGCACGCAGCTAAGGCTGAGCTGGAAGAAGTAATCGACTCAGAAATGGATGTCGAAGGGTCTGCCTTTACGATGTGGAAGTCTGGCGCTCGAGGTTCGATTCGCCAGATCTCTCAGATGACTGGTATGAAGGGACTTATCTTAAACACCCGAGGAGAAACAATTGAAGCTCCGGTCATTTCTTCATTCAAAGAAGGACTCTCACCAATGGAGTACTTCAACACCACTCACGGTTCACGTAAGGGACTCGCCGACACGGCGCTTCAGACAGCCAAGGCTGGATACCTTACTCGACGACTCTTCGTGGTTGCGCAAGATGCGATTGTGACTGAAGAAAACTGTAAAACAAAAGCGGGAACTATCATCAGTCGAGTGTCTGCCTCAGGAATCGAAATCGCTTTCTCAAAAGCAATCAAAGGACGAATCTTGGCTGAAGACGCAGTAGACAGTAAGGGGAACGTTATCTTCAAGAAGGGAGATCTCCTCTCACGACGAGACGCTATCGCGGTTGAAGGAACTACCTGTGAGTCAGTAGTAGTACGTTCACCAATGACCTGTAAGACTTTGCGCGGTGTGTGTCAAAAGTGTTACGGAATTGACCTCACTACCAACGCAATTGTAGACATCGGAGAAGCAGTGGGAACAGTGGCCGCTCAAGCGATTGGAGAGCCAGGTACCCAGCTAACGATGAACACCAAGCACGCCGGAGGAGCCGCCTCAGCCGGAGGAGACGTAACGCAAGGTCTTCCGCGTGTAGAAGAGGTATTCGAGAAACGACAGCCGAAGATTCCCGCAATTGTCTGTAAATACAGTGGTGTGGTAACTGAAATCAAAACTGATGGTCGCGACCGAGTTATCGTAGTTGCTCCAGACATGACTGCAGAAGGCGCTCCAAAGAAGAAAGACAACAACGAGTACGCCGTAGATTATCGTCGAGTAGCGACTGTCTCAAAGGGTGACTCAGTAGTCTCAGGACAACTCATCACTGATGGTTCAGCACTGCTACCAGAACTCTTCAAGTTCGGTGGACAAGAAGTGACGCAGGACTACATCATTTCTGAAGTAAACAAAATCTACGAACTGCAAGGTGTGACAATTTCTCGTAAGCACATTGAGCTTATCGTGAAGCAAATGATGTCACGAGTAAAAATTACTCACCGCGGAGAAAGCAGGTTTACGATCGGAGAAGTAGTTGAAGAGTGGATTGTAGTAGAAGAAAACGCCACCCTCAAAGCCGAAGGTAAAGATCTGGCCAAAGGAGATAAACTCATCATGGGTATCACTGAAACCTCACTCTCACGCAAGAGTTTCCTCTCTGCCGCATCGTTCCAGAATACGACTCGTGTCTTGATTAACGCAGCGGTGAAGGGAAGTAGTGACAACCTTGCCGGTCTCATGGAAAACGTCATCATCGGAAAACTCATCCCTGCCGGCTCTGGATTTGAGGGAAGTAAAAAGTACGACATGATCAAAGACATGCAAGCGAAACAATAAATGAACAAATGTCGGAACGACATATTGTGAATTTAGTTCTCAATTTCTTCTTTCCAAAAAGAAATCGCTAGAACAGGTAGTCCAACGCTTACGTAATTCTCTCTTTCAAAAAGAGCACCCCAGGAGTATTTACATTTTTATACTCCCTGCGGTCATTAAAGATTGGGCAATTCCTAGAACAGGCACTCCAACGCTTAAAGTTCAGACTATATACAAGAAACTCTGTATTTAGATGAAACAAAAAACCGACACACAGTGTCGGTTTTTTGCTTTGCTTGTAAAGTACAGATACTCAGAACATAAAAACCACCCCAACTTAGGACATCGATGTCCTAAGTTGGGGTGATGTTGGGTGACAGGGTAGATATTTTGGTAATAAGAAAAGCCCCGCTGGATTGCGGGGCTTTGTTCTCAAGGATTTTGCAGTTTGTGCAAAATAAAGAGAAAAATAATCCAACGAAGAGCTGTTGGATCGCTCCAGAGGAAAACGAATATTTTCACAGTGAGCGATTCTTCTAGAAACCACTTCTTCATCACAAACTCCAGTTTTCAGGTTATTATCGAATCTGATTATATTATACATATTTATACTGAGATGTCAATATTTAGCTACCAATTCAATTAAACGGTATACTACTCTCACTATGAGTGACACAGTCCAGCAGATTAAAGATAAACTCAATATTCTTGACGTTATTTCACCGTATGTGGAGTTGCATAAGGCGGGGAAGAACTTTAAAGGAAAGTCACCGTTTGCGGCGGAGAAAACACCGTCTTTTTATGTGTCTCCAGATCGAGGAATGTACTACTGTTTCTCTACTTCTCAAGGAGGGGATATTTTTAATTTTATCCAGGCGATGGAAGGGGTGGACTTTAAGGAGTCGTTGAAGATGCTGGCAGTTAAAGCTGGAGTTGAGCTGGTGCCAGAAGACCCGAAGAAGAAAAGTGAAAGAGAGCGACTCTTTGCAGCAGTTGAAGCAGCGACGGCGTTCTACGCAGATGAGCTGGAGAAGGAAACTGAAGCAAAGGAGTATTTGCTCAATCGTGGTGTAAAAAACGAAACTATAGCCAAGTGGCGCATTGGCTACGCACCAGGACCGCCTAAGCATGGCTGGAGAGAGAGTAAGGAGCATCTAGAGTCGATTGGGTACAGTAGAGAAGAGCTTCTCAAAAGTGGCATTATCAAAACCACCGAAGGAGGGAAAGAACCATTTGATGTTTTTCGAGACCGGATTATGTTTCCGATGGCTGAGCCGGGAGGGAAGATGGTGGCATTTTCTGGACGAATCTTACATCCTGATGAGAAAGCGCCAAAGTACGTCAATTCCCCAGAGACAGACCTGTACAAAAAATCCGATTTGCTTTACGGATATGATAAAGCCAAAACAGGCATCCGAAATCTCAATTTTTCATTAATAGTCGAAGGACAGTTCGATGTGGTTATGTGTCATCAGGCGGGGTACGGCAACACGGTAGCTGTGTCGGGAACAGCACTTACGCTACATCATGTGCAGCTCTTAGAGCGGATGTCAGACAAGGTAGTGTTGGCACTTGATGCTGATAAGGCCGGAATTAACGCCATGAAGAAAGGGGCGCAATTAATGCTTGGACGAGGATTAGATGTAAAAGTAGCCGAAATGCCACTGGGGAAAGATCCAGCTGATATTATTCAAGCTGATCCTATAGAGTTTAAACAAATCATCGGCAAGTCGGTGCACGTTATTGAATTTTTCCTACACGTTATTAAACGTGAGGTGACTGACGAGCGAGCTTTCAAGCTTAAGGTGCGAGAAGAAGTGCTGCCGTTTATCCTACTGCTACCCAGCCGTATCGATCAAGAACACTTTGTCGGGAAGGTGGCGCAGTACATACACTCTACGACTGAAGCAATACGCTATGAGCTCGATAGACTTAGAGAAGATAGAAAAATTGCACCCAGTGGATTCAGTGAGGTAGTAAAAGAGACGGTGCCTGAGGTATCTAACACCGCTAACGGTCTAATAAATGCTCGTACGTTTTTGTTGGCAGCAGTTGAAGTTGTTTCAAAGGAGTGGAAAGAAACAGTATTAGCTCAACTGGAAACTATTGACACGAGTGAGTTTGAGTCAATCTCAGAATCTGATTTTGCCGGAGTGGTATTTTCGCTTGAACAGCAGTTTGCCCATTTGCCTGAATTAGCGATTCAAGAAGAATTGATCACTAAGCTCAATCAACTCAGAACTGGAATGATTCGAATAAATATGACCAAAGCCAGAAAGCAGTTGTATGAAATTGAGCAACAAGGAGATGAGACAAAGCTGATAGAAGTAATGCAGACATTAGGTGAGTACGAGAAACAACTACGAGAACCCAAAATAGAACTCGATATATTTGGGAAAAATAGCTAGACATTCTGCGGTTTTTCTGTATAGTGTGAAGCAATATGGCAACCCAAAAAGCCACAAAAAAAGTCGCAAAAAAAGCGGTCAAAAAAACCGTTCCAAAAACCAAAAAAACAGCCGCTAAAAAAGCTCCAACAAAAAAAGCTCCGGCCGCTAAAAAAGCAGTGAAGAAGGTAGTAAAGAAGAAGGACGTTATCAAAGGTGATGCTGGGAAAACCCAGGCACCAAAAATTGATACTTCAAAACCAAAGAAGCCAACAGCTAGTGAATTAAAGCGAACAGCCAATCGTGACGCTGTTTCTGCGGCTGCCAAAGCTGCCAAAAAAGCCAAGCTTCCACTGGTGACGAAAAAAGAAGTGAAGCCCAATAAGCTTACCAAGAGTGAAAAACTTCTTGAGTCTAAATCTAAGGTACTGATGAAGCTTGGTAAAGAGCGTGGATATGTGACCTACGATGAGCTGCTGCGTTCATTTCCTGAAATTGAAAAAAATGTTGATTTCTTAGATAGGCTGTACGAAAACTTCTCTATTGCTGGTATTGATGTGTTGCAAAGCGGTGGAATGCTCGGTGACGATCCAAGTGTTGAAGTAATTGCTCAAAAGAATGCGTTCAAGCGCAGTGATAGTGGATATGATTCTATTCAAATGTACTTGCGAGAGATTGGACAGTATCCACTTTTAAATGCACATGAAGAGCGAGTGCTCGCTAAGCGAATTGTTGATGGTGACGATGAAGCGAGAAACCTTCTTGCTCGAGCTAACCTTCGATTGGTGGTATCAATTGCCAAGAAGTACGTTGGGCGTTCACCTGACCTGACACTACTCGACCTTATTCAAGAAGGAAACCTCGGACTCTTTAAGGCGGTAGATAAATTCGACTTCACTAAGGGATTTAAGTTTTCTACGTACGCTACCTGGTGGATTCGCCAAGCTATCACGCGAGCCTTGGCTGACCAGTCGAGAACGATTCGTATTCCAGTGCACATGGTGGAAACGATGGCGAAGTACAAACAAGTCTCTCGACGACTCGCTCAAGACCTTGGACGTGACCCAATGCCAGAGGAGATAGCTACAGAAATGAATGTCGAAGTGGAAAAAATTTATCAAATCGAAAAGATTTCTCAAGATACTATTTCTCTAGAACTTCCAGTAGGGGACGATGACGACCGGTCACGACTCTCTGACTTCATCTCAGACGACAAAATCACTTCACCTGACCAAGAGGTTGCGCACAGCATTCTCACCGATCAGATTACTGAAATCCTCGATACACTCTCTGATAAAGAGCGGAAGATTCTCGAGATGCGCCATGGACTACTCGATGGTACGTATCATACACTCGAAGAAGTAGGTAGAGAGTTTGGAGTGACGAGAGAGCGAATTCGACAGATTGAAGCCAAAGCGCTGGAAAAAATCCGCCAGCACGAGAAAGCACGGAGACTAAAATCATACTAAGGTTTGACCTAAGTGAGCTTTGTAAACTAGATTTTTGGTCGGCTGACTAAAGCTATTTCTCCCTGGAGGTCGAAATATCTAAGTCGCGACATAAGGAAAATATTGTCGTGACAAGTCACTCGTATTTCTCCTTAAAATCCGCCAGCACGAGAAAGCAAGAAGACTTAAATCTTATTAATAAGATTTAATACAAAATACTCTCCCTTGGTAGGTCGAGTATTTTGACTTCTTGCATAATTCAGCATAGTCAGCCTTTGGCCTCGTTGCTTCATTGAGCCTGTGTCTAAAATCTTACTAACGTAAGATTTTAGACACTAGATTCTCCCGAAGGAGGTCGAATCTAGTGTCTCCGTGCACTAGAAAAGCCACTCGTTCATTTATGAACGAGTGGCTTTTCGTCGGCGTGAGTAATAATAGCTATTGCATACATGTCAGATTATTTCTGGGTAAGTCGAAACCGATGTCTACGGACATTGCAAGTATGGTCGTGGCTACGCTACTCTTTACTTGTAGGGCCGGAGACTAAAGTCGCACCAATACGGAAACCACCCGCTTGGAGTGGTTTTTGGTATACTAGAGTAAATGAAACATACACAAGATAGACAGGCGTTCACTGAGGCCTATGACACATTAAATAAAGAGCAGAAAGACGCTGTAGACAGCATTGATGGGCCAGTGATGGTCGTGGCTGGTCCTGGGACAGGGAAGACACAGATTTTGACCTTGCGGATTGCGAATATCCTTATCCAGACAGATACCGCCCCAGAGAGTATTCTGGCACTTACCTTCACAGAGTCTGGTGCCAAAGCGATGCGGGAGCGACTGCGTCGCTACATCGGTGCGACAGCGTACCAAGTGCCCATCTACACCTTTCATGGATTTGCAGAACAACTCATCTCTCGCTATCCCGATTCATATCATCGGGTGATTGGCGGTAGGCCAGCGAATGACCTAGAGAAGATTACTCTCCTGGAGAATATTCTTGATAACCCAGAGATTAAACTCCTGCGACCGATGGGGAATCCGCAGTATTACGTGTCGCATATCTTACGAATTATCGGCCAGCTCAAGCAAGAGTACATTACTCCCGATGCGTTTGTAGATATTATTTCTCAGCAAGAAGAAGAGCTTCAGGGAATAGAGAAGATACACGAAAAGGGAGCTCACAAGGGAAAGGTCAGAGGTGAGTACACCAAGAAAGAAAAAGCGGTTAGCAAGAACCGAGAGTTGCTTCTTGTGTATCGACAATACGAAGCACTACTATCTGAGCAAAATCTCTATGACTTCGACGACATGATTGTTGAGACCGTCAAAGCGCTCACGGCTGATGAAGATATGTTGCGCGACCTGCAAGAGCAATACCAATACATTCTGGCTGATGAACACCAAGACGTAAACGGTTCGCAAAACAAAATTCTAGAACTATTGGCAGCCTTTCACGACCAGCCAAATATATTCGCTGTGGGCGACGAGAAGCAAGCTATCTATAGATTCCAAGGCGCGTCGCTGGAGAACTTCTTATACTTTACTGAGCAATTTCCTGGTACAAAAGTAATTTCATTGACCAGTAACTATCGTTCTGGCCAGCCTATTCTTGATGCTGCACACAGCTTAGTAGAGGTGGAGGAACCTGGTCCACTCAAGGACTTACGTATTGAACTTGAAGCGAAAGGGGACAAAGAGGCTGTAATCACTAAGCGAACGTTTGTGCACCAGGCAGTTGAAGATACGTGGTTGTCTAAAGAGATTGAGGTGCAGCTACAATCAGGAGTTGCACATAAAGAAATCGCAGTCATTGTTCGTACGAATAAAGAGGTGGAAACAGTCAGTGCTTTTTTACGTAAAGCTGGCTTCCCGGTAACAGCGTCTGCTGACGGAGATATTCTGCAACACCCGATTACTCACGCTGTGCAAGGTCTAGTCAATGCCGTGGTGACTGAGAAAAATGAGCAGGCACTCTTTAGTGTATTGCATGGAGCGTATTGGGGCGTATCTATATCTGACTTAGTTAAAATTCTCTCAGCTCGTTCGTACGACACTTCTCTCTGGAATATAATTTCTGACAGAGTAGCGCTTGAGTCTCTTAAGGTGGAAAATATTGACGCTGTACTTAATATAGTTTCAGTGCTTGAACAAGCACGAGACAAAGAGGTACACGAGGCTCCGCATAGAGTGCTCGAATATGTGCTGCAAAAAAGTGGATTTATTAAACATGTCATGAAGCATGACCCGTTTGAAGGGACTAGAGTACTCAGGCGATTGTATGATGAGATTGAGGAGTTGGTGATTCGTGATGGGGTGGGAACTCTCCGTGAAGTATCTCAGACATTTGCCACGCTACAAGCATACCGACTACGATTGAATGCGCCGTTCATCGAAACCAACGACCAGTCTATCCAGGTCATGACTGCACACAAATCCAAAGGACTCGAGTTCACAACTGTGTTCGTGCTACACGCCACTGATAGCGCGTGGTCTGGGGCTGGCAAAAAAACCTATTTTGATATTCCCTTGCAAACTCACGTGGAAGCTCAACCAAGCGATTTTATTGAGGACGAGAGACGGTTGCTGTATGTGGCTATGACACGGGCCAAGAAGAATCTCTTTCTCTCACATTCAGACACCAATGCAGATGGTAAAGAACTAGTCCAGGCAAGGCTACTTGATGACATTACAGAAGGACTAATTGAAATCTGCGACACCCAAGCCCTTAACGAGAGTTTTGGCCCCTTAGAAGCTTTGGCGCTCGAACATAAGTCTATTGCAATTGACACTACCTTGTTGACGCATCTTTTGGCTGAGCGAGGATTCTCCGCTACCTCCTTGAATAATTATCTGCGCAGTCCGTGGGATTATTTCTACCGTAATGTATTGCGGATACCTGAGACCCAAGCGGTCCATATGCAGTTTGGAACTGCAGTGCACAATACACTGGAATATACCACTGCCTACCACACTAAAAAGCAAGTCTTTCCAACCACAGCTGAGATAAAAAAGAAATTTGAGACCGAGCTCAGTAGGCTGCCTATTGGAGTGGAAGAATACACGAGACTACACGAGAAAGGCTTCACAGCCTTGTTGACATATGTCGAACATCTCAAATCAGAACTACCAGCGGATACTAAAGAAGAGCTGAAGTTGCGGGTACATCTTGAGACAGGCTTAGAACAATTACCTGAGGTCATTCTCACTGGAAAGCTCGACCGGATTGATATCATTGAAGGAAAAGCGACTCGAGTTGTAGACTATAAGACGGGGAAGCCTAAGTCTCGGAACGTTATCGAAGGAAATACTAAGACCTCTGATGGAGGATATAAGCGACAATTAGTGTTCTACGCACTACTCCTTTCGCTTCATGATGATGAGCGTTATCAGTGTAAGACTGGCGTACTTTCCTTTGTTGAGGCTGATACCAAAGGGGTAATTAAGGAAGAATCATTTGTTATTACCGATGAAGAAATCGAATCTTTAAAAGAAGAGATTATCCAGTCAGTGAGCAGTATCACCAGCGGAGAGTTTTTGCATGAACCATGTGATGATTCTGTCAGTGAGTACTGTCAGTATGTTTCTCAGTTGAAACGCTGACACTAAAACAGCACCTATAGGTGCTGTTTTAGTGGGTGTTTTATGGTGCTAATCGAGAACAGGAATTCCTTGACTGTTAGTTGGGATAGTCCCTGTTTCTGCCGTAGCGGCATCATAATTACCATCTAGTTGATCGATAAGATTCTCAATAATACCCTTAACTACATCGTATGGTTGCGCGCCGTTAATGACCGCTTGTTGGTTACCGACCTGGAGGATCGTGTAAGGAGTACCACGTGCTCCGGCATCGTAGCCGTCGCGAATACTATCTTCGACCGCTTGCTTCATGCGACCGTCATTCATACATGAAGAGTACTGAGCTAGGTCAACACCACTAACTTGAGCGTATTCCCCAAGTTTTGTTACATTGGTTAGTTCGTCAATATCTCTTTTATCAAATATTAAATCAGAGAACGTCCAGAATGCATCATTGCCAGCAATATCTCCGACACACAATGCTGCTTCAGAAATTTGCGGAGCATTCGGGTGGATTTCGGCTATTGGGAACTGCCGATATACCCAAGCAATTCGACCAGTGACACCGTATTCATCCATGATTTGGTGCATTGTTCTTTGGTATTGCTTACAAAAAGGGCAGTCATAGTCAGAGTACTCAATCATTACAATTGGTGCATTTGGATTCCCTAGAATGTAATCAGTATCGTCTACTGGACGCGCTACTCCGTCAGTTAATTCATCTTGCTCTGTTTGTTGGTTTTGAGTAACGGCTGTCCTTTCAGCTCCGCCCTGGTTAGTAAAAAAGATAGCAATTGCAACCATGGCAAAGCCAGCGATAATTGCGATTGGAATGATTGATGAGCTGTTTTTTTGAGTTGGTTCCATATGCCAAGCTTATTCTTAATAAATAAAGTATAGCATGCTGTACTCGTGGTATACTCTGCATCAATGGAATTAGTGGACGCAATTATATTAGGGCTAGTGCAGGGGATAACTGAATTCTTGCCAGTCTCTTCAACTGGACATTTAGTACTGGTTAGAGAGTGGCTCGCTTTGAGTGATGTCAATGGTTTAGCTTTCGATGCTGTGTTGCATTTTTCAACGACAGCTGCAGTGGTGCTCTACTTTAGAAAAGATTTGTGGATTCTTTTGCAAGTAGGATTACGTAAGCTAAGTCGTCTGCCGGTGAACGAAAAAGATTTGACCATGCTTTATGCGTTGGCTATCGCAACGGTGCCAGCGGCAGTGTTTGGATTATTTCTTGAATCATTCATCTCAGAAAATTTACGCACATCCCTGGTGGTGGCTGGAGTACTCTTAGCAGCAGCACTTTTCTTTATGTATTCTGAATGGAAGTATTATTTGCGACCAGTACACGGAGCAATTACTCTAAAGAGAGCTGTCGGGATTGGTCTCTTTCAATCAATAGCATTATTGCCAGGTATGTCACGGTCAGGTGCCACTATTGCGGGAGGTATGCTACTCGGTCTAAATCGTTATGAAGCATCTCGGTTTTCTTTTCTCTTAGCGATTCCTATTACACTCGGAGCCGGTTCAAAAATGTTGCTAGATTTGCTCAAGCAGGGAGGGGAAGTAGATTGGTACATAATTAGCATCGGAGCGTCGGTCTCTTTTGTTACCTCCTTGATTGTTATTCATTTCTTCTTGGCATTTATCCGCAAATATACTCTGTGGCCATTTGTCTGGTACAGCATCATTCTCTCTGGAATGGTCGGCTATGTTGCTTTATTTACTATTTAAAAACTGCCTGTAGGCAGTTTTTAAAATAATAGCGAGTGCGTTATCACTGACTCATCAGGTTCCTCCCAGTGAGCAGTGTCCAGTGGAATCTCTTTTTTCCGGTGACCGTCCTTGAATTTTACATGACCGTGCTTGCGAGCATAATCAAAAATATCTTTGGTAACTTTTACGTCCTGTTCACAATACTTCATGATTTCTTTTACTTTGCCTTCTCGCCACCAACGCACCGCCTGCAGACCGTCAGCTGATTTTTTGGTCCCCAGGGTAGCTTGCGCGATACTGTCTAATCGTAACCTTCTACCAAGTGATGCTTTGATGTCAGCCAGTATATCGATACTCTTTATTTGTGTGAGGTCACCAGGATAATATTTATTCAACAAAGGAATATCAAAGTGATTGCTGTTATAGCCGACCAGTGCGTCTGCCTTTTCTATGATAGGCCAAAGTTCTTCTAGATTGTCGATGGTGACAGTGGTGTATTTTTCGGTACCAAAGTCGTAGACAGTGCCAACCGAAATATCTAATGCTGTTGGGTCGCTTGAACCAACATCTTGAAAGATATTCTGGGTTTCTAAGTCAAATACTACGTAACGCATGTTGGAGGTGAGTATATCATAATTAAAAAAACGAGCGCTTACACGCTCGTTTTTATTTTTAGGCTACACTCATGAAATTCATCAGCTCAGCCAGCTGGCCTGATTGCTCTTCACCCGAAGAGAGGTTTTTTACGGTTAGGTGACCGGTACTCACTTCATCTTCTCCAAGTACGAGCACAAATTTTGCACCCCTGTCACCAGCGTTGCTGATACGTTTGCCGACTTTTTGCGTACCGATGTCAGTTGAAGCAGTGATTCCAGCTTGCCTGATTTGGTGTGCGACTGCTTGTCCGGCTAGATTTTCTGCTGCAGACTGAGGGACAATCACGACATCTGCAGCGGTATTGGTGATACTGCTCGGGAGAAGATTGTGGGTTTCTAGGAAGTCGCGCATGGTGACATCACCCATTCCAAATCCGATGCCTGGCACTGCCTCGTCCCCAAACATACTGGTAAGGTTATCGTAGCGACCACCTCCGAGCAGAGCACGATTGTTCTCACCAGAAACATCAAATATTTCAAAAATAGTCCCGGTGTAGTAATCGAATCCTCGGGCGAGACTTTTGTCCCAGACCACGTTTGTTATTCCCAGTAGGGCAAGTCCTGCTACTAATTCAGATTTTGTATCATCGGTGTCTAACATCGTGATAACTTTTTCGACCACAGTATCGTCACCAAGAATTTTTAGTAGTTCGTCTTTATACTGAGTAACATCAATTTTATTCTTCCGGTCGTTTAGTCGAGTGATTGCTGGGATGTTCTCTTCGCTGACTCCAAGTTCCGTGTAGAGTTGTTCCATAATCCGCCGGTCATTTACCCGAATTTCAAACATATCTGTGGTTGCGCCCATGTCGGTCAAAAGTTGATGAGCCAGCGCGATAATTTCCACGTCTGAAGAGATGTCAGTCGAACCAAAGATGTCACAGTTGAGTTGCCAGTGCTCACGCAAGCGACCTTTTTGCGGACGCTCGTACCGGAAGAGATTGGGAATAGAGTACCAACGAAGCGGGTAACTGAGCGTGCGGGCTTTTTTGGCTACCATTCGCGCTACTGATGGAGTCATCTCTGGACGCAATGTTACCTCGCGGTCACCCCGGTCGATAAATGTATAGGTTTGCTCGTTTACCATCTCAGCGTTCTCTGCGCCCTTGGCTCGATACATGTCCGCTGGCTCAAGCAGGGAAGCGTCGTACCGTTCAAACCCAAAGCTCTGTGCAGTGCGCATCCACATTTCAAAAATGTATTGTTGCACAGCCATGTCTTCTGGATAAAAATCCCGTACCCCTTTATACGAGTCGGTTGAGAGGTGTGTGTTTTTCATAATAATGATTGTAGGTGAGTAAGGTGACTAAATCAAGTTTATTCAAGTGGTCTGCTGACGTTGCCGTAGAGATCTTTGAGGCGGGCATCCATGGCTTTTTGGATAGTGGCTTGAAGTCCTTGGGGATCAGGGAGGCCCGAAGAGCGGAAGTTGCTCTCGAGGGCACCAGCAGTCTGAGCTCTGAGACTACCAAAATTAAAGAAGGTCGGAATGAGCCCATTGATAGTAAACTCAATGTCTTGTAATCGCTCTAGTCGGAAGATGCTGACATTGCGGTTGAAAAATCTAATTTGATCAATTGAAATTATTCGTCGGTCGGTGATTATCCATAAGTCGAGGTAGTAGTGTGTCCAAATAGTGTAGCCAGCCATCAGTGTCAGTACCAACCAACCGGCGGTAACAAAGGCAATAACCGCAGTGTACTTCACCAGACTAATGTTGAACGCAGCCAAAGTCTCTGGGAAAATAAGCAAGCCAATCATGATAAAGAAGGGAATCAGTAACATCACAAACGTCCCAAATAGCTCTGCCATAATCACAAACCAGTGCTTGCGCACCATAATGAGCACTTCTTCATCCGGTTCTAGTTGGATTTTTTCAAACAACATATAATTATATAGTCAGCAGAATAAGCGCCATGATCAGGAGGAGCGGAAAAGTGGTCACAAAAAAAGAAATCAGGGTAATTCTAGTCATGCGCTCGTCGGTACTATAGGTCTGCCAATGATAATACAAAATAGCCGAAAAAATCACGTATGCTCCGGCAATCACATACAAACCTAAGAGGAGCGCAGAATGCAAAGTAAAGGCTGTTTCGGTGAAAGCGGATTGATACGGCATAGTATTAATAGTGTAGCACTGAAACCCTATCTACATCGTACTGGTCTTTGAATGTTTCAGAGGTGAACCCGTTGCGTTCAGCACTGATGGCGACCTTGACCACTTGCTCAGGCTCGTGTTCTATCCAGAGCTGACCACTAGATTCTAGATGCTGTTTGGTCTGCGAGATGATTTGTTTGATAACATCCATTCCGCCGGCGCCACCATATAGCGCGAGATGTGGCTCGTGTAATACTACCGACTCATCAGTCCGATTGAGCGATTGGTCAATATATGGGGGATTACTTACGATGACATCAAACATACCAGGGATAGTATCGTACAAGTTGCTCTGGTATACAGCGTATCGTTCAGGAGAGATGTTGTTCTCAGAGAGATTTTTTTCAATGGTAGGAATGTGTGTAGCATCAATTTCAGAAAAGCTCACGTGTGCTTCTGGGAGGGCCTTGGCTAACGCCACTCCGATACAACCTGAGCCAGCACAGAGGTCAAGAATGCGAATTGATTTTTCGGTCAAGCCTAATGTTGGTTGCTGATTGCTTCTTAGGGTTTCAATGAGGCGCTCAACCCAGAACTCTGTTTCAGCGCGTGGGATAAGAGGTCTCGAGTCCAGCCAGATGGTGCAGTCAATAAATGGAGTGTGTCCAATAATGTACGCGAGAGGTTCACCCAGAGCGAGACGTTTGCAGTCAGCGAAAAAAGCGTCACTTTTTTCGCCCTTGTATTTTTCCTCCAACAACCACTTCATTTCTTGACTTTCCATATGATTCTCTTACTATACGAAATAGGAAATTCTAGTCAAGAAAGGAATATGCAATGTTCAATAAAAGTAAGCAATCTGAGTTGTGCCAAAGACAAGTTGATGAGTACATCAAACAACAAAGGAAGGAGGCAAAAGCGCTTGTCTTGTTGATGACGGATAACGTGGAGGGTCAAATTGATGCTGATTCTTTTGTAGTCATTATGCGCTTCATAACGCACACGATGAAAATCGACGTGCGCCTGACACTTGCCGCGGCTGGCTATTTTGATGCGAAGGGTTCATACGCCGAACTGGTTGCCGCAGCAGAAGAGGTCGAGTATGTGTGGGAAAAAGACACCTTCACCGATGCCCAGCGGTCGCAGATTTTAGAATTGATTTGCCAGTACTTGTAACAAATCTAAACCGTACGCGTGAATATGCGTACGGTTTTACACTTGTACTTTATCCCCATCTGTACAACCTATACTTCTTCTGATAACCTGCTGGTTGCTCAGTTATTTGGAGAAAGAGAATGTGGCTGTTCAGGGTAGTAGAAGTGCAGAAGTACGACGCAACATACGACGTTCCTCGAATCATTTTTCCGTTATGGTGGATTATGTACCACACCGTCGGAAGGCTGGAGAGGAAGTTTGAAAAATGAATACATCTTTGTATTCTCAAGCCTAAAGCAGCCAGTCCCACTGGCTGCTTTTCTTTGTTATACTGGTCGGATGTCACAAATACCCATGCTGGAAATCAAAAATTTAATCAAAGACTACGGGAGTGGAAAAGAGAAAAAACGGGCCGTAGACAATATTTCACTCACTGTTCCAAAGGGAAGCTTCTTTGGTCTACTTGGTCCTAACGGAGCAGGGAAGAGCACCCTCATTCACTGTGTTACTGGAGTCGCTCAACCAACCTCAGGAGAGATTTATGTCGACGGTACTGACGTTGTGAAAGACTACCGGACAGCCCGTACTAAAGTCGGACTCTCACCCCAGGAATTCAACGTCGACATTTTTTCAACACCGACTCAATTAATGGATTATATGGGTGGGTATTATGGTATCAAAAAGAGCATTCGCGACAAGAGAATCGAAGCACTTATTGAACGTTTCGACTTGCAAGAACATCGTGACGTTAAGTTTCAGAAACTCTCAGGTGGACTCAAGCGACGGGCAATGCTCGGTCGCGCTTTGGTGCACACACCAGATTTACTCATCCTCGACGAACCAACTGCCGGGGTCGATGTTGAGCAACGACACGATTTGTGGGAGTACCTCAAAGAGATGAATCAGCGGGGCAAGACTATTATTCTTACCTCACACTACTTAGAAGAGATTCAATACTTATGCAATCACATCGCGATTATCAATCATGGTCAGATTGTGGCGAACAAATCAAAAGCTGAATTCATGCAAGGTGGGAAGTCAGTAGAAGAAGCGTATTTACAGATTACTAGAGAAGATAATCGAGCGACTAAATAAATCATATGAATATCAACTGGATTGGACTCTATACTATGTTCCGTCGTGAGGTTGCTCGAACCAGACGAGTAGCTATCCAGACACTGGTCGCACCAGTAATTTCAGCTGCTCTCTACATATTTATTTTTGGCACCGTTATAGGTACCAAGATTGATGACTTCGCGGGAGTACCGTACATCTCTTTTGTGTTCCCAGGGATTCTCATGCTGTCCATTATCAATGCCTCGTTCGCGAGTGCTTCGTCGGCTTTGTATTTCATGCGCTTCACCCGCGGTATCGAAGAAGTGCTGATTTCACCGTTTTCTTATTTTGAAATGTTGGTTGGCTTCGTCGGGAGCGCGATTATGCGAGCCCTAATGGTGTCAATTTTGATTCTGTTGGTAGGGCTCGCTTTTGGGGCTGTCAGTCTGGTCAATCCGTTGGCGTTTATCGGATATGTATCGGCTATCGCGGCTATCTTTGCGATGTTGGGAATCATCACTGCATTATGGGCCGAAGGGTTTGAACAACTCCAGTCACTCAACACTTTTGTGATTACTCCACTGACGTATCTCGGAGGGATTTTCTATTCTGTGACAATGCTTCCAGAACTAGCTGCGCAAGTCACTCAATTCAATCCTTTCTTCTATTTCGCCGACGGTATTCGTAGCTCAATGATTGGTTATAGCGAAGCCAACACAACTATCGGACTCATCGTTATTATTGGTTTGGTAGTGGTGTTTGCCACGCTGGTAACACAGCTCTTTAGAAACGGTTGGAAGATTCGGTCGTAGGTGAGTAAAGTTGCCCACACAAGCACAACTCCTTTAGGGTTGTGTTTTGTTACACTAAGAACAGTATGAAACAGAACACCAAATTATATGAAACCGTTGCAGCGCTCTTAGCCTCCGGTAAAGGAATCCTGGCCGCCGACGAAAGTGACCCAACAGCCGGGAAGCGTCTCGCCCAAGTACATTTACCAAACGAACCAGAAAACCGACAAGATTTTCGGGAGATTTTATTTACCGCACCAGGAATTGAGGAATACGTGTCTGGAGTGATCATGTACGACTCATCTATCAAGAATACAACTGACGACGGTATCCCGTTTGCGGATGTTCTCACTGCTAAAGGTATCGTGCCAGGTATTAAAGTAGACTTAGGAACCAGAGATCTTGAAGGATTCAAAGGAGAGGTAGTCACTCAAGGACTAGACAACCTCAGTGAACGATTCGCCGAGTACTATGACATGGGCGCACGGTTCGCTAAGTGGCGGATGGTGGTGAATATCGACGAGAATGACACACCAACTGACGAAGCACTAAAGGTAAACTGCATCATGATGGCGCGCTACGCGCAGATTGCTCAAGCTTCAAACATCGTACCGATTGTTGAGCCTGAGGTTATTCACGCCGGAGATCACTCTCTCTCCAAAGCCGAGATGGTAACTACTCGTACGCTACAGATTCTATTCCAGACACTGCTTGAATACAAAGTAGATATGGCAGGACTGATTTTGAAATCATCTATGGTATTGGCAGGAGACGTGCATCCCAATCAAACCTCAGCTGAGGAGGTGGCTCAAGCAACGCTCCGCACTTTCCATATGAGTGTGCCTCATGAGTGCGCCGGAATTGTGTTCCTCTCTGGTGGACAGACTCCAGAACGCTCTACTGAGAACTTGAATGCTATTGCAAAAATGGGTGCTCAACCGTGGCCAATTACGTTCTCATTCTCACGAGCACTCGAACAGCCGGTGCTTGATGCGTGGGGAGGGAAGTCAGAGAACACAGACGCTGCTAAAGCCGCTCTGCTCGAGGTGACAAAGAAGAATAGTGCAGCGAGTTTGGGGCAGCTGTAAACAAACTACTGAAGATGATGAAAACCAGCTGAGTGCTGGTTTTTTCTGTTTTAGAGATATGTTATTGAGACTGTCTGGGGAGAGAGTTGGAGATAAAATAGAAAAAACCCCGACCTGGGCTTTGCAATAGTGAACTGGTGAAGCTGTCGGACTTCGGGTTCCAGGGATTTCACCACCAGGGTATTTCCATTTTTATACTCCCTGCAGTTATTAAAAATTAGGTTGCCCTAGGCAAGGCAAATCCGGAACAAAGTAAAACAATAGTGTATTGCAATAGGGAGTTGGTGAAGCTGTTAGGCTTCGAGCTCTAGGAATTTGCCCTAATTTTAAATGACTGGAAGAAATATTAAAATGGAAATGCCCTTGGGGTGTGCCCAAGGGCAGAACAAATTCAGAGCAAAATAAATAATAGTCTGTTGCAATAGGGAGTCGGTGTAGCTGTTGGACTTCGAGTTCCAGGGATTTGCCCTAGACAAGGCAAATCCGGAACAAAGTAAAACAATAGCCCCTTTGGGGCTTTGTAAGATTTGATTACGTAAATGTTGGAGTGCCTGTTCCAGGAATTGTCGGCAGGCTGTCGCCGCCAATTCGGAACAAAATAAACAATAGCTCCTTGCGGAGCTTTGTTTATTTTTTCTGGGTATAGACGCAGTGTGATTTGGCTACAGGATTGAATTTTAGTGCTTGGTACTTTTTGCTCGGGTCCTTCTTGTTTTTGTTATTAAACCGAGTGTAGTATACGTGCCCTTTTCCAACGCCTTTTTCGTCGCCCTTTGACACCATCTTGATAAGTAAATCCTGTGACATAGTCGGCAAATACTACCAAAGGGGACTCTAAAGGTCAATACTAAGAGTGTGGTGCCAAATAGCAGCCAGCAGTAAAATAAAATAGAGCATTAATCAACAGCTAAAAATGCGTATCCAGCTAAGCGGAGGAAAGGTGCGTGGTATCATGAGGGTAAGCTAGACGCTGTGCGGTGCTTCTATAAACGTGCGGCTAGTGACGGTCATATATAATGAGAGTTCTAACTTTTGGCTGGGAATTTCCCCCACAAAAAAATGGTGGCCTTGGTGTAGCGTGCTTTGGTCTGACACGCGAGCTACTTCACAACGGAGTAGAGGTGATTTTTGTATTGCCCAAAAACCAAGAAACAGCTGGAGACGCTCGATTTTTGTTTGCAGATGATGAACGGTTAGTGAAGGTGCTTCGCGCTGATGTTTCACTCAAGCCGTACCTGCAGAGCGATAGCACTGTAGATGTTATTGTTGGATACGATAGCCAAGGGAGGCCAATCATTCGTTCTCGAACTATTATCGAAGAAGCTCATCGCTTCGCACACCAAGCGTCTTTGATTGCTCAAAAAGAAGAGTTCGACGTTATCCATGCTCATGACTGGACATCATATCTAGCAGGAGTAGCTGCCAAAATCGTCAGCGGGAAGCCTTTAATTTTACACGTGCACGCCACGTCATTTGACCAGGCCGCCGGGAATGACGTCGACCCGTCTATTTTTAAAATCGAACAAGAGAGCTTCGCGATGGCCGACAAGGTGGTTACTGTTAGCGAATACACCAAAAACATCGTAGTCAACAAACATCATACTCCAGCCGAAAAAGTAGAAGTAGTCTATAACGGCTGCGAGATGGAAGAAACTGCAACACTTCCTCCGACTTTGGCAGAGCTGAAGCGACAGGGCAAAAAAATCGTACTCTACCACGGACGTATAAGTATTCAAAAAGGAGTTGATCATTTTGTTCGGGCAGCCCGCAGAGTAGTCGATGTGGATTCAAATGTGATTTTTATTATTTCTGGTTCTGGAGACATGCTCACACAAATAATCGAGCAAGTCGGAGCGGCTGGGTTGTCTGACAACGTAAAGTTCGCTGGAGCGCTCTGGGATGAGGAGCGAGACCGAATGTATCAATCTGCAGACTTGATGGTCATGCCATCGGTGTCAGAACCATTTGGTTTGGTTCCGCTTGAGGCTCTCCAGCATGGCACACCTTCAGTAGTAACCAAGCAATCAGGAGTGTCTGAGGTGCTCACTCACGCTCTAAAGGTAGACTTCTGGGATGTGGATGAGATGGCTAATCAGATTTTGTCTTGCTTACGCTATCCAGTGGTTGCTCAACAGATGGTAAATGAGGGAAGAGAGCAGATGAGAGGTATGTCTTGGCAAGTAGCTGCTCGAAAAATTCAGTGTCTCTATAGAAGTTTGTTACAATACGTTACACCATAGTTATGCTTACTGTTTGTCCTTATTTTCACGTTCATCAACCATACCGGGTCAAAAAATACCGCGTTTTTGATATTGGAAATGACACGGAATATTTCAACGACAGCAGTGAAACAGATTTAAATAATCGCCGAATTATTGAAAAGGTCGCCAACAAGTCTTACCGACCAACCAACAAAATCCTCAAGGAACTTCTCGATAAACATCCGGAATTCCATTTCAACTTATCGTTCTCAGGTACTGCTCTTGATCAATTTGAAGCCTACGCTCCGGACGTGCTTGAGTCTTTTCAAGAACTTGTCGCTACTGGTCGGGTAGAGATTTTGGCTGACACATACCACCATTCTCTCGCATTCTTCTACTCTGTTCCAGAATTCAAACGGCAAGTGAAGAAGCATGAGCGTCGCATCAAACAACTCTTTGGTGTGAAGCCTCGGGTATTTCGTAATACAGAACTCTCGTATCGCAACGACTTAGCAAAGTGGTGTGAGGATAATGGCTACATCGGCATCATGGCCGAAGGCTGGGATAAGTATTTGGGGTGGCGTAGTCCTAATTATGTGTATCGCCCGGCTGGCTGTTCGAAGATTAAAGTACTTCTCAAAAACTACAAACTCTCAGACGATATTGCCTTTCGGTTCGGAAATAAAGAATGGGTCGATTACCCGCTGAGTGCCGATACCTATGCGAGTTGGATTCACGCTCATCACGGTGATGGGGAAACAGTCAATTTATTTATGGACTATGAAAGTTTCGGTGAGCACCAATGGGAGGACACTGGGATTTTTGAATTCCTCAAAGTGTTGCCTGAGATGGTGATGCGACATCCTGACACGAGCTTCAAAACCGCTTCTCAGACAGTCGAGTCGTACGATGTCGCGGGGGAGTATGACGTACCAGATGTGCTTACGTGGGCAGACACCGACCGCGATTTGACTGCTTGGACAGGAAACGACATCCAGCGTGATGCTATCGCGGCTACCTACAAAATGGAGAAGGACGTCATGAAAACGCGCAAACGCGATATTATCGAAAATTGGCGTAAGCTCCAAACTTCTGACCATTTCTATTACATGTGTACCAAGTGGTCTAATGACGGTGATGTGCACGCCTACTTTTCACCGTACCAATCCCCATACGAGGCATATATCGCTTTCATGAACGCGCTAAGTGATTTACAATTAAGGGTAAGCCATTGTTTGGCGCAGCGCGAACAACAAGAGTTAGAAAACCAACAGTCAGAAGTGGACACAGAAGAACCACAGACTGATCATCCGAAAGTAACTCCCGCACCGGAGGAAACAACCACTCAAAAAACTCCTGAACCGAAGTCACCAGCAGAAGATAGAAAAATCAGTTGGTGGAACAAACTCATCAACAAAACCCCGTTCTTTAAAAGCTCTGTATAACACAGAACAAGTTCTTAAAATCATGCCAACATCAAAAAAGTCCACTGCCAAAAAAACCATTAAAAATACTCCTACTAAAAAAGCTGCCAAAAAAACAGTAGTCAAGAAACCAGCCAAAAAACCCTCAACTAAAATAGCTAAGAAAAAGACAGCTAAGAAAACAGCAAAAAAAGCGGTTAACAAATCGTCAGTTAAAAAAACAGCTACTAAAAAAACCCCAAAGAAAACCTCAGACAAAAAGTCTCTCATCTTCGCCCCAAATGACAAATCATTCTGGGTGACCAATGGTGAGGTACTCAATAGCTTGCTCGCCTTGCGTGAAGCACTTGATGAGATGGAGAAAGAAGTGTACTCGTACCATGTTTCCAAACAGCACAATGATTTTGCCAACTGGGTAGAAGCAGTGTTGTGCGATGAGCAGTGCGCCAAAGAGCTCAAAAAAGCTGCAACTCCTACCAAGGCCAAGACAGTGGTAACCAGATACCTTAAAGTATATTCAGTCTAATATGGCACGCTCTGTTACCGTCGGAAACGGAAGTATGCTGGTCGGGCTTGATAATCGTGGACAGGTGCGCGACCTCTACTACCCATATGTAGGAGAAGCAAATCACGTGAGTGGGACTAGCGGGAGTAACGTGCACCGGATAGGGGTGTTTGTTGATGGTGAAATATCTTGGTTAGATAATCCCGAATGGCAAGTGACTATCGGTTCAAAGGAGGATACTTCTATCGGTTCTATGCATGCCGAGAATGAGAGACTAGGAGTCGTGCTCACCAGTCGTGACGCAGTGCACAACGAGAAAGACATTTTCTTACGACATTTCACTATTGAGAACAAACGTGCTGAAACGCGAACCATCAAGTTGTTCCTCGCTCAGCAGTTCAGGATTTATGAATCACGTCGCGGAGATACCGGTTTTTACGACCCGCGCGTTAATGCCGTGGTGCATTACAAAGGAGAAGCAACATTTCTTATCAACGCCTACGCTGGAGACCAACCGTTTCAGGAATTTAATATTGGACTCTTTGGAATTGAAGGGAAAGAAGGGACCTACCTAGACGCCGAAGATGGAGTACTTGAGAACAACCCAATTGAGCACGGTTCGGTTGACTCGATACTTGGACTTTCTTTCAAAATAGAAGCCGGTGCTACTCACAATGCTCACTACTGGATTGTAGTTGGTAAGTCTATGGCCGACGCACACGCCTTAGACAAGCACGTACTAGAGGAGACTCCAGAGCGACTCATTCATTCTACTGACGCGTATTGGAAGGCGTGGCTCGACAAAGAGCAGACTGATCTAACAATCCTGCCCAAAGAACTACAGACGCTGTATCGCCGGTCGCTGATGGTTATGCGCGTGCATACCGATAATGGCGGAGGAATTATTGCCTCAAGCGATACCGACATGTTGCACCATGGGCGCGATACCTATAGCTACGTCTGGCCTCGAGACGGCGCAATTATCGCCAACACATTTGATAAAACTGGCTACGGTGACGTCGCTCGGCGGTTTTACCAATTCATGGCTAAGTGCGTTGAGCCGGGAGGGTATTTGATGCACAAATACCGTAGTGATGGTGTATTGGGAAGTTCATGGCATCCATGGATTATCAATGGCGAACCAAGACTGCCTATCCAGGAAGATGAGACGGCGAGTATTATTTTTGTGCTGTGGCAACACTACGAGCGCTACAAAGATATCGAGTTTATCGAGTCGATGTACAACAGTTTCATTGAGCCCGCTGCCAACTTCATGTGTGACTACATAGAGTCTTCAACCGGTTTACCCCAAGCCTCGTTTGACCTGTGGGAAGAAAAATACGGCACCTCTACGTACACCGCAGCTTCGACGTATGGAGGACTGATGGCTGCCGCCAAGTTCGCCAACGTGCTCGGCAAAGATGAAGCGTCACGTACGTACCAGGCTATCGCAGAGAGAATTAAATCCGCTATCGAGAAAGTACTCTACGACGAAGAGGTAGGCGCGTTTGTGAAGCACGTGAATCATACTGCTGATGGTGAACTCGAATACGACCGAGTGATCGACTCAAGTAGTTTGCATGGTCTGTTGTACTTCGGGGTCTTTGAGTACGATGATGAAAAAATCACTAATATGGTCAAGGCGGTAGAAGATAAGTTGCAAGTGCACGGGAAGAGCAAGGGCTTCGTGCGTTACGAAGGTGACGAGTACTACAAACAGCACGACGCTGGTTCACCCAACCCATGGGTTATCTGTACCCTCTGGGTCGCTCGCTATTATATGGAGACTGCAAAATCCCTCAAGGATTTAAAATATCCGCTAGAACTTCTCGAGTGGACCTGCTCACACGCCACCAACAGCGGTGCGCTCTCAGAGCAA